>Ga0255124_1000016_pt1 | contig 86334 bp, 62 predicted proteins | sample Law_Cont_RepB_8d_FD_188564 | JGI IMG/M metagenome (GOLD analysis project Ga0255124, IMG submission 188564) | Freshwater microbial communities from St. Lawrence River, New York, United States - Law_Cont_RepB_8d | ecosystem: Environmental > Aquatic > Freshwater > River | place: USA: New York... | reverse complement strand
GTATTGGCGAGGCTGGAGCTTTTCCAAACATAACCCGTGCCTTGCACAACTGGTTGCCTTATTCCGAAAGGGGGTGGGCCCAGGGGCTGTTGTGGACCACCGCAAGGCTGATGGGAGGCCTAACCCCATTGGTTTGGTTATTGTTGGTTGATCGCTTTGGCTTGCCATGGCGTGCGATTTTCCTGGTTTTTGGGGCTGTCGGGATCATTTGGTGCATTGGGTTTGCCATTCGCTTTCGTAACCGTCCATTCGATTGCCCTTGGGCAAATGATGCCGAGCGAAAACTGATCAACGAAGGTACCGCTGGTGCAACCGAGGCTGCTCACTCGGCGGTTCCATGGCGCAAAATTTTGCTCAACCCAGCCGTGATACTTCTGTCCATCGAATACTGCGCAATCAGTTTTTCGTGGTACTTCAACCTCAATTACTTGCCTGAAATCATGCGGGTCCAGTTCGGTGTGCCAAAAGGCGATGTCTTGGGAGCAATTTATAAGGGCGGGCCGCTAATTTTGGGAGCTGTTGGCTGTCTTATGGGTGGGTGGTTATCCGACCGACTTATTCGTAAGGGAGCAGGGGTCCGTTTGGGTCGGTCTTTACCCGGCATGGTGGGCACTGGTTTAGCTGCCCTGTGCTGTCTTCTGGCTACATTTCCCTTGATGGGCAATAGTGCAATCCTGTTTGCCCTGGCTGTAGGCTTCTCAGGCTTTTTTAATGACCTCACTCTGGCAAGCTCTTGGTCGATCTGTCAGGACATAGGTCGTCGCCAAGCGGCAATAGTCGCTGGAACCATGAATATGGTTGGAAATCTTGGTGGATTTTTGGGCACGGTTTTTACTGGCTGGCTAATCGGCGGTTATCAGGCTGATTTCGCTAAACAAAATCAAATTGCCATTTCTGAAACCAATGCCATTCAATGGGTTGCCAAAGCGAAGGAGAATCTTGCCAATGAAGGTCAATCTGAAGCCACCAAGGAGGTAATTGATCAAAAGGCCCTAGGCCTTGAGCGTGAAGCAAGCCAAAAAGGTTTTCAGTTGAATTTGATGCTCAATGCCTTGGTTTATATAGTTGCATTCCTGTGCTGGCTTGGCATTGATGGGTCTAAACCCATTCTGGAAGAGGAAGCTCCATCCACTGAATAGGAGTCTTGGTGACACAATTAATTCTTTGGCAGATTTTTGTTGTTTTTCTTTCCAAGGAGGTATTTCAGATACCGCAGGTTTACTAAGTCCATCGATTCACCTCCGCGCTCTTCTTTGGCAGTTTCCAGCACCATTGCCTTGTCAGCAAATGCCGGGTCCCTGACTAATTCCCTGAATCCTTCCTTTCCGACATGTCCCTCCCCTAAGTGGGCATGACGGTCCACACGGCAGCCAAGGGGTTTCTCCGAATCATTGATGTGGAAGAAGTGCAGGTGGCCAATGCCAACAACCTTATCGAACTCGCGCATGGTTTGGCGGTAACTGCTGGCAGGGCTGATGGCATAACCTGCCGCAACAATATGACAGGTGTCCAGGCAAATCCCCGTTTTCCAACTTTGGGGAGCGTGGTCAATTAATTCACGAAGGTGTTCAAATTGATGGCCCAAGGTGGAACCTTGGCCTGCAGTTGTCTCAAACAGCAGCCTTGCTTTGGGGTGCAAACCTTCCTTCTCCAGAGCGGTCAAACCTTCGACTATTCGTCGCAATCCGGTGGCTTCACCGGTTCCAACATGGGCCCCAGGGTGCACTACTAGAAAATCAAGGCCCAAAAGGTCGGCTCGCTCGAGCTCATCTCGAAGTGCTGCCTTCGATTTGATCCATAGCTCGTCGTTGGGGGATGCTAAATTAATCAAGTAGGAGTTGTGGGCTGCTATAGGGGCGATTCCCATTTTTTCTTTGGCTTTTCTAAATTTTTTGGCAACTTCAGGATCAATAATTTTTCCTTTCCATTGGTTGGCGGTTTTGCTGAAGATTTGTAGGCTTTGGCAATCTAGGCGTTCCCCTTCGACCAAGGCCTGCTCAAATCCTTTGGCAATACTGGCGTGGACTCCAAATCGGGGCATTTTCATTTTCCTGCCTGTTTAAAAACCACGAGCGGATATTTCAATTGTTTCGCCAAACCCGAGGTCAGGATATGCTTAAACAAGATTGTTGTCCGGAGGGATTGCTATGCCTTGGTTCAGGTTCGTTGCTCGCTTCTTCATGATTTGGGTTCAGGTTGGAAATTTTGCCATAGGGCAGGAGCCAGCCAAGCCGGCGGCTAACTCTCGCTATGAATTCAACCAGCGCCACGATCCTAACGGAATCGGTAAATTCTATTTGGGTCGCGAAATAGCTTATGTCATGACTCACGAAGGTGCCGGGTGGCTCGATCGGACCGAAAGGGAGAAAGAGGAAAATCCCAAGAAACTTTTGGAAATGCTCAAAATCAAACCCGATGCTGTAGTGGTCGATTTTGGTGCCGGAAGCGGATATTACACTTTGCGTATGGCGGGTATGGTGCCCAAGGGTAAAGCGGTGGCAGTTGATATACAGCCCGAGATGCTGGCGATTATCGAACGCAAAATGAAAGCCGAAGGCATTGAAAACATTGAGCTGGTTCGCAACACCGAGGACGATCCCAAATTGCCGCCGGCCTCAGCCGACCTGATAATTCTGGTGGATGTTTACCATGAGCTGTCCCTGCCATACGAGGTGACACGCTCTCTAGCGAAGGCGCTAAAACCGGGGGGTCGTTTGGTTCTGGTCGAATTTAGGCTTGAAGATCCAGAGGTTCCCATAAAGCTGGTTCATAAAATGAACGAAAAACAGGTTCTGCGCGAGATGAAAGAAATTCCTGAACTTGAGTTCGTTGAAACACTGAAAGATCTCCCTTGGCAGCATGTGATCATTCACAGGCGGAAGGCTGGATAAAAACGGGGGCAACGCCATGATTTTCAGATTTTCAAATTTGGCTATTGGGGCTCTGGTTTTGTCCAGTCTTATTTTGGGCTGCGGCCAAGCCCCCAAGCCCGAGGTTTCCAAAAGCCCCCCCCAGCCTTCTGTTCAGGTCAAGCCTTCCTATGAAGATGCTGATGGTCCGTCACTCTTTAAGCAACTTGATGCCAAGACTGGTATCGAATTTACTTATCAAAATGGTGAGGAAAACAACCACCTTGCCATTCTTGAGTCACTTGGTGGCGGGGTTGGCCTGATTGATCTCGACAGGGATGGCTTGCTGGATGTGTTAACGCCTGGAGGCGGGAAATACACCGGAAGAAACATCCAAGGCGTTCCTTGCAAACTGTTTCACAACAAAGGAGCCATGGCTTTTGAAGATTGGAGTGATCGAATTATCATTGAAGGCGGTTGGTTTTATACCCACGGCGTAGCGGTGTCCGACTTTAATCGGGATGGTTGGCAAGATGCCCTTATGACCGGTTGGGGGCGTGTGGCACTGCTTCGCAACGACCCAGTTGATCCTGCCAACCCAGCAAAAGGAAGAAAGTTGGTTGATGTGACCCGGCAGTCGGGCCTGGAGACCGGCAGTTGGTCCAGCAGTGCCGCTTGGGGTGATTTGGATGGGGATGGTTTTCCCGATTTATATCTGGCTTGTTATGCCGACTGGTCTTTTTCCAAACATCCCAGTTGCTCTTACGGCACCAAGGTGAAGGATGTGTGTCCCCCCAAAGAATTTCAGGGTCTGCAGCATCAACTTTTTCTGAATCGGGGTGATGGTACTTTTCGCGAAGTAGGCAAGGATGCAGGTCTCGAAAAACCGGGCCAAGAGGCATCCAAGGGCCTTGGTGCTCTCATGGTTGATCTCGACGGCGATTGCAAACCTGAAATTTATGTCTGCAATGACACCGTCGAGAATTTTCTTTATCTGAATCAATCCCGCCGCGGAAATATTCGACTGAAAAGTTGGGCAAAGGAATCAGGTGTTGCCCGCGATGACCATGGCAACCCTAATGGGAGCATGGGGGTAGACTCGGCCGATTACGATCGAACCGGGCGTTACTCAATTTGGGTGACAAATTATGAGAATGAACCGCATGCCCTCTATCACAACGATGGCCTTCAGGATGGCAAACCCATTTTTAGTTGGAAAACCACTGCCTCAGGAATTGCGGCCATGGGGCAGAAATTTGTCAGTTGGGGTACCGGTTTCGCGGACTTTGATTGGGATGGCTGGGAAGACCTGTTTGTCATTAATGGTCACGCAATACGCTTCCCAGGTGGAGGCGAGGCGGGGCAAAAAATGCGACCGGTTTTATTGCGCAATCAGGGTGGGGGCAAATTCAAGTTGGCTTCCCAGCGCGGTGGAGAATATTTTTCAACCGAACACAGGGGCAGAGGAGCTGCATTGGGAGACCTAGATAATGATGGCGCTCTCGATTTGGTGGTCAGCCATGTCCAAAATCCGGGCGCAGTTTTAAAAGGCTTGCCTCCCACGGGCCGTCAATGGATTGGTTTTAGTTTGCAACGAAATGGGCACGCTTGCTGCGTGGGTGCTCAGGTGCGACTTACCGCACAGGGTAAACCCATGTCCCGTCAGGTCAAGGGAGGCGGGAGTTATGCCTCTTCTCCCGACCGGCGCATTCATTTTGGTCTCGATACCGCCACGAAAATGGATACCCTCGAAATTTCTTGGCCTGATGGGTTTCGTGAAACGTTCGATCCGGCACGATTTGTCCCTGGCAAGTATCATGAGATTATTCAGGGTACTGGCAACAAGAAGTAATTTTCGGTTTGGCCTGCGGGCTTCTGGGTTGAAAGGTGAAACATGACAATTCGTTTGGCGGTGCATGGGGCTGCAGGGCGTATGGGGCAACGGGTGGTTGCGTTAGGGGCAAGCACAGCAGGTCAAAATGTGGTCGCTGCGCTCGAGTCGCCTGGTAATCCACGCTTGGGGAACGATGCTGGGGAAATAGCCGGTATTGGCAATATCGGGATTTCCCTTTCTGACCGGCTTTCCGGCGATTCCCGTCCGGAGGCCTTGATTGATTTTTCGGTTCCTGAAGCCCTCGATCGGGTTCTCCAGCTAGCCGTCGAAAACAAAATCCCGCTGGTCCTCGCCACAACGGGTTTGAGCAAAAAACAGGAAGAAGAAGTCGCCTCCGCTAGTCACCATGTGGCTATTCTGAAGGCTTCCAATTTCAGCCTGGTGGTGAATGTGCTTTTCGAGCTGACGCGTGTCGCTGGAGACATGTTGAACGGTAAAGGTTTTGATGTCGAGATAGTTGAAAGGCATCATCGTTTCAAGAAGGATTCCCCATCCGGAACGGCCCTCACTTTTGCTGAAATCGTTCAAAGGGCGATGGGCCAGGAAAGAATTGTCCACGGCCGAGAGGGCATTGTGGGGGAAAGGCCCCTTGGGGAAATAGGTGTGCATGCCGTTCGTGTTGGAGACAATGTGGGCGAGCACACAGTGATTTTCAGCACTCTGGGCGAAACCATGGAATTAGTCCACAAAGGGCACAGTCGCGACAGTTATGCCTTGGGCGCTTTAGCCGCTGCCAGGTATCTCGCAGGTAAGCCTGCGGGCAATTATTCCATGCGCGATGTTCTTGGGATTCAAGGGTGAGCAAAGGGAAGCAGCCTGCACAGGGAGAGTCAGCCGGGGTGGGTTTGTTAAGTGCCATGGCCGCTTTTTTGGCCTGGGGTCTGATGCCGCTCTATTTTAGTGCACTGGGTTCGGTCCCGCCGATCCAGTTGATACTCCACCGCATTGTGTGGACCGCGTTGATGCTTGTTTTTTTACTGACGGTTCTTGGTAAGTGGGATAATTTACGAGCGGTAATTCGTTCCAAGCGGGCGTTGGGGATTTTGCTAATTTCTTCGGTGCTAATTTGCGCCAATTGGTTTCAGTACATTTTGGCAATGGAACTGAAAAGGGTGCAGGAAGCTAGTTTAGGTTACTTTATCACCCCGCTTTTTAGTGTTGTTTTAGGGGTTGCTTTCCTAGGTGAAAAACTGCGACTTGCCCAGGCAATTGCCTCGTTGCTAGCGGCGGGTGGACTGCTTGTTTTAATCAGTAACACGGGGACCACACCCTGGCTAGGAATAGGCCTGGCTTTTTCCTTTGGTTTTTATGGCCTATTGCGAAAGCTGGTACCAGTTGACCCGGTGGTGGGCTTGGCAACAGAAACCTTCATTCTGCTTCCCATCGGTATGGGGGGGCTGGCTTGGCTTGCCTTTACCAACCAATTGGAAATCGATGACACCACTCAGGGTGTCCTGATCCTGGCCAGTGGAATCATCACCGCAGGCCCCCTCATGCTTTTCGCGGCAGGGGTTAGGGCTCTTCCTTTGGCTATTTTAGGATTTTTTCAATACCTTTCACCAACAATCCAGTTTGTGCTTTCCATCACGGTTCTTGGTGAGCCAATCGACAGCGGAAAACTCGCTGGTTTTTTTTGGATCTGGGCTGGTTTGTTGCTATTTAGTGGTGAATCGATTTGGCGTTGGTGTCAGGGGCGAAAGGCTCGCGCCTTGCAGGCCCCCCAAGAAAAGGATCATGCACTCGGTTTTTCAAAATTGGGGGTAAAGCCTTGAGGGTTTTCCTTTACGAATGGTTGTGCTCGGGTGGGATGGCTCACCAGATTAATCTGCCTTCCCTCGTCCATGAGGGGAAAACCATGTTTTTGGCTCTTGCCAATGATTTGGCACTCCTACCTGGAGTACAAGTTATCACTTCACTGGATCAGCGCGTGGTATCCACGATGGAAGTGCCCAATTCCATCCGGTGCGAGCAAGCCTTGCCAGACCAGGATGGCATTCAATTTCGCAGGCTTGCTTCTCAGGCCGATATCGCCCTCGTGGTTGCCCCTGAAATTGGTTTGGCTTTAAAAAAGACGGCCCAGTGGTTGGCGGAAGTAGGATGCCAATCTTTTGGTCCAAAACCCGATACCCTGACAGAGGCCAGTGACAAACTTGCTATGGCTCGACTATGGCAAAATGCGGGTGTGCCTTGCATTCCTACCGAAGTCTGGACCAAGGAATCAGTTTTGCCTTCAACCCGATCTGTTTTAAAACTATCCTGTGGGGCCGGTTCTTGGGGCAACCGTGTTGTCACCTGTGCCGCCGAGGCAAGCGCTGTATTGGATTGGGCAACATCCCAAGGGTTGGGGGATGTGTTGGTTCAACCCTTCATGCAGGGCGTTCCCATTAGCGTAGCGGCGCTTGTCGGTGAAAAGCAGACTCTTTGGCTTGAACCATGTGCCCAAATTTTGGCAACGGATAATAGTTTGGGGTATCGCGGGGGTTACTTACCTCTTGATCCCGAACTCCGTGAAAGGGCCCATCAACTGGGCACTAGGGCGCTTGGTTGCTGGTCAGGCCTTCGTGGGTGGACTGGGCTCGATATTCTGTTGGGCAAGAATCCAGACGGTGTAGATGATTTAGTGGTTGAGCTGAATCCCCGATGCACTACATCCTATGCTGGACTTCAAAAATTGTGTCAAAATAATTTGGTTTCCGTCTGGTTGGATGTCCTTCAGGGAAGAGCTGCTTCCGTTACATGGCGCTTTGGTGAAGTGAAGTGGACCAATACGGGAAAAGTGGAGGTGGTGTCGTGAGAAGTGATTGGTTCAAGGTTATTCCGCTAGTATTGTCAGCCTTCCTGACTGTTATGCCAGCCATTGCCCAAGAAAATGGTGCTGACAAAAAGCTTGCTCAGGCATTTAAATCATGGCTGGATGAATCCATTGCCCTTCAGCCATTTCTGGGTACCAGATTGGGGGATCACCGTCATGCTGGAAAACTGGAAGACTTAAGTCCCCAAGGTCGCAAAAAGGTTGCTGACCACACCCGTAAAACCCTAGAAATAGTCGAAAAGGAATTCAATACTGCTAATCTCAGCCCGGATGGTCGCGTCGATTGGGCCACTTGGAAGAATGGATTGGAACGCTCCCTTTGGGTGGATGAAAATCTGGTTCCACTTGAAACTGATCCGCGATCTTACAATGAGTATTCAACCGACTCAACATACCTGCTAGTCACACAAACCACTTTGCCTCGTCAGGCAGTTATCAATGCATGCTTGTCTCGTATGGCACAGGTGCCAAGAGTGCTCGAGCAGGCCAAACAAAACTTGGCACCGGAAAGCTCAAGGAAGCCGATCAAGGTTTTTGTGGAAACTGCAATCAGGCAAGTCTCGGGAAGCATTGCCTGGTACAAATCTGGCCTAATTGAATCTTTGGGGCAGGGTGGCGAAGTGGCCGAAATTCAGCGGGTTTCAACCAGCCTGGTCCCGTTGTTTGAAAGCTACAAAAAGTTTCTCGAACAGGATGTGTTGCCCCGCTCCTCGGATCAGTGGCGTGTTGGGCCCCAGCGGTTTGCCAAAAAACTGGAATTGGATCTCGAGGCAGACATCACTGCATTAGAGGTTTTAGAGGAGGCGGAGCGTGAATTTACCCGGGTCGAATCAGAAATGGCTGCTTTATCCCGCAATCTTTGGCCATCCCTTTTTCAAGGGAAGGTTCAGTTGCCAGATACGCCCGAGGGGCGTCGCCAGACGAGCCAAAAGGTGATTGCCGCTGTTTCTAAAGACCGTGGCACGGTCAGCTCCTTGATCAGGGATGCCAAGGGGGATGCTGAAAAGCTCAAAGGGTTCATTCGTAAAAGGGGACTACTCAAGCTGCCCGAGCCTGATCGTTGCGATATTCTCGAAATGCCCGAGTTTCAGCGTGGTAATTCCGTTGCCTATTTAAACAATGCCCCGCCCCTCGATTTTGAAGCCCGCAGTGTCTACGCGATTTCGCCTCCCCCCAAGGATTGGGATGCCCGAAGGGTGGAATCATTCCTTGATGAATACAACAACCGCATGATGCAGATCCTCACTCTGCACGAGGCCTACCCCGGCCATTATGTCCAACTTGAATATGCCAATCGAAACCCTTCGCTTGTTCGACGAATCTTTGGCTCCGGAGTCTATATCGAGGGGTGGGCTGTCCACATGGAGCAGGTGATGCTCGATGAAGGATATGGAAATGGGGACCAAGGCCTTCGGTTACTTCAACTGAAATGGTATTTGCGGGCAGTTGCCAATGCAATTCTTGATCACCACATGCATAGCGGTTCGTGGACCGATGAGCAGGCATTGCGCTTTATGGTTGACAGAGCTTTTCAAAGTGAGGGGGAGGCCCTTGGGAAAGTGGTGAGGTCGAAGCAGTCTCCCTGCCAGTTGAGCACCTATTTTGTGGGTAGGACTGCTATGCATCGCTTGCGTCAAAAAGTGCAAACCGCCCAAGGGGAAAAATTTAGTCTGATGAATTACTACCAGGCTGTCCTTGAAGTAGGCGCTGTACCGGTGAAATTCCTGCCCCAATTGGTTGAAGCCAAGCTAGGTGTAACCAGGCCTTGACCTGTGGGTTGCCTCAATGGACCGCCTGCAATGGCCCGCTTCGGATTGAATCCGTGGCGGGCCTTGCTTATAGATTCAATTGGCCGGGGAGCAAATAACCCATTTTAACTAGAATACCATGAGGCTGGATATGCTAAGCAGCTATCAGCTGGGAATCATCCTCAAAGACGAACGTATCACATGCGGGCTATCCGATCCGGATGGTCGATTCCTTGTGGAGCGTTTGGTGCAACACGCGGATGCTTTGGCTGTTCAATACTCAGGCCAATCTCTGCTAGATGCCTTGCTGCTGCTTTCGGGCAAAGGCCGTCTGGTTGCACGGATTGTTTATCTTTGGACCACGGGTAACCAATCCTCAGCAATTCAACTTGCGGCATCCGGGGGGTTGGGGGAATTTATTCCGTCGCCGTTGGCAAGTGAGGAGTCCCTCATCAACGCTCTACTGCCGGCATGATTATTTTGCCCCGTAATTATATTCTGCCCATTTGCCTCTTTTTATGTTTTTGATAATTTCGGTCTAATGTCATCCCCGTGCAAGGTTTCGGGCGTATTTGCTTGTCATCACCGTCTTGTTTCCAAAATTGCTCAACCATAGAGTGAAGCGACACCTCGTGGTTGCCTAACCGCGGCGTTGGGAGATTTGTGATGAGTGCTAGTCCTGAAATTGACCGTCGCGCGCTCGATGAAGAGCGTCGTCGCCTGAATCAGCGGTTGGAAGAGGTTTCCCGTCTATCCGAAGGGGATAGCCCCCCAGGGGTTTTCTACGGTGAAATGCTTCGTCGCCTTTTGGAATCGCTAGCCGCTCCTGCGGGCGCCGTCTGGATGAAAACCGTCCAAGGCAATCTCCAACTTCAATTTCAAATAAACCTGAAAGACACAGGTCTAGATCAGTCCGAAGCTTCCCGCGTTTCTCATGATGAGCTTCTTCGTTCTGCCTTGGCCCAAGGCAAGCCATTTCACATGATGCCGAGGACGAGTTTGGGAGGGGCCCAAGAGGGCCAGTCTGCCGGCGGTAATCCAACTGATTTTATTCAGATGCTAGTGCCAGTTCAGGTGTCGGGCCAAGTTGCGGGCCTGATTGAAGTATGGCAAGGCGGCAACCGCGCACTAAACGCAATTCCGGGCTTCCTTCAGTACATGGGAATGATGGCGGACCTTTGCGCCCGCTATGCCCGCAATCAAATGATGGCGCAGCTTTCGGGCCAGCAGCAGGTTTGGACCCAACTAGAAACTTTCAGCAGGCAGGTTCATGGGAGCCTGAATGTGACCGAAGTTTCGTATCTGATTTCTAACGAGGGACGGCGGTTGGTTCAATGTGATCGCGTCTGCATGATTGCCAGCCGTCATGGAGCCATTGAAGTGACCGCTATTAGCGGCGCTGATGTGGTTGAAAAACGAAGCAATCTGGTTCAAACTTTGCGCGGTTTGTGTAAGGAAGTAATGAAGTGGGGGGAGCGCTTGGAGTTTCAGGGGGTTCGGGACGATACCCTGCCCCCCAAAGTCCTACAGGCACTGGATAACTATCTGGCAGAAAGCGGCAGCAAGTTGCTCGTGGTTCAACCCCTTCGTAAGGAAGAGGCTGATGCCGAAAAGTTGCGTGAGCGCGAGAAGGCAGGCAAAAAGCCTGAGGAAGCCCGCGCCGCTTTGGTTTTGGAATGTTTTGACCCTCCTCTCGAGCCCCAGCAAATCATTGGCCGTATGGATGTCATTGCCCGGCACTCTGCCAGTGCCATCACCAATGCTCTGGATTATGACCGGGTTCCAATGCAGTGGATGTGGCTGCCTGTAGCCCGTTTTGAAGAAATGCTGGGCGGAAGAGGCAAGGCTATCCTGGCAGCTATTATTTGTGGAGTTGCGGGATTGGCCAGTGCATTGGCTTTCATGCCCTACCCGCTGAAAATGGAAGCTTCGGGTCAGTTGCTTCCTGAAGTGCGCCGCAAGATCTTCCCTCCTACTGAAGGGATCATTCGCGAGCTGACTGTGAGTCCAGGGCAGGAGGTTGAGGAAAACGGCAACCTTGGCCTGATGCATGATTCGCAGCTTGAATCTCAAATTCGTCAGTTGCTTAGGGAAATGAAAGACGCTCAAAAGGAGTTTGCCCTTAAAGTCCAGCAATCAACCTCCGGAACTGACTCGGATCGTTTCAACGCAGCCACCGATGCTGCCAAAGCCTCGAAGCTGCTGGAAAGCAAGCGTCGGGAATTGGCGGCGCTTGTCCAGCGCACCAACGCCTTGGCTTCCTCAGGCAAAGTGGGTTGGTTTCATTTGAAATCACCAGGATTCATCGAGTTGACCGCGCAGGAGCGCGAGAGTGTCAACACGCGTAAATGGACGGTGCTATCCACCGGATTCAAGGAAGAATTAACAAACCGCGCTGTGAAGCCTTCTGATGAGCTTCTCAGAGTGGGGGTGGTAGACGGACCTTGGGAAATTGAGCTTCGCATTCCGCAGCAGCATTTGGGGCAAGTGCTTCAAGCCTTTCAGGACCAAGGGGTGGAGGAACTGGATGTTGATTTTATCCTTCGTTCGAACGCCTCGCGCAAATGGAAGGGTAAGTTGTCACGCGCGAGAATTGGTGGCGAGGCACTTCCCAGCCAAGAAGACAAGGACAACCCGGAACCTGTGGTGACTGCTTTTGTCCGTATTGATGATCCTGAACTGGTCGATCGTTTGCGCAATTTTGACGAGCGCTCAGGAACAGAGGTCAAAGCAAAAATCAGGTGCGGTACCCGCAAGATGGGTTATGCGCTGTTCTATGGCGTGTGGGAATTCATTTACGAGAAGATCGTTTTCTTCTTCTGAGCCAACTAGTGTCTAAAATTTAGTCGGTTCGGTTCGGAATGACGAGGTGAGCGATGTTGCGATTCATTGGTTTTTGCTTGGCTGCTGGCGCCTGCATATTCTTGGCCGTTTTTCTGATTTCCCAGCCCCTTTGGCCAACACCCAAGGAGGCAAGCGAAAAAATTGGCAGCCAAAAGCAACGTGAGCCCCGCTTGGGCAACGACAATACTGCAGCCGGACCGGTTGGCGAATCGGGCTTGAACCCTGGTGTTGTGGTGCGCGATTGCCGTTTCACCTCGATTGAAAAGCAAGATGTTCCGTCACAACGGGAAGGTACGCTTGTGATTGCAGGTGTGGAGCTACCTGCTGGGCCCGACGGTTCTCCACCCGCAGGTTACGATGTGGCGGTGGACTGGCAAGACATTTGGATCATGAATAGCGGTCCAGAAATTGGCATGCGACTTTTGGCTCCCCGCGAGGATTTTGACCCTGAGAAAAGCAAGATTGAGATACGGAAAACCAAGCGCTATTTTTCACGCCTTAGCCAAGGGGCAAGTGTTCGCAAGGATCAGGTTGTTGCAATTATGGATCCCAAATTGGCACTTTCAGAAATGGACCTCAAGCTTTCAAAGATGAGTGCTGTTTCCAGCGAGCGCGACTCCGCAAGTAAGATGATTCTTGAGGCGGAGGCGACATTCCGCGCCCAAGAGAATCTCCGACTGAAGAACGCCGGTTCGGAAGAGGAATGGCGCCGGGCCAAGTTAGGTGTCGACCGTTACAAGTATGATTTCCAAACCAAAGCCAACGAGACCAAAATCGCAAAGACTGAGCTTTTGAAGGCTCGTACAGAGCTAAGCCTTTTGGAGGTCCGCACTGCGATCGATGGCACTGTGCGAACGATCAACAAGTTTCCAGGTGAATCCCTGCGTCCCGGCGAAACCCTGCTGGATATTCAAAATCTTGACAAGCTGCGTGTCGAAGGTTTTGTGGAAGTTCAGCAGGCATCGGAATTGCAAAACGGGGACACGGTTCAAATTGAACCAACTCGACCTGTTAGTCCCGCATTGGTCCTATCGGGCCACTTGCTGGAAGTGACCGGTGTGGCAGTTTCTCCGTTCCCGGGATCTTCTGCCCAAGGTTTGGCAAAATCTTTGGTTGTCTCTTGCAGCGAAGACAAGACAGTACGACTGTGGGAGGCCACTCAATCGGTTGTGGGTGCCAGGTCAGTGTGGGGAGGTCGACAACTGGATGCACGTCGGTTCAACGATCCGATGCGTTGCGTTGCGGTTTCGCCCATTCAAAATGTAGGTGGTGTTGAAGGTCTTTGGATCGTAGCGGGGTCCGGTTCCGGAAAACTCACTGTTGGTTGGGTTGTGGCTGATGGAAAAGGTGGCCTTAAGGTTGAAGACCTGAAGGAAATCGCTGGTCACCGCAATGCGCTAGAAGCTGTAGCTTTTTCTCCAGATGGCAAGTTTTTGGCCACGGGTGGACAGGATTCTACATTGCACCTTTGGCAGATGCCCGTTCGCGGAGCAGATGCCAAAATAGTCAACACCATCAATGAGGCGCATAAAGCTGAAATAACTCAAGTGGCATTTGCAAAAACGGCTGAAGGGCAACTTCGATTGATTAGTGCGTCTTCCGATAAGGATCGCACTTTGGGAGTTTGGACTTTGGAAGGGGCCCCTACCGCCCCTAAATTGGCACACAAAGCCGACTTTGTTCGTCGGGGAGGCGATGTTTCCATGCCGGGCATTAGCCCTGATGGTTCAACGGTCTTGCTCGACCAAGGGAACCAAATCAAAATGGTGGCCATTGGCGATCGTCAGCCAAGGGGTGTGATTGAGAATCTTTCAGGTGCTCTTAACTTCACCACCATGGCCATTTTTAGCCCAGATTCCGAAATGATCCTGACGAATTGCTCTGAAGAAAATCGTCTTCAATTATGGCGCGCGCCTACCAAGGGTGGGCGGGCGGCAGAATTGCGACAATTTGTTTGGGCTGGTGAAGGTGAAGGCACATGTGGCGCGTTTGACCCACAACGCCGCTTTGCGGTTACCGGCACAGGTGACCATCAGGTTTTGATTTGGGAATTACCCGACCAGAAAGAGGTCAACACGATCCTGACCGGTCGGGTGGAACTGGTCAGCCAGTTCATAGATTCAAGCAGCCCACAGCGTTTGTTCCGTGCAAAGTTGGATGGCCGTAATCCGGGTTATCTTTTACCTGGTGGTACGGCAACAATTGTCAAGCCAGCGGTTACCGCTGGGACGCAGCCGGTTGTTGGCAAGATCACTCCCTGAATGGTGGTTGTGTTTCAGGGAGAATCAGGCCATTTTCAGGAATTGAACCGTGTCGTTAGCCCCTTCCCAAACTGAGCTTGAGCGTCGCAAGATGGTCAGGGTGCGCCTTCGGGCAGACCTTGAGATCAAGCGTCATCGATATGAGGGGCGGACCCATTTCATCATTAAAGATCCTGTCAGCCTTCGCTACTACCGGTTAAAAGAGCACGAGCACTTTTTGCTTGGTTTTATGGATGGTAAACAGTCGCTTTCCGACGCGCAGAAAGCTTATGAGCGGCATTACCGGCCTGATCGTTTAAGACTCGAAGACCTCGAGTCGTTTGCCCAGCAATTGATTCGTGCCGGTTTGGCCCAGAACGAATCACCTGCGGCGGGTCGGCAGTTGTATGAGCGAAAAGCTAAACGCCAACGGATGGAATTACTGCAGCGTTTTACCAACCTTCTTTATATTAAGATCCCGGTATTTGATCCGGATCGAATGCTGAAAAAGATGGTGCCAACCCTGGCTTTTATTTTTACAACCACCTTTTTCCTCTGCAGCATGGTGTTGATGCTTTCTGCAGTGGCTTTGGTGCTTTTCAATTTTGACATCTTTTTAGCTAAATTACCGAGCTACTATGAGTTTTTTAGTTTCAAAACAGTGATGTACCTGTGGATGTCCTTGGGTGTGGTCAAGGTTATCCACGAATTCGGCCATGGAATCAGTTGTCGAAATTATGGGGGAGAAGTTCATGAAATGGGCTTTCTGCTCCTTTGTTTTTCCCCAGCCCTTTATGCCAATGTTTCGGATGCCTGGACCTTGCCCAATAAATGGCACCGAATCATTATCAGTGCAGCGGGTATTTATGTTGAATTGGTGATCGCTGCAATAGCCACTTTCATTTGGTGGAACACGCCTGCGAACCCGTTTGTCCACAACCTTTCGCTCAGTTTGATGGTGGTCTGCTCTGTCAGTACCGTGGTGTTCAATGGCAACCCCTTCATGCGCTATGACGGGTATTATGTGGTTGCTGACTGGCTTGAGATTCCTAACTTGAGGGATCGCGCCAACAAATACATCAGCAACCTGTTTTCGGAAATCGCTTTGGGAATTGAGGTTCCTCCAGAACCTTACATGGAAACAGGGCGAAAGATTTTGTTTATAAGCTATGCGATAATTAGCTATGTTTACCGGTGGATTGTCACTTTCTCAATTCTGTTTTTTCTTTATAACTTTCTCAAACCCTACAAACTTGAGGTTATAAGCCAAGCCCTCACAATGGCAAGTGCCGTGTCGATGGTGGGCTGGCCTTTATTCAACCTAGGGCGCAGCCTTTACCGTCGTGGGAGGATTCCAGATATGAAGAGTTGGCGCGTGGCGGTCACATCCTGCTTGCTGCTCACTCTTGTTGCCGGTTTTTTTATGATTCCGTTACCGGTGAACCGCCTTCGAGGAGTAGCGTTGGTGGTTCCCCAGCCAGAGGGAACTCAAAAACTCTACGCTACCCAACCGGGCAAACTTGAGAACCTTTCCATACGCACTGGGCAGTTGGTTGATCTAGATGAGACCCTTGCGGTTTTGGTGAATGCCGATTACGAATCGAAGCTGGGTGCGGCCCGTGCTGAAATGGATTCTGGCCAAAGTAGCCTGCGTGCCCTTTTAGACCAATTGAACCATGTGAAACAGGAAACCGACCGAAGGCGTGTCAATGATTCAGTCCTTCAGGTTTCCAAATCATTGGACAAGGCTCGTCAGATCGTGCACGACATTGAGACCCAAAAACAAGAATACTTGAGGCTTACCTCCCCTATTGCCGGTATCATTGGCCAAGCCCCGCGCAAAGAAGATATTGGTAAACGGATCGAGCCGGATAATCGATCCCCGCTGATTACAGTTTACCCGGAGGGCAAACTTTCAGTTATTTTGCCCCTAACCACCAGTGAATACAACCAACTGGTTAGGGATTGCCAAGGTGATCCAACCAAAATAAAACCTGAAAGTATTATCATTCGTGTCCAAGGGCGCGAAGGAGCGGTTTGGAATGGGATCAACCCTCGCCTTCTACCTTCCGAGGCCCGCGATATTCCTCTCGCCCTGACTAGCCGTGCTGGTGGTCCGGTCGCTGTCAAAGCGACCAATCCGGGTGAGCCAATGGTACCTCAAGCACAACAATTTTTAGTATATCTCGATATAATGAATCCTGATCAAGCAATTCTTCCAGGCAACATGGCGCAAGTGAAGATTTACCTTCAGCCGGAGACTTGCGCTCAATGGTCTTGGCGTACTGTCAATAACCTGTTCGAATTGGGGCTTTTCTGGTGATTTTTTGGCTGCTCACACTTGTATTAAGTGCGCCCCCCGCACCTTTTGATCGTCTCCAACGCTTGGAGTTGGCAGGTCTTGTTCAGACGCCATCTTTCAAGGCTGTGGATAAGGTTTCTGAGTTGGACCTTGCTGAGAATGACCGCCAACTTGCACCTGGTGGTGCCGCTTTTGTGGTGGCCAAAACTCGCGGTGGTCGTTATGCGAAAATCCGTTTGATACCCGGCAGACTCAAATCAGCCTCCGGCAATCTTGAACCAATGATTCTGGTCGAACAATTTGTGACATTCAAGGATGGTGATCAAAAAGCTTTTGTCGCGAGCGGGGAAAACAGGGCCATTTTTCCTGGGACCGAATTTGACCTCGATTTGGGTCAGGTTGTTCCAGAAAGGATTGGGGGGGATATTCGTTGTGCCTCAAAAGAGGGGAATCTAGCACTTGAAGTTTGTCCTGGAGCGAAACTTTGGCTCGCTATTGGTAATGTTCCGCTTCCGCCAAACCCGGATCCCGGGATTCCTAATGGAAATGATAAATTTCAGGCATCTTGGTTTCGAGGCACATATAGGTTGCATGATGATGGACGCCGGTCTGGTGAATTGAGCCTTCTTGTAATGGATGATGGTGAGATAAAAGGCAAATATTTTTCTGACAAAGATGGAGCCAGTTATGAGGTTCAGGGCCGGGTTGGCCCCCAGCTTCATCAGATTCAATTTGGAATTAGATTTCCCCGTACCGAGCAAATTTATCAGGGATTTTTATTTACCGGAGATGGTGATGCCATAGCCGGAACATCCAAGGTAGGCGATCGCGAAACCGGCTTTTACGCCAAAAGGGTAATACGGTGAGCCGATTTTTGGTAACCGGTGGCACCGGTATGGTAGGCAGGGCCCTAGTTTTGCGATTGCTCGACCTGGGGCATCAGGTATCGGTACTTACACGCAACCCGCAAGGTGCCAGATTGGTGTTGGGTGATAATTGTCAACTTATTTCAGGTGATCCAGCAAAATGGGGAGATTGGGCCCAGCAGGTTTGTGGTCATGACGGTGTGATTCATTTGGCTGGTCAGAATGTAGCCGATAAACGCTGGTCAAAATCATTTAAGGCCCAATTGCATGACAGTCGGGTGAATTCAACACGAAACATCTGCCAGGCTATTCTTGCCTGCAAATTGCCTCCGCCAGTTTATATTGGGGCTTCAGCCATCGGTTTTTATGGTGACACGGGGGAAGCTGAAGCTGATGAAGGTTTTTCCTGCGGCCATGATTTTTTTGGCGACCTTTGCAAAGAATGGGAAAATGCGAGTTCCTGCCTTGAAGGAAAAACCAGACGCGTTTTGCTGCGGATAGGCGTGGTGCTCAAACAGGGCCAGGGCGCGCTTGCAAAAATGGATTTGCCTATTCGTTGGGGGCTGGGTGGCCCTATGGCCGGTGGTCAATTTTTTATGAGTTGGATCCATCTACAGGACTTGGTCAATTTAATCATGTGGGCTTTGGGAAATACCGTTGTTAGTGGTATTTATAATGCCACCGCTCCAGAGCCTGAACGAAATAGATATTTAGTGCGTAAGATTGCTGCGCGCCTTCATCGCCCAGCTCTTTTTCCGGTACCCTATTTTCTCCTTCGCATGGCGGTGGGTGAATTTGCGCAATTTTTGTGTGCTAGCCAGCGAATAATACCTCGGCGGGCCTTGGAACAAGGATTTCTGTTTCAATATCCCACGCTTGACCAAGCTTTAGACACTGAATACGGGTTGGCCTGAGGCGTATACAGCAAAAATTGCCAAAATGTAGAGAACTTTTCATGCGGGTTGGTAGAGGAGGCAAAACCGGCTAGCATAAATCCTGAAGGATGAGGCGTATTGCCAGGGTATGAGCCCCTGATATCCTTCCAAAATCAGTTGGAAGGGCATACTTTGGATCGTATTACCTTTGTTTGTTTTGGGGCCAGTTACCTTACAGCGCTGGGGCTTTATTCGGCTAGTCAAGTCAGCCGATTAGCCTGGCTGCGCGGGGTGGCAATTTTTTTCCATGCTGCAGGTGGGTTGGCGCAATCGATGTATCTGGCTTACCACCAGCCGGCGTTATTTTCCCCCAACGGTTTTTTCCTTTGTTTTTCTTGGCTGATTGCCATTGTCACACTCCAAATGGGAATTTCGTCGAGGGCCCGTTCGGTCAACCTTTTTTCTTTGCCTGTAGTTTTGGTGTTGGTGGCCTTGGCTTGGTTTCAGGGTGGAGCAGGTCAGGAGGGAGCCATTCTGCTGCGCGATGCTCGTGGGTGGGGATTGTTCCACGCCTTGGCATTGGTAATTGCAAGTCTTTCGATGGGATTTGGTGCAGTGGCTGCCTGCATGTACCTGGTCAGGGCAAGACAATTACGGAACAAGCATCGCCCGGGCACCGGTGTTGAGCTTCCCAGTCTGGAGAAACTGGAGGGCAAGGTACGGCAATCCGTGGTGGTTGCGTTTCCCCTTTTGACGATCGGGGTTTTGATTGGCGGCGGGATGTTGTTGAGTGACGCAGCCCAATTGGGTGGATTTAGTGATCCACGGGTCTTGGGTACCTTGGTTTTATGGGTCGATTTTGCGGTTTTGGTTTGGTTGCGTTATGGAATGAAGGTTCGAGGTCGCAGCCTTGCCGTTCTTGTTGTTTTTGCTTTTGCCCTGCTTTTGGTTTGCGCAGCTTTACCCCATTCCCTTCCGGCCAAATGGCATGTCCCTTCCACGGGGGCAGCGCCATGAATTTGGTAATGGTAGGAATCAATTTCCGCAACACCCCTGTGGATGTTCGGGAGCAATTGGCATTGGGCGGCGAAAAGCTAACCGTGGCCTTGGAGTTCATCCAGCGGGAATTTAATTGCGAATCGGTTATATTAAGTACCTGCAACAGGGTCGAAATGTATTTTGCCAGACTTGATGGCACCCCACTACCATCAGTATTGGATATTTCGGTGCTTCTTTCCCAAGTCATCAAGGTTGATTCAGGAATACTGGAAACGGTTTTAATGGCGATATGCGGTCAGGAGGCTGTCAGGCACCTGTTTCGTGTGGTTTCAAGCCTGGATAGCTTGGTTTTGGGCGAGGGGCAGATTGCAGGTCAGGTGAAACAGGCCTATGAAGCTGCCCGAGTAGCCGGAGCATCAGGGCCTGCTCTTAATAGTCTTTTTCAATGGGCCAGGCAAGTAGCTCGGCGGGTTCGCACAGAGACTGGTTTGGCTCACGGGCATGTTTCTGTTTCCAGCGTGGCGGTGGATTATGTTCGGGAGGTATTTGACCATTTTGGTGACAAAACCGTTGCGGTTTTGGGTGCCGGGAAAATGGCGGAGCTTACCCTGAAGCAGCTCGCTGGATTGAAGCCCAAAAGGGTGATAGTGACCAACCGTAGTCTGGACCGGGCGGAAAATTTGGCAAAAAGCCACGGCGGTGTGGCGGTACCATGGGCCGAATTGGATAGTGTTTTGGTGAAGGCGGATATTGTCCTAAGTACCACGGGGGCACCGGAGCCCATAGTGACGCTGGAGCGTTGGCGAGGTATTTCCCGTATGCGCAAGAAGGGGCGATGCGTTGTGTTGGATATCGCAGTTCCCAGAGATTTTGATCCAGCCATTCACGATGGAGATTCTGTTTGCTTATTCAATATAGATGACCTTAATAGTGTTCGAAACGCAACGCTGGATGAACGCCGGAGCCATGCGCAATCGGCGGAACAGATTGTTGATTTGGAAACCGGCCGGTTTTTGCGGGATTGGATGAGGCGAAAACATGGTTCCGCCATTGCCAAATTAACACGGGAATTTGAAGCCAAACGCGAAAATATAGTTGGAAAGTTGATGCAAAAGCTCAATGGTAGACTGACTACGGAAGATAAGCATTACATTGAAGGTGCTTTCCGGTTGTTGCAAAATCAGTACCTCCATGGGCCAATTGCGGCTCTAACGGAAGAATCGGCTGATGGGGCAAAACAGGGTGGACACACCTTACTGGATGCTTTGCGTAAAATTTTCCGTTTGCCTGAACTTGATTCATAGGATCAAGCCCCCAACAGGTCTTTTCGTGGAACAGGTGGTATTGTCAGGCTCAAGCCTTTGTTGATGATAGATTCTGGTCAAAATCAGCAAGATTCGTGTTGACGGTTTTTTCGTGGAACATTGGTCAAGCTGGCACACCAACGATGTGGGGAGCATTCGATGTTGAGACGCGTTTTCCTAACCCTGGCAACTTTAGGCCTTATGTTTTCGGGGCAAAAGGGTTTGGCGCAGGATACCCCGGCTGGCAAATGGATTCTTGTGGGAACTCTTCCCATTGCCCCTGTTGGCCGCGATTCGGTTCTTGGCATGATAGAGATCAAAGGGCAGGGGGACGAGCTAAAGGCCGAATGGCTGAAGCACGGTATTGATTCATTTAAAGGGTCAAAAATAGTTGATTTTAAAAAGTCTGGTGACAAGGCCGGTTTTCGCGTGGAAGGACCGGTCAATCTCGATCTGGTTTTTGTGGGCGTCGACCCTAAAAGCAAGCGTTGGGCTGGTGCCTTTCGTTTGAACGGCAACTGGTTCCCAGCAGCCTTGAATCCAGCCGAGAAGGGCGAATTACCGGAAAATGACAAATTGAACCAACCCGCTCCCGGGTCGGATGTTGTGAAAGAGTTGATGGAGAAGGTTTCGTTTAGTGACAAAATCGCCTTGGCCGAAAAGGTTGTTAAGGACCATCCTGCTTCAGCATCTGCCATGAAGGTTGGCACTTTGGTTGCTGATTACGCATTGAAAGATGCGAAGCCCGATGAAGTTAAGAAAGCTGTGGAATTCCAAGAGAAATCGCTTGCCGGTATGCCAGAAGTTCTGGTTCAGCGCAGTTTGATCCCAACATTGGGTGCCATGGGCCGCAAGGGAGTTGAAAAAGAGAAGGGCCTAGCGCTTCTGCGGAAAATTAAAGGTGACTCCAAAGTCGCCACAGATGAAACATTGGCTCTAATGAAGCTGGAATCATCGCTGCTAGAAGGGGTTGATGATAAAAAATCCGCAGAACTGAAAACCAGTATTGCCAAGCAGGAGGAGGAGTTGGATCAAGTCTTCTTGAAGACGGCCATCCCCTTCAAACCCGAACTGTTTGATGGCTCCAAGCGCAAATCGAAAAGGGTAACCGTTTTTGAATTGTTCACAGGGGCGCAGTGCCCACCTTGCGTTGCCGCCGATGTGGCATTTGACGCCTTGGCGGAATCTTTCAAGCCCACCGAGGTGGTTTTGCTTCAATATCATCTGCACATTCCTGGCCCTGATCCATTGACCAACAAGGATAGCGAGAATCGCGCAAGGTTTTATGGTATTCGCTCGACTCCCACTGCAATATTGAACGGGACAAACGGGCCGGCTTTGGGTGGATTTAAGGGAAACGCCAAGGCTAGCTACGAAAAAGCATCCAGTGCCTTGAAAGAAGAGTTGGAAAAAGAAGGCGATTCTTCAGTTGATATCAGTGCCTCGAACCAAAATGGATCAATTGAATTGACGGCAAAATATTCCAAAGTTCCCAATATCGACAAAACAGTGCTGCGGTTTTGCCTGGTTGAGGATGTGGTTCGTTACCAAGGGCGCAATGGGCAAAGACTGCACCACCATGTGGTACGCAGTTTTCCCGGCGGTCTCAATGGTCAAGCTTTGGAACAATCATCTGGAACACTGCGGGCCACGATTGATTTGAAGGAGCTGAAGACCCAATTGGAAGGTTACCTTGAGTCTAGCAATGCTCAGCGCCCTTATCCTGATTCTGAAAGGCCTCTTGAATTGAAAAAACTCAAGGCTGTTGTGCTTTTGCAAAATGCTGAGACCAAGGAAATCATCAATGCCGCCCAAGTCGGCATTGATTTACCCAAAGCACCTAAATAGCCGAAGGCTGTGAATTTTAGAAGGGGGCCACGCGGCAGAAGCGCGTTGGCCTCTTTCGTTTTATAATGGATCAATGGGTTGTTGAAATGTTTTTTATCGCGGGTGAATCTTATGGCTGTCCTAGATCAACTTGAAATTTCGCTTCTTGAGCTGATCCGTAAAACTTCCACGCACCTTCCGCCAGATGTCTCAGAGGTTCTACTCACTCGACAGGCGCTGGAAGAATCGGGCAGCAAGGCGGATCTTGCGTTGGCTTTGGTGGCCCGCAATATTGGCTTGGCGCAGGAATTGAGCGCGCCTATTTGCCAGGACACCGGTTCCATTGCCTTTTTTGTTGCGACCCCTTTGGGTTATGACCAAGGCGCCTTCACGCGCGCGGCCGAGAAAGCTGTTGCCGAGGCTACAACCAAAGGGTACTTACGCCAAAATTCTGTTGATTCTGTGACCGGAGGTAACACGGGCAACAATCTTGGGCCTGGCAGCCCTTCCATACATTTCCATCAGCATCATTCCGAGGAGGTTGAGGTTCGGCTCATTCTTAAAGGTGGTGGTTGTGAAAACATGTCCGCGCAGTTTTCGCTTCCTTGCACAGTGGGAACCAAGCGGCTTGACCGGGATATGGATGGTGTTCGAGGGACGATTCTCGAGGCAGTATGGGAGGCCCAAGGCAAGGGGTGTGGGCCTGGTTTTCTGGGTGTCTGTATTGGTGGGGACCGTGCGCAGGGCTATGCCCATGCTAAAGAACAGTTGTTGCGTCTGGTGGATGACACCAACCCCGACCCGGTACTTGCCGAGCTTGAGAGCACCATTCTCGCAGATGCTAATAAACTTGAGATTGGGCCTATGGGGTTTGGCGGCAAGCTGACTGTAGGGGCGTGTAAAGTTGGAAAATTGAATCGCCTGCCCGCTTCATTTTTTGTCACGGTTGCCTATATGTGCTGGGCTTATCGCCGTAGGGGGGTGATTCTGGATCAGCAGGGGAAGATTAGGAAATTCCTCTACGGAGAGGAAGGTAGAGCTGCCCCGAAGGATAGCCAATTGATTGACGAGGAAGCCATTTCTTCACGGATGAGGGCTGCCGTAAGGCTGCAGACCCCACTCACAGAAGCATTGGTTCGAAGCCTGAAAGCGGGTGATACGGTTCTCCTTTCTGGCAAGATTTTCACGGGACGAGACGAGGTTCATAAATACCTCTTCAAGGGAGGAGATTTACCTCTTTTGCGTGGAGGGGTTATTTATCACTGTGGGCCAGTGGTGCTTGGCGAGGAAGGGGGCTACCGGGTTGTGGCAGCGGGCCCTACCACTTCCATTCGCGAGGAGCCTTATCAGGCCACAGTGATCGAGCGTTATTCCATACGGGCGGTTATAGGCAAGGGGGGCATGGGCCAAAAAACCCTGGATGCCTGCAAAGCCTATGGTTGTGTTTACCTTCATGCCATCGGTGGTGCCTCGCAAATCTATGCCAAAGCCATTACCCGCGTGGACGGTGTGTATTTGAAGGAAAAATTCGGCTCACCCGAGGCCGTGTGGGAATTAGAAGTGGTTGATTTTCCTGCTGTGGTGACCATGGATTCTCATGGTAATTCACTGCATCAGGTGGTTCAGGACAAATCCCTGACCTTGCTAAAGCAAGAGCTGGCTGGCGTCCCCAGCCACTGAAATTGACTTTCCGAAAAAAAGCAGGGAGCAATTATGTGATGGCTAAAAACCGGAAAAAGATCCGCATGGAAATGCGGAAAAACCGTGCCAAACCCCCGCGCAACAAAGCGTGGGGCGACACTACCGACGGTGGTGACAGCCATGCAACGGCAGGTGGTGAACAGGCCCGGGTTCGCAACCGGGGCGACCAAAGCCGCAAACGCACTGTTTTGGTGGAAGACAGCGGAGATCAGTCTGGCCTTCCGGCCATAAATGAAAAGGTTTGCCTTAATGGTCGCGTCCTTCGGGTGCATGGCCTCTGGAGTGTGGTGGAGACGGGTGATGGGCACCTTTTTAGGTGTACAGTTCGAAGGCTATTAAAAACCCTTTCAACCGATGAGCGTACGCCGGTCATATGCGGTGACAAGGTGTGGATAAGGCCAGAAGTCAACAAAAGTGCCACCGACAGCCAAATGGCCCATGATCCCAAAGGGGCAAGGCCCCCAAGCCCCGGGGAAACCCAAGCGGAAGCGGTGATTGAACGGGTGGAACCTCGAAAGGGGCAACTTGTTCGCAATTCCCGCAACCGGGTGCACTCGTTAGTAGCGAATGTGGACCAGGTGGTTTTTGTCGTGTCGCTGGTAGAGCCGGATCTGAAACCTCATCTGGTTGATCGTTATCTTGCCAGTGCCATTCAGGGGAATTTGGAGCCGGTTTTATGCCTGAATAAAGCAGACCGAGTGGATCCGGCAGATTTTCAGCATGTGGTTGGCCTTTACAGCGGTTTGGGAATTCGCACTCTTCTGACTAGTGCTGCCGAGGGAATTAATATCGGTCTTTTGAAGGATTTGTTGGCTGATCGCCAAACGGTTTTTTCAGGCCAAAGCGGGGTGGGGAAATCGTCACTTCTCAATGCCATTCAGCCCGGCTTGGGGTTGAAGGTTCGTGAGGTGAGTGATGTCAACAGCAAGGGCAAGCACACCACAACCACCGCAGAGTTGCTAAAACTCGATGGGGGAGGTTGGGTGGTTGACACGCCTGGAATCCGCCAATTTGAATTGACTGGAGTGCGAGAAGAAGAGGTGGAGAAGTTTTTTGTTGAATTCCACTCTTTTGTACCCATGTGCCGTTTTGCCAGTTGTACCCACACTCACGAGGGCGGTTGTGCCGTTTTGAAAGGCCTGGAAGATCGCATGATTTCAACCAGTCGTTACCATAGCTACCTGGGACTGCTGGAAGGCAGGGATGCGGAAAAAGTTCTTGAGCGGGAAAAGGACAATCCAAGGAAGGCACGGCGCTAAAAGCCTTGAGAGGTGGTATTGCCGGAGAAATTGGAGACGGGAAATGAGAACTTTGGTGGTTGGTGACATTCATGGTTGCCTGACCGCATTGAAGAAACTGCTTGAATTGGCCAACCTCAAGCCTGGGGATCGTTTGGTCACATTGGGTGACATGGTCGACCGCGGTCAAAACAGCAGGGGCGTGCTTGAGTTGTTGATGGATCTGTACAAAAAAGACATTCTCACACCCCTTCGAGGGAACCACGAGGTCATGTTCCTTGAGGCGGCTCAAGGGAGTTCCAAAAATTGGCTTGAGGCGGCGGGTGGTCGGGCTACCTTAATGAGTTTTGGGGTCCAACCAGGAAAGGCATGGCGCAACGCCATACCAATTGAGGTATGGCGATTCATCAATGAATCCTGCCTTGATCTGGTCGAGCTTGAGAACCATTTTTTGGTTCATGCGAATGTTGAAGCTGGGCTTGGGCTGGAGGATCAACCTCCTTCCGTGATTCATTGGGCCAAACTGGATCCCCCCCTGATGCCTCACATCTCAGGCAAAATCATGGTTTGTGGGCATACTGTGATGGGAGAGGGGCTACCTGTTGATTTTGGATCGGCCTGGTGCCTTGATACCGGGGCCTACCACGATTTTGGATGGCTGAGCATGGTTGATATTGAGACGCGTGCAGTTTGGCAGGCCAATGAGCGGGGAGAAGCCAGAATGGTTGAATTGCATAAGTGGATAAAGCCTGACTAATAGTGGGCCTTGATGAGGTCGCATGAGGGTTGAGGCGTAATAAATTCTTGGCATTTGGACGGAAAGATTGCCCCCTAATTGTTTCTAATTGTGTCACGGTGCTAAAGTTGGTCATTTTGAAATCAAGTCGCTTAATAAATGCCATTTAGCTAGAAAAAAACTGATTTTTAGTAATAAAATGGCAATTTCCAGATTTTTGGCCATTGGTTGTGTAAAATTAAAGCGCACGGCTTCCAATAATCCACGGAGGTTTTTGCGATGTCGATTTTTACATGGCTTTTTCCGGCCAAAAAAGACACTCATGCTGCCGTTTGTATGAAAGGCAAGGGACGGTTTCAAACTGAGGTGACCGATTGCGAACTGTTTCAGCAAGGTTTTGAGCGTTTGTGCGCCGGGTATGATTTTGATGGTGAACCGTTGACTGCTCAAGCAACCCTAGTTGAGCTGCCCTACGACCCCAGGAACCGACATCCAGTTCAGGTTGAAGCCAAAGGCCAGGTCATTGGCCATTTACGGGACCATGATGCCAAGCGTTTTTTGCATCAACTCCATCGTGACCAAAATAGTGGGATGGCAACCTGCCCGCTTCGCGTTCATTTTCACCCGATGGTAGGCTCAGGGGGGGCCACTTATACCGCGCGGATTGACCTTCCAGAGTGATCGTTTAGGCCAGAATTCCGTCTATAAGCTCACCATGGACATTGGTTAACCGTCTGCGAATACCGTTGTGGTAATAAGTTAAACGGTCGTGGCGGATTCCTAGAAGATGCAAAACAGTGGCGTGGAAATCATTCCATGTCACCGGGTTTTCCACAGATTTCCAGCCAACATCGTCGGTGGCTCCATGGGAAATTCCGGGCTTAAGTCCAGCGCCCGCCAACCAACAGGAAAAGCCATATTTGTTGTGATCGCGTCCGGGGCCAACGGTTCCCTTTGCGGATTGGGTGAATGGAGTGCGGCCAAATTCGGTGGTAAATAGCACCAAGGTGTCTTTCAGCATGCCGCGCCTTGCCAGATCCTCAAGTAATCCTGCCACAGGTTGGTCAATTCGCAGGGATTCGGCCGCGTGGTTTTCTTTGACATTTTCGTGGGCATCCCAGCTATGCCTTGGGGTGCCGGCAATAGCTCCGCCAGAATATATTTGAACAAAGCGCACTCCGCGTTCCAAAAGACGACGGGCCAATAGACAACGGCGGCCACAATCTATCGTGGCGCGGTTATCGAGCCCGTAGAGTTTCAGAGTTTCTTCCGACTCCTTGGAAAGGTCGGCCACCTGCGGAACAGCCAATTGCATGCGCGCCGCCAATTCATAACTTTTTAAACGAGCCGCTAGCGATGCTTCTCCCCCTGAGCTTTCCAAGTGCGTTTGGTTCAGTAGCCTTAACAGATTTCGGGATGCGGATTCTTCCTCTCTGGAAATGGGCACCGAGGGGTTCAGGTCGCGGACGGGCTGTGATCCCGTAAGGAGTGCCACTCCTTGATGCTCCGCAGGCAGAAAACCGTTTGTCCAATTCGATGCCGCGCCATTGGGGCCGCTGCGGCCATCGGGCAGCACCACAAAGGCAGGCAAGTCTTCGGCCAATGACCCTAGGCCATAAGAAAGCCAACTGCCCATGGATGGGTAACCGTTGAATTGAAAACCCGAGTTTTCCACAAACAATGCCGGAGTATGGTTGGCACTATCTGCCACCATGGATCGAACGACCGTCAACTTGTCCGCCTGAGAAGCGATTCGAGGAAATAGCTCGGAAATTTGGAGGCCACTGTTACCGCGGGGTTTGAAATTCCAATCGGGTTGGCGCAACAGTCCCATTTGGCCAAAGAAAAGGTCCGGAGGTGAATCGGTTTGTAGTGTTTTGCCGTTCAGCTTTATCAGGGCCGGTTTTGGGTCAAAAGAGTCGATATGACTCATGCCACCCACTAGCGTGATTTGGATTGCCCGTTTGGCCTTAGCCGCAATGCGAAAATCATCCGCGGGATTATCGTTGGCACCATGTGCATGCGGGCTGAGCAAACCAGCCAATGCGGCTGTGCCCAGCAACCCAAGATTAGAGCCCAGAAATTCCCGACGATGGATACCAGTCATTGGTTTTGCCTCATTCCACCATCAGGAATTCGTTGCTGTTCAAAAGGACCCTGCAAACTGCCCGCAAGCCATGTTGGCTTGCAAGTTCGCCTGCTAGTTTAGCCTCAATTTCGGAGGGATTTCGGCCCAAGGTTTTCTGATAAACCTGTTGGACTTGTTCTTGGTTCATTTTGGTTTCATTTTTGATTTTTTCGGCCATGGTTCCCGCTAAACGAATAGCTATTGGGCCATTCCACAGGTTCAGGGCCTGAAGCGGGGTTGTTGTGGCGGTGCGTTTGGGGGCGGCTGTTGCACAATCCGGGCAATCAAAAAGGTCGAGCATGCTGGTTTCACCGCCGCGGGGGCTGAAACGATAGATGCTGCGCCTTTGCAATTCGGGTGCATCTGAGTCAAAAGGTTCATAGTAAGTGGTGCCGTTCCCTGTATCAGTTACCTTGTAATCTGAAAATCCAGGGCCACCCACTTGAAGGTTTAAAATTCCCGAAGCCTGAAGCATGGCATCGCGTAGCACTTCTCCCTCCAGCCTTTTTTTTCGCATGCGCCATAAAAGCCGATTATCGACATCTTTAGCGAGGGCATCTGCCCTTGGAGTGGAGGCTTGCTTGTAAGTGGCACAGGTGACCAACAGTTTATGTAAGGCTTTAAGGCTGTATTTTTTTTGGATGAAAACAGTAGCCAGCCAATCCAGCAAGGCTGGGTGGCTTGGTTGTCCGCCGTTGAATCCAAAATCACTGGGTGTATCCACTAATCCGGCTCCAAAATGGAGGAGCCAGAGGCGGTTGACCGCCACACGAGCGAACAAGGGATTTTCAGGGCTGGTCATCCATCGAGCTAAGTGGACCCGCCTTTCTGTATCTGAGGCATTGGCATCCAACTCCAATTCGCCCAGTGCTTTCAAGACACCCGGTTTTGCCAGTTTTCCGGGTTTAGTGTGGTCACCCCGGGCTAATATTCGGGTTTCGTTAGGTTTCTGTGCTACCACGGCGTAGGCTTTCTCACCTTGTGTCGAACGCGCCTTTTGCAATTCGGTGGTTAGCTCAATCCGTTGCGTCAGCAATGCTTTGTGGCGAAGTTGATCCTTGGGGGGCATTTTTTCAACCACTTCGCGACGGTTGGGCCAGATATCCCCGTGCTGGAAAGAGCTTTTTACCTCTTCCAAAGTTAAGGCTCTGTCGTAGAGGCGGACTTGCGCTATAGTTCCGGTGAACATTTTATTACCACCTGCCGGTTCCAGGCGGCAACCCACCAGTACCCGGCTTTGTCCCGCTTCAAAAGGGAGCAAACCGGAAGATTGGTAGGTCTGGCCGTAAGGTTTCCCATCTCGATAACCGGTTATGTTTCCATTGGCGTGGTAGGTGATGGCAAGGTGCACCCATGTATTCGGTTCGGGTTCCAGAGTATCTGTTGATTTAAAAGATTTGGTCCTTCTGAAAAAGTCACTTCCGGCCATCCAGCGATTCTTTTCCAATTCGGCGTAAACAATTGCATCAAAAGTGGCATCAATTGGTTTAAACAAACTCACGGGAGCACCACCCTGCTGCTGGCCAGGATTGACCTGTACCCAAGTTTCCAAAGTTTTTTCATGCAAGGTTTTGCCAATAGGTTCGGACTTTAAATAGGAATTGTCGGCTAATCGGGCCCCTGAGGGAGTCAGTTGAACAGGGCCTTGGGGTTGCAGGGCCAAACCTGTTTCCGAATCAATTAGGGCATGTCGCAAGTCCCAAGAAATGAAGGGCTTGGGGGGGTGTTGGGTCACTGGAATGGTTTTGGCCCTCTCTTTGATTAGAGCGCTACGGATGGGGGCTTCCAGAGCTTCCAGTTCAGTTTCCAGATTTTTGGTCAATCTTTCCGCATTCTCGATCTTCTGGGCCAAACCCGGTAGCGGGAGCGAGCGTTCCCCATGGTTAACACCGGATAGAGTCGCAGCCATCCGGTAATAATCTTCCATGCTGATTGGGTCGAACTTGTGATCGTGGCAACGCGCGCAATTCACTGTCAGCCCAAGGAAAGCCTGCCCAACTGTTCCAACCAAGTCTTCCAGTTCATCCTGACGGTTAGCACTACGCATTTGGTCGTTTCCCAACACCGTGTTGTAAACGCCACCCACCAGGAACCCAGTAGCCCGGACTGCATCTGGATTATTTGGTTCCAGAACATCGCCTGCAATTTGCAAACGGGCGAAGTGGTCAAAGGGCATATCCTCATTCAAGGCTCGAATCACCCAGTCACGGTAAGGCCAGGCGTTTGGCCGTTTTTGATTGCGTTCAAACCCGTCAGTTTCGCCAAAACGCGCCACATCAAGCCAATGCCTGGCCCAACGCTCGCCATAGTGTGGTGAGGCCAGCAAGCGGTCCACCTGTTTCTCATAGGAATTAGTGGAAACATCCGCCAAAAAGTTGGCGTATTCATCAGGGGTGGGGGCCAACCCGATGAGGTCGAATGACAAACGCTTTAGCAATGTTCTTTTGTCTGCTTGTGGATTTTGACTCAGCCCAGAGCCCTTCAGCTTTTCCAAAATGAATGCATCAATCGGGTTCAGGTTAAAATTCATGGGAGTTGCGGTAGGCATTAGGGCCTTCAAGGACCACCAGTCGTAGCCCGCCCGCCCTGATGTTGAAAAGCGAAACGGATCTATGGGAGCTTCCGGATTTGCTCCCCAGATAGCGCCTGCAAGAACCCATTTTTCCAGCAGTAACTTATCTTTGATAGGTAGTGGAGTCTTGGGCGGCATTTCATTTGCCATTACCCGGACCAACAAAGGGCTGGTTTCGATTTTGCCAACCTTGCCAGAAACGACCGCTGGGCCTGATTTGCCACCTTTTTCTATCCCGGCTTTGGTGGTTAGGTTTAGTTTACCTTTAATGTTGCCATCCTTATGGCATTCGAGGCAATAAGTTGCTAAGATGGGGGCAATTTCACGGTCGAAATCAGGCTGGCTGTTTTGAGATCCAAGGGCGAAAAGGTTGGACAATAGCAGTGCGAAAGGCAGCATTTCGGGAGGTTCCCGATAGGGTGGGGCAGGAAAGATTATTCAAATGTACCATTTTCAAGATTCCCGGGCTAGATCCCGAACATCCTGCGCACCTGTCTCCAAGCTTGGCGAACCATGTTACCCGCTTGAACCGGGCGCATTCCTAGTGGTAGTCTGGGCCGGGGCTTGTTTTTACCCAGTTTCAATTTGGCTTTATTCTGGTTAAGAGGCGAGACCCTGAGCAATGCAGTTCCCGTTTCCCCCAACCAATTATCTCGAATATCGAACAGTTTCAGGCCAGGCAGCGACATGTTTTTTAGCATGCGAGCCCCTCCGGGCCCAATCCGGTTGTCTCGCAGTTCAAGCGTTTGCAGTTTGGGCCAATGGTGAGCTGTTGCCAGAATTTTTCCTCCCAAAGATCGGATCAGATTGCCATTTAATTCCAAATATTCCAAACCGTTTAGCCGATTACTGGAAACTAGCGCCCGAAGCACCTCAGGACCGATTCGGTTGGAACCTAAGTAAAGCATTCTTAATCTTGGCCAACCTGGGTTCGATGCAAAAGGCCCATCATTGAAATGGATACGCTGAAGTACCAGTGTGTCCAGGCAAGAAAGTCTGGCCGATTCAAGGATGTATTGGGCCCCTTCGCGCATAAGCGGGTTGTTTCTCAGGTTCAACTTTTTGAGGTTTGTTAGGTTGGCGGCAAGCGCCAAGTTTTGGGCACCTTCCCTATTTATCTGGCAGCCCCAGAGGGACAAGTCCATAAGATTACCAAGTCTATCGTTTTGAGCTAATAGAGTTGCACCAAGGTTACCCAGGAAATTGTCACGCAGGTTGAGCCTGACCACTTGGGAAATCTTTTTGCAATCGAGTAAACGCCGCAATTGTTCGGCAGATAATCCACAAGCTTGCAAATCCAAAGTTTGCACCAATTCGAGGCCAGGCCGGTTGGCTTTCAAGGCTGGCCCCAAAAGCCTGCGTCCACCGCAATAAAAGAGGCCCTGATGACATCCGATAACTGGTCGCCAAGCAAGGCGGTGGGATTCAGGTAATGGAATAACTTGCGCCGAATGCAGGCTTTCCCGAAAGCATTCCGCCAAGGCAAAATCACCTTGCTCCTCAAGCCAATCAGCAAGAACCCAAGCTCCCAACCGTTCAGCTTCAAAGAGACCGCAAGCTGAAACCTCGAGAAGTTGCAAAAAATGGTGGTTCGACAGAAGGTAATCCGGTGCCAAGCAAAGTTCCTTGGCACCTCTGTGTTTACGGGTAGATACTGCCTTGCGACTTTTACTCATTTGTATAGGAGTACCTTTTCGCGTCTGGCCCGAAATTCTGCAATTCCAGGCTGAAAACTTGCCAAGATTGCATCCAATTCTTTTTTCTCTTTGATCATTTCTAGGGTGGTCTGGCTTACCAGTAGGTTTTTCATTTTATCCACCTGCCAGATGTCACCATGGACCTCTTGCAGAGCAAGGGCCAATGCCAATCCAAGCCGCAATGGATCCAGGTTTTTCATGTCGGTCACCAAGATGTCGATTCCTTGGCAGGGCTTATTGGCAAAGACACTCGAACTGGGAGTGCGGTTTACCCACATGAAATCAATTCCTGGGACGGCCATTGCACGCAATTTCTCGATCACCAGTTGAGGTTGCATCCACGGAGCCCCCACCCATTCAAATGGACGGTCAGTTCCACGACCAACTGAAATATTGGTGAACTCAACAAGGCCGATACCCGGGTAGGTGTGGGCAGCTTGGAGGGTTCGCAGGTTGGGGGAAGGGGACTGCCATTCCAGTCCAGTTTTTTCAAAGGTCATTTCCCGGGTCCAACCCTGCATCGGAATGATTTCCAATTTGATTGAAGGGGATTTTTTTCCTTCGCCATGACGCTCAATAGCGTAAAGACGAGCCAGTTCTCCCAATGTGAGGCCATGGCGGGTTGGAATACGGTGGAAGGCAACAAACGATTCAGCACCAACGTCAGTCAGCGGCCCATTGAAAGCATCGCCCCCAATTGGGTTTGGCCTGTCGAGGACCATAACGCCAATTCCGGCTTCTGAGGCTGCCTCCATAATGTTACCCAGCGTGCTTGAGTAAGTGTAAAAACGGCAGCCAGCATCCTGAATATCAAAGACTAGTAAATCGAGGCCTTTTAGTTGTTCTTTGGTGGGTTTACGCCTTGGGCCATAGAGGCTGACAATTGGCAAGCCGGTTTTGGGATCCATGCTATCGGCAACCGGGCGATCCACCGCGCCGCGAATGCCATGTTCGGGTGCAAACAGCAATTTTAGCGAAACTCCAGTTGCTTTGTGCAGTAGGTCCACCACGCTGGTGCCAGTGGTGTCGCGTCCAGTGTGATTGGTGACGAGGCCGATCTTTTTTCCTTTGAGCGGCGCAAAATTGTTTTCGATCAATGCAGCCAGACCGGTTTTCACTCGAGGCACTGGGGCTTGGGGTATCACCAAGCGGGCACAGTGTGTGGCGATGGTATTGCGTAGTTTTTGAATATCGCCTTTGCCATCGGGATGGACCCGGTTAGATAAAAATATCTGGAATGTGTCGTGGACCGGGTCTATCCAAATACTGGTTCCGGTGAAGCCGGTATGGCCAAAACTCAAAATTTTGGGAAAAATGGAGCCACGGTTTGATGAATACGCAGAATCGATATCCCACCCATAGCCGCGGTGACCGTCTGGAATTTCACGGGCTTGAGTCCATTCCCGGCAGGTTTTTGCCGACAAGATTACTACGCCACCTTTTTTTGCATTTCCTAAAGTGCCTTCACCCAGCACCATACGAGCGTATTTGGCCAGATCTGATGTTGTGCTGAATAGGCCTGCATGGCCAGCCACCCCGTCCAGTTTGTAAGCGCGGGGATCATGCACCTCGCCCCGCATCATCCGGCCTTCCCGTTTTTCGGTAGGGGCTGTTCTGGTTGTTTTTTTATCTGTTATTCCGAAAGCAGTATCATTCATTTCCAAGGGGCCAAAAATATATTGTTGGCAAAAAACATCGAGGGGTTTTCCGGAAACTCTTCCAACGATTTCTCCCAGCACGATAAAATTAACATCGCTATAGCGAAATTTTTCACCTAGTGGGGAACTCAGCTTCAGATTGCAGATATTTTCCAAGGCCTTTTCACGGCCCGCATCGTAATCACTTATTGGGTTATCTGCTATGAGTCCGCTGGTGTGAAGGAGCAGGTGTTCTAGTGTGATTTGGTCTTTTCCGTTTGGGGTAAATGCAGGCCAATGCTGAGATACTTTGTCGGTCCATTTCAATTTGCCTTGGTCCACCAGTATTGCGATGGCAGTGCTGGTGGCGATTGGTTTAGTCAATGAAGCCAAATCGTAGATGGTATCCACGGTTGCCGGTTCAACCTTTGGCAACAGGGCTCGGCTTCCCCATGCCTTTTCGAGAAGGACCTTGTCGCCTTTTTGTAACCGGACAACCACACCGGGGACTTTTCCAGAAACAATTGATTCGTTGATCGCTTTTTCAATTTCAGCTTGAGGGAAATTGTTGGCCCATCCTGGGGTGGAAAATGCCAAACTGCCAATCAAAATGATTGAGGCCCATATTTGCTTCATAATCTAAACTCCTAAAAAGAAACCTAGAGTGACCTAATTATGAGCCAAGTACTACTGTTTTAATACCATCCCCTAGGAAAGGAAATGAAAAGAGGCGTGGGTGGTCTGAGGTCATTGGTTTCAATGCAAATGCCATTTATAGTATAACTACTGATGGAATCAGGCCTTATGGAAAATCATCAATGAGACATTTCTTGATTGTTTTGCGAAGTCTCACCGCTGTAACCAGTCTTGTGGCGGTTTGCTTTTGTGGGGTTCCTTCCGGAGCTCAAGAAAAGAGTGTCAAACCCGGAATAAACGACCAATTCAAAAAGCCTGATGTACCCAAGTTTGTGGAACGTTTTGAGGGAGAAAGTCGGGAAGTATTCGACAAGCGTGAAAAGGTGATGGAAGCACTGGCAATCAAGCAGGGAATGGTGATTGCCGATGTAGGGGCAGGCACAGGTTTCTACACGCGTTTATTCGCCCAAGCAGTGGGTGAGCAGGGTAAGGTTTTGGCTGTTGATATTGCCAAAGAATTTTTGGACCACATAAACAAAACAGCAAAAGACCAAAATCTTGTAAACATCACTTCCATATTAGGAAAAGATGTGTCGACGGAATTACCAATCAAGTCAGCCGACTTGGTTTTTGTGTGTGACACATACCATCATTTTGAATACCCAGCCCGCATTTTGGAAAGCATTCACAAAGGCCTTAAGGATGGGGGAAAGTTGGTGATTATTGATTTCGTTCGGGAAGCAGGCACTAGCAGCGATTGGGTCATGGGCCATGTGCGTGCCGGCCAAGGGGTGGTGGAAAAGGAAGTCTGTCAGTCTGGTTTTCGCAAGTTAGAAGAAAAAAAAGGCTTGTTGAAGGAAAACTATTTGATCATTTTTGAAAAAACACTTTCCAAAGCAGATGCAAGCAAGTGATTGAACAATCGCCCAGAGGGTATGGCCTATCCACCGGTGTCTTTTTGGTGGTAGCCGGCATGGTCGGTGCCGGAATATTAACTTCTTCAGGCTACACCCTGCGTGATACCGCCAACCCGGCAGGGCTGTTACTGCTTTGGGCTGTTGGCGGCCTGATGGCGCTTTGCGGTGCATGGTGCGTGGTGGAGATGGCGACTGCCCTGCCACAGGTAGGCGGGGATTATATTTTTGCCCGAGAGGCTTTTGGACCTGGGGCAGGGATGGTTGCCGGTTGGCTTAGCTTTTTGATTGGTTTTACAGCACCAACGGCAGTAGTTGCCAGATTGGCAGCCAATTACATAGTCAAGCCTTTTTGGGAGCCATTGAGGACGGTAACTCCTGAATCGTTCTATGCCTATTTGGAACCAGGATTGGCAACAGTTTTGATAGTTTGTATTACTTGGGGCCATTGCCTTGGCCATAAGCAAAGTGCCTTGTTGCAAACTGTAACAACCTTAGGGAAAGTATTTGTTTTGTTGGCAATGGTGGTAGCCGCTTTACTTTCCCCACGAATTGATTGGAGCCATTTTGAATCCAGCCATTGGCCGGATCGTTCTGAATGGTCCACATGGGCTGTTGGCCTCATTTATGTGGGTTATGCTTATGCCGGTTGGAATTCGGCAGCCTACATTGCTGGCGAAATTCGGAACCCTGGTAAGCTTTTACCTTGGGCGATTCTTGGTGGATGCATTTTGGTTACCACTCTTTATTTATTGTTAAATTTGGTCTACATCCTTGCCCTTGATCCGGTTGCCATGCGAATGCGGCCGATTGGTGAGGTGGGGCCGGTAGCTGATTTGGCCATGCGCGAACTGTTCGGGCCGGCATTAGCCAATCCGTTGAGTGTTGTTTTGGGCCTTGGTTTGGTCGCCTCGTTGAGTTCTTATTTATTGGCTGGATCCAGATTACCGGTTGCTATGGCTCATGATGGTTTATTTTTTCGAATGGCCGGCCGATTGCATAATACCCGTCAAACCCCGGTTTTTGCCTTATGGATACAGGCTTTTTTGGCAATCGGCTTGTGTTGGTCCGGTAGCTTTCTGCAGATTTTGGATTACACCTCGGTTGGGCTTACCCTCGTGAGCGCCTTGGTGATTTGCAGTATTTTCCCGCTCCGTCGGCGGGTTGATTTGGCCCATGCGATCCGTTGCCCCGGTCACCCCTTGCCTGCGCTAATTTATTTAGGGCTTTCAACATGGACTATTGTCTTCAGCTTGATGGACGGTCAAAAGTTTTTCCCAACCTTGCTCAGTCTTGTAACTGTGATAGTTGTGGTTATTGTTTCGGGTTTCATTTTTTCAACACGGCGAATGGTAGCAAGCAATCCAACTTCAGCAGGACCCGGTAAAGTCCCAGGGCCCTTGTGAAGTACTGTGACTTCCTCAAATTGATGTTAAGTATTTTTGCAACGCTTTGTCGCCACTGATTGTATTCGCAAGGGTTTCCGTGCGGTTTGTGGAAGTCAAGGTCTTAATAATTTAAATTTTAAAAGATGTTATATTAATTAATTTTACTATCAGTATTATTGGCGATTGCCATACTGGATCAGATTCAAGCCATGATGTTTTTGATCACCTCGCCATGAACATCTGTTAGCCGGAAATCGCGCCCGGCATGGCGGTAGGTTAAGCGTTTGTGGTCCATTCCCAAAAGGTGCAAAACGGTGGCATGCAGGTCATGAAAGTGGATCTTGTCTTCTACGCCGTAGTAGCCATATTCGTCTGTTTTGCCGTGGACTAAGCCGCCCCTAACGCCACCACCTGCCAGCCACATGGTGAAAGCTTGTGGGTGGTGATCGCGTCCATCTCTTCCTTGGCCGGCTGGTGTACGACCAAATTCGCCACCCCATAGGACAAGGGTATCGTCGAGTAGTCCCCTGCGATCCAAATCGGTGAGCAGTCCCGCAATTGGCAAATCCACTTCCAAGGCGTTCTTGGTGTGGTCGCCTTTCAGTCCGCCATGCTGGTCCCATTTATAGCTGTGACTGCACTGAATGAAGCGAACTCCCCTTTCAGCAAAACGGCGGGCCATCAGGCAAAGGCGGCCGAAATTTTTTGTTTGAGGGTTGTCAAGTCCGTATAGTTTATGTGTTTCTTCGGTCTCTCGAGAGATGTCCTGCAATTCTGGTGCGGCCGCTTGCATGCGATAAGCGAGTTCGAAGCTTTCGATTCTGCCTTCCAGTGCTAGATCTGGGCCGCTTTCGGCAAGCTTTTCCCGATTCATTTCTTGGATCAAGTCAATTTCTCGGCGCTGAGCAATGCGCGGGGTAGAGCCGGATATGAAGGGTATTGCCACCTTCTCGGCCGGGATGCTGGAAGTACCGAGTGGGGTTCCTTGGTGTGCTGCGGGTAAGAATCCGCTTGACCAGTTATTCACTCCGCCGTGGCTTAAGGATGGGCATAGGGTGACATAGCCTGGTAAATCTTGGTTTTCGGTGCCGAGACCATAGGTTACCCAGCTACCCATACTGGGTCGGATGAAAGTATCACTTCCGGTGTGCAGTTCCAGAAGGGCACCGCCGTGCCGTGAATTGGAGCCATGCATTGCGTTCAACATGCATAATTTGTCAACGTGCTTGGCCACATGGGGAAAAAGTTCGCTGGCCCATAGGCCACTTTGGCCATACTGCCTGAATTTCCATGGGGAGGCGAGGAGGTTGTCCGTTGGGCTTGAGACGATTCTGGGTTTTGCAAAGGGCAGTGGTTTTCCGTCGTCTCGAGTCAGAAGAGGTTTGTAATCAAAGGTGTCCACATGGCTTGGTCCACCATGCATGAACAAGAAGATAACCCTTTTTGCTTTGGGTTTGAAATGCGGCTGCTTGGGTGACAAAGGGCCTTGGGAGTGAATTGCGCCTCTTGATTCCAGTCCCAATAGCCCATGAAGCGCCAAAGCACCGAAACCGGCACTGGCATTTCTCAGCATCTGGCGCCTTGAGGTCATGGTGGGAATCCCTTTGTTGCTAATCCACATGAACGAATTCACTTGAAGCTAGGACAACCCTGCATAAAGCCTGCCACGACTTCAATTCCCGTTCTTTATCATTACCTGAAAGACTGGATCGAAGTTCTTGGTTGAAATGCAGGGCGCGTTGTAATTCACGGGGGGTTGGTTCGCGAATAAATGCTTGCTGATAGATAGTTTCCACCCTTTTTGCATCGGTTGGTACCTTCATCAATTTCGTTGCCCACGATTTTGTTTTGTCATCCATCAATTTGCTGTTGAGTAGGGCCAATGCCTGAGGAGCCACCGTAGTGGGAACCCTTTCGCCGTTTGAGGCGCTGGGATCAGCGAAATCAAAGGCCTGTAAAAATTCATATACCCTTGATCGAACGATGGGGAGATAAACACTGCGTCGGTCTACTTGATAAGGGTCGAACGCCTCGCTGGCGGTGCTTGCCACATAGGAATGGTTAGCAGTCTTCAGAAGTGTGCCACCTGGGGACCGATCCAGGTCACCGGCTACCGCAATGATACTGTCGCGAAGGGCTTCTGCTTCCAAACGGTGGCGGTTAAACCGCCAAAAAAGCGCGTTATCAGGATCTGCCTGATGGGATTTTTCGTCGTAGGCGCAGCTCATTTGATAGGCATTGGCCGAAAGGATCATGCGGTGGAGGGACTTAATTGACCAGCCCTGTTTGACAAATTCCACAGCCAACCAGTCGAGCAAAGGCTGATTGGCGGGTGCCATTCCCAGCCGGCCAAAATTGTCAGGTGTGCGAACCAGTCCCCCGCCAAAATGCCAATACCAAACTCGATTCACGATGACCCGTGCTGTCAATGGATTGTCTGGCTTGGTCATCCATTGGGCCAGTTCCAATCTGCCACTACGGTTATTGTCAATTGGGGACTGTTGATTTCCAGAAATAGCCCTCGGAAAAACCCGCGGCACCTCTTGGCCCAAGGTCAGATAATTGCCGCGGAGGTGAAGTTTCAGGTTGCCGGGTTTGCCTTCTTCCGCCGCCATAGCCATGGCCTCGGGGGGAACCAGTTTTTCAACATTGGCAAAATTTTCCCGCAGCTTTTTCAGTTCGGCTTGTGTGGATTCGCCAAACAAAACATCTGGGTTTTTAGTTGTTGCAAGAGGGCCTTTTTCATCCGATAGCAATTTGGTGAATTTTTCATCATCGTTTTTGTCGATTGTTTTTTCCTTTTTTAGCCAGGCAAGCCATAATTCCACTAAACCAGGGGGCAATTTCTGCTCGCGGGCCGCATCTGGCAAAGAAAGGACCTTCATCACAGTATTGGTTTTGTTTAACTCTTTTCTTGGGACCAAGGCGATTTTGTCTAGGTGAGGGACCGGGCCGTCCCTTTCCACCTTGAGGGTGTGCTTGCCTTTTTTAAGTTGGACATAAGCTTCCATTCCCCATTTCTGGCTTTCGGGTGTCCAAGACCCTGTCACGCTGGCTGTTGCATCAGGCTTCAACAAAACGCCATCCAGAATCAGTCGAATGGGCCTGCTCTCTACTGCGGCATAGCGGATATCGATTTGGTAATTCCCTTCACCTTCGGAAGGAATGTTAAAGTCATACTCCGCCACATTGGGAATTGGGCCGGCGTTATAAACCACGCCAATTCCTTGGCCGTAGGTTGTGAAATCGCGTACCAGATTACCCCGGTCGAATTTTTCAGCCTCCATGATAATCGCACCAGTAGGAGGCTGTTTTCCGTTTTCCATAATTGGTTTTTGCTTGGCGATTGTGCGATTGTTTTCCAAGACCCGCATCGCTGTTTCAAGTGCCAATCGGTTTTTGGCGATATCCTTTGTTAAAAGTGCTTTTTCAGATGCCAATTTTTCATCCAGTTGTTTTTTTGCGGCGGCCAGCTTGGCACCATGCTGGGTTCTTTTCGCCACGATTTCCTGGCCAGAAACCGCCCGTTCGTGCCACATGGCAACTACCTTGAAGTTGGCCATGGTTTTGGTGCTTTTAAAAATGGCGGCTAAGGAGTAATAGTCTGCAATGCTGACCGGGTCGAATTTGTGGTCATGGCAGCGGGCACAGCCGAAAGTCATTCCTAAGAAGGTTTTGCCCAAAGTGTCGAGTTGCTCGTCCACTATGTCCATTTCCATTTTTTGTGGATCGTCTTCTGCCAGCATTTTGGGGCCGATTACCAAAAAGCCGGTGGCAGTGATTCGTCTGGCGCGTTCGTTCAAATCGTCGGTAGTTACCAGATCACCAGCGATTTGGTGCGTAACAAATTGGTCGTAAGGTAGATCTCGGTTCAGGGCGTCAATCACCCAATCGCGGTAACGGAAGGCGTTGGCATGGGCCATGTTTTCGTCCATTCCATTGCTGTCGGCATAGCGCGCCAAATCAAGCCAATGGCGCCCCCAACGCTCCCCATAGGCCGTGCTTGCAAGCAGGCGGTCTACCACGCGTGAGAAGGCATTAGGAGATTTGTCCAGCAGGAAGGCCTGCAATTCATTGGGTGTGGGAGGCAAACCGGTAAGGTCGAAAGTAACCCGGCGCAACATAGTCCGCTTGTCGGCGGTTGGCGCAGGTTTTAAACCTTTGGCTTCTAGGCTTGCCAACAAAAAACGATCAATGGGTGAACTGCACCAAGCTTCGTCCTTTACTTTTGGTGGAAGGGTTTGCTTGGGTGGTAGGAAGGACCATAGGGCTTGGTTACTGGTTTGTGTGATTGTTTGGTTTTGTTTTACTGATCCGGCTGTCGCGCCTGGCCAAGGGGCCCCGGCTTTCACCCATGTTCGTAAATCGGCCATTTGTTCGCGCGGCAGTTTTCCCTTGGGGGGCATGGCGTAGGGTTCACCTTGTTCGACCACCTTAATCAGGAGGCTTTCGTCCGGTTTTCCAGGTACCAGCGACGGCCCGCTTTCACCTCCGGTAAGCAAAGCTTGCAAGGAATCGACCCGGAGGCCACTTTTTTGCTTTTTGTCGCCGTGACAGCTTTGGCATTGGTCAACAAGTACTGGGCGGATTTTTTTTTCAAAAAAAGAACTATCCACCGTTTGGGCTGGGGTAATTCCAGATAAGCAAAAAATCAGGCAGACTACAATTAAAAGGCGAGGAGGCATTCCGAACCCTCTAACCTACAAATCAAAATCATAGGTCTCGAACGGACCAGGTGGGATAATTAACTATTACACCAGATTGGCCCCAGATAAGCAAAGGTTGGCCTATCACGTATGCATTATCATCAAGGAATAACCATCAGGATCGGGGAGGCGAAATTCTCCCTTCGGAGCGTGGGGTGGATATCTGAGAGCACTGGGCTTTAGCCCTAATTTTTGAAGCTCCTGATGCTTTGCAGGAACATCCGGGCAATACAGGTAGACCATGGCGGCTTGTTGTTCAGGATCAATGGGCCCCGATGCCAGCGCCACCATTAGGCATGCACCACCAGATTTTAGAAACGCCCATGATGGCTTTTGAGCGCCGGGCGGGATAAAGGTGTTAAATATTTCAAAGCCAATCTTTTGATAGAAAATAATAGATGATTGAACATCCTGGACATGGATATATGGGATTGAAATTTTAAAGGTATTGTCCATCGTTACTCTCATTCTTGTTTTAAGTTGGATTTCAGGCTGGCTACCAAGCCATTGGGATCGCTAGGGCTAAGTAATACCCCATAAACTGATGCTTTTGGAACAAAAATAGCTTTAGAAGAGTTGGTCAGATAAACCAAAGCCTTTTTCACCATTTTTCAAACGAAACCAACCTACCTAGTAGCCGGGCAAACCCGTTCCTATGGTGCGCCAACTAAGGCGCAATCCAGATTCTTCTGCAAAATGTACCTTGCGGGCTTCCTTTATCAAGATTTCTTGGGACGGAATAAGCCTTCCGTACAGATCGCCCCGAAGTCTCAAGCCTTCTTGAGTAACCTCGAAAACAGCGTGGCGGGCCCCCAAATTGTTGCAGTGAGCAAGCCGCCAACTAAGGCAAGGAGTTCCGATGCAACATTTGATGTGCTGATACCCAACCATTTTGTGGAGCCAGATTATGTTTGAAAGATATATATAGCTAAATCATTTTAAATGAGAAACTGTCGTAGGCCATCAAAATAACAAGGCTGGCTAACCTTTGGGTTTGCCAGCCTTGGCGAATTCTACTGCGTTTGAGGTTCAGCTTGGCGGGCGATGCTTTTCAATGTCTTGTTTTGCCCTATCTTTTTCTTCGAATACGATGTCACTTGCTATCGACTTTCGCAATGCCATCACTTTTTCGCTGAAAGCCCCCATGGCATCAAAAGTTCCTTTGGCTGTTTTGTCAAAAGCCATACTGCGGGCAAAAGACACACCATCTGCCACGGCATCGTTGATGGCCGCCAGATCGGCACTTAGGAAAACGATTTTCCAACCGTCATCCTCTTTCTTTTTCAACATCCCTGAAACTTGTTGACGATTGAACTCGCAACTTTGGTTTTCCTGGCCATCGGTAATGATTGCCAAAACCACATGCTCTGGGCGAGACTTTTCCTTCAATCGGGCAAGCTTGGCTTCCACATCGATGATCAGCCTACCCATAGCATCCAGCAGCGGAGTTCCGCCTCTGGGAACAAAAGTTTCTGTGCTGAGCCGGGGAACCAACCCGATTGGCTGGGTATCCTGAAGGACCTCGTATGGATTGCCGGTATCAAATTGAACCAGGGTCAGGGTTGCTTCCCCCTCACCTTGTTGCTGCTCGCCCAAAAAGGTGTTGAACCCGCCAACGATATCGGCCCGTATCGACTCCATTGACCCTGAACGGTCCAAGAGTACGGCAATATGGGTATATCCTTCTTTATATTTATGCTCAATGGGTGCGTTGCTAGTTGCTGATGGTGTTTTTGAGCTTTTTGGATTGCCTGTAGCCATGATTCAAATCTCCTCCTGGTAAATTTTTTGAAGGCAGGGAATACAGTTGCCTCCTCAAATCAGAAGACAAAGTGGTTTTGAGGATGGTTTTAAAAAAATAAAAGGCTGCGAGTAATTTGGTTTTACCGATTGGAAAATTGGGTTTTTGAAGGAAAAATCCGCAAAGCTGTAACATTTTGCCTGTTTTTGCTTGTTTGCCCTTAACTCTTTGCTTGCGCCTTTGCTGATCTTTGGTGGAATGAACTGCCTCCTTCATTCACTATTTCTTCGCAGGTAGCCATTTCAATGAAGAAGATTCATCTTGCCCTTTGTGCTTGGGGTACATTGAGCGCTCTGAGTGCTTTCGCACAGCGTCCTAGTCGTCCGGGTGGCCCTCCCGGGGGTGCTCCGCCCGCAGGAGCCGCCCCAGCCGGGGCTGCTGGGGTCCGGCCACCAGCGGCTGGCGAACCCAAAAAGTATGATGACGTGGTCACCAAAGACTTCACTACCCAGCCCGGCGTTTTCGCTGTGCACAAGTTTGAAGAAAAGGTCTTATTTGAAATCCCCCAAGACAAGCTTGGCAAATTGTTTATGTGGCGGGCCGAGGTGGCCAAGGGGCCTGGTGGCAGCAGTTGGGGCGGTGCCTCCCTTGGTGAGGAAGTGGTTCGTTTTGAGCGCCGTGGCAACAAGATTTATATTTGGAAGAGCCAGTTTGGTAAACGATCAGATGGCAAGGCCATCCAGTCGTCCATCGATGCCAGCAACACCGATTCCATTTTGGCGGTTTTCCCGGTTGAGGCTGAAGGCAAAGACCGATCCGCTGTCATCTCAATGGGCGACACCTTTATCAATGGTTTGGCCGATTTGCCCATTAGCGCGGCTTCGGGCACTTCGGGTGCTAGCGTTGATGCCTCGCGTTCGTTTCTTTCCGATGTGAAAGCCTTCCCGACCAATATTAATGTCAACGCAACCATCACCTTCCGTGCAGGTGCTCCGGCCGGAATTCCAGGCTTGGGTGGCGCAGGAGCAGGTAGCGGCGGTGCACGCAGTGTGACCGCAGTGGTTCACCACACACTGGTACAATTGCCTGACCAACCCATGATGGGGCGATACTTCGACCCTAGGGTCGGTTATTTCACCGAAAGCTTCACCGACTTTTCCCACCCCTTGGGCTGGTCAAAGAATAAGGAATTCATTGCCCGGTATCGTTTAGAAAAGAAGGATCCTAACGCTGAAGTCAGCGAGGTGGTTAAGCCAATCACCTATTACCTCAGCAAAGAAATCCCGGAGAAATGGCGCCCGTATCTGAAGAAGGGTGTCGAGGATTGGGCTGTCGCCTTTGAAAAAGCTGGCTATAAAAACGCCATAGTTTGCAAAGATGCCCCGACCCGTACGGAAGACCCGAACTTCGATCCGGAAGATGCCCGTTACTCGGTCATCCGATGGGTTGCAGAGCCGGTCGCAAATGCCATGGGGCCCCATGTGCATGATCCCCGTTCTGGCGAAATTATTTCGGCGCACATCATTTTTTGGCACGATGTGGTGAAGCTCACCCAAATGTGGTATTTTATTGAGTGCTCGGCGCAGGACCCCCGCGCCCGCAAACTGCCTATGCCCGATGAGCTCACTGGCGAGCTGATTCGTTATGTGTGCTGCCACGAGGTGGGTCACACCCTTGGCCTCCGCCATAACCATCGCGCCAGCCAAGCTTATTCAATTGCCCAATTGCGTGACCCTAAGTTTACCGAAAAATATGGTTCGGTGGCTTCGATCATGTCCTATGGTCGTCACAATTATGTAGCCCAACCAGAAGACAAGCATCCCGTCAAGAACCTGATTCCAATCCTTGCTCCCTATGACTTTTTTGCCATTGAATGGGGTTACAAGAATATCCCTTCAGCCAAGAGCCCCGAGGCTGAAAAGGAAACCTTGGATACTTGGGCATCCAAACAAGTTACTGAACCATTCCTGCGCTTTGGCGGAGAAGATGGCCCCAGCTCAGTTGACCCAACAGTTCTGACCGAGAACATTGGCAGCGATCCTGTTGAGGCCACTCTTCTTGGCCTAAAAAACACCGACCGCGTGATGGACCACATTGTGGAGGCAACGGTAAGCAAAGGTGAGGATTACTCACTGCTAGAAGAGGCTTATAAGGAATTGGTGGGTCGTCGGGCCCGTTGGCTCAATGCTGTCGCCAAGCAGGTTGGTGGTGTTGTGGAAACTCGCAGTTTAGGCGGACGCGGAAGCGAAAGTTTTACCAAGGTGCCTGAGGAAAAACAGCGCGCTGCGGTAAAATTCATAATCGACAACGCGTTTTCAACCTCGGCTAACGCTAAGCTGACCAATCCTGCGGTTATCAATCTTTTCCGCTATTCAGGCGTGGCTAGCGAAGTGGCATCACAGCAACGCGGGTTGCTAAACACCATGCTGTCGCCTTCGGTTATCGGGCGACTGCTGGATGGGGAAACCCAGTCTGGCGAGAAAGCCTACACGCCCAGTGAATTGGTTGCCGACCTCCAGGCAGGCATCTTTTCTGAGCTGAAGGCTACCGAACCCAAGGTTGACCCGCTGCGTCGTCAATTGCAGAGGAATTTTGTTGAAACGCTCGCCCGTGAATTCACTACACCGGCAGACAGTGGCATCAGCATTCCCGCAGGCCCACCCTCACGCCGCAACAGCGGATCTGCTCCAGCAGGTCGTAACAGCGAACTTCGTGCAGTCGCCCGGGTTTCGCTTGAGTCATTAGCCAAGGAAATTGCCGGTGCAAGCTCCAAAGCCAAGGACCCAATCACCGTTGCTCACCTTAAGGATTTGAAGGCCGAGATCGACAATATTCTGAACCCTAAAAAGGGTGATTGATATCGGATTGATTTTTCAAGCAAACCAAGTGGCTCGCGGTCTAATGACTGCGAGCCACTTTCTTTTGATAAGCCATAATTTTGCAAAATAAAGTGTTTTTGTATTTGGTAATGATGGCCAGAGTTGTTCAGCAATTAGTGTCCGACAGGCAAATGCTGGCACAACACTTTTGTCGCGACAGGATGGATGTGGACGGGCGGAAATGTTAATTTGACAAGCCAAGGATGGTTTTTATCTACCGGGGTTTGCCATGTCTTCAGCCATTCAACCCGTTGGGCCGAATGAAAACGCCAAACCACAGCGAGTGGTTTCATTGGACCAGTTTCGAGGTTACACGGTGCTGGGAATGGCCTTTGTCAATTTTTTAGGTGGTTACGCTTTTTTGCCAGATGTCTTCAAGCATAAACACACCTTTTTTAGCTATGCTGATGCCATTATGCCGCAGTTTTTCTTTGCGGTTGGTTATGCATTTCGCCTCACCTTGCTTCGAACCAGCCAAAAGGAGGGAGCCTCTGCCGCGATCAGTAAGGGCATCATGCGATGTCTTGGGCTCATGGTGGTTGCATTCGTGGTTCATGGCGTGTCGGGCGGGGTAAAAAACTACGATGAGCTGCGGCAATATGATTTTTGGGGTTTTCTTCATGCCGCATTCAAACGGGGCTATTTCCAAACACTAACCCATATCGCGGTCACCAGTCTTTGGGTGCTTCCTGTAATCGCGCTGGGAATTTGGCCCCGATTGGCATGGGCACTTTTTTCAGTGATTGCCCATGTTTGTATTTCGTTTGCGTTCAAGCATGCGGGGTGGTGGACTTGGTCCAATTACGATTGGACCCTTACAGATCCTGTCGCCATCGACGGAGGCCCCTTGGGCTTTCTTACTTGGACTTTACCTTTATTAGCGGGTTCTTTCGCTTATGACTGGTGTTCCAAGCCGACAGAGGGAGAGCGAACCGGGCCAGTAGCCCGCCTGCTGGTTTGGGGGCTATTGCTGATGGTTTTAGCTTATGGCCTTTCCTGTTTGAACCTTCGTTATTCACCCAATGAAAATTCTGGTCGCTGGTTGCTGGAACTACCTTTCACCGCACCGGCCGACCCTGCTACAAAAAATTATTGGACGATGAGCCAACGCACCGGCAGTGTGACTTACCTGTTATTTGCAGCCGGATTCGCCATGGCCACCATGGGAATTTTTGTGGTTTTGTGCGACCGTTGGAAGTTGCGTTGGGGAGCCTTGGACACTCTGGGGAGCAACGCCCTTTTGGCCTATATCATATTGGGTTTATTGGAGGATGCGATTCGCCCTTGGGTTCCCAAGGATTCCCCAGCCTGGTTTGCTCTTTCCGGCTGGGGGCTTGAAATTGGTATTTGCTGGCTAATTCTGAGGAACCTGCAAAAGAATGGCGTATATATCAAGGTTTAACAAAGCAAGGTGCAGGGAAGGGGTTCAACCTTGGTTGGTCGGGTGGCTCATAGTGCCCCCATGCCAAAAAACACATTTTTTTTCAAAAACCAATAAACCCACGAGCTCTCGGGGATTTCCCGGCCCGGTAAATGCTGGCTGTGGCGCGGGGTAATGCCGTCGAATTCCTTGAAGGCATCCCGCGTGGAATAGTCTTTTGCCCCGTGGCCCTGAATGTATTGCACTAACTCTTGTGGGTTTTCAAGGATGACGCAACCTTTGGTTCGCACCTTCACGAAATCTTTGAAGCCATTGAGGAATTTGCTTTCTCGGATGGTCTTGACCAAATCGCCATTATTGTCACTGGTGGTGTTAGTGGCGAAACTGAGTGGCGGGCAGATTTCAATGCTGCCACGCGGCCCAATATGGAAGCCCATTCCCATAGCCGCAGGGCAAAAGGCCTCGCCTTCAGCAGTCCAGTAACTGTCGATAATGATGATGGGATGCTTGTGGCGCAATGCGACCAGTCTGCGTCGTGCCTCAACCAAGTCATCTGTGCTAAGGCAATATTCAGGATGGGGATCTTCTCCCACAGGCCGATAAACATAATACCAGATGTACATGCAACCACGGGCTATCATATCTTGCAGGTACTTGTCGCAAAGCACCTCGTCCAAGTTTTGTTTGGTGATAGTGCAGGCTGTGCCGAACAGGACACCTCTTTCCTTCAGGCGTTCCATTCCCCGCATGGCGGATTCGTGCACCCCTTCGCCGCGGCGGGTGTCGTTATTGAGTGCGGCACCGTCGATGGAAATGAGTGGCGTGATGTTTCCCGCCTCAGCAACCCTGTCGGCATTGCGTTCGGTGAATAGCATGCCGTTGGTGATTGTCTGGAAATAGCAGTCTTTGTGGCGATTAAAAACATCCCAAATGCCTTTATACATGTAGGGCTCGCCGCCCAGCAGCGTGTAGTAATAGGCGCTCATCCTTTTGCCGGATGTGATGATATTGTCGAGGTCGGTTGAAGGGAGGTGGTAGGCCTCCCCCTCTTTTTCCACCCAACAGCCCTGACAACGGAGGTTACAGGTGTTGGTGAGGGCCACAAACATGAACGGTGGGTAAAGATCTTTCTTCTTTAGCCTGCTGCGGTAGGCGTTGACCGCCAGCATTCCCTTAAAAACCCATAGATGCGCCGCTTTGGCCGCGATTCGCGGTTTCAATTCGGTAGCAGCGCGGTAAGCCAGTTTCGCAAGCATGGGTTCACCCGGTCAGTTGTCGTTTAAATATCAAGGTTGTCGATGGCATCGACCAGATCATCCAGTTCGTCACGCGGCTCAACCATTTTCCCAGTTTGGCGCTTGGGCACACCCACCGCCATGCCGACTGCATCACGGCCATCCCTAACCAATTCGCGGTCTCTTTCCTGGGCTGCAAGAACGATGGCATCGCCACCGCCACCTAGGCCGCCGCCGAACAGTTTAGATAAGTCGATCTTCAAACCGCCTATCGCTCCGACTGGTGCGCCTGCGATGGCCGCTGTTTTGTACTCAGGAAACATGATCGCCTGATGAGGGCAGACGCGGCTACAGGCCGGGCAACCTTTTTTGCAGTTGTCTTGGCTTTCCACTGTGATGCGATTTTCGCCGTCGGTGCCGTAGACTCCAAACAGGCAGAAATCGAGGCATTCGAGGCAGTTGGTGCACCTGCTGTAATCGATAACTGGATACCAGCGCCTTCCGGGAGGCGCTTTTAGCAGGTCTTCTTGAGAAAAGGTTTTAGCTTTACTGGCGGTTCCATTGAACGGGAGGCCCAATTCCATCAGAACTGGCGGTTTGTTTGCGACTTGCCCGGCTTGTTTGGTTTCATGCCTGGTGCGTGTTTCCGCCAAAATTCTTCGAATTTCCTCGATGTAGGGCTCGTATTTGTCTTTGTGGCGCATATCGAGGCAGGTGATGACTCGGTCGGGAATGGTACCTGCCGCCCCGATTGCCGGGGGTTTATCCCCCAATTCTGCTTTTTCCTCGTCGGTCAGGTCCTCATCATCCTCGGCCTTGGGATGGGTGGGACTTGTTCCCTCATTCCCCTTAACGCCAATTCGGTCCAGCAACCAAAAAGCGGCCCTAGGGTAAAGCCAAGCCAGAACCACAACATCACCCGAGACGCCTTCGAGGTAAAGGCGGCCGGTGTGGCCCGGTTGCAGATCGACCAGGTGTGGAACAATAGACAGGTCTATTCCCGGCTCCATCAGCAAAGCCGCAGCGAGGCTTTCTTCCAAACCGCGCTTGACGGGATGTTTGCCTTGGGCCTGCGAAATTACTACCGTGAGTTTGCCACTCATTCGCCGGCTTCTCCGATGTTTTCTTCAGCATCAACAATGCTGTTAATGCCACCCTTGAGAACTCTCTGGGTGTGATCCCAGTTGTCTTCCAGATGTTTTAGGTAAGCTGCCGCGTCAATCAGGTGATTGGGTGCCTGATCGCATTCGATCTCATACAGCCAACCTTGGCCATGGCCATCGGTATTGATGGCCGATGGGTCTTCCAGCAGCGCATCATTGACCCGGCTCAATTTACCAGTGGCTGGACAATAAAGGCTGCTTTCGGCTTTGGAGGTTTCAATGTGGCCGATTTCTGCCAATTGGGCCAATGGCATTCCCGGAGCAAAGGACCAATCCAAAAAATACACATCTTTCATCAAGGCGATAGCGTAGCTGGTGAAACCAAATCTCCACACTCCCGGGCCCATTGAAATACCTGATCCATCAGCCAAAGTTGCCCATAAATGATTGGTGGCGGCATATAGGAGGTTGCCGGGCAAAAGCGCCCGGTGTTTACCTATCGCAAAAATCTGGTCCTCTACCATGTTTGTCAGGTGTACCGTTTGAATTGCTGGAATTCGGGTTCAAAAAATGGTGGCAACAGCTTGTCGATTTGCAGAAGCCCGGGCCGGGTGAGTTGGAGGCCGCCTTCCACTTTTTCGGCAAAGCCTTTGGAGCAAAGGTCTTCCACTTGAGCCTTGAACTCTACCAAAGGATCCTTTCCATGGCGGGCAATAAAATCAGCGGACTTCCATGACCCGGTCTTGACCAAGAGAATTGCTTCCCGGACAAAACGCTGGTGATCAGTCAAAGCCAAAGCGCGTGAGATGGGCAGTTCACCCTTGTCCAATGCCCCCATCCAGTTTTCCCAAGTGTCCAGATTTTGAACATGCACCCCACGAACATGGCCAAAACTGGCCACGCCTGTACCAAACATGTCCGCTCCCCGCCAAAGGCTGTCACGGTATACGAATTGGGTTTTGAGAGGGTCTTTGACAACCGTGTATGCACTAGAAACTGAGTAGCCCGCTTGCTCCATTCTGGTGAAGGCATGGTCAACCCAAGCGCGCTTGGTAGGCCAATCTGCCACAGTGCCAGTGGGGGCCAAACCGGGTGTTTCATCCACCATCTTCAGTTCTTTGCTGAACACCGTGTTGTATGGCAGTTCCATCTGGTAAATAGTGACGCAATCCGGGGCCATCTCAATCGCTTTATCTGTCACTTGACGCCAGTTTTCCCAAGTTTCGCCAACCATGCCCGAAATTAGATCAATGTTCACTTGGGGGAAACCTAAATCTTTTGCCCAGCCGTAAGCTCGGTAGATTTCTTCGCTGAGATGTGCCCTGCCGTTTTCTTGCAAAATCGAATCGGTTAGGTTTTCAACTCCCAAGCTCAGGCGTGTCACGCCTGCCTGACGGAGCATTTCCAGTTTTTGGCGCTGAAGGGTGCCAGGCTCGCATTCAAAAGTGATTTCGGCTGCTGCGCTCCAATTAACAAGGCGTTTGACCCGGGTAAAAAGTCTTTCCAGCTGCGAAACACTCAAGAAGCTAGGTGTTCCGCCTCCAAAGTAGATGTATTGCACTTCGCGGTTCTGAGCCAAGGATGACTGCATCCACAGTTCGACCTCTTTTTCCAAAGCCTGGACATAAGATTCGATGTCGTCTGCTTTTTTGTCGGTGTATACCCGGAAATAACAAAATTTGCAGCGTTTTCGGCAAAAAGGAATGTGCAGGTACAAACCCAGTGGAGTTTCAGGTCTGGGGGCCTGCTGCAAAGCTTCTCTGGCAGCACCTAGGTTTTCCGGTTTCCAAAAGCTAAATGGGGGATAATTGGAAACAAAATAATTGCCCAAACCCGTCCGTTCCTGACGATCTGCACTGTCAGCGGTGTGGTGGGCAGACATGGATCAAGGCTCCAACCAGAGTGGGGGTTTCGCTTCGCTGCCAGTAGAGGACATTTTTATCCGTTTTTAATTTGATTTACAGGACCTATTGCATACTAACCCACTCTCGGGCTGTCACAAGGGTGGCGGCTTGCGGGTGTGCGGGGTTTTCAGCCTTGGTTCCGGAGGCAAGTCCCCTCTAGCCATGCGTTTGAGCTGATTCACCATGTTTTCATGAAAGACGGGGGTAGGGTCTCCCTTGTCTTTTTTCAGTTCAATGCCGCTCAGTTCTTGCCGCAGTTGCTCAATTTCCATGGGGCTTAGGTCTGCTTGGGTGTTTTTTGGCTTTTCACCCTTTAACTTTTCAGGCTGAAGGGGCAGAAGTTTCTTTTCCCATGTTTCGAACCATTCGGCTACATCTTGCGGCACGGAATTTCTTCGCAAAGCTGCTTCTCGAATCCTGCGGTCATCACTGACCACCGAAAGCCGATTTGGATGGGGATGTTTGAGGATGATTTCCTCTAGGAGGTCATCCGCCTCGCCCTGACTGAAAACCACCCGTACGCCGCGCCGGCTTCCTTCGCGTTTGGAAACGATTGGCCCCTGCTCCCGGCCGCCCCTGCCATCAAATACCACCACAACTGCGGAAGGATCGGGGGCCATGGTGTCGATCCAGATGACCAAGCGGCCACGGGCTGCCTGAAGGATAGAGGCGCCTCCGCTTGCGGCTCTGCCTGACGGCATCCAGCCCAACGTGAAAAGAGCATTGTAGCCATCAATGAGGGTGGAGCAGTCCAATGCAACCTGATGGCCACGATTGACTGCCATGGTTAACTCATTCTCCGTTTTTCAAATATCCAAACCCCAACCGCCGCCCACATTCGATTGGGTTCATCGGTAATTTCCAGGTCCATGATAAAAAATCCATAAAAGAAAAAAAGTGCCGCATTCTTGTTTGGAATTGGCAGTTTCATGAAGGGAAACCCTAATTTGCATGATACCAACCAGGGGCCAAAAACCCGATATGGCACGAAATTTAGGGCGTGGCAAAAAGAAAGATTCGCATCCCCATAGGCTCACTGGCAATTCCCAACGGCCCTAGCTGCTGAGCAATTCAGTAATTTGCTGTACGGATTATCGAATACGGTGTAGCGCCTAGACTCAGCCCCAAGGCGGTGTGCCGCAAGCAAAAAGCTGAGTGGTGCAGCACATCGATTTACCGAACCAATAAATTTCGGCTGGGATATTTTTCACTTGCCAGCAAGGGACCGAATACTACGCACTCATTTTTTGGATTGCGCTTCACGAATGGCTTGTGAAAGCTGAGAAATTGTCAAATCGGGTGACTGGTGCTTGTGCCTAGCGTTGGTATCAGTCCATAAAATTTTTCCTTGCGAATCAACCAAAACTAGAAGTGGTTTCAATTCATAGCCAGCAACGGGCATACCCCCATCCAGTGCCCCGAAATTTGCCAATTCTTTGAGGGAAACACCAATGCCAATAGGCCAGTTGACCTCATTTCTGGTCAAATGGCGGATGACGCCGGATTTTTCTGAATTGGTGCAACTGTAAAATTTGACACCAGTGCCGCCAACTTTTTCCGCGAGCTGAACTAGCCCGGGGGCGGTGCTTTCACAAAATGGTCACCACAAAGTAGTGAAATCAAGCACCGTAAGTCCGGGGCCGAATTGTGGAGGGGAGCCTTGGTAGTTGACCCACTCGTCCACTTGTGGAAAATTCGTCTGTTCGCCAAGACTCGGCAAATTGCTTGATTTTGCGTAATCTTGCACTTCTTTAATTCTTTGATTTATCGTGCGGATGGAGTCGCGGGTCGTGGAATTAGAGGTGGGTTGCCACCAAATAATCAAACCGACAATCGGAACGCAACCAATTAACGCTGCGGTGAGAATTTTGACGAAAGGGGTACCGCTTTTTTTGGTAGAAATCGTTTTATTCATGATGGCTTTTCCCAAAATTTGAAGAGAACTACTGAAATGGTTGAAAACAAATGGAGGTCTGATGTGGAGCATTGTAAATTACCAAATGAACAGCGTTTAACGATCCACCCCATTGGTTTAGCTTTCTTTGGAACAGTTGAACTTAGCCAAAGCTATGGATTGAATTGTGTCAAACCGCTGGAACAAGATGGTGTTACTCCACTTTTTTTAATTTAGATCCTCATACTGTGAGCTGAAGCTCTAGAAAAGTGGGGTACTTATTGGGTCGAAAACAACTTCTAGCCAAGTCCCACCAAATTTCCAAGCTAAGTCAGCAAACCCGTCGGAAAAAACAACAAAATTCTCTCATTTTCAATGAGATGTTGATGTATGTGTGCACCGTATTTCTAGTAGGGCAACGGGAACTGCTTGGGGTTGGCTAGGGTCTTGTTTCTAGGGTATTTTAAGTTGGCCTCCTGTTTTGAACCTAGTGCAATGTGAGGGATTTATGAATCTGATCAAGACTTTGGCTATTTGTTTTGCAGCCGCATTAGCCTTGGCTAGCCCAGTTTTCGCAGAGAATCCAACTGCTGGCAATCTGAAAGGATCTTGGGTGCGCGAGTCGGACGGGATCAAATTGACTTTTGAGTACAAAGAGAAAAATGTTCTTGAACTAACCTTGGACCGGGATGGCGGCAAGATTGTAATTGATTGTGATTACGGCATTGGCCGTGACCGCTCGGTCTTTTGCCGGGTGCAGGAAATTAAGGAAGGGAATGCGAACATTGGCAAGGGTGACACCTTTTCCTTCCAGTTGGATGTGAACAAAGACAAGGCATCAATGTCTGAATTGAAAAGCAAAGATTCTGATAGCGACATGGGGCGCCAAATCAAGATGATCATTGAAGGCGAATACACCAAAAAGTGATTTATCGCAGCCTGATTTAACTGAGGCCGCCGGACAAACCCGGCGGTCTTTTTTATGCCTAGGGTTTTGAGGTAACGATTCTTCCTGACTGATCTATTGAAATGGAAGTCTTGTCGGGCTTGGTCAGTGTTGCAGTGTAGGTTTGCTGTTTACCTGCTTGGCCTCTGGAAAAGGACTGCCCTGGCCATTCTTTGGGAATTGCTAAATCCAACTTGGGATGAAGTGGGTTTGCCAGCCAAGCCTGATGGTAACGCCCCAGCCACTGTCTTGGCTGGGCGCTATCATCAGGGGGAAGGGGGGTTTTGCCATCCTCCGGCCCGACGAAAACGACGCTTCCCCACCGATCAGGCAGGTGCATATTCACTTCACCTTGGGGAGACCATACCCAGTTTGATTCGGGTTTGCCGTTTTTCTTCAAATATTTTCCTTGTTTTAAAGCAGTCTCGTCCCACTCCCATTCGACCCTTGAAAAATTGATACGCCAGCGGTCCCCCAGTTTGGGGGGTGCGGCTCCTCCTAGCTCCTTGAATGATCGCCAAGGGAGCGCGATCTCAACTATCCACGCCGTGTCCGTGTCATTGGGATTGTTGATGGTTCCTTCCAAGGCGGTTTTTACTTGAACCCCCTTGATTTCCCAACTGTCCAAGGCCCTGCCACCATCCCTGTATGGCTTGGTGAGGAGGAGATCCCAGGTGGTTGCTAAAGCGTTGAGTTCCAATTCGCCATAGTCGTGGCAATCTCCATCCGGGTCGATGAAAACCTCAAAATCATTGTCAGCATGAAAAATGTAGCTGTCGTGTTCGATAAGAGTGCCTTGGAGGTGGGGTTCTTCAAGCCGGGCCGCAATGTAAAGAGCTTTGTCGTCCCAAGCCATTTTGATGCGGGTGTTGTGCAGGGGTTTTGGCTTTTTGTCTCCCTCAATATCAACAAATGAATCGCTCCATGCTGCCTGGGCCCAACAAGAATCCTCCATTTTGCCATCAATTATCGGGGCCACTGTGGCCCGGGGGGCCGCTTGCTGGCGGGGCAATGGCCCAACAGATTCTGCAGTGACAGTAGCCAATAAAAATCCCACCGCCGTTGTGGCAAAAATAAGGCTGAATGTTAGGGCTTTCATTTGCGTTACTCTGCTAATGGTTTGGGGAGATCAAATCAGCGAAGATTATTGATTTAATCTGATTGCCAGATTACTTAATCTTCCTGAGATTCCTATTTATATTTATACAGTAAATCAAACCCTTTCTTGGTAAGGCTGTGGTTCGATCAATCATGATTTTGACATAACTGCGTTCATGACTGTCCTCTGGCGTTTTGCTGATTAGCAAAAGCGTATTTCTTGTAAGCGGCAATTGCCACTTGTAGGAAATAACTATGCTGGCCTGCCTGTGCCTTCCTAGGCACTTTATCTTGGCGATTTTGTGGAAAAATAAATTGGTTTGCGGTCATATCCCTTGAAATTTGTTATTTGCCGCTGGAGGCTCGGATTCGTTCGTTAGCATACCACTGAATTAGATCAGGCTGCTTGTTTTCAGAAGTTGTTAACTTTAAAAAATCCAACTCGAAGGTTGCCAAATCATCGCGACCACTTCTTAGCAGAGCCAAGATCAAAAGGCTGCGTGTTTTTTCCCTGCTGGGTTCCTGCTGCAAGGCTGTTCGGCAAGCTTTTTCAGCCCCCACGAAGTCTCCCTTGCGAAACATTGCCAATGCAAGGTCGTGCTGGTAGCCCGGATGGTAGGGATTGATTCGAACCGCCGCAGATAAATGTTCTATGGCTTCATCAAGCAAGCCAAGTTGCATGGCTACTGCCCCGGCTCCAAACCTGGTTTTTTCGAAGTTTGGCCGCGAATTAACCGCCATCCGGTAGACAACCATTGCTTCTTGCCCTCGTCCATTCAAAAGCAAGGCATCGGCATGGGCCTCAACCGCAGGCCAATCATTGGGGTCTCGTTCGATAGCCTTTTCCAAGGGGCCCAAAGCAGCGGCAGCCATTTCAACAGCCAATTTGGGTGGAAGGCCCAAATTGAACATGGCCATCCGGGCAAGACCGAGGTTTCGCTGAGCTTCAGGGGCATCAGGTTCGATAAGATGGCTGTGAAATGGAGCTAGATCGTGTGGCCCGGGGGTGGGGCGATGGCCTGCCTGCATAAATGGCTTGGGCTTGCGCGGAATAGCGTGATCCGTGATCGAAGCATGATTCACCTCAGCTGAATTTTGTGGCATGTGGCAGGTGATGCAGTTATCGTCACGCTGGCGGGCCAGTCTTTCACTGGAAGGAAGGGAGCAAGAAGTTTGGCCCTTTTCTGACTGATGGCAGTTGAGGCAGCGGGTGCGATAATGCTCCAGTTTTGCCTTGGGAGTCTCTGGCAAGCTGTGCGGGTCATGGCAGGAGGTGCAACCCATTTTGTCGTTGCCTGTTGTGGCTTGGTAGCAACGGCTTTGCATCATTTGTTCAACCGAGCTGACAAATTTGAAGCCTCCATCTTTGTGGCGTTGATCCACAAAATCCATAAGGAAAGAGTGAAGTGGCAACCCGGGGCGAAAATCAAAATCACCCAATCCGCGCCCGACCACACGCTGCTCCCCTTGCACATGGCACTGCTCGCAAATGGCTTGTCGTAGGGAATGGTCAAGCCATTTTGGATTGACAATTGTGGGATCCATCCGTTCATCAGCGCCCTTTTTTCCGGCAAATTCAAGTTGCTTTTGAACATGTTTCTCACCCGGGCCATGGCAACGCTCGCAACCTATCGCCAGCCCATGAAAAATAGGCTCCCGAAAGCGATTTTCGGTTCCTTCGACTGGGTCTGCACGATTGGAGTGGCAAAACAAACAGCCTGCAGTCACTGAACGGCTAAAGTGCTGGTTTTTCACCTCGAAACTGGGGGATAGGTCCCAGCGGGCTTCCCGTTTGTACCAGGTGCATGGAGATTGGAAGAGGAAGCCATCCAATTCCATCAGGTAGCTGCGGGCCTTGGCTCCTGAGCCCACAGCAAAACGGGCTTTCATTTGGCGGTGAAAAGTTATGCCAACTTTCGATTTACCAATTGAATTTGAGGGGCCTTCCATAAATTCGAGGTCTTCCTGATGCTGTGCCCCATCAGCCGGGGAAGAAATTTGATAACGAAAACCATTGGCAACAAAAGGGTTTTTGGCGGCAATGTCATATTTTTCAATGGTGGTCGCATCAGCCATGGTGGCCAAGGCCTGACCCATGGGGTGCTTGGCGAATGATTCGATATGTTCATCGTGGCATCCGATACATGACTGATCGCCGACATACTGAACAGAAGGATGAATATTTTGAAAAGGTCCGGAATAACTCAGGCGGGGATCATGGTTGGCCAGGGAGATCGTTTCAACTCTGTTATTCCAAATAAGAAAAACAGTTATTGAGATGGCAAAAGCCAATACGACAAAAGTTGGCAAAATACGTGCCAAGTATTTGGGTTTTGTAACTTTGGATGGCCTGGTTGAATGCACGCAAACCACTCCCATTTGCCAGTAGTTAGATTAATCTTTCTTTTCGTGGAATGCCACCTTTGGATTTTTAAAATCAGGTACCAAAATCCAATGGGTCAGGGATTTATCTGGCGAATTTGACAAAATGCAACAGGGGAAAATCTTATCATTAAAAATCTAACAAGGCTGATTGACAATTGGCTCTCAATGCTTGCGCAGAGAACATGTTGGATTGAAGTAGAATCTACTCCGGCGTTTAGAAACAGCATTTTTCCACAATTTAGTTGGTTGTAATTGGATGCTCCCCCTTGGGCATTTTTGCGATAATCCATCGAGTGGTTTGATTTATCCCCGGATAATCAATTCCATTTCTGGTGGTATTTTTTCTGCCACTGGACCGATCACATCCCCTTTGAAAAATCGTTGCACGGCAGTGCGCCTGGATAGTTGCATATAGAGTCGAGTAGCTTTGCAGTCTCGTGCGATGGAGACAATCCTTTCCGAAACCGATCCACCGGCCAAATAAACCAAAGTCAGAGGGACACCCAAGCGTCTGGCAGGATTTTCCGCATGACTGAAAATATCCTTGGCCAAAGCGTCTTCCGCTGGTAAGTGCAGCGAATTTGACCCCATTTGAGGGAGGGCCAATTCCTTGACAAAAAGTACCGTAACGCCGGCCTTGTTGTTGCGGGCTTCTGTCATGACTGAATCAAATTGGAATGTGGGATGCGATGCTGCAACCAGATAGGTATCGTTTGGTTCGTAATCGCCATCCAAATTTTCCGGTTGGGCTGGTACATCCTGGTTTGGGATGGTGTTGAATAAGTATTTTCCTGCAAGAATCAGGGTCGCTGCCACAACAGCGGAAGCAACAAAAGGCCAAATAAGTTCAGCGGGTACAAAAAAAGTGATTGCTAGTTGGCCAAGTAGGCTTGCAATCGCAAAAATGCGGAATCCTAGTCGCCATTGCGGAGTAAGTTGCGCCCTTCCTACTTGGGTTAATATCCGCGCACTCAAGCCTATGTTGAGTACGGCCATAGAGAAAGCCCTGGCGTTTGGCTTATTCCATAACAAAGTGACCAAAATGCCCGCCATTAGGATGCCGACACTGCCAAGCAACCATCTCTCCCAACCTATCAAGTCAAATTGCCTGGTAAATGCCGTGCTCAACAGGTTGATGGTAATTGCCGCAACAACTCCCACTGAATAGAGCCCGGCCAATTGAGTTAGATCGTGGAACAAAACCAATAGTAAAGCGGGAATTGCCATAGCCACCAATAGTGCCAAACCCGGAACCCCGTGGCGGTTCAATTTGGCCAGAATATTCGGCACCTCACCATCCTTGGCCATCATGTATTGGATTGCTACAAGATCGGTAACGGCTGTGTTCACTGCGGAAAGAAGGAGGGCCCCAAATATAAAAGCGGAAAGCATTGCAAAGGTTGGGCCTACATAGGATTCCGCCAAAATATTCATCATATTATCGGTTCCCAAAGGATTGCCTTGGGGATCGATTAATTTAGCATCGGGCAAAGCATTCATGGCCGCACCCAAAAGCAAATTTAGAATTACAACTTCCCCCAGAACAGGGATGATCGAGCGCTTGGATGTGGAGCGAACCGGAGGCACCATGATGCCAGTCATGTTGGCGATAGCTTCAATCCCGGAAAGTGCCAAAACGATTTCGGTGAATCCCACCCAGGCATCGCCATAAGCGGAAAGGCTGTACCGTTCGCTGATTGGGAATTCAATTCGGGTGTGATGCAGGAACGGAATGGCGCAGGAGGCAATGATTATCGTGAGGATGACAGTGGCAACTGCGATACAAAGGGCTGCCCGGCCCATGTTTTTGGGTCCAAACCAATTCACGGCACCGATCAAGCCGATTGCCCCAAGGGTGCAATAAAGCTCGACACGCAAACCCAAAAACTCTCCGGACACTCCCAAGTAGCGAAAAGCGTCCAAGCAGGACATTGCGGCGGTTACTGTGTAATCTGCGCAAAGCATAAGGCCGCCTACCACAGCCAGTACCCTGCTTGCGGATTTTGCCGAAGAATATACCCCGCCACCCTCTGGGAATTTGCGGCAAATAATCAGGTAGCAGGAACCGACCAGCACCAGCAGTATGTTGACAAAAAAAATATGAAAAAAGGAGGCATGGCGCGTGAAATAGAAAGCCAATCCAAGAACGTAGAGCCGGCTAGTTCCAAGGTCGCCAAAAAGCATGGGGCCAGCGTGGTACCAGCGAAGCTCCCGAGGGCGGGTATCAATCAATGCAGACACTTTTAACCGCCTTTTTAATTATACATTGCGACATTTGCAAGCAGACGGCAGTCCCTTATGTCTTTGTGGTAAATTCATCACTATCTACAGCCCTTGCCCTGTTGCGCTGGGCAAAAAGTGCGGTAATCGCTCCAACAATCAGGGTCGCGCTTAGAAGTGTTACCGCCAGTAGGGGTCCTCGAACCCTTTGCCTCACTTCATTTTCATCACGCATCAATGGCCTGGTGATTTCAAGAATGCCCCGTACATCTCCCACCTTCCAGTCTTTTTTGGGCGAATCCGACCGGGTGTTGTGGCATTCGACACAACTTTCCTTCAAAACCCGGGCAATCGCATAGCGTAGCAATCTTTTTCCTTCGCGGATTTCAAATTGATGATATTCCCGTTTTGGGTTTTCCTCCAAAATGGCTAGGGCATCTTTTTCAAATTGATCACGGACCCCGCCCTCTTTGATACGCCAAGGGAATGGGTATTGACTATATAAACGGACATCTATGTCTGAAGTAGGTGATTTCTCTAGGCGAAGCCCAATATCGTGGATAAAGGTTGCAGGGATACTGAGGGGAACTTTGTTTTTTTCCGGAATAGGGTCATGCGTTATTTGATAACCGCTGTCGCGAACTTTTTTTACAATATCGCTGTATTCATCGTTGGCATGCAGCAATAAATCGGCCTGTTGGGTTACACTTTCCAAGGCGGTGTGCCGCACTAACTCCCCGGCCAACCACTGAATGTAAAGAACGCCTGCCAGAGGGGAAAGGGTAGCTAGCATTACCAAGGCGGCAACTGTCGGGTGGCGACTGACCCATCGAAAACCTGATTCCAGCAAAGTGGGTCTGCGTGCAAGGATAGTTTGGCCATTAAGAAAGCGTTTCAGATCTGCAGACAATTCACCCGCACTGGCGTACCTTAGGATGGGGTTCTTCGCCAAACATTTCAGGCAGATTGTTTCCAGATCTATTGGGCAATTGTAAGCCAGCCTTGAAACCGGTATGGGGTCCTCCCTTTCCAGCAAGCGAACAACGGCCATGAATGTTGGTGCCTGAAAGGGAACACGGCCTGTGAGGAATTCGTAAAGAATCGTTCCTAGCGAATATATGTCGGCCTCTGGACCGGCCTGATTGGCGGAACGAATTTGTTCCGGTGCCATGTAAAGAGCGGTACCCACCAACTGGCCGGCTCGGGTTAATCCGGCATCTTCGGTATCAATGTTTTTTGCCAAACCAAAATCCGCAATGCGCATTTGGCTTGGCTGCAACATATCAATCGAGCCGACTGGTTCTTTGATTAATATGTTCGACGGCTTGATATCGCGGTGAACAATGCCGGCCTGATGAGCGGTTTGAAGTGCGTCGGCCAAGTTGGCAATGAGTTGGGCAGCCTGTTTGGGTGGCAGTTGCCTTCGAACTAAAAGATCGGCCAAATTGCCGCCTCTGCACATCTCCATAACGATAAATGGATTGCCTTCAAATTCACCATGATCATAAATCTGAATGATTCCCGGGGTGCTAAGACGGCCTAATGCTTGGGCCTCGACCTTAAAACGCTGCTTCATTTCCTTAGAAGCATTGGCCTGGGCCAAAATCATTTTAAGGGCAACTAACCTGTTTAGTGAGGTTTGGCGAACCTTATATACAACCCCCATAGCCCCCGAGGCTATCTTTGACTCGAATAAATAACCGGGTGGAAGGTTCACAATTGCTAAAGGTTTGGGCGGTTTAAATGAAGGCGGTGCTGGGGTGTTGTTGCCTCCTCCAGCGGTGTCTGTCAGCAAAGAAGTTTCATCAGGACAAAGGTTGGGCTTTTCCAATTCCATTCCACATGACTGGTTGTTACCGGCTAAGGTTTTTTCGGGATCGACCATTTGATTTAAGAACCTAAGTCCCAAGGGAAATGATTTTGTTGGATTTGATCCACCGATCCTAAATTACTTTATATTAATACCTTAAGTTAGGGGTGGTAATTTTTCAAAATCGGTTTAATGGGGCTATTGGCATTTAGTCTTTTAGGCCCGTGCTATCAATCCTCCGCCACCTCGCTTTGTTTAGGGTGAGCTTTCCACCCCATGGGGAAACGGCAAGAGGTGTTAGGGTCACTGTTTCACCTGGTTTGGCCCGGGAGCCGAAACGCCAGGTGGTTTCGTTGGGGGGAAGGCTGACAGGAGCTGTTTCCAAACCACCTGTTCGAAACAGCAGCCAGCGAGGTAGCTGGCCTACCATAGGTAGCCAACCCCAACGGCTCTTAGTGGAATATTCCACCTCAATACTGAGGATTTTGTCAGGCTGGGCAGGTGGTAACAGAATTTCACCCCTGTCGTTGGCAACGACCTCCCCTTCCCAATTTCCAGGGGAAAGCCAAGATTTGGATTTTTCCATAAGAATGTGGCCCGAGGTGGTTAAAATAGTTCTGTAATTGAGATAAAGAAGTTCATAAAAAGGCCAGTTGGTGTCGCGGACCCAGTTCTCGTAGGAAAACTGGCTCAGGCCGGGTACCAAAACGAGCATCGGTTTCAGGCTTGCGAATCTATCTAAATATTCATTCCTGCGTGAACCCAACGCGTGGATAATGTAATCGCAGTATGGATTTAAAACATCCAAACGATCTTCTGGTAATCCTGAGAAGGTGGACCAAAATTGCCCCTGACGAGATGACGGGTCTGGCAGCTTTTGGTCAATTTCTGCCAATACTTTTTCAAGATCAGTTTGCAGGCGTGGGCTGATAGTTCCTTGTGGCAGCGCCACCGCCGCTTTGGCAAAATTTCCCAAGCCGCTGGCAACTTGGGAAGCCTTAAAAATGCCTTCGTAACGGAAGAAGCTCGGCCAAATAACCAAAGAACAAATCAGGATGATGGCGACCGATTGTTGAATCAACGATTTGGAAGCCGCTCCCTTTTGGCAAACAACGATGGAGGCATTGAAGGCGGCCATTAGCGCGATAGCAATCATGTCGCGCCGAATAGTTCCCAAATAAACCGGGTTGAGCAAACCCATAAGTGCATACGATGAAATAATACCAGACAGAAATAAGGCAAATAGTGGCAACAATCGGTATGGGTTGAGGGCCAACTTTGCCCAAAGAAAGAATAAGCCAAGCGAGATGGTTGCGGCCAAAAAAGTTACCCTGACCGGTTCGACCATGAAAAGGGTTTTGAAGTTGCGAGGGAATGGGTTTGGTGGGACACCGAAGTACCAAAACTGGTCTTTGGGAACGATTCCCAGGTTGAAACGGAAAAAGTCTGTTATGGCCTCTGTGCCTCCTAGCAACAGGAGGGGGACCAGTAAGGCAAACAAAGTCGTTGGGAGGCCCCAAATGAGGGATCGCCAGGAATTATTTCGCGTAGTTTTGATTACAAGGCAGACCATCAAAATCAAAGAGGTGGCCACTAATGCCGCTAAACCAAGTTCGGTGCCAACCAACAGGCCCAAACCCAAAAATAAGCCGGTCACCATGGAGCGAGTTGCAAGCTTCCAAGGCGCTATTGCTGCAGCAGTGGCAAAAAGCGGGCAAACACCTCGCAAGCCATAAAGACTGTTATCGCATTCCGCCAGTTGCCACATATCCCAGGCATCGGCTGCCATAACCGCTAGGGCCCATGGGATGATGGATTTCAGGAATTTGCCGGTCCATGCCCAAAAAATGGCCAGCCAGGCTGCATGGAAAGCAAAAATGCTCACAACCTGCCGAGCCATTTCTGAGGCATGGATGGTTTTTCCTGCCAGCCAATGAATTGGATAATGCAGGGCCGGGATGAGGGGCCCGTGGAAAAAGGAGAAATCGGCCCCTAAAGTTTGACCGAAGTCCATGCGGCGCATTGGGTTATGCAGCTGGAATGGGCCATCGTTGAAGGGGCCGTCGAACGGATAAAGGGCGTTTCCGGCTGTGGCTACGCGGTAGAGGATGTGCCAAAAAATGTAGGCAACAGCCGAGGCAAAGGCGAACCTTTGGGGGCAAACGATGGTTTTGGGCAATCGTTGGGCCCATGAGGTGTTTTGAGAGGCATTGTTTTCCATGCACTTATTCTGCCCGATGAACGGTCGCCTTGGCAGTCCTTCCTTGGCTGATAAAGTAAAAGCGAAGTAGTGAGTTAGAGGTTTGCCCTGGGCAACCTTTCATTCCAAGACGCGTCGAGGCGCCGGGAGGGGACCCACGCAAAGGGCAGTTGTGAATCTGGTCAGGCCGGAAGGAGCAGCCATAAGCAGCAAGCCTTTGTGCAGTGGATTATCCTCTTCCGGCGCCACGCCGCGGAACTGGAAGCTTTAGTGTCCGTTAAATTGTGGTGCCGCAGGAGGCTCAGGTGGCCAAGGCCCGCACCAAAGACAAATCAGCCGCCCCCGAACAAGTAGTTGATTCGGGCAAACCAACTGCAATCAGTTCTGTTGGTTATACGGTCATGGCCCGGCGGTACCGCCCGCAGGATTTCACGACGCTGGTTGGCCAAGATTCGGTTTCACGGGCATTGGGTAATGCCATCCGCTCCGGACGCATTGCCCATGCTTACCTGTTCACCGGTCCGCGCGGGGTGGGAAAAACTTCTACTGCCCGCATTTTGGCGCGGTGCCTAAATTGTGAAAAAGGCCCCACTCCTACGCCTTGCGGTGAGTGCGGTATTTGCCAGGCAATCACCCGTGGTGATGAGGTGGATGTTCTTGAGATTGATGGTGCCAGCAACCGCAAGATCGAACATATTCGCGAATTGCGCTCTACAGTTGGCTATCAGCCGGTGCACTGCCGATTCAAGATATACATCATTGACGAAGTGCATATGCTCACCACGGAGGCTTTCAACGCCCTTTTGAAGACCTTGGAAGAGCCCCCGCCGCATATAAAGTTTATTTTCGCCACCACCGACCCGCAGGATTTACCTGCAACCATTTTGTCTCGGTGCCAGCGGTTCGATTTTTCGGCAATTCCCGCACCGGTGATGAAAACGCTTTTAAAGGAAATTATCCAAAAAGAAGGACGCGAGGCCGAACAAGAGGCAATTGACTTAGTATGCCGCCAATCGGGCGGGTCGATGCGGGATGCACAGTCACTTTTGGACCAAGCCCTCGCCTATGCCGACGGGACGCTGACTGCACAAGCTATTCATGAGCTATTGGGCTCAGCCAATGAGGATTTGGTGGCGCTTCTGGCAAGGTGTGTTTCAGAGGGCAACCCTGCAGGGGTGTTGGGGGTATTGGCCAGCCCGGAAGCACTGGCTGTCAGCTACAAACAGCTCCTTTTGCAGTTGGCTTCCTGGTGGCGGGATTGCATGCTTTTGCAGGCTGCGGGAAAAGATGCCACTTCATTGAATGTAAGTCCCAAGTTTTTGGAAGATGTGCGCGAACTGGCTGCCAAACTGGGAATGGAAGCTACATTGGCCGGGCTTGACCTGCTCGATAACGCCTTGATGCGGTTGAAGGACAGCCCCCATCAGCGTTTGCTGGTTGAGCTGACAATGGTTCGCATGGCGCGCCTTGGCGAATTGATTCCGGTCGGGCAATTGGCAATTGCCATGCTGGACCTACGCGGTGGTGGGACAACAAGCGCCGGAACTCCCCCTAAAGTTCTCACTTCAGCACCCCTGCATCGCGACCCGGAGCCTGATCCAAAAAAAGCCTTGGCCGGGGGCCGGGCTGATGGCCTGGTAACCCCGGCTAGCCCTATTCGAGGAGGCTCACCGGGCTTGGCTGCGAAGCAGGTTCAGGCGGTGCAGGGCGCAGTTCAGCCAAATGCTGGCATTGGTCGATCTTTAAGTGATGTGTGGGACGACCTATTGAATTCGGCCGGGATGACCCTTTCGGCGGGCCTGCTCAAGGCCGATGTTCCCATGGTGACCAGCCCGGGGAATGCGGTGTTGAAATTTCCTGCTTCGGCTGCGAAAGACCATGATTTTGTTTTGTCCCGCATTGCCCGGCTGACGGACCTGACTAGGGATTTGACTGGTCAAAGCTGGGTCTTCAAACTGGAACTTGAAGCCAAGGGCGTCGGTGATGTAAATGTTGGCCAAACGCCAGCCGCTCGCCCGGGCATTTTGGCTCAACAACAGGCCAGTGCTGCCAATCTGGTTCAGGCTAGAAGCGATATTGAGAAAATTCCATTAATCACCCGGGCAATTGAAATATTTCATGCAGAAATAGCTAGTTTTGACAAGGATTTTGGCAAGCCTGCGCCTCAGTCGGACTTGTCTTAAGTTAATATTGATGAATAACTTGTGGCTAACATAGTGTGTCGAAGTTTTTTCTAATAAGCAAAATTCGGGCCAAATGCCATAACTATGCAAATCCAATGCATACAATGGAAGGTATGTTGGTCTATTTTGCCAAGCTTTGACCGGACGTTTTTAGATTTTGGGGGCATGGAACAGGATGTTTAAGGAAATAGGCCAATTTGCCTCGATGATGCGGTCGATGCCTGCACTAAAAGAAAAGATGGAGCGTTTTCAGAAGCGATTACCCCAAATAATCGCTGAGGGATCTGCTGGCGATTTTCCGGCACAGATAACAGTATTTGTGAACGGGCAGATGGAAACCACTTCATGCCGGATTCCTGATCAGGCTCTGATGTTAGGGGGTGGTCGGTTGGGGGAAATGGTCCAATCTGCCACTAATATCGCCTTGGTCAAGGTGCGAGCGCAAATTGCCGCTGAAATGCAGGAAATAACCGGTGGAATGAACCTGCCTGGGATGATGCCCGGTTTCCCGGGCTTGCCAGGGTAATTAGAGGCTTGAGGCTTTAGACAGGGATGTTGGAAGGAAGAGCGCCGGGAGGGCGGCATGACGATGGGGCAGCGTCATATGGCGGGTGACCGGAGTTGGAGCAGTGACAGGCGGGGCCAGGAAGAATCCAAGCCCCTTTTGGAACGCTTGCAGGAAATGCTGGGAGCCTTGCCAGGAATTGGCCCTAAAAGTGCCGAGCGGATTGCCCATCATCTTTTGGCTGCTTCCAGGGAAGAGGTGTTTGAACTTGCCGATGCGCTAAGGGCGGTGAAGGAGAAGCTGAAAAGATGCTCCCGCTGCTGTGTTCCAACCGAGGCCGAAACCTGTTTCACTTGCCTTGATACACGACGGGATTCTGGACTTTTGTGTGTGGTTGAGCAGCCCAGGGACCAAGCTGCGTTTGAAAGGATGGGGACCTACCGTGGTCTTTATCACATACTTCATGGGCGCCTGTCGCCCCTTGAGGGGGTTGGCCCTGACAAGCTGACGATAGATCAACTGATTACCCGGGTTCGGGGCGGAGAAGTTCGCGAAGTTATTTTGGCCACCAACCCGACACTCGAAGGGGACGGTACATCGCTCTATATCGCTGGCCTTCTAGGACACATGAATGTGCGGATCACCCGCCTGGCGCGCGGAATTCCTGCCGGATCTGTTTTGGAATTTGCAAATAGCCAAATGCTTGCTGACGCAATGGACGGACGAAACACTTTTTGATTTTTTTTGATACGGGCAAAATAAGGAGTTCTGAAAGACGATGCGCCTTGAGACCTCTCTCTCCCAGCGACTGACGACCGAGACCACAATTGGTCCCCGGATGATTCAGTCCATGGAGATCCTGCAGATGCCACTGCAGGCTCTGGAGGAACGCATTGAGCGGGAAATGGAGCAGAATCCGGTATTGGAATTGATTCCTAGAGGGGAGCAGGAGCTGTTTGAAGGCGAACCTGCCGAGAGGCGCACCAAGGACCCGGAATTGGGCGTTTTGCGAATGGATCCGATCAAGGGCGAAGCTGACTTTCAGCGCCTTGACCTGATGAGCAAAGACTATCGGGATTTTGATGATGAGTCCCGCCCCTCTCGGTCGCGCCTGGAAGAAATGGGCGACCGACATATGGACATGATGGCAAACATAGCCTCGCGTCCGCCCAACCTGAGGGACCATCTGTTGGAGCAACTGGTTTTTTTGCGTTTGCCCGACATTCAGGTTGGATTAGTTCGATATTTGATTGATGCAGTGAACGAGCAAGGATTGGTTAGCGGAACCCTTGAGGAATTGGCACAGGCCCATGAGCCGCCCATTTCACCGGATGAGCTGATAGCACCACTGGCATCGTTGCAAAGTTTCGACCCTCCAGGAATTGGTGGACGCGATTTGAGGGAATGCCTGTTGTTGCAAGTCTCTCCTGAATTGCCCCACGCTGATTTGGTTCGTTCGCTGATTTTGCACCATCTGGAGGATATTCAGCACAACCGTCTTCCAGCCATTTGCAGGAAAACCGGTCGCGACCTTGGCGAGATTCGCGAAGCGATTGAAAACCTGCGAACCCTCAACCCAAGGCCGGGGGCCCCTTTTGCTGGCACCACCGGAGCGGCAATCAAACCGGATGTGATTGTGGATCGCCTTGATGGTGGCGAGTATGTTGTGCGTTTGGCCGAAGATGCCATTCCAGGCTTGCGAATTGACCCTTCCTATGCCCAAATGGCTCGGGACCGGCAAACAGACAAGCAGACAAGGGTTTACTTGCGGGGGAAAATTAGTTCGGCTCAGTGGTTGCGCGATGCCATCGAACAGCGAAAGCGCACTCTGGAAAGGGTCACCAGGGCTATCGTAGACCGACAGAAGTCATTTTTGGATCAGGGCCCAGACTTTATCGAGCCACTTAAGATGCAAGATGTGGCCGAAATGGTTGGGGTTGATGTGAGCACGGTCAGCCGGGCTGTTGCGGACAAATGGGCGCAAACCCCTCGCGGAATTTTTCCGTTAAAGCGCTTTTTTGGGGGTGGCACAACCACCGCCTCAGGAGTGGACATAGCTTGGGAAAACATCAAGAGAAAATTGCTGGAACTCGTCGGTTCGGAAGACAAGAACAATCCACTATCCGATGAGGACTTGGTGGACCAAATGGGGAAAAACGGGGTCCCAATCGCCAGACGAACCATTACCAAATATCGCAAAATGCTAAACATTCCCTCCAGCCGGGAACGGCGGGAATGGAATGGCTAATACTTTGTGTAAAGAAGGCCTGAAACTGGTTGGTTTTTTTAACCTAGATGGAGTTTTTTGAGATGAATCTGCTTGCTTTTTCTTGGATTATCGCTTTGGGTTTTAGTCTGGCACAGTCTCCAGTGGCTGATCAGCCTTGGAATGAGCCAGAGTCTGTGTATCTGAAAAACGTCAAACAACTGACAAGGGATTTCGCCCGTGCGGGAGAATCGTATTTTTCTCCAGATGGAGAAAAATTGATTTTTCAAGCCGAAGAACTGCCTAAAGGTGATGGTGCCAACCCGTTTTACCAGATTTATACCTTGGATCTTGGAAATGGGGCCACGCGGCGGGTCAGCCCTGGGGTTGGAAAAACCACGTGTGCCTTTTTTCACCCTACAGGCAAGAAGGTTATTTTCGCCTCCACGCATCTCGACCCGAAGGCGAAAGACAAATATGGCCCTGAAATTACAGCCCGGGCAGAGGAAAAAGCAAAAGGAATTCGCAGGCGATACCAGTGGGATTTTGACGGGAATATGGATATTTTTGAGGCCAACCCAGATGGCACCGAGTTGAAAAGATTGACCGAAACTCCAGGTTATGACGCTGAGGGTAGCTACTCGCCCGATGGCAAACAAATCGTGTTTTGCAGCAACCGCTCTGGTTCGGAGAATCTCGAACTATTCATCATGGACAGCGATGGCAAAAATGTGCGTCAACTGACCAAAGCACCCGGGTGCTACAACGGAGGCCCGTTTTTCTCGCCTGATGGCAAGCGGGTCATATTTCGCTCGGATCGATCCAAGAAGGATCACCTGCAGCTTTATGTGATCAACACTGACGGTACCGGGGAACGACCATTGACCAACGATCTTGATTGGGTTTGCTGGGGCCCCTATTGGTATTCCGACAACAAACATATTGTCTATGCAGGTGCCAATCATAATGTTGCGGGAAGGCCCAACTATGACATTTACTGGATGGATGTGGAAACCGGTAAAAAAACACGAATTACCCACGCCCCAGGGGCTGATGTTTTGCCTGTGTTCAGCCCGGATGGCAAGAAAATGGTTTGGACTTCTAACCGTGATGGTCGCCAACCTAGCCAGGTCTGGATGGCAGACTTCGTCGAACCAAAGGAATAGGTAGGCAACAAGTGCAGTGGAGGGCAGGGGGTCGGGAGAATCAAATTCTCTTCACTCCCTGCTGCGATTTAACTTTCAGGAAAGCGTGTGGATTGGCAGTAATTTAGATAAATGATTTACATTCTCTCGATTTATTAGGGGAGTTCCGCCAATTTCCTTGGCCACTAAGGCGGCTAAGGCGTTGGCGAAGGCAAGCATCTCCTGTGGCTTGGCTCCTTCGAGATAACGCGACAAAAGGCCGGCCGTGAATGCGTCACCGGCACCCACCGGATCGCCCCCGCTTATATTGTGTCCGTCGATCCGCCAAGCCCCATCAGGGGTAACCAGCATGGCCCCCTTGTTGGAATCAGTCACTGCCACCAGTTCCAGTTGGTGTTTTTCCAAAAGGGCTTTTGCTGATTCAACAGAATTGGGGCAATCGATGTCCGAAACCCGGGTCATGTGGGTCAGTTCATCGGCATTCACCTTGAGCCAAGTGGAACGGCCCAGCAAATCTAAAATAAGCTCGGAACTATGAAAAGCTTGACGCAAGTTGACATCAAAAATTCGCGTGGCTTGAGGTGCTGCTTCCAGAACCTTTTGAACGGATGTGCGCATCACACGGTTGCGGCTAGCCAGGGTGCCAAAAACGATAACCTTGGCTTGACTTGCCACGCTGGCGATTTCCCCATCAAATTGGAAGAAATCCCAAGCAGAAGGGGCTAAGATATTGTAAGAAGGCTCGTTATTCGGCTGAATTTCAACCAAAACCCTGCCCGTTGGGAAACGCGGGTCCACTTGCGCGCAAAAAAGGTCAATATTTGCATTTGCTGCCAGGTTGGCCAAGTCGCGACCCCAATGATCATCCCCAACCCGGCTAGCTATCCCTGATTTATGGCCCATGGCGTTGGATTGAAAAGCAAGGTTATAGGGTGCCCCGCCAGGGCGAGGACCATCAGGCAACATATCCCATAACCATTCCCCCAGGCCCAAAACTTCGATCACGGCAAAATCCTCCAAAAGTTCAGACTACACACTCATTGATTCGGTGGCCTGATTGAGTTTGAAACGAACTTCAGCTTCAAATTCAATCAAGTTGGTGGGGGTGAACTGGAGATCCATAACCTCCTCATGGTGCGTCATGGCCAATTGCACTGTCTTGATAATTTCTGGCCGGCCCTCAGCTATCCAAAGGGCAAGCGAATAGATTTTCATTTGTAGGGTGTAACGATCGATAATTGTTGCGATTGGTGCATCATCAGTTTTCCAATCAATAATGTTGCCGTTGTCTAGCAACCTGTCCAGACGGCCTTTGACTAGCCAATTATCCAAACGTAGCGAGAAGTCCACCTCTGCAGCTCCTGGAGAACCGACCAGTTCCTGAAAGCGTTTTCCTTGGGGAGTATGAAGTAAATCCAGAATTTTGGTAGCGGTCTGGGCCAAATTTTCAGCCATTAACTCGCCCTGCTCGCGGGAGGGTTCTATGTCGTCGTCGCTCTTGCGTTCTTTTAAAAGTGCCCTGGCCATATTGGCCATGAAGAGTTGGCGCTCCTCGCGTTCGTCAGGTAAGTCTTCTCCCAGTTCAAAACCCCGGTGGACCAGGGTTCCTACAATTGTTCCAGGCAGATCACGCTTGGCACGCAGCACATTCCCATCCAGCCAATCTTTTGGAATTCCACGAACAACAGGCTGCAAGCCCAGATGCGCCAATTCCAGGTTGACCCTGTTGTCCGCATTGCCTTCTAAAAATTCCTCGGCCTTTTTCACACCCAAGCTGGCTGGTCTTTCAAGGCGCGGTAGCCTTGGAGTGGGACCGGCAGTGCTTCGGGGGGCTTCATTGGCAGTTTGCCTGGGAGCAGGCGGAATAGCCGTGTCTTTTACCTCTTCCGGCCAAGCCATCTCGCAAAACCATTGGGGCCAAAGCCGGTATTTATCACAATTTGCAGTCGGGCAAGAACCAACAACAAAAAGTGCTGCTTCGGTTCGGGTAATAGCAACATGGAAAAGGCGGACTGATTCCTGCATTTGCAGTAATTGATCGGCATGTCGGGCAAGAGCTAGCGAGGTTTGGTTCTCATCACTAGTGGTTTTGAAAACACATTCGCCTTCAACCAACAGGTTCGGATATTTGAAAAGAGGTAGTCCCAATAGTTTTCCATGAACCGCTGGAGTGTAATTCCGAAAATACTGCTGTTCTAGAATAATCAAATTGGACCCTAGCGGGATTCGATTGCCTTTATTTCCAACCATTGGGACGAGCAGTCCCACCACCCTGGCCTCCAGACCTTTGCTGACATGGACTGTCATGATTCGTACCAAGTCTTCACCTGGCCCCAATTCGGCATCAACCTTTTCGGGTATTTGGCCATCCATCAGGCCGGTGAGTGTTGCGGCCATCTCCCGCAAAGTAAGGGGGCCGTCAGATTCTATTTCCTCCATACGGCTAAGTGCGTGGTCCAATCCTCGGGCTACACGGTCGAACGACTCCTTGGAGGAGCCATCCCGTGAATGGTTGGCTGCCATCGCTTCCCAAGCCATACTTTGAGAAAGCACCAGCCTCACCAATTGGTGATGTGGCATTCTGTCCACCAGATTTCGCCAACCATTTTTATGCGTTAATTGCCACGCCAAGGCTTTCAAATGCTTATGGCGGTTCTCTGGTAAACACGTCCAAATTTGCAGTGTTGCTTCCAAGATCCCTTGGTTAATGCCAGGGTCGATAGCGCCGAATAGCTCAGCAAGCCAACGCAGGCCCGATTCCACATTGGGCCTGCGTCCATCACCGCCGGCACCGAGCATTCCCACCAGAAGCAATTCGGAATGCGTCAATCGGCCAATGGGCCCAATTAACACGCCAACCATGGCAGAGTTGTCGGAACTATCTGAAAGAAAACGAATTAAATGGATGATGTCGGCCACTTCCTGCCGTTGCCAAAGAGCATCGCGAACCAAGGCCCGGCAGGGTACACCCTCTGCAGAAAGCGCATCCTGCAGCGGATCAAGAAGGGCTTTGAAGCTATGGGCCAACACCATCATGTCTTTCCAGGCGACACCATGCTGGGTGTGCATGCGCTTCAAGTTTGCGGCCAGCATACTCAAAGCGGAGGCATTGAATTTGTCAGCCTTACTCGATGCAATTGTTGCTGTGTCTTGCTCTTCTGATTCCTGATCTGCGGTATCTCCTGTTTCTATGCTTTCCGGTGGAAGCAATAATTTCACTTCGGCTTGGGCATTCCGTTGGGTAATATAATCACAAATTTTGATGTTGCTCATGTCTGGTTGGCCGGGTTCCAGTTTCACATGGTCCAACACCAGATGCTCCATGCCAAATGAGCTAGCTTGGTCAATTTTTTCAAGAGTTTGCGGGGCAGTGCGATAATTTTGATTCAATTGCCCCAGGCCAATTTTCTCCAGATCAGTTGATTCGCGGTCAGAATAATCCTCTCGGATCGAGTCGTACCAGGTTTTGATCTGGGCTGGGTTTTGTTGCTCGTACTGGGTACGAACTTGCATCATCAGGCGTGGGTTGCTTCCCCGCCAGTGATAGATCGCCTGCTCGGGGTCACCAACAAGGGTGAGGCATTTCCAAGTGGAGGGATCATCAGGGCTACCACCGGCAAGGTGGCAAGAAATTTCCCACTGCTGCTGTGTATTGTCTTGAAATTCGTCCACCATCACCCGCAGGTACTGAATGCCCAATTCCTTCAATTGTCCCTCATTTTTACCACGCAACTGATTGAGCAACACGCGGCCCAAGAGGAAGAATGGATAGCTGCTATCACGGGCGCACAAGCTGGCAAACCGTCTATCCACCGCTTCCAACAACAACCCCCAAGCGTTTCGCCACTGTCGCACCAAGGCCGCATCGTAGCAGGGAAGTTCCCGATCAAAGTTCGGCAGGCCCTTAAACAGTTTAACGATAGGTTGTAGCAATTCTTGCAAGCTTAAAACGGCCTTGGAATAGGGTTGATTTCCGCCCAAGCCGTTTGTGAATGGGTCTCCGTCCGGGTTGAACAAAGCCGTTCTAACCAGTTGGAATTTTTGCCTGGATGTATTTTCAGGGTTCCGGTAGGCCCCTGCGCATTCGACGATTTTCTGGACAGCTCTGTTATTTTTGTTTGCCAATTCCGCAATTGCATTTTGAAGGGATGGCCATACCGCAGGCTCCACCAAGTCCCAAGCCGCTTGCCATCTTTCGTAGGTTGGTGCTGTCAGTAGGTCGAAAATTTCCGGTGTTGCATTTGTTAAAAGCTGACCATGCAGTGCATGGATGGCAACCCTGGCCTTGGCTCCATCGCCCCCACTGCTTAGAAACTGCACACAGATACTTTCCAAACTTCGGCGGTCATGCTGACGATGCAAATGGATTAGTTCCGGTTGCAAACCTGGTTCGCTTTCGGGTTTTTCCAGTATCTGATGCAATGCCCTACAAATAAGCAAAGCAGTACGGGTTTCGTCATGAACGGTGAACCCTGGGTCTAGTTCAAGACCTTGCACCTGTTCAAGCGAAAGTCGTCGCAAAATCTGCTGTACTAACGCGTCGATCGTGCCAATGGGCGCACCCGGCAATTGGCCTAGCCACTTCTGCCACAATTTGGCGCGCTCAGGATTTGAAATCCGGTCCTGTTCATACTCTGCAGTCATCGCCCTGTGGAGGCGTTCCCGCAACTCTGCACCCGCTTTGCGCGTGAAGGTGATAATTGCCAAACGATCCAGATGGATTTCTGGGTTTTCAAGCAGCATTTTTAGCGTAAGGGCCACTAGCTGAGTTGTTTTCCCACTTCCAGCAACAGCATTAATCAAGCTAAAACCATTTGTACAAAGGGCGTGGCGTTGGCCTGAAGTGAGCCTGGCAAAAGCGAGTGTGTCCCTCATGTTTGTTTTTCCTTTTTCCAATCAGCCATTTAAAGGGTGACGACATGAATTCTTCAGTGGGCAATAAATGCATTCTGGCTTGTCGGTGTTTGGCCCGAAGGGTGTGAGGCTAATCTTCCCACCACGAATTTCCCCCACATGGTTCACTACCGTTTCTTCAATGGATTCAAGTTTCATGGAGAAGGGCCGGGTACGACCATCTATGGGCTTCCCTTCTTTGTTTGGCAAACCGGCTGAACCCTTAAGTTCTACTTGGTCAGGCCGCAGGAGAAGATAGGCGGCTTCCACCTTCAAATCTGGTTTGCGTTCACCTTTCTGCAGCGCCCAACCATAAAGGGAGGGTTGCAACAGTCTGCCCGCTTCCACTTTTTCCTTGATGCCCGACATTTTTCCAGTTTTGTGGTCAACCACCACACGATCCGGGAAGTTAGGCGCGGTGCGTTTCAAAACCAGATCAATGCGACCTTGTACCAATATTTGACCCAAATCCTGATTTGCAATTTCGGTCCTGAATTCTTTTTCCGCTGCCAAAACCGTGTATCCATGCAGGTGATCAATGCGTATGCCAGTTCCGGCTTGAAGGGCCATGCGTTCGGCCTGATGTTTATGAAAGTCATCAAGGAATTCTTCGAAATTGTTGAATTTTTCACGCAATTGGGCTGTGAGACTTTCCCAATCTGTAGGGAAGGATGCATCGGGGCTAAGTGTGTTCTGGATTGCCTGATGAACCAGATTTCCCCAATGCATACCTATGCGGTTTTCATCATCCTCTTTCAGACCGAGTGTGTGCTCCACCAGAAACCTGAAAGGGCATCCGGCAAAGCGTTCCAGTGCCGTGGGGGAAAATCCTCGCCCTACATGCCAAATCGTCTTCATCAGGGTTCTGGCCCAATCCTCTAGGGCAGGCTGGTTCGCGATCCCACCCTTTACATGGGGATCAATTGTGGGTTGATTCCCCACCCAACTGAGGATGTCAGTTTTTTCTGGTAAACATGCAAGGTCCTGCCAATGACCAAGCCCCTGCCATAGTCCATCTTCCTCGCCAGGGTTGATGGATAAAACCTTTTCCTCTTCCACCTGGCTGATTTTTTGCAGTTCATTCCAAAACGGACTAGGTTGCAGGCGTTCCTCACCATCCTGTCCTGGGCGGACAAAAATCGCCTGATTAGTTGCAAGTAGTCCTTGGTACAGGAAAAGCCTTGCTTCGCGATCTATTCTCCCCGGTTCCGACGGGTCAAGATGATCCTCTCCGCGCGCCCGAGGGGGAAAAGCGTCTTGGCGAAAATTCACCCAAATCTGTGTGTGAAAATCGCCTCCTCGCAATGCTTCAGGCGAAATAATTTGTACACATGCCGTGTCCTGAGCTCGCAAACGAAATTGTTCTGCTCCAAGTGCCAGGTTCAGTGCCCCGATCAAATCAAATCGGTCGCTAAAAGTAGGAAACTCGTTACGGGGTGTGGAGGCGATTCCTTCTAAAATGTCTAACAAGTTGTTCCATGCCAGTTGATCCTCCTCCAGTTCCCTTTCGGGGAGGTCTTTAGGCTTGTTCCTTCCGCCTAGATTTTTTTCCAGTTGCAATCCGGCCATAAAATTAGCCAAACGCATCACTAAGGTGGAGCCTGGTTCCTTGTCCGGGTGAACCCCGGCAAAAACCTGAACAAGTTTTTCCATGCAATTTGCCGCAGATTTGGCGAGAGTATTAAGTGTTTCTGCGCGTTTTATCAGCCGTTCTAATTCCGATGGCTCTTGAGTTTCGCCTTCTTGTGGCTGACAAGTTGATTTAATTGCACCAGTCCAGAACTGCAACCAACCTTCAGGGGTGCGAGATTTACGCAGGCCCAAACCTAACCGCCGGAGTTGTGGTAGCAACCAAGGCAAATCCAGATTGCGAGCGAATAGGCTACTGCCGAGCAGTGTATGTAATTCTTCATGTGAAAAAGTGCCATCTTGAGCCGCTAATGCCACCTGAATTAGTCTTGCAATCCGGCTTTTGGCCAGAGGGATCGTTTCTGCTTGCGCAGAGCAAGGAATTCCTGCTCGCTGGCAGGCCAAACGGTAGCGGGTGGCTTCCGCACTGTTGGGAACCACAATTGCAATAAGGTGTGGGTTCTTGCATAGGTACTCATTTTCATTCAGCAATTTGCGAATTTCTCCTGTCACCCAAAGAGATTCATCCCTTCGCTGGGCAACCAAAACCAATCGCAAGGTGCCAGCTTTCAATTCATTTGCCGGGACATGATCCTGAACAGCGATTTCGTGATCCGCCTGGCCAGCTTGTTCTTCTTTGGAAAAGTCAAAGATGTTTGGATCATGTCCTAAATCAAATGAATCAGATGGTTTGGTTTTATCCCCTGCAATCTGCTCGGCAACCTCGATTAGAGGTATTGAGGGAATAGTTTTATCGTGTATTGTTCGCCCTGTGGGTAGTAAAAGGCGCTGCAGCAAGCGTTCGACATCGGTGTGCCACCATTGGCCTTTGGTGGCCGGTATCCACCATCGCACCTCTGTGCGTTCAGCAAGTTTTTCGATCAACCTTAACGCCTGCTGGTCAAGGTGGTGAAAGCCGTCCAGCAAGATCACGGGAACTGTGCGTTCCACCCAACGCGAAACCGGTGAGAGAAAATTATCCAATTCCGCAATCAGGTTTTCGGTTGCCAGATGGTTGTCCCAAGATTTTTCATTTTCAAGGGCATCCCGGAATCGGGTAAGTGTTGCCTGAAGAGGACGAACCCGCAGCCTTGGGGTGATATCACCTTCTTGGTCGGAAAACTCTTCCCCCGGAGCTTGCTGAGTATGCAGCTGGCTCCAAGCCTTGAGCGCATGGCCTACCATGCCAATTGAAGAATGATGTCCGGTATCTTGAAGAGCCCTGGCCATCCGAAGTGATTGCTCTGCACTGCTGATCAACCTACACTGATTTTGGCAAAATCCAGTCAAGTGAGTTGTCAGTTCGGCCAGCGACAATAACCTCGGTAGCAAGCGGGCCCCTTCTGAACCTTCGGGCATAGGTTGCTGCAGCACACGACGCCTTCGTGCTGTTGGCGCCACAATCCAAGCGCGATGGCCTGCATTTTGCAATTCAGCGCGCCACATGGCGATTGTGAAGTCAATTTCTGGTGATTCAGGTGGTAGATTCTCCTGCCCAACTGCTTGGTCTTGGTGGAAAGAAAAGCAGGCTAAACGGGAAAGGCATATTTGCAGCGGCATGATTGAGACCTCCATCCCTTAACTTCGCATTGAGGGTCCAAGATTTTCATGATTTTGCGAAATTTTAGGCCGGGAACCAATTCGCCGGGGGCAACCTTTCAAGACTAACTAAAAACCTGTCCGGTTTCGGTTTTCTACAATTGAATCCAAAGGCTATACTGATCGGTAGTCCGGGTGCCCTTACTGGGAAAATTCGGGACCGTAGCTCAACGGTTAGAGCAGGGGACTCATAATCCCTTGGTTCAGGGTTCGAATCCCTGCGGTCCCAATCATAAATTTTGACTCCAATCCCAAATTGCCCGCCAACAACCATCGACCCATTTTTCCGAAAGGAGAACCAGCAAAATTAGCTTGATCTCCTTTCAACAGAAGTAGAGAAGTCGTATAGGCTAGCCCTTGCCTAAAAAAGGCAAGATTTGGTTGGCAAACAGGATCAAGCGCCAAAATCAAGGTTCTTGCCGGTTAGCTTTTCAAGGGTGTGGGCAATCTCGCGCCCTTGCTCCTCGTTTCTTGTGCGAAAGAGTAGGCTCTCCTGCCTGCCAGAGTGACGAGTCATGGCAACAAGTACATATGGTTTGTGCATGACTAAAATATAAAAAACGATTCCAGGGATGAGGGTGGGAATCATCAAGATCGCCATGATCGCCCACTCAAAAATCCCTGTACTATTACGAATTGCACACTTAATTCCATCATGCCCCTCAGGTTGAAAATGGTTTTCTCCAAGTGGGTAAAAGCCCAGCCTAAATACACGGGTTAGCCGGATTTGACCTTTTTTATTTCGAGTTAATTTTAATTCACCAAAACTGCCTACCAACAAGGCGATCTGAGGAATTGCAAAGAATACCCATATCAAACATGCAACCAAGGAGATTTCACCAAATTGATATAGTGCCAATAGGGTGACCAAAATTGCCCCAGCCCAGAGAATACCTACCAATTTGCGGTTGGTGGAAGACATTCCCTCAACCCACTCCATTTTCAAAGGTTTATGAACGCGTTTTAGTTGTTCACCAGTTTGAAAGTCAAATCCACAGTGGACACAAAGTACTGCTTCTTCGGGTAAAGCCTTCTCGCATTGCGGGCAAAGAATGTCGGTGCTGCCTGTGATCCCGTATGGCAGGCTATCTTCAGGGTTGGTCGAGTTTGCGAATTGTTCAATTGCCAATTTGGGCCGTATGGAACGGCCGGGAAAATCTCCGGGAACCTCTTCGGCCACTTCAGATATAATGTTAAATTTATTTAATTTCTTGCTGTCGAGAGTTGCCGGTTCCGCTTGGGCCCCCCAACCCATCACCTGATCAAAAACTGCATCACTGGCAGGAGAATGGTCCTTGGAAGGCACCTCACTCTCTGTTTTCGTGCCTGATTGATTCTTTATTTGGTCAGGCTTTTTTTCCAAATGTTGCTCTTGTTCGCCAATCGGAACAAGGTGGCGGTAATCGGTCCAAACCCCGCAGGCGGGACAGCACCGTTTCAGTTTGCCAGGAATGGGTTCGAGGGGTGCGCCACAACCGTTACAAATCAGGCGCATGGAAATGGCTCCACCTCGGATGCTCTAGGCTTCCTCGCCGTACTCGTCATTCCATTCCTGGTACCAAGCCATCTGAATGGATTCGAGAATTTTTTCGTTCGATTTGTCGGGGGGCCCCTCGAAATCTTCCAAATCGAGAACCCAGCGATGCATATCGGTGAAGCGGACAGTGAGGGGATTAAGGGTGTCGTATTTTTCAAATAGCAACTCGCCTATTTCCCGGCTGTCAGTCCAGTTTAGCGCCATGGCGTGGGATACCTTTACAAATGAATTTCAACGCAAGTTCGAGGCTGAAATTTCAACCATTCGCTTGTCGCGCAAGGCCTGGGTAGCTGCAGCGTCCATCAGTCGGGCGGCCAATGTTTGTGTGGCTTCGTTTAAACTGTTTATAGCCTCATTCAGTCTGTCGCCATCACCAGATTCTTTTGCCAAGTCTATGTCGGTCAAAGCCAGGAGAATTGATGCCCTTTCCTCGGGCGTAACCATAACATCAGGTGAATCCATCACCCTGAGGGTATGGCTGGCCAATGATGTTGATTTTTGTACCAGCTCAATAAAACGGCGCGCATTATGGTCTTCCCGGGCATGCTCAAAGCTATCAAGCACCAGGTCTTCTACTTCATTTTGAGTCAGACCGTGGCTAGGTGTGACTGTCACCTCTGCCTTTTGACCCGAACGCAATTCCTTGGCTGTGACGGTTAATAGTCCATTAGCATCAATTAGAAAGGTGACATCCACCTGAGCCATTTGCGCTGGCATAGGCGGGATGCCTGAAAGTTTGAATTTGCCTAGCTCCCGGCAATCCTTCACTAGTTCGCGTTCACCTTGGCAGATGGTGACAACAATGGATGTTTGGTTGTCCACCCCGGTGGTAAACCGATCAGTGGCACGGGTAGGAATCGTGGTGTTGCGGTGAATAAGTTTTGTGACGGCCCCACCCAGCGTTTCAATGCCAAGCGATAAAGGCACCACATCCAATAGCAGCATTTTGCGTTTGCCGCCCGTCAGAAGATCTGCCTGAACCGCAGCTCCCAAGGCAACCACTTCATCTGGATTCAGTTCGACATGAGGTTTTCGGCCAAAAAATTTCTCAACCTCGGCGCGCACAAGGGGGATTCGGGTCGACCCTCCCACCATTACCACCTCATGGATCGCTCCGGGCTCAAGGTCCGCATCTCTCAAGGCTGCCTGACATTTTTCGAGCGACCGGCGGACCAGATGATGACAAGCCTCTTCAAATTGTTCCCGGGTCCACTCCTTCTGGATAAGGTTTCCGTCCGGCCCGGCAATTGAAAGAAGTGTTACTTCAAATGTGCTTAGGGCGATCTTACCAGCCTCGGCGGCATCCCGGGCGGTACTTAATAGGGCAGGAGTGATAGCTTCCCTGGGCAAGGCTGAGAGCAGCGAATCAATTAAAACCCGGTCAAAATCGTCGCCTCCAAGTCGTGTATCCCCTCGGGTACTAAGGACTTTAAACACGCCGTCACGAATCGAGAGAATGGAACAATCAAAAGTGCCACCTCCCAAGTCGTAAACTGCAACAGTTCCTTGGCGGCGGCGGTCCAATCCATAAGCTAGCGCGGCGGCTGTGGGCTCATTGACGATGCGAAGCACCTCAAGGCCAGCAATTCGGGCGGCATCACGAGTTGCTTGGCGCTGGGAGTCATCAAAATAAGCGGGAACGGTGATAACCGCACGGGTTGGATTGCCAGCCCTTTTTCTAACCTCGGAAAGAATGCGGGCTGAAAGTTCTTCGGGGGTGAATTGTCGTCCAGCGGCGCGAATGGCAATTAGGGAACGCCCGTCTTCAGTTTTTCTTTCTTCAACAGGGTAAGGGAGATTTTGAGCTTCTTCACGCGTTTCTTCGACTGATCGCCCCATCAATCTTTTGATGCTATGGAGTGTATTGGCAGGGTCAGTCTTCCCAAGTTCGCGAGCCGCTTTACCAACTGTCACTAGCCCATCGGCGGAGATGTGAATGACACTGGGAACACAGACCTGGCCATTTGGGCCCGAAATAATTTGGGGCTCTCCATCAACCATGTGGGCGGCAAGGCTAAAAGTTGTTCCAAGGTCAATGCCCACCACCTGAGATCCTGAGGTTGATGTGGTCGCTTTCATGCGACATTTTTCCCTTAGTATTTAGTTAAAACACCAGGTCGGCAGAAGCCGAATCCTTAAAGATTTAATGCAAAGGTGCGGTTTGAAAAATTGGGCGCTAAGGGACTCGAACCCCTGACCCGCACGGTGTAAGCATGCCGCTCTACCAACTGAGCTAAGCGCCCTAACTTCATATTATCATATTTTTATGAATACGCTCGGTCAATTCACGGATTAATCCTTTAAAAAATCGACCGTGGTTCAGATGTTCCCGTGCTGTTTTGAGCCAAGGGGCCGGAATTTCATTTAAATTCGCTTTTGCGGGAAGGGCTGCTAGGTCGGAATCGGTTGGAAATATCGATTTGATTATCGCCCACAACTCGCGCCAATCCTTCTTGGCGCGAGCCAAATGCTTTTCAAGCCCTATTGTGTCAAGTTCGGGCGATTCCTCAAGGAATTCTCGCCATTCCAATTGCTGTTCCAGAATTTCCGGTGCCATGGCTCGATGGCTGGCAGAGTCCCGGCCGCCGCACAGGCCAAGAAGGTGTTCTGCCCGGCTGAGATCATCTTTCAAAAACTGATAAGCCTGGTTGATCAAGCTGGCTTTTTCTTCACTAGCCTCGAGAAAAGCACTACCGGCATTGTTATGAGAATCCGGATGAACCGCCGCACAAAGTCGCAAATAATTATCTTCCAGATCGGCCAAGTCGATTTCAATCGATCTGGGCAAACCTAAAACTGCAAAGTAATCGACTGCTTCAGGCATTGGAGTTCGGCGAAATGTTATAGGTAAAAGAAAAAGGCCGGTATTCCTAAAGGGAACCCGGCCTGATTGAACAAGAAAAAATAATCTTGGTTAGACAGAGTAGCTGCTACCGCAACCACAGGTGCTCTTGGCAGTCGGGTTGGTCACGCTGAAACCGCTTTTATTGAGGTCGTCATGGAAATCGACACTCGCACCCTGAAGGTAAAGCAGGCTACGCTTGTCAACCACGAGACCCACGCCGTCAAACTCAAAAAGCTGGTCAAGCTTTTCGTTAAAATTCGGGTCGAGGTCGAGCTTGTTTTGGAAACCGCTACATCCGCCGCCCTGTACGCGGACGCGCAAATAAACACGGTCCTTGAAATCGTTCTCAGCGATGATGGCTTTTACCTTGTCCGTTGCCTTTTTGCTAACGGTCAGGGGGCAGGCCAGTGTCGCAGTGGCAGTGCCTGCTCCGGTGGAGCAAGTGGATTCAGTCGCATTGGTCGCACAGCTAGACATCGCAGACTCCTTGGTTTGAGAACACTATTATACCATTGAGAAAAGACTAGTTACCAGAGTGGGTGGTTAAAATTCAACCTATAACTGCAACGGCTGCTGGCTCGTCCGAGCCTTGCTTTTGCTGATAGTCACGAACTGCGGCTTTAATGGCATCTTCCGCGAGGACTGAACAGTGAACCTTTACGGGGGGAAGGGCTAGTTCCTCCACGATGGAGGTATTTCTGATTTCCAAAGCCTCATTCAGGGACTTACCTTTGAGCCATTCGGTAGCAAGACTGCTCGATGCAATGGCCGAACCACAACCGAAAGTCTTGAACCGGGCCTCCTCAATTAGGCCAGTGGACTTGTTGACTTTGATCTGCAGCTTCATCACATCGCCACATTCAGGAGCACCGACCACGCCGGTACCGATCACCGGATCTTCGCGATCAAAGCTACCGACATTGCGGGGGTTGTTGTAATGGTCAAGAACCTTAGTGCTGTATGCCATGGTTGGTTACCTCGTCCTCCTTGAAAATGAATCGCAAAAAAAATTAGTGAGCGGCCCACTGAACAGTTTTAAGATCAATACCTGCCTTGTGCATTTCATAGAGCGGACTCATATCTCGCAAATGATTCACGGCACGAACCACATCCTGAATGACAAAATCAATTTCTTCATCTGTGTTGAAACGGCCAATGCCGAAACGGATGGAGCTGTGGGCACGCTCATCATCTGCACCCAAAGCCTTAAGGACATAGCTAGGTTCAAGGCTAGCCGAAGTGCAGGCTGAGCCCGAAGAAACAGCGATATCCTTAATGCCCATCATCAGCCCTTCGCCCTCAACAAAGCCAAAGCTGAGGTTGAGGTTGCCAGGTAGGCGTTCGGTGGGATGACCGTTGACCTCCACGTAATCAAGTTGGCTAGAGATTCCAACACGCAAACGCTCGCGCATGGTCTTAAGCCGTACAGACTCAGTTGGCATTTCCTTGCGGGCGATCTCAGCAGCCGCACCCAGACCGACAATTCCGGTAACTGCCAAGGTACCCGAACGCATACCTCTTTCGTGGCCACCGCCATCCATTGCAGCATCCAGACGAACACGGGGATCTTTTCGCCTAACATACAAGGCTCCCACACCTTTGGGGCCATACATCTTGTGGGCGCTAATACTAAGCAAATCGATACCCATTTTTTGCACATCGAGAGGGATCTTTCCAGCAGCCTGAACGGCATCAGTATGGAACAGAACTCCCTTTTCCTTGCAAATTGCGCCAATTTCGGCAATTGGCTGGACTGTTCCAACCTCATTATTAGCTGCCATAATCGAGACCAAAATTGTTTGGTCGGTAAAAGCGTCGCGCAGTTGCTGAAGATCTATCCGGCCCAAGGGATCAACCGGAAGCCATGTGACTTTCCAGCCATCGCGTTCCAGACGCATGCACGGGTCGATCACCGCTTTGTGCTCGGTGACGCAAGTGATGATGTGATTGCCCTTTTTACGATACATAGACGCAACACCTTTTATGGCAAGGTTGTTGCTCTCGGTGGCACCTGAAGTGAATATAATTTCCTTGGGGGAGGCCCCAATCAATTCAGCCACCTGCTCCCGGGCATTCTCAACAGCTTCCTCAGCCTGCCACCCAAAGGCATGATTGCGACTCGCTGCATTGCCAAATTTTTCGGTGAAATAAGGCAACATGGCATCAACAACCCTTGGGTCGCAGGGGCTGGTTGAATTGTTGTCCATATAAACCGGCAAGCGAAGAGCCATGGGATCGAATCACTCCTAAAAAAGCCCATCCTGGGGCCATTGGGTCAAAGTTTATTACCTGCTAACCAATCTCTAGAGGTTCTGGAACCTGGGTATTTTTTCCGCCGCGCCTGGAATCTGCTTCATGATGACTGAGCATTGAGTTGATATTGAGATCAATAAGGCGCAGGCCTTCGGAAGGATCAAACATCTCGCTGAGGTACACACCGCTTAACAAAGTCAGGATACGCCCGTGCAAACTTTCCATCCCATGACGGATTGGGCACAAGGATATAACAGCACAATTTTGCTGTTCAGATGCGTGAGAGGTTTCATTTAATGCTCGATTACATTCATTAAACTTGAAACTCTCGGTGAGGGCATCAAGAACCTCGGTCAAGCGAATTTTGTCAGGGCTACGAGCAAGGGTGTAGCCACCGTTCACCCCGCGCTGGCTAATAACTAAACCAGCATGGCACAGACTTTTTAAAATATTGGCCAAAAACGGCCTTCCCAATTTAAATGAATCCGAAATTTCGCGGCTAGAAGCACCGGATAGGCGCTTTGAAAGGAAGTAAAGGATGAGCAACGCATAATCAGCTTTGCGGCTGAGGAATGTCATGGCTTGCCTCCTTTTCTCTCTGGTAGAATTCACGAAAAGTTAAATAGCACTTATTTGGTACTGTATTAATCTTAGTGCCCATTTAGCGTCGAATCAAGGGAATACGACTTAATTACCCATACCAACCGCTTTTTAAGTACAGATATTTCAGGCTATCTCGGCGATTTAATCAGGACTTGGAGATGAAATCCCGGGTTGGTTGGAGTGGTGGGCTGGGTGTATCTTTTCAATTGGCCTAGATTAGGATGGAT
>Ga0255124_1000014_pt1 | contig 89618 bp, 87 predicted proteins | sample Law_Cont_RepB_8d_FD_188564 | JGI IMG/M metagenome (GOLD analysis project Ga0255124, IMG submission 188564) | Freshwater microbial communities from St. Lawrence River, New York, United States - Law_Cont_RepB_8d | ecosystem: Environmental > Aquatic > Freshwater > River | place: USA: New York... | reverse complement strand
CCCCACCTCCAGCATGGAAGCAAGGCATGCCCGCCGAGATGGCGAACTCCACCTTGGCCCCACTGGCCGGCAAACTGACCGTCACACCGGCCTCCGAAATCCCCTTGAACAAGCTGAAGCTGCCACCAGGCTTCAAGATCGAGATCTGGTCCACCGGCACTCCCGGCGTGCGGGCCATGAGCCGCGGCGAAAGCGGCAAGATTTATGCGGGCACACGCGGTCTGGGCCGCGTTTATGAGATCAGCGACAACGGCAAAGAGCGCTCCAGCCGCATCTTGGTCGACAAGCTGAACCAACCTGCCGTGACCATGCACAAAGGCTCTTTGTATGTCATGGCCATCGACAAAGTGCTGCGCTACGACGGCATTGAAGCCAACCCCAACGCCCAGCCCGTGGACATGACCGCCGCCTTCAAGCTGCCCCCCCTGCAGCACCACAACTGGAAATACCTGAGCTTTGGTCCCGATGGCAAGCTCTACGTGCCTTTTGGCGCGCCTTGCAACATCTGCGAGCCCGGCGCTGAATACGCACAGATCCGCCGCTACAACGCCGATGGCTCCGGCATGGAAGTGATCGCCACCGGCGTGCGCAACACCGTGGGTTTTGACTGGCACCCCGTCACCAAAGAGTTGTGGTTCAGCGACCACGGCCGTGACTGGATGGGCGACGACACCCCCGATGACGAACTCAACCGCATGCCCAAGACCGGCTTGAATTTCGGCTTCCCTTACTGCCACGCCAGCGGTGTGGCCGACCGGGACATCAAGAAAGACAAGCCCTGTGATGGCGTGACCTTGCCCGTGACCAACATGGGGCCCCACGCCGCCGTGATGGGCGTGACTTTCTACACTGGCAACATGTTCCCCGCCGAGTACAAAAACACCATGTTCGTGGCGCGCAAAGGCTCCTGGAACCGCACCAAGAAGTTGGGTTTTGACGTGGTGACCGTGACCACCGATGCCGAAGGCAAGAGCGCCAAGGTCTCGCCATTCCTGACCGGCTTCAAGGACGACGCGGACAACAGCTTCTGGGGCCGCCCCGCTTACATGCTGCAAATGCCCGATGGCTCGATGCTGGTTTCTGACGAGCAGCTCGGTGCCATCTACCGCATCTCGTATGCCAAGCCTTGATGACCGGCATTTGATCGCACGGTTTTTGGCGGCCCTGACAGGGGCCATGGTCTGGGCCACGCCCGCTGCGTGGGCCCAGACGGCCTTCCAGGGGGCGGCCCAGGTCAATGCCAGCATCAAGGCACCCGAGCGCGCCGCGCAGTGCGTGGCCTGCCACGGCGGCGCAGGGGTGTCCCAAATTCCCAGCATCCCTTCGCTGGCGGCGCAACCCAAAACCTTCATCGAAAACCAGCTGGTGCTGATTCGCGAAGGCTTGCGCGATGTGCCGGCCATGAAAGGTTCTTTGGACGGTGTCCCGGATGCCGAGTTGGTGGCGCTGGCCGTGTATTTTTCGGCACAACCCGCCCCCCCACCGGCCAAGGGCCGTGTGGACAAGGCCAGCCTGGAGCGCGGCAGGGAACTGGCCAAATCGGCTTTGTGTGGCACCTGCCATTTGCCGCAACACCAAGGCCGTGACCAGGTGCCCCGATTGGCCAGCCAGCAAGAACAGTTTTTGTTGGACGTGATGAAGGAATACCGTGACAAACCCGGCCCCGGCCGTGACACGGTGATGGCTGCGGCCTTGTATGGCATCAACGATGCACAACTCAAGGACCTGGCGCACTTTTTCGCACACAGCCGCTGAAGCGGCAGCAGCAAAAAAAGGGACAATGGGCGGCCTGGCCCATTCGTCCCATTTTTTTGATTCTGCACACCCATGACCCAGCCCCCGGCATTCCAACGCGCCCCTCGCCCCGAAGGCAAAGGCGAAACAGCTGCGCCTGCAGGGACATCCCGCTTGAACAAACGCATGGCCGAGTTGCGCATGTGCTCGCGCCGCGAAGCCGACGCCTGGATCGAGCAGGGCTGGGTTTGGGTCAATGGCCAGGTGGCCACCATGGGCCAGCAAGTCAGTTTGTCGGACCGCATCACGGTGGACCGGGCCGCCGAGCAGCAGCAAGAGCGGCAAGTGACCATCTTGCTGCACAAGCCCATGGGCTATGTGAGTGGCCAGGCCGAGGACGGGCACGAACCGGCCATCACCCTGATCCACCCGCGCAGCCACTGGATGGGCGACCCCAGCAAACTGCGCTTCACACCGCCGCAGCTGCGCGGCCTGGCCCCGGCCGGACGACTGGACATCGACTCCACGGGTCTTTTGGTGCTGACGCAAGACGGACGCGTGGCGCGCCAATTGATCGGTGAAGACTCGGAGATGGAAAAGGAATACCTGGTGCGCGTGGCCTACACCGGCCACGAGAACACGGCGGCGGCATCGGCGGCTTCGGCCACCTATGGCGGCAAAGCCAAGCAGCTCACCGCCATTGGCGACTTCGACCGCGTGAGCGCCAACGTGCAAGCCGTCTTCCCGGCCGCCCAACTGCAGCGCCTGCGCCACGGCCTGAGCCTGGACGGCCAACCCCTCAAGCCGGCCAAGGTCGAGTGGCAAAACCCCGAGCAGCTGCGCTTTGTGCTGACCGAAGGCAAAAAACGCCAGATCCGCCGCATGTGCGAGCAAGTGGGCCTGAAAGTCGTGGGCCTCAAGCGCATCCGCATGGGGCGCGTGCAGCTGGGCCAGATGCCGGCAGGCACCTGGCGCTACCTGGGGCCCAACGAGTCGTTCTGACCCCCTTGAAACCCTGCCAGACGCCCCCAACTGTGGGGCGTTTTGGTTTTTGAACTTTTCTAACTGTTGATCCGCCATGAGCAAACAAACCCATGCCTTTCAGGCCGAAGTCGCACAACTGCTGCACCTGGTCACCCACTCGCTGTACTCCAACCAGGAGATCTTCCTGCGCGAGCTGGTCTCGAATGCCTCGGACGCCTGCGACAAGCTGCGCTTTGAAGCGCTGAACAACAACGCCCTGTACGAAGACGCACCCGACTTGCAGGTGCGTTTGTCTTTTGACAAATCGGCCAAAACGCTCACCATCACCGACAACGGCATCGGCATGACGGCGCAAGAAGCCATCGACCACTTGGGCACGATCGCCAAGAGCGGCACCAAGGACTTCATGAGCCAATTGAGCGGCGACCAAAAGCAAGACGCGCAGCTGATCGGCCAGTTCGGCGTGGGCTTTTATTCGGGCTTCATCGTGGCCGACAAGATCACGGTGGAAACCCGCCGTGCCGGCGCCCAGCCTGCAGAGGGCGTGCGCTGGATCAGCGGTGGCACCGGCGACTTTGAGGTCGAGACCATTCAACGGGCTGAGCGCGGCACCAGCGTCATCTTGCACCTGCGCGAAGAAGCTTTGGAGTACGCCAACAGCTGGAAGCTCAAGGAGATCGTCGGCAAATACTCCGACCACATCAGCCTGCCCATCCTGATGGAAAAGGAAGAGTGGAAAGACGGCGAGCTGATCGACCCGAACGACGAAAACGGTGGGCGTCAGCCCGGCGGCATGGTCAAGACCGGCGAGTGGGAAACCATCAACCAAGCCAGCGCCTTATGGACCCGCCCCAAGAAAGACATCAGCGACGAGCAGTACGCGGACTTTTACAAACAGATCAGCCGCGACTTTGAAGCGCCACTGACCTGGACCCACAACCGCGTGGAAGGCAGCACCGAATACACGCAGCTGCTCTACATCCCCAGCAAAGCCCCGCACGACCTGTGGAACCGCGACAAAAAAGCCGGCATCAAGCTCTACGTCAAGCGCGTCTTCATCATGGACGAGGCCGAAGCGCTGATGCCCAGCTACCTGCGTTTTGTGAAGGGCGTGGTGGACTCGGCCGATCTGCCCTTGAATGTGAGCCGCGAGCTGCTGCAAGAAAGCCGCGACGTCAAAGCCATCCGCGAAGGCTGTACCAAGCGTGTGCTGTCGATGCTCGAAGACCTGGCCAAGCACGACAGGGCGCCCGAGAGCACCGACGGTGTGACGGACGTCCTGAGTGAGGAAGACAAAGCCAAACTGGGGCAGTATTCGAAGTTCTACGCCGAGTTCGGCGCGGTGCTGAAAGAAGGCCTGGGCGAAGACTTTGGCAACAAGGACCGCTTGTCCAAGCTGCTGCGTTTTGCGTCCACCACCAGCGGCACGGTGAACGTGAGCTTTGCCGACTACAAGGCCCGCATGAAGGACGGCCAGGACGCGATCTACTACATCACCGCCGACACCCTGGCCGCCGCCAAGAACAGCCCGCAACTCGAAGTCTTCAAGAAAAAAGGCATCGAGGTCTTGCTGATGACCGACCGGGTGGACGAGTGGGCGCTGAACTTTGTGCACGAGTTCGACGGCACCCCGCTGCAAAGCGTGGCCAAGGGCGCGTTTGACCTGGGCAAGCTGCAGGACGAAGAAGAAAAGAAAGCCGCCGAAGACGCTGCCGAAACCTTCAAGCCAGTGCTGGCCAAGCTCAAAGAAGCGCTCAAAGACAAGGCCGAAGACGTGCGCGTGACCAGCCGCCTGGTCGACAGCCCCGCCTGCCTGGTGGTGACCGACGACGGCATGAGCATGCAACTGGCCCGCATGCTCAAGCAAGCCGGCCAGCAAGCCCCCGAAGTCAAACCGGTGCTGGAGGTCAACCCCGAGCACGCGCTGGTCAAAAAACTCGACGGCTCGGTGCACTTCCATGACCTGGCCCACATCCTGTTTGACCAGGCCCTGCTGGCCGAAGGCGGCCTGCCCGAAGACCCTGCGGCTTATGTCAAGCGGGTCAATGCCTTGTTGAGCTGACCCACAAGGCGCCATCCCTGGCTGGATCTGGGATTCCTGAGCGCAGCAATACGCCCCGACAGACCAGGGTTTGACGGGGCGTGCGGGTCGCTTGCAACCGGGTGCCAAAAGACAGACTTCGACAGCAGCCAATTCCCATCGGTTTTAAGGACAAGCCGGTACGAACGCACCTGCCCACTGCATCCATCGGTCAGCGCAGTCCTACCTGACGACCGGCCATGTTGACGAGTTGAACCAGCGCCGGTCCGATCGTGTTGAGCAAATCATCCGGCTTGGCACGGTACCCGGGTACCGCACAGTTGAACAACAGCCTGCGCGGGCCGTAGCGGATTTCGGAGGCCACGCCAACCGCCAGAACGCCCAGACCGGCATCCCCCATGTTGATGGCGAAGCCCCGCTGCCTGTAGTTGGCGATGCTGTCTTTCAGGCCCTCTTTGCTGCGGGTGTACTCGTCGGGCCTTTCCTGACGTGCTCTTGCAAGGAATCGGTTGCGATCAGCCAGGACCAGTTGCGAGAGCCAAGAACGTCCCATCGCCGTCTCAACGATACCGCGCACTGCCCCAACACCGGGTCGTTTGAGTGTGCCGCTTTGGTGTGTGCAGGTTTCGACATAGACCACGTCAAGGTCCATGGTGACCCCAATGGAAACAGCGCCCTCGAAACGATCGGCCATGGACTGGAGGGCTGGCTTGAGGTGCGTGAGCAAGGGTGTGTTGATCACATAGGGATAACCCAGCGCGACAGCGGCCGGACCGATAAAGTACCTGTCCAGTCGCTCATCGTGGTCCAGAAATCCCAATGTTTGCAGCGTTCGGCACAAGCGGCTGACGGTCGGGCGTGGAATGCCCAGGCGTTCAGCGAATTCGCTGTTTGCATGTGCACGGGGATCACGAACAAAGCATTGCAGGATCATCAACCCCTTGGCGAGCGTGCCGGAAAAATCAGGGTCATCCGCGCGCACGCGTCGCAGATCCTGCTGGTCTTTGATTTGATGAACTGCACGCGCTTGTCTCATACCGGCATTTTGACTTGCAGCGGGGCTGTGTGTGCATTTCAATTCCATTATTTGAAACATTGGTTTGAAGCAACGCAGGACTTGCCTACAGTGCTTTCATGATCCGCAACAACGCACACTTGGAAACGCTCCTGTCCGATATACGCGCCTTTGTTCGCGAGAGATGGCACCCCATCGAGGATGACATTGAACGCTCAGGGGAAATTCCGGAAGGGATCGTGGATGAACTGCGCAGCAAAGGATATTTCGGCTGGAGTATCCCGGAGTCCTACGGCGGACTGGGTCTCACGGCAGAAGAGCTGGTTTTGTGCGCCATGGAACTATCACAGGCATCCGTAGCGCTTCGTGCGCGTGTCGGCACGAACACAGGCATTGGTTCAGAAGCGCTCGTCGCTGATGGCACCGAAGCGCAGAAAAGGCACTGGTTACCGCGCATGGCCACCGGCGAGCTCACCGGCTGCCTGGCGCTGACCGAGCCGGACGCAGGCTCCGAAGCGACCAACATTCAGACGACGGCATCCCGCGATGGCGACCACTTTGTGCTCCATGGCATGAAGCGTTACATCACCAATGCGCCTGTCGCCGACGTGTTCACCGTCATCGCACGCACCGAAGAAAATACCCGTGGACATGCTGGGCTGACAGCCTTCCTGGTTGAACGGGGTCCGGGATTGCGAACTGGCACGCCGTACAAAAAAATGGGCCAAGCTGGATCGCCGGTTTCAGATGTTTTTTTCGAGAACTGTCGTGTGCCCGCCGCCAACGTGATCGGTGGCAAGGAAGGCGTGGGCTTCCAAACCGTGATGAAGGTGCTCAACAAGCAAAGGATGCATTTGGCGGCGCTTTGCACCGGGCCGGCAATCCGCATGCTTGAACTCGCCGTCACCCACACGATGCAACGAGCGCAGTTCGGCCAGTCGGTCGCCAACTTCCAGTTGGTTCAGGCGATGATCGCTGACTGCCGCACAGAAATTTTTGCTGCACGCGCCATGATTCTCGAAGCCGCCCGCGCACGGGATCGCGGTGAGGACGTGGCCCTCACGGCCTCCATGTGCAAATACTTCGCCTCTGAAATGTGTGGCCGTGTCGCCGATCGCTGCGTTCAGATGTTTGGCGGCGCTGGTTACATCGCTGACTTCAGCCCGATCGAGCGTTATTACCGCGATGTGCGCCTTTTCCGCTTGTATGAGGGTACGAGCCAGATTCATCAGCTCAACATCGCCAAGCTCACGCTGCGCGAACATGAACAATCTGCTCACCCATGAACTGGCCTAAAAAGTTGACCACCTTTCTTACCCCAAAACACCACCAGGAGATGCAAATGAAAAGACGTTCCATGATCCTATCGGGGGCAGCCATCGCCGCATGGCCTTACCAGGCCCTGCTGGCACAAGAGGTCTTTCCGGCCAAACCCATTCGAATCATCGTGCCTTATCCGGCAGGTGGTGTGGTGGATGTTCAAACTCGGGCGATGGCGCAGGGGCTGGAACTCGGTCAGCCGGTTGTCATTGAAGCGCGGCCAGGTGCTAATGCCAATATCGCCGCAGAAGCCGTTGCGCGCTCAAACGCAGATGGCTATACCTTGCTGGTGTCCGCCCCCTTCCTGCTCAACAACCCTTTGCTGGAACAAAATCTCCGATGGGCGCCCAAAGACCTCATCCCCGTCGCGCGCTTTTCTTTGTCACCCAGCTACCTTTGCGTACCCGCTTCATCACCCGCACGCAGTGTGCGGGAATTTGTTGAAATGGCGCGCAAGGCCAACCCAGCGTTGCAGTATGGTGATGGTGGCACGGGCACGACCCAAACCATGGCCACCGAAATCCTCAAACAAGTCACGGGCATCAAGCTGGACGCGATTCCCTACAAAGGCGCACCTCCAATGGCTGTAGACCTGATCACGAATACCTTTGCGGTGGGAATTCTGCCTTCCAGTGTGGCCTTTCCGCACATCAAATCAGGCAAGTTGCGCGCTTTGGCCAACACCAGTGCCAACCGCTCTGCCCAACTGCCAGATGTGCCCACCATTGCTGAAGCAGGTTTTCCGGAGGTCACGGTGCTGTCCTGGTATGGTCTGCATGCGCCAGCGGGAACTCCGGCAGATGTCGTGCGCAAACTTGAAGCTGGGGTGCAGGCCGCTTTGCAAAAGAACGATACAAAAGAAAGACTGGTCACTGCGGGTGGCGAAGCCGCTTACTTGTCCACGGCCGACTTCAGCCAATTCATGCGCAATGACTTGCAGATGTGGGAAAGAATCAACCGCATGCTGAAAAAGTGACAAGGCCATGACCGCTCACGACCCATCGGTACACGCATTGCTTGAGCGAGCCAGACGCTTCATTGACGAGGAAGTCATTTCGCGTGAAAACCTGCGCCGTGCACATGAACGGGACTACAACCTGGCTCTGGTGAATGAGCTGCGTGCGCTGGCCGTCTCCCAAGGTCTGACCGCACCGCGTGGTGCCGTGGCCGATGGCGGTCTTGGCCTGAGCTGGGCTCAGTGCTGTGCTTACCTTGAAATTGCAGGGCGCAGCTTTCTCGGGCCGGGTGCCTTGCAGTGTGCGGCACCGGGCCAGCCGGACATCACCACACTCGAGGCGCTGGCCACACCCATGCAGCGCGAACGTTACTTGCGTCCACTGGTGCAAGGCACCCTGCGCTCGTGTTTTGCGATGAGCGAACCCGCCCCCGGGGTGGGTTCCGATCCTCGCATGCTCAGCAGCCGCGCTGAACGCACGGCGCGGGGCTGGCGCCTCAATGGCCACAAATGGTTTGCCACGTCAGCCTCCGTGGCTGATTTCGCCATCGTCATGGCACGCACCGAAATCGGACCCTCCCTTTTTCTGGTCGACGTCCAGCAGCCCGGATTTGACATCGTGCGAGACGTGCCCACGGTCGAACCCTTCGACTTGGGCGGTCACGCCGAGATTCGCCTGCAGGACTGTGAAGTGCCCACGGACGCTTTGCTGGGGGAGGAAGGAAAAGGCCTGGAGCATGCGCAGCTGCGGCTAGAAGGTGCCCGCTTGTTTCACTGTATGCGTCTGATCGGTCTGTCCTCACGGGCCATGAGCATGGCCCAACAGTACGCTCAGGCGCGCCAATCGCATGGTTCCCGGGTGTCCGAGCACCAGATGGTCCAGGCCATGGTGGCCGATGCGCACATCGAGCTGCATGCGGCGCGTCTGATGACTCTGGACACCGCCCAAAGGCTCGATGCAGGTGAATCGATTCGTCACCACTCAGCCATGACCAAAGTGTTTGTGTCAGAGACCGTGAACCGCGTGGCCGACTCTGCTGTGCAAATAAGCGGCGCTCTGGGCATTTCGGAAGATTGGCCACTGTCCATGATCCAGCGATTGCTGCGGCCGTTCCGCATATACGACGGGGCTTCCGAAGTGCACCGATCAGCCATTGCTCGGCGCGTTTTCCACCAAGGTCTTGAAGCCTGAGATAACCCTCCAGCACAGCTCAAAAATAGTCGCCTGGCAAACAGGCCCTGCCTCAATCACTGACGCCATGTCTCGATCTGAAAAATGAGGTCAGACAACACCCACCACCATTTCGACGAACATCACAAGACATGCCCACCACCCAGTTCGACCTCTTGCGCATGTTCAGCGCCCGCAGCATCGCCGTCATCGGTGCCTCTGCCACGGGCAGCAAACCCAGTGGACAGCCCTTGCTGCACCTGCGCAATCTGGGCTATGAAGGGCGCGTCTACCCTGTCAACCCACGCTACTCGGAAGTTTTTGACTGGCCCTGTTTTCCGGACGTCGCGGCCTTGCCCGAGGTGCCCGATGTGGCGCTGATCGCGGTCAGCGCCGATCAGGTCGCAGCCCAACTCGAAGCCTGTGGCCGCAAGGGCATTGTGCAGGTCATCGTGATCACCTCGGGTTTTGCCGAGATGGGCGGCGATGGTGTCGCCGCACAGCAGGCCTTGGTCGATTTGGCCCATCGGTATGGCATCGCCATGATGGGGCCGAATTGCCAGGGCATGATCAGCATCGGCCAGGGTTTCAGCTTAGGATTTGGTGCGCCCTATGGACTTCGCTACCGAAAAGGTCCGATCAGCATGAGCTCGCAAAGCGGCGCCTGGGGCAACACCGTGCTGATGCTGGCCAACGATGCGGGACTGGGTTTCCAGCACTACCAATCCACCGGCAACGAAGCGCAGACCACCAGTCTCGATCTGGTGCAAGCATGGGCAGACGATCCACAGACCGGCATGGTGGTGTCGTATGTAGAAGGCTTCAAGGACGCTCACCGCATCGTCGACGTGGGCCGTTACATTTTGCGGGCTGGTAAGCCTTGGTTGCTTTGGAAGGTGGGTACTTCCGAGGCCGGTGCACGCGCTGCCGCATCGCATACGGCTAATTTGGGCGGGGACGCTACGCTGTATCAGGCCGCATTTGCTCAAGCTGGGGCGATCGAGGTCACGGATGTGCAAGACCTGGCCGACCGCGCCCTGGCTTTGCTCTCACCGCGCCAGCCCACGGGACCGCGTGTGGCGGTGGTCACGCTATCGGGGGGCGCAGGCGTGTTGCTGGCCGACCACTGCGCACCAGCCGGCTTGGTGCTGCCGCCACTGTCAGAACCCACCCTGGATGCGTTAAAACGGCTGCTGCCGCCTTATGCCGGGCTGCACAACCCGATCGATGTGACAGGCAACATCATCGCGCAAGAAGACAAGTTGCTCGCCGCCCTGCATCTGATCGTGAACGACCCCGCGGTGGACATGATGGCCGTGTGCTTGGCTGCGGTCTCCGGTCCATTGGGTGTCAAGTTGGCGCAATGGGTGGCCGAGGTCACACGGGCGACCAACAAGCCGGTGTTGGTGTCCTGGACCGCCGACACCGCCACCACACAAGCCGGGTACGACGTTTTGCTGCAAGCGGGTGTGCCGCGCTACGACACCCCGGTCCGCTGTGCCACTGGCATGGGAGCCATGTGGCAATTTGTCGCAGCCCGCCGTCGCGAAGCCGCGCGTGCGCTGGAGCCCATGCTCAGCTGCTCACGCCCATTGCGGCAGCAACAGTTGGCCAATGCCCACTGCGACCTGACCGAATACGAGTCCAAGCAGCTGCTGGCCGACTATGGCATCCCGGTCACAGCCGAAGCTCTGGCACACAGTGCTGACGAAGCCGTGCAACAAGCAGCAACCATCGGTTTTCCGGTAGCCCTGAAAGTGGTCTCACCCGACATCGCACACAAGACCGAAGCGGGGGGTGTGCGCATCGGCCTGTGCGATGCCCAAGGTGTGCGCCGGGCTTACGACGAGATTCTTCTCAATGCGCAGCAGCATGCCCCGCACGCCAGCGTCGACGGCGTGCTGGTGCAAGCCATGGTCAGCGGTGGGGTCGAGGTGATCCTGGGGGTCACGAACGATCCGCTGTTTGGGCTGGCCATCGTGTTCGGTCTGGGCGGCATCTATGCCGAGGTGCTGCGCGATGTGAGCTTCAGAATGCTACCCATCACCCGCAGTGAAGCCGAGGCCATGGTGCGCGAGATCCGCACCTTCGCCTTGCTGGACGGTGCACGCGGTCAGCCCAAAGCCGATGTAAACGCGCTGGTGGACACCCTCCTGAAGCTGGCGGCTTTGGCTCAAGATTTGGGTGAACACATCTCAGGCATCGACATCAACCCCTTGTTCGTTAAAGCCGCGGGTCATGGTGTGGTGGCGGCCGATGCGCTGATCCAGATCAAGCGCTGATCTGTCGTCCACTGACCTGCCACACAGACAGCCGCCCAGGCGGCGGTCGGTGCAGCTGCGTCCATCCTCAGGCATCTGAATCAGCAGCTTTGTCGACCACGCGACGGCAAAGCTGTCGCCCAAGTGCCACTCACAGGGTTTTTGGCGTTGTCAGAACGGTTCTGATTAACTACGCTAAAAATATGAATATGCATTCACAAAATAAACCACCACAAACTGCGGTCACTGCGGCCATGGCCACGCCTCTGGTGCTGTGGGGCTACCCCCTGCTCGAAGTGCTTCGAACCTGCCAGGTGCAAAGCAATCCAAGCGCCAAGCCAGCATTCGGCCGTGGCCCGTTCGGGATGTTCCACGGCAGTGACAGACCCTGGACACACGAAGACCGCGACATCGTCACGCCCTCTTGCGATCTGTTGTATTACAACGCTTGGGTCTGGGTCGGAGATTCTCCGGTGCGACTGCATATACCTCCGAACCACGGCCGGTATTTCGTGGTGCAACTGCTGGATGCATGGAGCGAAAATTTCCACAATGTGGGCCTGCGCAATACACCCCCCGAAGGCGCTGACTGGTGGCTGATCCACACCGAGGACCCCATTCCAGCAGGCATAGATCCGGCGCGCGTGGTGCGTTGCCCCACCCGCCTGGTCTGGCTGCTGGGGCGTGCGCTGGTGGGTGATGTTTCCGATGTGCACAATGCACGCGCATTTGCAGATGGTGTGCAGTTGCAAGGCAGCGGGCCTCGCCCGTCCTGCGTGAACCTATGGCAAAACAGCGGCAATACAGCCCAGGATTTCTTTGGCAATCTGCTGCAGGCGGTCGATGAAATCGGGGTGCCCTCCAACGCCAGTGACCTGCGCCCACTGATGCGAAGCTTGCGCTTACCACCAGGCGGGCTAGATGCGTTGCAGCGCAGCAGCGAGCGTGTGCGCGATGGACTGCAACAAGCTCACTCTGAAGGGATGCATCTGATCGCGCAGCACATCGTCAATCTGACACGAAAACCCTGGACCTGGAGTCCACATTTAGGTATCTGGGGCGACAACATCCTGATGCGCGCCACCGTCGCCATGAAGGGGCTGGGAGCCTTGGCTGCCACCGAAACCCTCTATGCACAGGCCGACTTCGACGCCGACAGTGAGCCTTTACACGGCCAGCATGGCTACACCTTGCGCTTTGAGAACGGGCAGATGCCGCCGGCAGACGCTTTCTGGTCGGTATCGCTCTATGGCGAAGACCGCTATTTCGCGGCCAATCCGATGGGGCGCTATGCGATTGGTGATCGAACCCAGGGCTTGCATCTCAATTCAGACAACTCCCTGACGCTTCACATCCAGCATGAGCGCCCCACCGAAGGCGATGCGAACTGGTTGCCTGCGCCAGCAGGACATTTTTATCTGATTTTGCGCATGTACCACCCGCGCGAAGAGATGTTCAACGGCCGCTATACCCTGCCCCCCGTGCAACGCGTCAAACAAAGGTGATCCCATGAACCGGAATGATCTGGCCCGAGAGGCCATCCTCTACACCTTGCCCTTGTACGAAACCGCACGGATGCAAGCTGCAAGCAGTCCACGCAAAAACGCTGACGGTCTTTTTGCCGATCCGCAGGGTGGTCCCGAATCGAAGCGCCGTTGGGCCAATGTGTTTTCACACACGCGCCAGCTGCTCAATGCCAAAGACCGTCGGGTGGTCACACCCAACGCCGACACGCTTTACAGCAGTACCTGGATCGATCTGTCAGACGGGCCTTTGTTGTTGCACACCCCGGACACTGGCGAGCGCTACTACGTGCTGGGACTGCTGGACGCGTACACCAACCCGTTTGCTCACTTGGGCACGCGATCAAACGGAAATGCCGCCCACACGTTTTTCCTGCACGGACCCGACTGGCAAGGTACCCCGCCGGCCGGCACGCTGCCCATTGAGTGCGCCACGCCAACGGTGTGGCTGATCGGACGCATTCTGGCCCTTCCACACGAAAACCTGACACTGGTTCACGCACTTCAGGACGCTTTTCACCTGACCACACTTGATGGAGCACCTGCAGCCCGTGCTGTGACATGCGGCCTGAACGGGCAAGACAAACTGGGCGACGCCGCCACCTTTATGGAGGTGGTCAATCGGCAACTGGTCATCAACCCTCCTCCCCCTGGCGAGACTGCCGACCTGACGCGCTTCGCAGCTTTGGGCATCGGTGCGGGGCTGAACAAAGCGCAGGCCGACCTGCCCTTGTTGCAACAAACCTTGACCGAGATCCTGTCCGAACTGGATGCCCCCGCATCTTCCGATTTAGACGGAGGCTGGAATGCCTCGGTCGAAGTCACAGACCACTATGGCCGCGATTGGTTCACCCGAGCCCGCGTGGCCCGCTGCTACATCGGTCTGCTGGGCACACAGGAAGTCATCTACCAGATGGCGCACCGCGACACCCAGGGCTGCCCGCTGGACGGGCGTCACCGTTACCGCCTGCGTTTTGCACCGGGAGGTTTGCCACAGGTCGATGCCTTCTGGTCGCTGAGCCTTTACCGCAAAAGCGATTACCTGTTCGTAGACAACCCGCTGCAACGCCACGCCATTGGCGACCGCACGCCCGGCTTATGCACCGACCCCGATGGCGGTTTGACGATCTGGCTAGGCCACACCGCCCCCCCACAGACCAGCAACTGGTTGCCCGCGCCGGCTGATACTTTTTACGTCGCCCTGCGCCTGTACCTGCCCCGCACTGTGCACCAGCAGGGTCTGTACACCTACCCAGAAATCGAGCGGGTCAGCGACGAGGACTGAGGAGAAAACCCGACCGCAAGGCCTGCGCCATGAACCCATGACCCTTCATTCCTGTTGTGATTTATGAACGATCAACTCCTTGCTGCAATGCACTCCAACCGTCTGATCCTTGACCGTGTTCAGGATCACGAAGTTCATCGGGCGGATCAGGTGTACCTGAGTCAGCCCTTGGGGCAGGGCATGGTGCGTGACTACACCTGGCGCGAGACACTCGATGAGGCCCGCCGCATGGCGCAGCACCTGCAGACGCAGGGCTTGGAGCAAGGCGCACGAATCGGTTTGATCACCAAGAACTGTGCCCACTTCATCATGGCTGAGTTGGCCATCTGGCTGGCCGGTGGCACAACGGTGGCCCTGTTCCCAACCGAGTCGGCCGACAACATTCGCTTCATTCTGGAACACAGTGAGACACGCCTGCTTTTCTTGGGCAAACTCGATAACTGGGCGCATCAGCAAACCGGCGTGCCCGATGGTCTTGCCTGCATCGCATTGCCCCTGTCAGATGCCCTTGCACATCAGCCTGATCTGCCGCGCTGGGAAGACATCGTGGCCAAAACAGCGGCCTTGCCAGGCCGCATCACGCGCGATTCGCAGGATCTGGCGCTTTTGGCTTACACATCCGGATCGACAGGCGAACCCAAAGGGGTCATGCACAGCTTTGGCGGGATCAGCGATGCCTCTGAACGCACCATGGCCTTGATCAACGAGCGCACAGGCCATCCGTCACATCACCGTGTGTTGTCTTATCTGCCACTGTCACACGTATTCGAGCGTGCAAAGATCGCCTGCTGGTCGCTGGTGGCTGGCAATGTGCAGGTGTTCTTTTCGGAATCCCTGGCCACTTTTGTGAATGACCTCAAGCGCGCACGACCCAACTCCTTCATTTCGGTGCCTCGGCTGTGGCTCAAATTTCAGCATGGTGTCTTCGCAAAAATGCCAGCCGAGCAGCTCGACGCAGCACTGGCCGATCCGGTCAAAGGTCCGGTGGTGGCGCAGCAGGTTCTGGCATCTCTGGGTTTGGACGCGGTCGTATCGGCCGGCTGCGGATCGGCACCCATCTCGGCCGATTTGATCGCTTGGTACCGCAAGCTGGGGCTGGATCTGATGGAGGGCTATGCCATGACCGAAGACTTTGCGTATTCACATGGTTCTCTGCCGCAGTTCAACCACCCAGGCTATGTCGGCCGAGCGCTTCCGGGTGTGCAATCGCGCCTATCGCCTGAGGGTGAAATTTTGGTCAAGTCACCTGGTTGCATGGTGGGTTACTACAAGCGGCCAGACCTGACGGCCGAGGCTTTCACCGAGGACGGCTTTTTCAGAACCGGCGATTGCGGTTTTTTCGAGCCCAACGGCATGCTCAAACTCACTGGACGGATCAAGGAGCTGTTCAAGACGACCAAGGGGAAATATGTGGCACCTGCGCCCATCGAGAGCCGTTTGAACAACCACCCCATGGTCGAACTCAGTGTGGTGTGCGGCACCGGAAAAAGCGCCGTCTGCGCCCTGCTACAGCTGCCGCCAGAGCACCAGGCAAAGCGCCAGGATCCTGCGATACGAGAACAGATCGAACTTCAGTTGGCGCGGCTGCTGGAGGACACCAATGCAGCGCTGAGCGATCACGAACAACTGCGGATGATGGTGGTCATGAACGAGACTTGGACCATTGATAACGGCTGCCTGACAGCCACGATGAAAATCAAGCGCAACGCCATCGAGGCCAGTGTCCGGCAACGTCTGGATGGCTGGTACGCTCAACCGGGTCAGGTCCTCTGGACCTGACAAAAGGGCTGCACCGCTTCAAGTGCCTGAAAATCCACTGATGGACGGCAAAGGCTCCAGCACTGCAAAGCCACGGTCAAAGGTGTCGAGCAACGACAGGAAGGCATCAAACCCAGCACGCGAGCCTTGCAGCTGCACGCGTCCGCTGTCGATGGCCTCGGAAAAACTCAGCTGCTCCAGCGAAATGTCATCGAGCGTGGCACGGCTCAGACGCAACTGCACATCCACCTTGCCGACAGCTTCCTCGCAGGCATGGCGCAACACGCCATTGGACAGTGTCAACACATGGCTGGAGTCTGGTTCGCTCAAAAGCCAGTGCATCACCAGGCGTTGCTGTGCTGCACGAGGTCCGTTCAGACGCATGGCCAAATAATCAAAGTAATGCGACAGGGGCAGCGCCCGGATCATGTCGCGACTGGCCGCCATGCCCGTGGACATGCGGGGCGGCCCCTGGCGAAGCTCCCGAGCGCCCTGCAGGTAAGCGTTACGCCAGGTCGATGACTCGGTCTGATAGCCCAGTTGCTCTAGCGCGTGGGCGCACAATCGTCTCGCTTCGGTACAAGCCGGATCCACCCACACAATCCGGGCACAGACATCGGCCACCCAGCGGTATTCGCCAGCATCCAGGTCGGCACGGGCCTTGTTCAACACCGCGTCCACGCCGCCCATGTAATCGATGGTTTTGCGCGCCTGTGCTTCACGGGGCAATGGATCCAGAAATGCCGGATGGCCTTCATAGGCGCCCAGGTAGCGCTGGTACACGGCTTTCACGTTGTGCTTGAGGTGACCATAAAAGCTGTGGGTCGACCAATCTTGCTGCAACACCTCGGGCAAGCGAATGGCTTCGGCGATGTCTCCACCCGTGTGCCCATGGTTCATCAACCGCAATGTCTGGTCATGGACAAACTTGTAGAGATCATGCTGACGCAACAGGTACTCGCCCATGGACAGACTGCCCCAGACCGGCCAGTGGTGCTGGGCGATCAACACATCGCTGTGCGCGGCATAGCGTTGGCGGGCACCGGCCAGATAGGCCGCCCAAGCACGGGCATCACGCACCTGGGCACCGCGCAGGGGCAGCAGGTTGTGAAAATTGTGGCTGGTGATCTCGGCCATGTTGAGCACGCGCAAGCCCGGGTGGTGGATGATCATCTCGGCCGGGGCTTCAGCCCCCGGTGTCAGCTCGAACACACATTCGATGCCATCCAGCGCGAAGCTTTCCACCGCTTGGGTGATCAGCCGATTGGGCGCTATCAGCGTGACAGTACCGGCTGACACCGCCTTGCCCAGTCCGGCATCGACCTGACCGCGCTCGCCGCGGGGCAGCAACGCACCGTACTGGAACAATGCACGCCGGGTCATGGCATTGCCAGCCATCACGGTTTCGCTGATGGCGTCATCCATGAAGCCCACAGGGGCAATCACTTGCACACGACCTGCCAGCACATCGGCCTCGTCAATGACGCCGCGAACGCCGCCAAAATGGTCCACATGGCTGTGCGTGTAAACCACCGCCACCACAGGCCGCTGTGGCCGGTGCTGGTGGTACAAGGCCAGCGCCGCAGCGGCCACCTGCGTGGACGTGAGCGGGTCAATGATGATCAGCCCGGTGTCACCCTCCAGAATGGTCATATTGGCCAAATCCATGCCGCGAACCTGGTAAACACGATCACAGACCTTGAACAAGCCAGTGACCATATTGAGGCGGGCATGCCGCCACAGACCCGGGTGGACGCTGTCAGGCGCCTGTGCATCGGCCAAAAAACCGTAGGCCTGCAGGTTCCAGACCGGGCGGCCGTTGGGGCGCAGCACGCCTTCGGGTGGCAAGGGGGCCAGCAAACCCCGGCGCGCATCGTCAAACGCACGGTCATCGTGCAATGGCAGATGAAGACGTTGGGCAGCCTGGCAGGCTCGGGTGTGCGCCGAGGCCGGTTGAGGACTTTCTGTCGCCAGATTTTCTTCAAGCTTGAGCGTTGGTTTTTCAGAGGTCATAAGGTCGCGCGACAACCCGTCGCGATGGATATCTAAATTTGGCCGCAAAAATGGACACGGATAAGGTGCTTGGCGAACCCTTATGCGATCACATGATGTGCGCGCCGAATGGAATCAAACACATGGTTTTCCCTTGGTTCCTAAAGTTGACGCTTGACAAGTGCTGCCCAGCGTAATTATTGTGAACCTGAATTCATGTTCTTTGTTTTGATTCCGAAAGGTGCACTTGTCTACCCATCCAATTTCTGCAGCTTCCGCATCGAGATCAACGCCTTCAAAAAAGGGGAAGAAAACATCTCTGGCTGTCGTCAAGGCCTTTCCGGCCAAACAGCAACGATCCGAGCAAACCCATGAAAGTTTGCTCCAAGCGGGTCTGGATTTGCTGCGAAACGGCATCTTTGATGACATCTCCATCGCACAGATTGCTGCCCGTGCAGGATGCTCGGTGGGATCTTTTTACCTGCGGTTTCGCAACAAGGAGGCTTTTTTCGAATTCCTCATTGAAAGCATCAGCGATACCTTACAGGCAGACCTGCACGCCCACCTCACCCAAGAAAGCGTCAAAGAACTCACGTTGGCGCAAACGGTGCGCCGCTGTGTAGACCATTATGTAGAGACCAACCGTCGGTATGAAAGCATCATTCGAGCGGCCGTGCAATACACCATCAATGACAGCGATGACTGGCAGCCCATGCGGGACAACGGGTTGAGGCTGCATGCCCACTACATGGATTTGATCCTCGGTAAATTAAGAAAACCAAGCCAAGAAGACGCCCGGCAGCAACTGCTCGTCGGCTTGCAAATCATCAGTGGGCATTTGGTCAACAGCATTACCCACCCGGTCAACCACTTGCCCTTACATGACCCCAACCTCAGCCATTGGCTGTTTGAAGTGCTTATGCACTTCTTAAAGGTCAAGCCGCCAGCGCCCACCTTGCCGCAGAAAAAAATGGGGCATTTGCGTACGGAATCTCTCAAGAAAAAAGTCACACCCCCAAGGAGTCACTGAAGTGAAAGCCGCCGTATTTCATGGCCCAGGTCAGCCCATGACCATCGAGAACATTGAGATCGAAAAACCCAAGCGCAACGAAGTTCTGGTCCGTACCCGTGTCACCGGTTTGTGCCACAGCGACTTGCATTTCATCGAGGGCAAATACCCCACCCCTGTGCCCGCGGTACTCGGGCACGAAGCCGCTGGCGTGGTCGAAGCGGTGGGAGAGGACGTCAGCCACGTCAAACCCGGAGACCATGTGGTCACCTGCTTGTCGGTGTTCTGTGGTCATTGTGAGTATTGCGTGACGGGACACCAAACCATCTGCAGCAACACCGCAGTCAAGATGCCGCCCGGCACGGCCAAACGACTGCGCTGGAAAGGGGCGCATCTCAATCAGTACCTGAACCTCTCCACTTTTGCTGAGCAAATGCTGGTGCACGAAAACGCTGTGGTCAAAATTCGAGATGATATGCCCCTGGACTTGGCGGCTTTGCTGGGCTGTGGCGTTCTCACGGGTTATGGCTCGGTGGTGCACAGCGCGCGACTGGAGCCTGGCACCACTGTGGCTGTGCTCGGTTGCGGCGGCGTGGGCCTGTCCACCATCCATGCGGCTCATCTGGCTGGCGCAGCCCGGATCATCGCCATTGACATCGATCCGAGCAAACTGGAGATGGCCAAGATTTTTGGCGCTACCGATGGCATGGATGCCAAAGACCCGGATATGGTCGCCAAGATCATCGAGATGACCCAAGGCGGTGTGCATTACGCCTTCGAGTGCATTGGCCTCAAAGCCACCACCGAATCTTCTTTCGCCATGCTGCGTCCTCGCGGTTTGTCCACCATTGTGGGCATGATCCCGCTGGGCACCAAAATCGAACTGCACGGCTTTGACTTTCTGCGCGAACGGCGGATCCAAGGCACGATGATGGGCTCCAACCACTTTCGCCTGGACATCCCCCGCTTGGTGGAATTTCACATGCAAGGTCGGATGAAACTTGACCAACTGGTCTCGAACCGACTCCAGCTAGAGCAAATCAACGATGGTTTTTCCGCTCTGCAGCGAGGCGGTATCGCCCGCAACGTGATCGTCTTCGATTGATGGAGCGCACCATGAAACGATTGCATAACAAAGTCGCCGTGATCACAGGTGCCTGCTCGGGCATCGGGCTGGCCACCACCGAGCTGTTTCTGTCTGAAGGCGCCCACGTGGTGGCTGCGGACGTGCAGGACGACGTGGGCCAACATTTGCAAGCGAAGTACGCAGGTCAGTTGCACTTTGCGCATTGCGACGTAACCAAACTGGACGAATTGCAGGCCGCCATCGACAGTGCCGCCGCGCATTTTGGCGGGCTGGATATCCTCTTCAGCAATGCGGGGCGCATTGGCACCATGGGCGGCGTTCAGGCTTTCAACCCGCAAGCTTGGGACAACACCCAACACCTTTTATTGCGCTCTGTTGCGGCAGGTACCAGCTACGCCGTGCCCCACATGGTCAAGCGCGGCGCAGGCGCCATTGTCAACACATCGTCCATCTCGGCCTTGCAGGCTGGGTACGCACCGCTGGCCTACTCCGTGGCCAAGGCGGGTGTGCTGCACTACACCCGAGTGGCAGCGGCCGAACTCTGCGCCTTGAATATCCGCATCAATGCCGTGGTGCCAGGTTTCATTGCCACGCGCATCTTCGGCGGCCTGTTTGGCATGGACCAACAGGCTTCGCAAGACTTGGCCCATCGCGTGCGCGACCACAGCAGCGGCGCCAATCCGATCGGCCGCGCAGGTGAACCGCAGGACATTGCAGAGACAGTCCTGTATCTGGCCAGTGATGCCGCACGCTTTGTCACCGGCACCCACATCACAGTGGACGGAGGCATCACCATCGGCCCCCGACACAGCTGGGACCCCAAAACCACAAGCCCCATGAGTCAGGCGCTCGGTGTGACACGCGAACAGATCGAAGCCATGCGCAAGTCAGCCCAGTCCTGAAACCTCCATTACGCCCAAGACTTTACCCATGTCACACGTCCATTTCATCAGCTTTGACGGATTTCGCCGCAGCATTGAGACCCCCATTGGCGAAAACCTGATGCGCGCTGCCACCGACAACGCCGTGCCCGGCATCGATGGCGATTGCGGTGGCCAGTGCGCCTGCGCCACTTGCCACGTTTACGTTTCAGCCCCTTGGGCTGAGCGCCTGCCCGTCATGCAATCCAACGAAAACGACATTCTGGAATTCACCAACGAGCGCCGCCCATCCTCGCGCCTGGCTTGCCAGATCATCATGACTGCCGAACTCGACGGCATCGAAGTCCATATGCCAGAAGGCCAGCACTGAAACTGGGCATAGCACCAAGGAACACCCCATGAAACTGTCTCCAGCCGAACTTCAGGCCTCAGCCCGTGCCGAAGCATTTGCCATGCCACTCGAACAGATCGATCCTGGCACGCCCACCTATTTTCAGAACGACACCGTTGGTCATTATTTCGAACGTCTTCGCCGTGACGATCCTGTCCATCACTGCAACAGCGCCTTGTATGGACCTTATTGGTCAGTGACTCGTTTCCAGGACATCATGCATGTGGACACCCACCACGGCATTTACTCTTCAGACTGGACAAATGGCGGGATTACCATCACCGAGCCCCCTGCCTCGGAAGGGCAATTGCAGATGTTTATCGCCATGGACCCTCCGCGTCATGACGTGCAACGCAAGGCGGTGCAACCCATCGTCGCGCCGGGCAACCTGGCCAATATGCAGAGCCTGATCCGAGAGCGGACATGCAAAGTACTCGACCGATTGCCTCGTGGTGAGACCTTCAACTGGGTAGACCATGTGTCTGTCGAACTCACCACGTTGATGCTGGCCACTCTTTTTGACTTTCCGCTTGAAGATCGCCACCTCCTGACCCACTGGTCGAATGTGGCGACCGCCAACAAAGATGTGGACCCCAGCGCGCCAACGCGTGAAGAACGCATGGCTGAACTGCACAAGATGGCGGCTTATTTCACCCGCCTGTGGAACGAGCGTGTCAACGCCAGTCCAGGCCCCGACCTGATTTCCATGATGGCCCACAACCCGGAAACCCGGAACATGTCACCGCAGGAGTTCATGGGTAATTTGGTGCTGCTGATCGTGGGCGGCAACGACACCACACGCAACTCAATGACAGGCGGCCTGCTGGCCCTGCACAACAACCCGGCCGAATGGGACAAGCTGCGCAAAAATCCGGCCCTGGTGGACAACATGGTTTCAGAAATCATCCGCTGGCAGACTCCGCTGGCCCACATGCGCCGCACCGCCTTGCAAGACACCGAACTCGGCGGCAAACACATCAAAAAAGGCGACAAGGTGGTGATGTGGTACCTCTCAGGCAACCGCGACGAGGACGCCATCCCGAACGCCAACCAGTTCATCATTGATCGGCCTCGCGCGCGACAGCACCTGTCCTTCGGCTTTGGCATCCACCGCTGTGTCGGCAACCGCTTGGCCGAAATGCAACTGCGCATCCTTTGGGAAGAAATCCACAAACGTTTCCCCATCATCGAAGTTGTAGCCGACCCGGTGCGGGTGCGTTCGCCCTTTGTGCGTGGTTTCACCGAACTCATGGTGCGTATCCCCTCATGAGCGAAGCGCCCGACTTGAACCCTCTGCCCGAGCAATTGGATGTGCTGATCATCGGCGCCGGTATTTCGGGCGTTGGTGCCGCCTGCCACCTGCAGCAGCAGTGCCCGAACAAGCTGTTTGCGTTGGTTGATGAGCAAGCCAATTTTGGCGGCACTTGGCGCACACACAACTATCCCGGCATCCGCTCGGACAGCGACCTGTTCACCTTTGGCTACCGATTCAAGCCATGGCGTGGCGACCCGATCGCGTCGGGCGATCAGATTCTGCAGTACATGGACGAGGTCATTCACGAACACAAGCTGGGCGGGCGGATCCATTACCGACACCGTGTCACCAAGGCGCAGTGGTTATCTTCCGAAGCTTGCTGGCATGTCGAGATCCTGCACGCACCGGCCGAGGGCAACCCCGTTGTTCGCCAAGTACGCTGTCAGTTCTTGTGGATGTGCCAGGGCTACTACCGTCAGGCCGAGGGTTACACCCCGGATTGGCCAGGAATGAAGGACTTTGCAGGTCATATCGTGCACCCGCAGCAATGGCCGAAAGACTTCGACCTGAGCGGTCGGCGCGTGGTGGTGATCGGCTCAGGCGCAACCGCTGCAACGCTGGTACCGTCCTTGGCGGGCAACTGTGCTCATGTCACCATGCTGCAGCGCTCACCCACCTGGTTTGCAACAGGGCGCAATGCCAACGAACTGGCCGATACGCTGCGCGAACTGGACATACCGCACGAATGGACCCATGAAATCGTTCGCCGCAAGGTGCTGCACGATCAAGCCAATATTCAGCGGCACTGCATTCAAGCGCCGGATGCTGTGGCAGCTGAACTGCTCGCCGCAGTCAGAGAGGCACTCGGACCCGAACACGCACATCTTGCCGATGTCCATTTCAAGCCGGCTTACCGACCATGGCAACAGCGATTGGCCTATGTGCCCAATGGCGACCTCTTCAAAGCCATACGAACAGGGCTGGCCAGTGTCACGACGGGCCAGATTGACCGCTTCGTGCCGGAGGGCATTCGTCTGAGCAACGGTGAGATCTTGCCGGCTGATGTGATTGTCACGGCGACGGGCTTCAACCTCAACGTGCTGGGTGACATTGCATTCCAGATCGATGGCAAGCCGCTGGACTTTGCGGGCAGCGTCACTTGGCGCGGCGCCATGTTCACGGGTTTGCCGAATTTGTTATGGGTGTTTGGCTATTTCCGCGCCAGTTGGACGCTGCGCGCTGACTTGCTCGGCGACTTTTTCTGCAAGCTTGTGCAGCATATGGACAACAAGGGGGTACGCAGTGTGGTGCCTCGGCTGCGTCCCGAAGACCAAGGCATGACCCTGAGCCCATGGGTACGACCGGACAACTTCAACCCCGGGTATTTGGCCCGAAGCATGCATCAATTGCCAAGCCAAGGCGATCGCGCACCCTGGTTGCACCTGCAAGACTATTCGATCGACAAGGACGAGCTCCCAGCGGCAGCGCTGGATGACGGTTCTTTGATTTTTAACTGATTTTTTTCACCACCCCTGCAAGATTTTCACCACCACAACCAGGAGACACTTCATGACCCATGGACTGACACGCCGCCAGACTCTGCAAGCGTTGGGGGCCAGCTTGCTGCCGATGCCGCTGATCGCCGCGGCGCAAGCGGCTTTTCCCAACAAGCCCGTTCGCATCATCGTGCCCCTGCCTGCCAGTGGTGCAGCCGATGTGTCGGTGCGCATCTTGACGGAGTTCCTGCAGCAGCCTCTGGGGCAAAGTCTCGTGGTGGAAAACCGACCAGGTGGGATTTACCAAATCGGCATTCAGGCCATCACCAGCGCGCCAGCTGACGGTTACACCTTGATTCACCTCAATGCAACCATGTGCGCCGTACAGGCTTCACTCAAGCGCTTTGACATGCTCAAGCAACTCATCCCGGTGGGATACATGGGCTCTACAGATGCCATGCTTTGCATTGCCAACAACGCGCCATTCAAGACAACACAAGAAATGGTTGCATGGGGAAAGGCTAACCCCGGCAAGCTCAACTATGGCTCGACGGGTCCGGGCTCGATGGAGCACTTGAGCATGGTCAGCATCATGCAACGTGTCGGCATGACGGGTAACAACATTCCATTCAAAGGAGGCCCGGATGGTGCCTTGGCCTTGGCCCAAGGGGAGATCCATGCCATGGCATTGGCAGCGCCACTGATCATCCAGTTCAAAGACAAAATCAAACCTGTGATTGCCCTGACGGAACAACGCATCGGTTTCCTGCCGGATTTGCCCACCGCCAAAGAGCAGGGGCTGGACATTCCCACGGTGAATTACTGGGGCGGTCTGGCGGCACCTGCTGGCACACCCGCATCTGTCATCGAGACCCTGGAAAAAGCCATGAGCGTTGCCGTGAACAATCCTGCATTGTCTCAACGCTATATTCCCTTGGGGCTGAATGCGAAATTTGCTGGGGCTTCCGCGTTCAAGGCCATCATCGAGAAAGACTTGCAATGGTTAGGCGATGCCGTCAAGTCGGCCAATTTGCAATTGGGCTGAAGATCCAAATCCACAAGCGGACAAGCCTGGCGCTTGGCCGCTGGATGACTCCATTTTTCACCCATTGCAAGCCATGAAATCCTATCCGGATCCCGCCATGCTGCACCCCGGCAGCATCCCGCCTGAAATTCACCAGCGAAACGCGCACATCGCCCAAGCGATGGCTGCGATGCCCGAGTGGTGGGAGATTGGAGCGCCCGCTTTTCGCCAGAAACAGCGCGAGGGAACGGGCGTTTTTCCACCCGTGGTTTTCAGCGAGCGCGCCCACACACGTACCATCGATGGCCCTGCAGGCCCCTTGCGTTTGCGTGAATTTCTACCCGCCCAAGGCCAAGCCCGTGGCGTTTACCTGCACATGCATGGCGGAGGCTGGGTCATTGGTGGCGCCGACATGCAAGACACCATGCTGTTGGCACTGGCGGACCACGCACAGGTGGCGGTGGTCAGTGTGCATTACCGGCTCGCCCCTGAGCACCCTTATCCGGCAGCCCCTGACGACTGCGAGGCCGCGGCGCTCTGGCTGATGCATCACTGCGCTGATTTCTACGGGACCGACAAGCTTTTAATCGGTGGCGAGTCGGCCGGAGCCCACCTCAGTGCAGTCACTTTGTTGCGTCTTCGTCAACGTTTGGGGTTTTGCCCGTTTTCTGGTGCCAATTTCAATTTTGGCCTGTTCGACATGGCATTGACGCCCAGTGCGCGCGCCTTTGGTGACGATCGGCTGTTTTTGCGCACCCTCGATATGGTCCAATTTCGTGCTGCATTTTTGCCTGGAGAGCACAAGCTGCATGACCCCGATATTTCGCCACTTTATGGCGATCTGCAGAACTTATGCCCGGCCCTTTTCACCATTGGTACGCGAGACGCCCTTCTTGACGACAGCCTGTTCATGCACGCGCGATGGTTGGCGGCTGGTAATGCAGGCCAACTCGATGTCTATCCAGGCGCTCCTCATGTGTTCTTTCGGTTGGGTGATGCCCACAGCCAAAGCGCCATGACACAACAAATTCAATTCATCAGTCGCCAATTGCAGTGCGCAGCATCAAATCCAGGAGACAACAAATGACCCTCTCTCGGCGATTCCTCACCCTCGCATGGCTTGCAGCCGCGCTCAGCAGCGGTTCAGCCCTCGCTTCATACCCCGACCGCCCCATCAAACTGGTCGTGCCCTTTCCAGCAGCAGGCAGCACCGACCTGGTCGCGCGGGCTTTGTCCGCAGAGCTGGGGGCCACCTTGGGGCAACAGATCGTTGTGGAAAACAGAGCGGGTGCTGGCAGCCTGATCGGGTCCGAGGCGGTGGCAAAGGCTGCGCCAGACGGCTACACCCTCTTGATGGCCGGGCTCACCAACGTCTTCCTGCCCTACGTGTACAAAGACCTCAAGTGGCATCCGATCGATGACTTCGCGGGGATCGGTTTGGTGGCCGATCTGCCCAACGTGATCGCCGTGAATTCCAAAACACCCTACATGTCTCTGAGCCAGCTCGTCGCGGCCGACAAAGCCAAACCAGGTGCCATGTCGTTTGGTTCTGCTGGGGTGGCCACGCCCTCGCACCTGGTCTGCGAAATGGTGAACCATCAGACCCAAATCAAGCTCCAGCACATTCCCTACAAGGGCAATGCGCCTGCCGTGAACGACCTCATGGCCGGCCACATCCCTGTGATGTGCAACAACCTCGGTGGCACGCTGCCATTCATGCAAAGCGGCCAAATTCGTATCCTGACGCAAACCGGAAAAACCCGTTCAGCTGCCGTGCCCGACGTACCGACCTTCAGCGAGCTTGGTCTGCCTGGACTCGATGCCGGACTTTGGATGGGTCTGGTGGCGCCCAAAGGCACGCCAAAGCAAGTGGTCGACACATTGAACGCGGCACTCACCAAGGTGATGGCCATGCCCACAGTCAGGGAAAAGCTGGCCAAGCTGGGTGCCACACCGTTGAACCCAACACCGACAGCATTTGCCGAGCGCGTCCAAGCGGACCGCAAGGCCTGGGACCCTGTGCTGAAAACCCTTGATCTGAGGCCCAACTGATGACCGTGACAGGCCAGCCGCTCAACGGCGTCCGTATTCTGGACATGGCGACCGTTTTGGCGGCGCCCTTCTCGGCCACGCTTTGCGGCGATATGGGGGCCGAGGTCGTCAAGCTCGAACTGCCTCAGGGCAACGACGCGCTGCGCGGCCTCGCGCCAGTCCACGAGGGGCAGCCACTTTTCTGGAAAACAGCCAACCGTGGCAAGCTGGGCATCTCGCTCGATGTTCGACTGCCTGAGGGGCGTGATCTCTTCTTGCGCATGATCGCCGACTTCGATGTTCTGGTTGAAAATTTCCGAACAAGCACCCTGGACGGCTGGGGTCTGGACATCGCGACCCTGCACAAGCACAACCCACGCCTGATCGTGCTTCGACTCACAGGCTTTGGCCAAACTGGACCTTATTCACGCAAGCCCGGTTTCGCGCGCATCTTTGAGGCGATGAGTGGTCTGGTTCACCTGAGCGGGGACGCAGACGGTCCTCCGCAACATATGAACTACCCGCTTGGCGATGCAGTTGCAGGCCTGTGGGGCGCGTTTGCCATCAGCACGGCATTGGCCGAGCGCAATGCACGGCCTCGACATCTGCAGCAAGGCGTAGAAATTGATCTGTCCGCCACCGAAGCGCTGATGCGCTTGCTCGATCCCTTGGCGGCCGAATACCGCTTCACCGGTCAGGCCCGTGCACGTACCAGTTCGCGCGCCAGTTACACCGCCCCATCCAATGTGTATCGCAGCGCCGACGGTGTGTGGATCACGCTGGTGGGATCGTCGGATCCGATTTTCAAGCGCCTTTGTTCGGCCATGCAGATGCCTGAGCTCGCCAGCGATGGCCGTTTCATGAACAACGTGGCTCGGACACAGCATCTCATTGAATTGGATGAAACAGTTGCCCAGTGGTGCTCGAAGCTTTCTTTTGCGGCGCTTCAGGCCTGTCTCGATCGGCACGAGGTCCCTTTCAGCAAGGTCTACTCCATTGAGGATGCCGTTGCCGACCCTCACTTTCAGGCGCGCGGTGCCTTCATTGAGCTCCATGACAGCGCATTGGGGCCGATCCCAGCACCCGCTCCTGTGCCGCGGTTCGCAGGCCGTGAATCTCCGCCTGTGCCTTGCGTGGGGCCGGCGACTGGGCAGGACAATGCGCAGGTTTACCAGGCGATGGGTTTAAGCCCCGAGGACCTGGTTCGCTTGAAGGCTCAGCGGGTGATTTGATTCACAGCAGCCCATGAGGCTCAGCCTTTGATCGCAGATCGTGTGAAGGGTCTCAGTTACAGCGGTCATGCGCAGCCCTGCACGCCGTGTGTGATGCCGCTGATGGCGTCAACGCCCAGTGGGCCACTTGGGCTGCGATGCCTGGCCAGTAACCCAAAAGACAAGCCAGCACCACAACATCGGCTAAATTGGGCCCATGAACAGCACCCCGGCCGATCCCTCCCTCATCGATTCGCGCCAGGCGGCGTGGCGCTTGCTCATCACGCTGGGGCTGGTGGTGTTGGGCAACAGCAGCATGTACATCGTCTCCGTCGTGTTGCCTGCCGTGCAGACCGAGTTTGGGGTGGGCCGGGCCGATGCGTCGCTGCCCTACACGCTGATGATGGTCAGCCTGGGTCTGGGCGGCTTGGTCACGGGGCGCATGGCCGACCGGTACGGCTTGATGCCGGTGTTGTGGGTGGGTGCATTGGCCGTCTGTGGCGGCTTTGTGTGGGCCAGCCTATCGGGCAGCATTTGGGCCTTTGGCATGGCGCACGCACTCATGGGGTTTGTCGGCAGTTCGTCCACTTTTGCACCCTTGATGGCCGACACCGCCTTGTGGTGGAACCGCCGCCGGGGCATCGCCGTGGCGATTTGCGCCAGTGGCAACTACATCGCAGGCACGATCTGGCCACCGCTGGTGCAGCACGGTGTGGAGACCATCGGCTGGCGTCAGACCTATCTGTGGTTGGGAATTTTTTGCGGTGTGGGCATGTTTTTACTGGCCCTGCGCATGCGCCAGCGCCCCCCCTTGGTGACCCTGGCCCCGGCCAACGCCACGGCCCCGGTGCTGGACCGTGAGCGCCCGTTTGGCCTCCAGCCCTTTCACGCGCAAAGCCTGCTGTGGGTGGCGGGCGTGGCCTGTTGTGTGGCCATGTCGATGCCGCAGGTGCACATCGTGGCCTACTGCACCGACCTGGGTTTTGGCGCCGCGCGCGGCGCCGAAATGCTCTCGCTCATGCTGGCCAGCGGCATCGTCAGCCGCCTGGTGTTTGGCATGATCAGCGACCGCATCGGCGGCATCCGCACCTTGCTGCTGGGCTCGTTTTTGCAAGGTGTGGCGCTTTTGATGTTCCTGCCCTTTGACGGCATGGTGCCCTTGTACATCGTCTCGGCCATGTTCGGTCTGTTTCAGGGTGGCATCGTGCCGTCCTACGCCATCATCATCCGTGAACACTTCAAGCCGCAGGAGGCCGGTGGGCGCGTGGGGGCCGTCATCATGGCCACCCTGCTGGGCATGGCGCTGGGCGGCTGGATGTCGGGCTGGGTGTTTGATGTGACGGGCAGTTACCACGCCGCCTTTTTGAACGGCATCGCGTGGAACCTGCTGAACCTGTGCATCGTCAGCTGGATTTTCTGGCGGGTGCGCCGCACAGAACGCGCCTGAGCAGCGGCCGCCTCAAACCACCAGGGGCGGCTCGCGCATCTGCTCAACTTGCTCTTGCAGCATCAGCACCTGGCCACGCCAATAATCGGGCGTGCCAAACCACGGAAAGTTGATCGGAAAAATCGGGTCTTGCCAGCGCCGCGCCAGCCAAGCGCTGTAATGGATCAGGCGCAGTGTGCGCAGTGGCTCAATCAGGTTCAATTCTGCGCGGTCGAAGTCGCGCACCTGCTCATAACCGTCGAGCAGCGCCGACAGTTGCTGCGTGCGCTGGCGGCGGTCACCCGACAGCAGCATCCACACATCCTGCACCGCTGGCCCCATGCGGGCATCGTCCAGATCCACAAAATGCGGGCCGCCACCCGGCAGCTCGGCAGGCGTCCACAAGATGTTGCCGGGATGGCAATCGCCGTGCAGGCGAATCAGGCGTCGGTCTGCCGCGCCTTGCGCCATTTTTTCCTGCACCAGCGCCAGCGCCGCTTCAAAGGCCTCGCGCCATTCGCGCTCGACCTCCAGCGGGATCATCTGGTGGGTGTGCAGCCAGTGGGCAGGCTCTTGCGCAAAGGTCTGCACATCGAGGCGGGGACGGTGCACAAAAGGCTTGGCCGCGCCCACGGTGTGGATACGGGCCAGAAAGCGGCCAATCCACTCGAGCACATCCAGGTCGTCCAACTCGGGCGCACGACCACCGCGCAAGGGGCTGACCGAAAAATCAAAACCCGCGCTGGGGTGCAAGGTCTGGCCATTCAATACCAGAGGGGCCACCACCGGCACTTCGGCCGCCAGGAGTTCAGCGGCAAAGTCGTGTTCTTCCTGAATCTGTGGGCGGCTCCAGCGACCGGGTCGGTAAAACTTGAGAACAACGGCCGCATGGCCTTGCACAGGCTCGTCCAGGTGAACACGGTAGACCCGGTTTTCGTAAGAACTGAGCGCCAGCAAACGGCCGTCGGGCCACAGACCCAGGTCGGTCAAGGCGTCCATCACACGGTCGGGCGTCAGTTCGGCATAGGGGTGAGCGGCCATCGGTTCGGTCATGCACCGATTGTGACCGAGTGCCTGCGTTTGTCAGGCCACCCCATGATCCACGCCGACAAACAGACCCCGGTCTGGATCGGTCAAAATCAGGCCATGCCCTCACAACGCCGCCGGCTTCGCCAACTGATCCACCGGGGACTGCTTTATTCCCTGGCGCTCACCCTGACCATTTTGGGACTGGGCGGTGTGGGCTTTTGGCTCATCGATCCCCAGATCCAGACCTTGTCGGACGGCCTGTGGCTGGCCTTCACCACGGCCGCCACCGTGGGCTTTGGCGATCTGGTGCCTTCCACGCCCGCTTCGCGCATGTTTTCGGTGGTGGTGGTCTTGCTGGGCCTGGCGGTCCTGTCACTCGTGACGGCCTCCTTGTCCGCGATTTTTGTGGAAAAAGAGGTCGAGGCCGAAGACCGGCAGATTGAAAAAGACCTGATGCGTGAAATCAGCCGCCTGCGAGACGATGTGGCCCAACTGCGCCGGGACATTCAGCACCGCAACGGCCCGCCACCGGACCAGGGTCATTGACCGGAAAAACGGGCCGCACGTTTTTCAACAAACGAGCGCACACCCTCGGCCGCGTCGTCGCTGCGTGACAAGCGCTGCTGCACAGGCAAGAAGTCGTGCATGGCGACCAAGGGGCCATGCTCCACGGCCTTGAGCACGTTTTGCCGGGTGGCCACCACCGCCAGCGGCGCTTGCGCGGCGATCTGCCCGGCGATGCGCAGGGCCTCGTCCAGCAAGCTGGCCGCAGGCACCACTTTTTGCACAAAGTTCAATCGCAGGGCCTCGGCGCTGTCAAACACATCGGCGGTGAGCAGGTGCAAGAGCGCATTGCCCATGCCAGCGCGCTCGGCCATGCGCAGCGTGGCCCCACCGGTGGCCATGATGCCGCGCTGCACCTCCAGTTGCGAGAAACGGCAGTCATCAGCCGCCACCACGATGTCGGCCGCCAGCATCAACTCGATCCCCAGGGTGTAGGTGATGCCTTGCACCGCCACCACCATGGGTTTGGTGCGACGGCGGTAGCCGTCCATGCCCAGGTTGAGGGGGTCCACCAGACCCAGCGGCACAGCCTTCTCGCCGCGCTGCATCAGCGGGGCGATGGTGGGCAAGTCCAGCCCGGCGGTGAAATGTGCGCCCGCTGCGCACAACACCCCCACGCGCAGGGCAGGGTCGTCGTCCAGCCGGGTGTAGGCCTCGCCCAGCTCACGGAACATCTTGGGCGTGAAGCCGTTGCGCTTGGCCGGGCGGTTGATGCAAATTTGAAGGACTGCACCGTGTACGCTGCAGTCGATCTGGCCTTCGGGGTGGGGGGTGGTGTTCATCAGCTCATGTTAGGTGCATCGCCCAAACCGAAGATTCACCGAAGTGACAAATGAAAACCGTACACACCGAATTTCATGCTCAGCACTGTTCGGCCTGGCTATCCGTGTCCATGGTGCTCAGCCGCGTCCCGGAATCTCCGAGAGCAGTTTCTCGACATGGGTCTTGGCTTTTTCGAGTGATGCCATGCTGCCTGTGAGGTACATGCGGCCACTGGCACCGATCATGCTGCACTCGACCAGGGTCAGGTCAGGGGCAACCTTCTCGGCTTCGTTGGCCATGTGGGCACCGAACAGGGCCGGGGCCACTTCCATGAGCAGCATGTTCTGGCCGGGCAGCACCATGCTGGCTTGGCGCGTCCGGTTCATCAGCACGGCATGCTGATCGGTCACGTTTTCCAGAATGTCGCTGTACAGCAGATGCGGGCGCAGCTGGTCTTCGGCCTTGGCCCCCATCCACGCCAGAATGGCCTGACCGGCACGCTGCAGCGCCGCGCTGTCGTTGCTGTGCAACTCCAGCACGCCAAACTGCCGCTCCACCGCCAGGATGCCGGGCTCGAGTGTGGGCTCGGCTTTGAGGGCCAAGTCAATCACGCGCTGGATGGACAGGCCAGGGGCGATCTCGACCAGCAGCGCGTGGGTGCCTTGCATCGCCACGTAGCCGCGTGCGCCCAAGGGCGAACTCATCCACGAGGAGAACTGCGGCTGCAGGTCGGTGAGCGTCAGGTAAACCCGCAGCTCAGCGGCCGGCTTGGCAGGCGGTTTGGCGGGCGCGGTGGCTTTTTTGCTTGTGGCCATGCGGCCTCCTTATCTGCAACAGCCTGCGATCACTTGCCGTCGAAGGCTTTGGACACATCAGCGTGTGGGCGTGGGATGACGTGGCAGGACACCACTTCACCGATCGCGCCTGCGGCTTCAGCACCGGCTTCTGTGGCCGCTTTGACGGCGCCCACGTCGCCCGAGACGATGATGGCGACCAGGCCACCACCGACTTCTTTTTTGCCAACGATGTTGACGTTGGCGGCTTTGACCATGGCGTCAGCGGCCGCGAAGGCAGCAACATAACCTTTGGTTTCGATCATTCCGATGGCTTGTGACATGTGAGTCTCCTTGAGAGGTTAGAAAAAGAAAGGGTTGAGGGAAAGGGTGAGGGGTAAAAGTGCCGCTGCGTCAACGCATCGGTGTGGGGGTGTCGTAGTTGTCGAGCGAGGCGATGATCAAGGCATCTGCCACCACACGCGGGTGCGCCGGGGCGAACCACCAGGCGGCGGGGGCGCCGATGGTGATCATCACGCGCTCGCCCATGCCGCAGCCCAGCGGGTCGTAGCAGACGACCACGTCCTTGGGGTAGTCCAGTTGAACCTCCAGCAATGCGCCAGCGGGCAATTCGGGCAGGCGCTTGCTGGCGACGATGCGGCCGATCACGGTTCCTGTTTTCATGTCTTGCTTCCTCGGTCAATGGTGATACCGCGCTTGCGCAGGGCTTCTTTGCCCAAAGGGGTCATGACCGCCTTGGGGTGCAGCCGAACGGTTTTCACACTCGGCGGCAGGGTTTTGAGTAACTTTTCGCCGATCACGCCCTTGAGTTCGGGCACGTCTTCGGCTGGGTGATCGTGCAGCGCACAGGTGTCGCCCTTGCATTCACAGGCATTGCCTGACTTGCACGATGAACAACAAGCCGCCGGGTCGATGGCGTTGGCAGCGGCCATGGCCGACGTCACGTTTGCAGCAGGCGCAGCACCGGCCACCGCCTTGACCGCATCCTCGTCCACCCGCATGTCAAAACGCAGCAGGCCCGCTTGCGCCGCTTGCAGCAGTGCCGGGCTGGCGGCCAGGCGCTTAAAGAGTTCTGTCAATGCTTGCGTGTGGGCGGCTGTGCCCACGCGCAAGGGCACCACCACGCCTTGAGGCCCCATCGCTGGCGCTGCAGTCGGTACCGCAGCTGAAGATTTGGACGCGCCGATCTGCTTCCAGTAAGCGTCTTTGCGGGCGATCAGGCCATCGCGGATTTGGTACACATCGGTGCCGTCGAGCGTGACAGACTGGCTGCCGGGCATGGGCATGCTCACCTTGTAGTTTTGGACCACGGTTTGGCCCAGTACGTTCATGTGCGAATCCGAGAACTTGGGGCCTGCGGGGCTGGCAAAGCGTTCCTTCAAGAATGCCAAGCAGGCCGCACGGCCCTGAAGCACGCGCGAGTCGGGCAAGGTCCACACCACGTCGGCGGCAAAGCACGCCACGATGGCCTCGGCATTCCCAGCGGCATAACCGGCTTCAAAGCGTTGCATCAAAGCAGACACCGATGCAAGCGATGCGTCTGCACCCGTGGCTTTGGCACCCAAAGCCGTGCGCACCTGCGCCCGAATTTGTTCGCGCAAAGCGTCTGCACTCATGCCGCACCTCCAGCATCGCGGATCACGGCTTCGGCCACTGCAGCGGCGGTGCGCACGTCGGATGCGGTGCCCGACAAATACAGACGTCCGGCTGGCCCCATGAAGCGGCAATCGATCAGTTTCACGTTGGCGGCTTTTTCGGCCTCGTTGGCCACCAGCAAGGCATAAGACGACGTGGTCATCTCCATGATGTAGAGCGACTCGCCGGGCAAGAGCATGCTGCCCGATTTGCTGCGGTTGATCAAAAAGGCGTGGTAGCCGTCGACCCGGTCAATGACTTTGGAGGCCAGGATTTCGGGCTTGAGCACGCTTTTTTCGCTCACGCCCATGGCATCCAGCACGGCAGCACCGGCCGACTTGACCGAGGAAGAGGACTGGCCGTGGAACTCCAGATAACCAAACTGCCGCTCGACCACCAGGTTGCCGGGCTTGACGTTGTCGTGCTTCAAAGCGATGTCGGTCAGCCACTCGATGTCCATGCCGGGGGCGACTTCGATCACCATGGCGGCGTCGTTGTGACGCGGCAAAAAGCCACGGGCCGTCGACCCCAGCAAGCACATCAGTTGAGGCTGCAAGCGGTCCAGAAAAATACAGCTGCGCAAGGTGGACATGACAGGCTTTCAGCGAAGGTGTTCAAGTTCTTCCTGCACGATGCGCAGGACGGTGGCCTGAAGTTCAGGCGTGAGGGTGGACAGTGGCGAAGGCGATGCACCCGTGGCAGTGGCAGCACCGGAAGCCATGGCCCCGGCCCAGCCACCCGGCAGCGGAAAGGCCACGCGTTTCCAGTTGACCAGCAGCTCGGGGCCGACGTTGCAATCCACCGAGCTTTTGCCCGCGTAACCCGTGCCGATGGTGAAGGTGTAAGGCAAGCCGGTGTTGGCCCCTGTGCTGTCGTGTACGGTGGAGCCGTTGACGACCACGCGGTAATAGTCGAGGGCCGCGCCCCAGTACACCGCCTGCTCGGCCGATGCCGAGTGGATGCCGGTGGTGTGGCCTGCGCCGCTGTGCTGCAGCATGAGGCGTGCCACGCCAATGGCCTGGTCAACATCCAGCACCACCACACAGCCCAAAATGGGGGAGAGCTTTTCCTTGAGCATCACATGGCCCGGCTGTGGGTTGGCGATGGGACAGATCAGGGCCTGGCAGTCGCGCGGCACCTGCACGCCAGCGGCCTGCGCGATCTCGAACGCGGGGCGTCCCACCACCTTGCCGTTGAACTTGCCACCAGGAAATGCATGGTTCTGGATTTTCTGCGCCTCCTCTTCGCTGCACACATGCGCACCCTGACCGGCCAGCGCTTGCTGCATGGGTCCGGCAATGCCCGCATGCAGCAAGAGCACCGAAGGAGCCTGGCAGGGGCTGCCATGGTCGAAGTTCTTGTCAGCCACGACGGTCTGCGCCACCGCATCGAGGTCGGCACTGGCGTCCACATAAATCGGCACATTGCCCGAGCCCACGCCAATGGCGGGGTTGCCCGAGCCATAGGCCGCACGCACCATGGGCGTGCCACCGGTGGCCAAAATCACGTCGGTGCGGGCGTCGCGCATCAGCGCGCCCGTGGCCTCGACCGTGGGGCGGGTCAGGATTTGCAGCGCATGGGCCGGGCCGCCGGCTTTTTCGATGGCGGCTTGCAATTCATGCGTCACGGCGGTGCAGCAGCCCAGCGCCACCGGGTGCGGCGAAATGACCAGCGCGTTGCGCGTCATCAGGCAAAGAATAGCCTTGAACATGATGGTGGCCACGGGCGAGGTGGAGTTGGACAAGCCCACCACTACGCCCGCAGGGCGACCGATCTCCACGATGCGCAGTGCATCGTTGCGGCGCACGCCACCCAGCGCCACCTTGTCCCAAGCCGTGGGCGTCAGCGTGCAGGCGATCTGGTTCTTGGCGATCTTGTCGGCCACTTTGCCGATGCGGCTTTCGCGCACGGCCCATTCGGCATAAAACTCGGCACGCGGCAGCAAGGCGGCGGCCACTTCTTTGGCCACGCGTTTGGCCTCCTCGGGCGTCCACAGTGCCAGCGTGGCAGCGGCTTGCCGGGCACGGCCCAGCAGATCGCGGGCTTCCTGCAAGGCGGCCAGGTCGTGGTCGGCCAGCTCGATGGGGTTGCTTGAACTCATGACAGGGTGCATTCCGGGTTCAGCGGCGTTCAACGGCGCTGGGCGGCACTGGCCACGGCGTTCAGGTCCACGCTTTCGAGTGCGCTGAAAATCGCCTCCACCGCCTGCTGCTCACGCGGGCTGGCCGCTTGCATGCGGGTGGTGTCGAGCAACTGGCGCATCACCGAGGGCTGGCCACCTGCAGGGGCTGCACCGGGGTTGAGCGTGGGCACAAAACTGCCACAGGTCATGCGCTGACCGGCGCGGTAGTGCGGCGCGTAGTCGAACACCGCGTAGTGCTGCGTAGCGCAGTTGTCCCACATGGCCACCGAATCTTTTTCCCAACGAAAGCGCACCATGAATTCAGGTTTTTTCACCCACTCGTAAAGCATGTTCAGCACCGCCTCAGACAAGTCCATGTGCATGCCCAGCAGACGCTTGGTCCAGATCGAATTCACGAACAAAATCTTGCGGCCGGTGTAGGGGTGTGTGATCACCGCCGGGTGGGTCACCGTGGGGGTGTTCTCGATCATCTTGCACTCATGTGCACTGGCTGTGACCATCATGCCGCTCTTGGCAGAAGCACGCTTGGCCAAACGCTCTGTGGCATTGATGCGACGGAAAGCCCAAGGCAAGTCGTGGTCGGCCTGCAGGCCTTCGAGCATCTGCTGCATGCCGGGGTTGAGGGCGTCGTAGGCGGCGCCTGCATGCATCCACATGGTGTCACCGCCAGCAGGGGGTAGGTCGGTGATGCGCAGAATGGAGACCATGTTTGGCTTTTTTCGGAACGTCACATCGGTGTGCCAGCGGTCGGTCTCGGGCGCCTCATTGCCCTCGTTCGAGATCAACTGGATCTGGGGGTGACCTTCGATGTGCGGGAAGAATTCGTGCTGCTCCATCTCGCCAAAGTTCTGACCCAATCGGATGTAAGCCTCGGGCTTCAAGGCTTGTTTGCGAAAGAACACCACACCGTATTGCCACAGCGCTTTTTTGATCTCTTCGTAGACGTCCTGTGAGCGGGTGTTGTTCAGGTCCACGCCGCTGATCATCGCGCCAATGGTGGGCGTCATGGGGTCGATCTGGATGTGACGGAAGCTCATGATTTATCTCCTTGATGTGACAATGCAACTGGACTCATTGCCAGTGCAGCAGACGGCGCTCAATCCAGTTCATCAGCTTCATGATCAGCACGCCGATGAGCGCCAGATCAAACAGCAGCGACCACACGCCGTTGACGTTGAATGTGGACCCCAGATAAGCCAGTTGTTGTCCGAGGCCACGCTCTGAGGCAATGACTTCTGCGCCAACCACGCCCAACAAGGCGTAGATCAGACCCAGGCGCAGACCCGAAAACAGCACCGGCACAGCACCCGGCAAGGTGACCCAGAAGAACATCTGTCGGCTGCTGGCGCCCAGGCTTCGCGTGAGCGTGATGTGGTCTTGGCTGACACCGCGGATACCGGCCACCGTGGTGGACAGCACGATGAAGAAGGTCAGCGACACGCCCAAGGCGATCTTGGAGCCCACGCCCAGCCCGAACCACAAAATGAACAGCGGCACCAGCGCGATGCGTGGCAGCACGTTCATCGCCGCAACGTAGGGCTCACAGAAAGCTTCAAGCTTGGGCCAGGTGACAAAGGCCAGGCCCGTGGCCATGGCGGCGACTGAGCCGATGAAAAAAGACGAAAAAACGGCCAGCAGCGTGTAGCCCAGATCGCCCCAGAGCCGGACGTTTGCCAAGTTCTCCAGCGTGAAGTTGATGATCCCCAGCGGGCTGCCCATGAAGCTCGGGTCGATGTAGCCCGTGTGTGCGCCCCATTCCCACAGACCCAGCACCACGCCCACAAACACGGCGTGCTGCGCCAGCATGCGCAAGGTGTCAGCCTTCATGGCGCACCCAACCTTCCTCAAGATGTTTCCACACCTGGGCATAGGTGCGGTGGAAGTCATCGCTGGTTTGCAACTCACGGATCGAGCGAGGACGTGCCAGCGGTACCTGGACATCGGCCACGATGCGCCCTGGCCTGGAGGACATCACCACCACCCTGTCGGCCAGCGCAACCGCCTCGGACAAATCGTGCGTGACGAACAGCACCGTCCGGTTACCGTCCTGACACAACTGCAGCAGCAGGTCTTGCAACTGCAGCTTGGTTTGTGCGTCCAATGCCCCAAAGGGCTCGTCCATCAGCAACAAAGGTGAGGGCATGGCAAAGGTGCGTGCCAGCGCCACGCGCTGGCGCATGCCATGCGACAGCGCCTTGGGCAGGTGGTATTCGGAGCCGCCCAGCCCCACCTGCTTGAGCATCTGCGCAGCCCGCTCCCGCGCCTCAGCGATGGGCATGCCGCGCACTTTCAGTCCAAAGGCTGCGTTGTCCAGCGCATTGAGCCAGGGAAACAGACTGTCGCGTGCCAACATGTAAGCCACATCCCGGCTGCCAAGCGCTGGTTCATGACCCGCCACCCGCAGCCGCTGGCCTTTTGGCAGATCCACCAGACCCGCGCACAGGTTGAGCAAGGTGGTCTTGCCACAGCCACTGGGGCCCGCGAGCGCGACAAACTCCCCGGCCTTGACGTGCAGATCCACACCCTGCAACACCAATTGGGTGCCGTCAAAGCTCAGGTCGATGCGCTGTGCGTCGATCATGCGTGTTCCCTGGAAAATTCGCTGCCGTCGTCGTTCAGGGCAATACGGCGGGTGCGATGTCTACTCTGGCGGGCAACAGCTTGTTTTCGGTCATGGCATTGGCCACCGCCTGCATGGCAGGCACGGTGCCACGGGCCTTGAAGTTGCCGATGGAATTGCGCAGGCTCACCTCAGCGATCTGGTCTGCGTTGGGCAATTGCAGGGCAAAGGTTTTGCGCAGGATCTCCAGTGTCTTGCCGAAGTTGGCTGGGTTGGACACAAAGGCATCCGACAAGTCCAGCATCCTGCGGATGGCGGCCACCGTTTGCGGATTGGCCGCTGCCCATTCGGCCTTCACCGCCATGGCACCAGCGCCTCCCCGGGTCGCCAGCATGCTCTTGGGGCCCTGCCCTTTGCGGGGGTCCACCACCAGGCGGCAGGCCTTGAGCACTTCGCACATGCCGTCGGCGGGCGGGAAGGTCATGATCAGATCGACCTGGCCGCGCGTGAGCGCAGGAAAGGCCGTGTCGGGCGCACCCACGGCCACAAAGGTCACGTCGTTCGCGGTCAGGCCCACATCGGCCAGCATGTCGATCACCTGAAATTCAGCGCCAGAGCCGCGTTGGGTCACGCCGATTTTCTTGCCTTTGAAGGACTTGACCACACCGGGGTAGCCTTCTTTTTCTGTTTCCAATTCGGTTTTTGCACCTGCGACCATGAAAAACACCGGATCGACGAAGCCTGCGGCAATGATGGAAATGGGGGCCTTGCGGGCCACGGCGGCAACCGCCACTTCGGTCGGACCAAAAAACACTTCGATGTCACCCGAGAGCATGGTCTGCATGCCGAGCGGCGCTCCGGGGATGGTTCGCAGTTCGCAGCGAATGCCCGCTTGCTGGCAGAAACCTTGTTCTTGGGCCACGCGCACCAACAGATTGCCAGTGCCAGGATAGTCTTGGAAGCGCACCACGGACTGCGCCATGGCGCTGGCGCCCAGGGTCAAGGCGATGGCACCCAGGGTGGTGCGTACAAAAGCAGGGGCAGAAAATTTCATGTCGTCTCCAATGTGGTTCTTTGACTTGATCACCGTCAAGCTCGGTGAGCCCGATTTAATTCCCCCCGGGTGTTGCAAATTGTTTCTGATGTGACAATTTAGGGGAAAGCACCCAAAAAACTTTTCGCCGCAGAATGAGAGACCCCATGCCTTTGCCGACCCACCGTCCTTTCAATTCCAAGCAGCGCACAGTGCGCCAGCCGGCCTACAAAGCGCTCGATGCCGACGTGTTCACCAAAGTTTGGGCAGAGAACGCCGCATTGACGGCCCGCTCCGCCAAAGCCTTGCACAGCGTGGGCGTGCTGCGCCAATGGGTTGAAGGGCAAGTGGTGCTCAGCCGTGGCCAAGCCACTTCAACGGCCTTGTTGCTGGTCAAGGGTCGCTTGCGCGTGAGCGTGACTACACCCGAAGGCGAAGAGCACTTGCTGCGCTGGATGCTGCCTGGCGAAATTTCGGGCTTGAGCTCAGTATTTGCAGAAACCACCTACCCCGCCGATCTGGTGGCCGTGGGCACCACACAGGTGCTGCACATCGAGCGGGTCCGTCTGATCGACCTGATCAACCGCGACCCGGCCGTGGCTGTGGATTTGCTGCGCATCCTCGGCCTGCGCATCAACCATCTGCTGGACACACTGGCCGATCAAAGCATGCACAGCCTGGAGCAACGCGTGTGGGCCACGCTGGAGCGCATTGCCAAATTCAACAGCGTGACCGTGCCCGACGGGGTGATGTTGCGCGTGAGCCAATCTGACCTGGCCCAGGCCGCCTCCGCTTCACGCCAACGCGTCAACCAGCAGCTGCGGCACTTTCAAGATCAGGGCCTGATACGGTTGGGCTACCGCAACATCGTTCTGCTGCGGCCAAACCCAACCAAGACCTGATCAGTACTTGTAAACGCCCTGCCCGGTCTTGCGGCCCAGACGGCCGGCAGCGACCATTTCCTTGAGCAAGGGACTGGGGCGGTATTTGCTGTCGCCGAACTCCTTGAGGTAGACCTCCATGACGGCCAGGCATACATCCAGGCCAATCATGTCGGCCAGCGCCAGCGGGCCAATCGGCTGGTTGCAGCCGAGCTTCATGCCGGCGTCGATGGCTTCGGCTTCGGCCAGGCCTTCGCCCAGCACGAAAAAGGCCTCGTTGATCATGGGCACCAGGATGCGGTTGACCACGAAGCCGGGGGCGTTCTTCACGGTGATGGGGGTCTTGCCCAGCGCCAGCGCCATGCCGTGCACCGCGTCGTGCGTGGCGTCGCTGGTCTGCAGGCCGCGGATGATCTCCACCAGCGCCATCATTGGCACGGGGTTGAAGAAGTGCATGCCGATGAAGCGGTCGGCGCGCTCGGTGGCGGCGGCCAGCTGCGTGATCGAGATCGACGAGGTGTTGGACGCGATGATCACGTGGGGCGCCAGCAGGCTGTCAAGCTGCTTCAAGATCTTGACTTTGAGCTCGTGGTTTTCGGTGGCGGCTTCGATCACCAGCTGGGCGCCTTTGAGGTCCTCGTACTGGCTGGAGCCCTGGATGCGGGCCAGCGCGGCGGCCTTGTCGGCTTCGCTGATCTTTTCTTTCTTGACCAGACGGTCCAGGCTGCTGGCCACGGTGGCCACGCCCTTGGCCACGGCCGCGTCCGAAATGTCAACCATCACCACCTGGATGCCCGACACCGCACACGCCTGTGCGATGCCATTGCCCATGGTGCCTGCGCCAATGATGCCTACGGTCTGGATGCTCATGCTGTTCATTCCTTCAAAGGGGGAAACTCAAAACGAGGATCTTAACGGGGCAGACGCAGGCTTCAGAACCGGCGCTGTGCCTCCAGACCGACCAAGAGCTTGCGGCCCAAACCAGGTTCGAAGAAACGGCTGTTGCCATCGTTCACGATGACCGAGCCCACATGCCGGCGGTCGGTCAGGTTGTCCAGCCGGATGAATTCACGCAGCGTCCAATCGCCCCGGTCTTGCTTGAAGTGCACGCCCAAGTTGAACAAGGTGTGGCCCGCGGCCGAATCGCTGTTTTGGTCATTGACCATGACCCGACCCAGATGGCGCGTTTCAAAAATCACGCGGCTGCCGGCCCAGCCTGTGTCCCAAGCGGCTTGCACGAACACCTGTTGCATGGGCAAGCCGGGAATGCGGTTGCCTGCGGGCACGGTCACCCGTGGGAAAACGTTCGGACAGCCCGCACGGGCACAAGTCTGAAAAGCGTCCAGGTATTCGGCCTGCATCCAGGTCAGCGCGGAAACCCAGCTGACCGGGCCGTGACGCCATTGACCCGACAGCTCCAGACCCTGGCGTTGCGTACGGCCTGCATTTTGAAAGGTGGCGCGGCCACCCGCGTTGTTTTGCACCACGATCTCCTCGTCGGTGCGGATGTCAAAGACTGTGGCATTCCAGCCAAGGCGCTCGGCGCGACCACGCAAGCCGAGTTCGGCGCTGGTGCTGCGGGCGGCATTGAGCTGGGTGTTGAAGCCTGAAGCCCCCCCGCTGCGGTAAGCCACCTCGTTGAGGGTCGGGATTTCATAACCTTTGCCCACACTGGCAAAGGCCTGCACCGCAGGGGTCCACTGCCAGCGCACGCCCACCACCGGCAAGGTGGCCCGGAAGGTCTTGCGGCCACTGTCGTCCCCGTTGCTGAGGTACTGGTCTGTTGAGTCGTATTCGGTTCGCGTCTGGCGCACGCCGCCCATCAGGGTCAGGTCTTTGGAACGCCACTCGGCCTGCACATACGGGTCGAGCGTGCTGGCGCGGTTGACCTCGTCTCGCCTGAGCCGGCCTTGAACACCCAAGGTACTGCCGATGAAGTTTTCGTAGCCCTTGCGCCGGTCGCTTTGATCGTCTGATGCCACACCCGCACTGAGCGACAAACGGCCCCTCTGCCAATCCCCTTCGTGTCGCCAGCGGGCGTTCCAGCCCCAGTAATCGCGGTCCAGATCGATCACCCCCCCAGAGCTGCCCAGGTTGTTGGGGCCTGTTTGGGAGCTGACCGGAATCGACTGGTATTGCACCACTTGGCGCTGACCACCGTAGCCCATCAGCTCCAATTTGTGTCCGCCGCCCAAGGCTTGCTCAAAAGCCAAGCCCAACTGGGTTTGGGCCACCGACTTGCGGGTGTTGAAGCTGATGGCGCCGGGGTCTGTCTTGAAGGTGCCCCCGTCCAGGTCCTTGCGCTCCAAGCCCTGCGGATCCAGGGCAAAACTGTTGTGCCGGTTGAACACCAGCACGGTGCGCCCCCCCTCATGCGGGCGAGACAGCTTGAGGTTGGCATTGGTCCGGTCGGCCTCGGACTGCGGCCGCGCACCGTCGGTGGCAAAACGGCTCACATCCAGGGCATACGACCAACCCGGCTCTTTGGGGGCGCCGGTTTTGCCGGTGACTTGGGTAGACAAGCGCCACAAACCATCGGAGCCTGCCACCATCCCGCTGCGCCATTGGGCGGGGTGCTGGCCCTCTTCGGTGTAGAGCAGCAAGGCGCCACCCGACGATGCCCCATACAAGGCCGCCATGGGGCCGCGCACCACCTCGATCCGGTCGGCGCCTCCCAAGGGGAAATTGGCCACCTGCCCTGAACCGTCGGGTGCGCTGGCCGGGATGCCATCGACAAACAAACGCACACCCCGCACCCCGAACGTGGCCCGCGCGCCATAACCCCGCACCGAAATCTGCAGGTCTTGGGCGTAGTTTTGGCGGTTGCGAATCACCAGACCCGGGACACCGGCCAGACCTTCAGACAGATTGACCTGGGCCTGGCCCTCGCGCAGCGCATCGCCGTCGACCACATCGATGGACGCCGTGCCCCGCCACAAGCCGCCCCCCCAACGCTCACCTGTCACCACCACGGGCGACAGGGCCCCCGAATCAGACGCGGTGCCGGACGCCAGATCTGCTTGCGCATGCACAGTCAATGCGCCACACAGGACAACAGCACACGCCAGGGGCTGGCGGACAAAACGGATGGGATCGTTCACGGATAAGACTTTCAGGGAAGGGCGTTACACGAGCGCCAAAACAGCAAGGCCAAATGAGCCGGGCCAAGGCGGTGATTTTCAATCAGGCCTTCCGGACCGATGGACACTTAGACGACAGCGCTGTCACCGCGCCAGGCGACCGGCGATGGCCGGCCCGGTCGCGCCTTGAATGTCTTGTTGGACTGCCCTGGCAAGAATGCGCGGGCTACTTGGTTTCGAGCGACAGGATCAGCTGGGCCATCAACCTGGCGTTTTCATCCGTGACTTGCGGTTGCGGGGGCATGACGTCCTGCCCCCAAACGCCGGTGCCGCCGGCCTTGATCTTCAGCGCCATCTGTTCGACCAGACCCGCCTTGCCGGCATATTTGGCCGCCACCTCGCGCATGTGGGGGCCGTACTTGCGCTTGTCCATCAAGTGACAGGCCACGCAGTTGTTGCGCTGCAGCAGTGTTTGGAGTTGCACCACATCGGCATGAACCCCTGTGCCCGAAAGGACAAGGCCCCAAAAAACCAGAATCGAAAACGAATTTCGCATGGATGCCTCCACCATGACCGCCACAAAAGAAAAGCGCGCCACCCAAAGCAGCGCGCTTTTCACCTCGAAGGATTTACTCGGGTGTCACGCGGTAAATCATGCCGCTGCCTTCATCGGCGACATAAAGCGCGCCGTCCGGTCCCAGTGAAATGTGGCGCAAGCGGCCTGCGACCGTGGGCCATTGGACCGCCTCTGCTTTGGCACTCAAGCCGTCTTTGGCAATGTCAAGTATGTCGATGCGGTTGCCTGTCGGGGTGCCATGGATACCGATGCCCGCATACCCCACCGCCAAGCGGCCCTCCCACTGCTTCCATTGCTTGCCGACCAGGAACACGCTGCCACACATGCCCTGCGACAACCCTCGGTTGTCCCAGGCAGGCCGCATGGCTTTGGGGTAGGCTTTCAAGTCGGTCATGGACATGAACTCCGCACGTTTTTTGGGGTCCATGGGGCCCCTTTGGTTGGGCGAATAGCCGCAGTAATTGTCCGGGCACTCTGCGCGTCCATTGACTTGGCCCCGGGGGTCCCAACCGCCGTTGCCACCATTGACCAGTTTGGTCACTTCGTCGGTGTGCCAGGGGCCATTTTCAGAAATGTAGGCCTCGTTGCTGCCCGGACGGAAGGCAATGCCCTGGGGGTTGCGAAAGCCGTAGGCATAAATTCGCTTGTCAAATCCGGCAGGCGGGTTGTTGCCGGGTGCGGCCTTGCCATCACGGTCCACCCGCAGCACCTTGCCGACCAATTGCGTGGGGTGCTGGGGCCCCTCGCCGCTGTGGGTGTCACCGGTCAGGACATACAAAAATCCATCGCCAGGGCTGAAACGGATGCGTCCGCCGTTGTGAGCACCGGGCCCACCAAAGGGATGGTTGGACGCTTTCGGCTTGTAGCCGATGTCTTGGATGATCTCGACAATGTCGGTGACCGATGAAAAATCAGCGCCCACCTTCATGCGCATCACGATGTTGTTGTAGCCACCGTAGGTGCGGTTCGGGCCGCGCGAGCTGGAATACAGATAAACAAAACGGTTGGTGTTGAAGTTGGGGTCCACCTCAACGCCCTGAACACCGGCCTGCCCATCGCAGAAAAGGTCTGCCTTGGTCTGTGAATAGCCGACCGCGTCGTGCACACCCAGCAAGCGTTTGACCCCACCTGCCGGCAGCCTGACCGACAGGCCCTTGCACTTTTCAGTGAAAAACATGGTCCCGTCTTTCAAAAAAGACATGTCCCACGGTGCATCGGTTTGCAGAAAGTTTTCTGCCTTGACGTTCAGCGCAGAAGCCGGCGCGGCAAGCAACCACGAAGCCGCAGTCAATGCGGTCCATGCCATGAAGTTTTTGCTCATTTTTCCCCCTGTCGACACGTTAAAAAACTTGGCTCAATCAGGGGCTGCGAAAGTCTGTCTTGTCACCTGGAATGAGCGAAGCACGATTTGGCCGCCTCACTGTGACTCCAAGTAAATTTGGTAACAATCAGTGAAATCACCTATGTAAATGGGTATTTTTGTATGCTTTTTTGGGTGATCGAGAAGTGTCCGAACAGCGCTCTGCCCGAGCGTTTCGGGGCACCGCAGTTGCGCAAGCTCAGCCTGTTCGGCCATCCTCTTTGGAATGGCCCAGCTCAAGGCCTGAACAATGGGCGTGTCTCAACGCCTGAACCGCTTCCTCGTCAGGGCCAAGGCGATCCAGAACGAGATACCGGCAAATGCCGCCAGCACCAGCACCAGGCGCACGGGTTCGTCAGGCCAGCGGTCCATGAACATGGGCCGCACCAGGTCCACCGCCACCGACAACGGCAGCCAGTCGGCGATGACGCGCACCAGGTCGGGCAGTTGCTCGCGCGGAAAGAAGATGCCCGAGAGGAACATCATGGGCGTGAGGAACAGGGTGAAGTAGTAGGTGAAGAAGTCGTAGCCCTTGGCCAGCGCATTGAAGATGAGCGCCATGCAGCTGAAAGTGATGCCCACCCCCAGCAGCACCGGCCAGGCCACCAGCAGCTTCCAGCTGTGGCTGATGCCCAACGCCATCATCACCAGCAAAATGGCCGTGACGCTGAACAGCGCCTTGAAGGCGGCCCAGAGCATTTCGGCCAGCACCACATCGTCCAGACGGACCGGCGCGTTCATGATGCCGTCCCAGGTTTTTTGCACATGCATGCGCGAGAACGCCGAGTACAGTGCCTCAAAAGTGGCCGCATTCATGGCGCTCATGCAGATGCTGCCGCTGGCCAGAAACAGGATGTAGGGCACCTTCTCGCCACCCAGCTCGATCTGCCCGACCAGCGAGCCCAGGCCGTAGCCAAAGGCCACCAGCCACATCAGTGGCTCGGCGATGTTGCCCACCAGGCTGGGGATGGCGAGTTTTTTCCAGACCAGCCAGTTGCGCTGGAACACCGGCCACCAGCGCATGGACAGGCGGGGTGCGTCCCAAATGTTGTTTTGAATTTGACTCATGGCGTGCGCTCCTTCAACCTTCTTCGCGGATCTGGCGTCCGGTCAATTTGAGGAACAGGTCCTCCAGGTTGGACGGCCGGTGCAGCGTGCGCAAGGCGGGCCAGGCCTGCAAGGCGTTCATCAGGGCGCGGCTGTCGTGGGTGTAGAAGAACACGGTTTCGCCACTCACTTCGATCCGGCCGGACAGGGCTTTCAGGCTGGCTTCTTGCGCCAAAGGCACAGCACCCTGACCAAACACTTCAATCACCTCGGGCTCCAGGTGTTCGGCGATCAAGTCGCGCGGCCTGCCCTCGGCGATCTTGCGCCCCTGATCCAGCACCAAAAGGCGTCCACACAGGCGCTCGGCCTCGTCCATGAAGTGGGTGGTCAGCAAGATGGATTTGCCCTCTTGCAGCAGCACCTGCAGCCGCTCCCACATCAGGTGGCGCGCCTGCGGGTCCAGGCCCGTGGTGGGCTCGTCCAGCATCAGCAGTTGGGGTTGGTTGATCAGCGCGCGCGCGAGGCTCAGCCGCCGCTTCATGCCGCCCGACAACTCACCCGGCTTGGCCTTGGCCTTGTGGCTGAGGGCACCGAATTCGAGCAACTGCGGAATGCGTTCGCGGATCACGGCATCGGGCAGTCCGAAGTAGCGGCCAAACACCTGCAGGTTTTCTTCGGCGGTGAAATCCGGGTCCAGTGTGTCCATTTGCGCCACCACACCCAGCCGGGCCTTGATGGCCAGCGCGTCGCGCGGCATTTGCATCCCGTCAAAGTAACGGATGTCACCGCCACCCGGCTCGGTCAGGCCCAGGCACATGCGCAGCGTGGTGGTTTTGCCCGCACCGTTGGGGCCGATCACGCCCAGGCATTCACCCGGGTCGATGTGGAAGGACAAGTCGTTGACCACCGTGGTGTCACCGTAGCGTTTGACCAGGTGATCGACCGAAAGCAAAGGAGTACTCATGCGCGGATTGTGCCTGTGTGCGCATGCCCGAGCGGCTTGGCAGGTGACCGATAAAATCAGGGCCTTCTCCAGCACCGCACCTGCGGCCCCTTCATGTCCAGCTCGCCCTCTTTTTCTGACCGCCTGGCGGTCGTGCCGCAGTACCTGATCCCCAAACAAGCCCTGACCGCCTTTGCCGGCTGGGTTGCGGGCCGCGCATGGGGCGGGGCGACCACCCGCCTCATCAACGGGTTTGTCAAGCGTTACAACGTGAACATGGCCGAAGCGGCCAACCCGGACACGGCCAGCTACAAAAGCTTCAACGAATTTTTCACGCGCCCGCTGCGTGGCGATGCCCGGCCCTTGGCAGCGGCAGCTTTGGTCAGCCCGGTCGACGGCGCCATCAGCCAGTGCGGCCCCATCCATGGTGACCAGGTGTTTCAGGCCAAAGGCCACAGCTACAGCACGCGTGCCCTGGTGGGCGGCGATGCGGCGCTGGCCGCGCAGTTTCAGGACGGCGAATTTGCCACGCTCTACCTCAGCCCCCGCGACTACCACCGCATCCACATGCCTTGCGCTGGACGGCTGACGCGCATGGTCCATGTGCCGGGGGATTTGTTTTCGGTGAACCCGACCACGGCACGCGGCGTGCCCGGCCTGTTTGCCCGCAACGAACGGGTGGTGTGCGTGTTCGAAGGCGCGCACGGCCCTTTTGTGATGGTGCTGGTGGGCGCCACCATCGTGGGCAGCATGGCCACGGTGTGGCACGGCGTGGTCAATCCGCCGCGCCCGGGCACGGTGCGCGAATGGGCCTATGAAACGGACAACATCGGCCTGGCGCAAGGCGAAGAGATGGGCCGCTTTTTGCTGGGCTCCACCGTGGTGATGCTGTTCCCCAAAGGGGTGATGCAGTTCAACGCCGACTGGTCACCGGCTCGCCCCATCGTCATGGGCGAGGCGATGGGCAGTTGGCGCTGAGCCAAGGGGCAGCGGTCAGGCCTTGAGCACCGACAAGGCCAGGACCAGATCGGCCCAGGCCTTGGCCTTGTCGGCCGGGTTGCGCAGCAAGCTGGCCGGGTGGTAAGTCACCACCACAGGCACCCCTTGAAACGCATGCAGCCGGCCACGCAGTTTGCCCATGGGCTCGGTGCTGCCCAGCAGGCTCTGGATGGCGAACCGGCCCATGGCCAGGATCACCTTGGGCTGTGCCAGCGCGACCTGGCGTGACAAATAACCTGCGCACATCGCCAACTCGGCCCCCTCGGGGTTGCGCCCGGCAGGTGGACGGCACTTGACGGCGCAGGTCAGGTAGGCCTGGGCCATGGGGGCCTGTCCCTGCGAGACCGCATCCAGGCTCTGGCGCCGCACGCCCACCGCCTTGAGCATGTTGTCCAGCAACACCCCCTCTGGCCCGGTAAAGGGCTGACCCTGCTGGTCGTCTTCCTGTGTCGGCAAATCGCCGACCACCATCCACTCGGCCGGCGCGGCACCCGCGCTCCAGACCGGCGCATGGCGTGCGCTGCCGAGGGCGCAGGACTGGCAAGCCAGGATGGCTGTTTGCAGGCCGCGCCAGTCCAGGCAAGACACGCCGTCCGGCAATGCCTTGGGGGACAGGGTGGGCGGTGGCACGGGCTCGGGCGAGTGGGCCGGACGCGTTGACACAGGCCCTTGCACAGGGGAAGCGGGTGGGGTGACAGGGGCAGATGGCCGCACCGCAGGGGCCGCTGATGCCGGGACGGGGGGCCCTGCATCGGCCGACTCGATGGCCGCCTGTGGCCACCACACACGCACGCCCATCTCGGCCAGCATGGCGCGTTGGCGTTCGTCCAGGTCGAATCGGGTGGGGTCGCTCATGTTGGGGCTCACAGTTTCAAACTCATCACCACCGCGTGCTCACGCTGCAGGCGGCCTGCCGGATAGTAATCCTTGCGGATGCTGACTTGTTTGAAACCGTAGCGCTCGTACACCTGCAGCGCACGCCGGTTGCTTTGACGCACCTCCAGCCAGAGCCACTGCGCACCTTGATGGCGTGACCACAGCGACAGGGCGTCCAGCATCATGTGGCCCCATCCTTGGCCCTGACGAGCAGGTGCCACGGTGATGTTGAGCAAATGCATTTCGTCCACGCCGCGCATGGCCAGAAAGTAGCCCAGCAATTCGCCGTCCAGCCACAGGCATTGGGCCTCGAACAGCGGGTTGAGCGAATCGCGGAAATTGCCCAGTGTCCAGGGGTGGCTGTAGGCGGTTTGCTCGATGGCCATGACCGCGGGCAAATCAGCCGGCGCCATGGGGACCAGCGTGACGCGGTTGCGCGTTGCCTCGCAGACGGGTGTGCGTGTGGCCGACCGGGCCGGCATCTTGTCGGGGCTCATGGCTGCGCTGCGGCCTGGGTCGGCACCGACCGGGCTTTCATGGCCTCGCGCTCGGCGGTGGTGTTGGCCACTTTGTCGCGGATGTAGAGCGGCATGGCCTGCTCGGCCGACACGGCCAGGCCTTGTGCCCACAAAGCCGGCGCCAGGCGCAGCAAAGCCGCTGCGGTGGGCAAGGCTTCGCAGCGTGGGGCTTGGGCCAGACCTTTGGGCAAGCGCTCGCCATAGGCCGCAAAGGCATTGCCGGCCAGGCTCCAACCGGGGCCCACTGGCTGCTCCAAGCCCTTCGGGACCTGAACGTGACCGGGCGCACCCACCTGCACAGGCGACAGCGCTTGCCACAGGCCGTGGGCCAAGTCGGGCGTGCGCTGCCAACGGTAGACGGCGCTGTACACCTCGTCCATGCGGGCATCGAGCAGGGCCAGCACGGTGAATTCGGCATCGGGTTGAATCTTCCCTGCTTGCCACTGCGTCCAGCGTGCCTCTTCGGCCACGGCCATCAAGGTGTCGACGGGCAAGACCGGCACCGCCGCCCCAAAGGCCAGGCCCTGCGCCACGGCACAGGCGGTGCGCAAACCGGTGAACGATCCCGGCCCCCGGCCAAACACGATGGCGTCCAGCGAATCGAGCGCCAGATCGGCCTCGGCCAGCAAGGCCAGCACCGCCGGAATCAAGCCGCTGGAGGCCTGTGCACCACCGGGCAGGGTTTGCGTCCAGAGTTGCTCGCCGTGGGCCACGCCCAAGGACAGCACATCGGTGCTGCTGTCAAAGGCCAGCCAGCGCCGAACAGGGGCGGCGATCATGGTTTGCCTCCGGCATCAACGGCCACGGTCGCCGCCGGGGCCTGCGGCACCGGCTTTTTCGGCTGGCTCACGCCAAACAGGATGCCACCGGTCACCAGCGCCAGTCCGGTCAACAAATTCCAGTGCAGGGGTTCGCCCAGAAACCACACCGCCCCGAGCGCCGACAGGCCCGGCACCAGGGCCGTGATCATGGTGGAGCGCACCGGTCCGTAGTAACGCACCATCTGCATGAAAGTGATGCCCGAAATGACCACCGAGCCCACGCCCTGGAAGGCCGCCTGAAACAGGATTTCGGACCAGGGTGCCTGGTGCAATTGCGTCGGCAACACCGACAAGCCCACCAGCAAGGCAAACAAGGGCACGAAACAGACAAAGGAAAAGGCCGTGATGGCCATGGTGGCCCGCACGGCATCAAAACCGTGGTGCCTGACCAGCACGGTGTAGCTGGACCAGCAGATGGCCGCGGCCATGAACAGCAGGTCACCTTGCCAGACCTCACCGCCGTCAAAGGCCATGAGCAAACTCGCCCCACCCACGAGCACATCGCCCAGCACGATCAGCCCCAGGCTCACCCAACGTTTGGCCGCGACTTTTTCACGCAGAATCAACCAGGCCAGCACGGTGGTCCACAAAGGCAGGCTGCCGGGCATGAGCACCGAGGCGTGTGTCGCCGGGGCATAAATGAAACCGCTGTAAGCCAGCACGGCATAAAGGAAGCCCCCCAGCACGCCGGTTTGCACGGTCTGACGCCAAGGCAGTGGCGACAGACCCCACAGCGAACCCACTTTTTGCCCGGCCAAACGGGCCGGGCGCATCAACCACCAGGCCCAGGGCAGCAAGATGGCGCTGGCCCCCAGAATCCGGACCAGGACAATGTCCATGGGCAGCAGACCCCGCGAAGCCGAGGCACGCGCAATCACGATGAAGCCGGACCAGATGAGCACCGTGATGACCGCAGAAACCAGGCCCACGGTTTTTGAAGAAAATTGCATGGCCCGGATCATACGGCCCCAAGGGAGATGAGCCACTTTGCCGACAGGGCGGGGTTAGACTTGTCCCATGACGTTCACACGCCCGCAGCCCCCTTGGCCGATGCCCTGTTGCACCAGCGTGCTGGCCCTGTGGATGGCCGCATGTCTGACCGTGCTGGCCAGCCCGGTGATGGCCAACAGCGCCACCCCCGACGCCACGGCGCGGTTGATCTCCGCCGAGTTGCCCCCCGGCATCCTCAAAACCCTGCACAAGGCCCAGGTACCGCCTTCGGCCCTCAGCGTCCAGATCATGCCCCTGCCCGGTGGGCCCTGGCCGGCAGACGCCTCGACCAAGCGCCTGTCACACCATGCACAGGACAGCGTCAACCCGGCGTCGGTGATGAAATTGTTCACCACTTACGCCGCCTTGCATCTGCTCGGCCCTGACCATGTCTGGCTCAACCGGGTCTACACCGACGGCACCCTGCGCGATGGCGTGCTGGTGGGCAATCTGGTGGTGCGAGGCAGCGGTGACCCCAAGCTGGTGGTCGAACGTCTGCAGGACCTGCTGGCCCAGGTGCGGGCGGCGGGTGTGCGCGAGGTGCGCGGGGACATCGTGCTCGACCGCAGCGTGTTCGATGTGCGTGAACGCAGCGAACCCTTTGACGACGAACCCCTGCGGCCCTACAACGTCGCCCCCGATGGCCTGCTGCTCAACTTCAAAGCCGTGGTCTACAAGTTCACGCCCGATGCGGCGAGCGGACAGGTGCAGGTCCGCTTTGAGCCGCCGCTGGCCGGCCTGGCCGTTCCCACGCACTTGCCACTGACCCAGAGCCCCTGCCATGACTGGCGACGCCAACTGCAGGCCGACTTCAGCCAGCCTCTGCAGGTGCGCTTTGCGGGCCGCTACCCTGCCAGCTGTGGCGAGCGCGAATGGCCCGTGGCCTTCCCCGAGCCGCAAGCCTATGCACCCCGGGTCATGCAAGCCCTGTGGCTGGGCGCCGGTGGGCTGCTGACCGGGCAGGTGCGCTATGGCTCGCGACCCGCTTCGGCACGATTGCTGCTGGAAGCGCCTTCGCTGCCCTTGTCCGAGGTGATCAAGGACATCAACAAGTTCTCGAACAATGTGATGGCGCAGCAGCTGTACCTGACGCTGTCGAGCGAGATGGGCGCGCCCGGCCGATTGGAGGCCTCACGGCTGCGCCTGTCGCAATGGTGGCGCACGGGCTTTGCCGGCCAGGATGAACCGGTGCTGGACAACGGCTCGGGTCTGTCGCGCAGCGAACGCAGCACGGCACAGGCCCTCACCGCCCTCTTGCAGGCCGCGCATGCCGGGCCGCACGCCCGGCACTTTGTCGACTCGCTGTCAGTGGCCGGGGTGGACGGCACAGCAGCCCGCCTGAAAGAGCGCCTGCCGCAATCGCCCGTGATCGGCAACGCCTGGCTCAAGACCGGCTCGCTGCGCGATGTGGCCTCGGTGGCCGGTTATGTGCAAGGCCAAAGCGGCCAGCGTTACACCCTGGTGGCCATGTTGCACCACCCCAACGCCCACCAGGCGCGCGCCGCGCTGGACCAGTTGCTGGAGTGGACAGTGCGTGACACGGCCCCGGTCACTGTAGGCCAGCGGCCCCTCAATGCTTCGGAACGCCAAACCGCACAACGCCAATCACCGCGTTGAGCGCTTCGCCAGAACACACGGAATTCGCCACATGAACCTCATCGACTGGGTGGGCTCCATCGCCGCCTTCCTCACCACCGCCAGCTTCATCCCGCAGGCCTGGCAAACCTTTCGCACCCGCGATGTGAGCGGCATCTCGCTGGGCATGTACAGCCTGTTCACAGCAGGGGTGGCCCTGTGGCTGGTGTATGGCGTCTTGCTGGTGGCCTGGCCCATCATCATCGCCAACACCATCACCACCAGCCTGGCGCTGATGATTCTGGTGATGAAGCTGCGCTACCGCTGAAAAAAACCATGGGATGGGTATTTACCCCATGCAAAAAAGGGCTTTCGAAATATAGGATTTCAAAATCGCACGTCCGTTCGATTCCACAAATCCACAAGGAGATACCCTAGATGACCGTCAAACTCAAGCTGTCCCTGATCTGTGCTGCAGCGCTTTTGTCTGCCTGCGGCGGTTCTGACACCGGCAATGGCTCCTTGAAAGAAATTCCGGTGCTGGTCACCACGATACCCAAGGCCGCTCTCGATGCCAGCGGCTTGATCGGCTTGAGCGGCCCTGCCAAATGCGACGTCAAGGTCATTGGCCTCAATTACGTGACACCGGGCGCCAAGGGCGAGAGGTCCAACGCCTCCGGCGTTTTGCTGCTGCCAACCGGCACAGGTTGCACCGCACCGGCGCCTCTGGTGGCTTATGCCAAGGGGACGGATGTCCAGAAAAACCGCACGCTTGCCGATCCGAAGGATGCTGAAACAGGTTTGTTGGCCGCCATGTACGCGGGACAAGGTTATGCCGTTGTCGCCACCGACTATCTGGGTTTTGCCAAATCCACTTACAGTTTCCACCCCTACCTGCATGCAGACTCGCAGGCCACTTCGGTGATCGACTCGATTCGGGCAGCGCGTCGGGCCGTCACTTACGAAGGGGGCAGCCTGAATGGCAAAGTCATGCTGACCGGTTACTCGCAAGGTGGACACGCCTCCATGGCCGCCCACCGCGCGATTGAGAAAGACCTGGCCTCCGAGATCGATGTCGTGGCGGGTGCGCATCTGGCAGGCCCTTACAACCTGTCGGGTTCCATGAAGTTGCCCAATGCGATTGCGGGTTACCAATTCTTTGTGCCTTACCTGGTGACCGCCTGGCAAAAGATTTACGGCAACATTTACAGCGATGTCAATGCCGCCTTCAAGGCGCCCTACGCCGAGTGGGTTGAAAACCTTTTGCCCAGCCCCACACTCACCTACACCACGCTGCTCACCACCGGCAAATTACCCGGCATCAATGGTGAGTCGCCCGAACAGGCGCGTGAAGCCCTGTTTCAGTCAAGTTTCAGCAGCGACATTCTGACCAACCCCAACAATGGGACCTTTTTGGCGGCCAAAAAGAACGATTTGCTGGACTGGTCTCCCAAATCAAAAACCATGCTGTGCAGTGGCAGTGGCGACCCCACGGTGCCGGCCGCGGTTCACCAATCGGTCATGAAGGCCGCATTCGATGCCAAGGGCCTGACCAACGTGGATTCGGTGGATGTGCACACCGCCATCGTTGCCACCTATGGGCCCATCACCCTGGCCAATATTGCGAACTACCATGGCACTTACGCACCACCGTTTTGCCACGCGCAAGCCAAAGGCCTGTTCGACAGGGTGAAGTAAGCCGACTCAGGCCGCCGCCCGCTGCAGCCTGTCCCGCACGCCCTCCCATTCGGGCGTGTCGGGCGGCAGCTGCACCCAGATCTGCGTGACGCCCCGGGCGTCCAGATCGCGCAACACACTGAACAAGTCGTGCGCGGCCTGCTCGGCGGTTTGTGGCTGCGCCCGCCAAACCACGCCGGCCCCGGTCTCTGGCCGCTCAGCCGTCCACAACCCCAGGTTGTTGGCGTGCGGACCCAGCGCTTGCAGCTTGTGGGCGATGTCGGATGCCGACATCAGGTGCACCCTGGCGCGCGGTGCGTAGTGCGATTCGAGGGTGCCCGAGGCGCGCGGCGCGGATTGGCCCGTCACACCGTGCGCTGCTTCCTTGTCCAGCACGGCGCGGCCACAAGCCGCTTCGATGTGCGCCCGCGTGATGTGGCCCGGGCGCAGCAGCACCGGCTCGCCGCGCGTGCAGTCGATGATGGTGGACTCGATACCCACAGGGCAGTCGCCGCCATCCAGAATCAGCAAGTCAGGGCCCAGCTCGGACTGCACATGGGCAGCACTGGTGGGGCTCACGCGGCCAAAGCGGTTGGCACTGGGGGCTGACACTCCCATCACACCCAAGGGCAGGCCCGCACGCAGCACGGCCTGCGCCACCGGGTGCGAAGGGCAGCGCAGGCCGATCGAGTCCTGCCCCCCGGCAGAAGCCGTGGCCACACCGGGTTGGCGCGGCAGGATCAGGGTGAGCGGTCCGGGCCAGAATGCCTGCATCAAGCGCTGTGCAAACTCGGGCACCTGGGCGGCAAACAGCGGCACCTGGTCCACGCTGGCCACATGCACGATCAAGGGGTGGTCGGCTGGGCGCCCTTTGGCCACAAAGATCTTCGCCACCGCCGCTTCGTCGCCCGCATTGGCCGCCAGACCATAAACGGTCTCGGTGGGCAGGCCCACCAGCTGTCCGGCCTGCAGGGCTTGCGCCGCTTGGGCAATGGCCGCTTCGTTGGCGCTCAGGATCATGGCGGTCTTCAAAACGCCGGGATGCCCAGCAGCGCCGCCGCCTGCAGCGCCGTGGCCCGCACGGCCTCGGGCGTGGCGCCCGTGACGGTCAGGTGGCCCATCTTGCGGCCTGGTCGGGCCGACAGCTTGCCGTACAGGTGCAAATGCGTGCCGGGCAGCGCCAGCACCTGGCGCCAGTCGGGGCTGGTCAGGCCTTTGCCGGTGGGCGAGACCTCGGGCCACAACTCACCGAGCAGGTTGAGCATGATGGCGCTCGAATGCTGGCGCGGCTGCGTGAGCGGCAAGCCCGCCAGCGTGCGCACCTGCAGATCGAACTGCGACTGGTCGCAGGCGTCCAGGGTGTAGTGGCCGCTGTTGTGCGGGCGCGGGGCCATTTCGTTGACGACCAGGCGCTCGCCTTCGAGGATGAAGAACTCCACGCACAACACGCCCACATAGTGGAGGCCTTCGGCGATGGCCCGCGTGGCAGCAATGGCCTGGGCAGCGAGCTCGGCGGGGACCGCGCCCGCGTGCACGGTGGTCACGGCCAAGATGCCATCGCGGTGCAGGTTCAGCTGCACCGGGAAATTCACCATCTGGCCATCGGCCCCGCGCGCCACAATGACCGAGCACTCGGCCTGCAAGGGCAGCATTTTTTCGAGCACGCAGGGCACGTTGTTCAACTGCGCCCAGGCCGCCGCCAATTCTTCGCGGGTCTTGACTCGGATCTGGCCCTTGCCGTCGTAACCCAGGCGCGCGGTCTTCAGGATGCCCGGCAGCAAATCCTCACCCACAGCACCGAGCTGCCCGGGTGTTTCAATGACCGCATGCGGCGCGACCGGTACGCCACAGCGCACAAAGTGGGCTTTCTCGGCAGCGCGGTCCTGCGCGATGGCCACCGCTTCGGCGCTGGGCGCGACCGGACGGTGGGCACCGAGCGTGACCAGCGCGGGTGCCGGGACATTTTCAAATTCGGTGGTGATGGCGTCGCAACGCTGCATCAGCTGGGCCAGGCCCTGCTCGTCCAGGTAGTCCGTCTGCACATGGTGGTGACTCACCCGCCCGGCGGGGCTGGCGATGTCGGGGTCGAGCACGGCCGTGAAGTAGCCCATGGCCTGCGCCGCGTGCACAAACATGCGCCCCAGCTGACCGCCACCCATGACACCCAGCGTCGCGGGGTGGCCATTGACCATGGACCCCGGCAAGAGGGCGCGGCTCATGCAGCACCCACGGGTGGCAGTTTCATGGCGCGCGCAGCTTCGGTCTGCTGGGTCCGAAAGGCTTCAAGCTTTGCCCGCAATGTCGCATCGTGGTTGGCCAGCATGGCCACGGCGAACAGGGCCGCGTTGGCGGCACCGGCGGCACCAATGGCAAAGGTGGCCACCGGCACACCCTTGGGCATCTGCACGATGCTGTGCAAGGAATCCACCCCCGACAAGGCCTGGGTCTGCACCGGCACACCGAGCACCGGCACCACGGTTTTGGCCGCGATCATGCCGGGCAGATGGGCCGCACCGCCCGCACCCGCGATGATGGCCTGCAAGCCCCGCTCGCTCGCGCTCTGTGCATAGGCGAACATATCGTCCGGCATTCTGTGAGCGGAAACCACTCGGGCTTCGTGTGGGATGCCAAACTGTTGGAGAATCTGGACTGCGTGCTGCATGGTGTCCCAGTCGGAGCTGGAACCCATGACAACGCCGATGAGCGCTTGAGTCATTGGGTGCTTTTTGTGATCAATGTCGAATTTTAAGGTTTTGCTCTGCCTGGAGCCGAAACACAACCCGGAACACTGCCCACCATGCTGGACGTCACGATACAAAATTTTGAAGCCGAGGTCATCGAGGCCTCCATGACCACGCCCGTGTTGGTGGACTTTTGGGCCCCCTGGTGCGGCCCCTGCAAATCACTCGGTCCCGTCCTCGAAAAAGTGGAAGTCGCGTACGAAGGCCGCTTCAAACTGGTCAAGATCAACTCCGATCAAGAGCAGCAACTGGCCCAGGCCTTTGGCATCAAAAGCATCCCGACCTGCGTGTTGCTGAAAAACGGCCAACCGGTCGACGGCTTCATGGGCGCCATGCCCGAGGGCCAGATCAAGCAATTCCTGGACAAACACCTGCCCGCCGCCGAGGCGCTGCAGGCCCAGGCCGCCGCCGAGGAGGCGCATCAGCACCTGCAGGCGGGCGACGAGCACAGCGCCCGCGCCGCGCTGGAGCAGGCCCTGGCCACCGACCCGGGCAATGACGATGCGCGCTTTGACCTGGTGAAACTGCTGATCGGCCTGGGTGAGCTGGAAGAAGCCGCTGCCTTGCTGGCCCCGGCCATGGCCCGCATCCCGGTGCCGCTGCGTTTTGAGGCCCAAACCCAGTGGCTCAACGCGCTGGAATTTGTGAGCCACGACCCGCGCGGCCAATGGGAACTGGCGAAGTTTGACCAATTGATCAGCCAGAACAAGCGTGATTTTGAAACCCGCTTTGCCAAAAGCCGCCTGCTGATCGCCGTGGGCCATTGGGAAGCCGCGATGGACGAGTTGCTGGAAATCATCATGCGCGACAAAAAGTGGGACGATGAAGCCCCGCGCAAAACTTTTGTCGCCCTGCTGGAGTTGATGACACCGCCCAAACCCAAGACGCAAGACGCCACCGGCAAATCGACAGGGGGCATCGAATTGATGGGCAAAGCCGCGCTGCCCGAAGACCCGCTGCTGACCTTGATCTCCAGCTACCGGCGCAAGCTGAGCATGGCGCTCAACTGATCAGACGCCCGCCCTGACGGCCCAGCCCGCGCGCTCTGCAAAGATGCAGGCCATGCGGACTTGTTCATCAGGGCCAGCGCCGCAGCATCAGCGGGCTGCGCCGGCCTGACGCTCGATGTCCCTGTGCATGCGCTGCAGCAAACCCGCGGCCATCAGCACCTCGCCCACGACGAACATGGGCCCGACCAGCAGGCCCACCAGGTCGTCCACGAAAGCGGGTTTGCGGCCCTCGAAATAGTGGCCGATGAACTGGAGCACCCAGCCGATCACGAACAGGCCCAGCCCCGCCTGCCAGACCGCCAGCCCCAGGGCCTGCGCCACAGGGGGCACTTCATGGGCCAGCGCAATCAGCACAGCATTGACCCCCGTGGTGGCCACACCCAGCAACACATCCCCCCGGCTCAGGTACCACAGACTGGTCAGTGCCCACATGGCCCAGGCCAGCGTCACGGTCTGGTCGGCCACCACCCAGGCCGGGCCCTGCAGCAGGACACCCACGGCCAGAACAATCAGCGGGATACCCACCAGGTGGGTGGCGATGTTGCGGCGATCGCGGTGGTAGTGAGCGTACTGCACCATCAAGACGGTCGCGGGTCGAAACAGGGTCATGCCATCCTCTTGTCCGGGAGATGCGTCTGCGGTCTTGTGCGGGGCCGGCACCGGGCCACCGCCGCAAGCGCAAAGCGGGCATTGTGGCGCACCGCTGCCTTCGGTCAAGGGGGTTTTCCTCTACCCCATGTCATGCCGCACAAAGCCTCCGGCCTGGGTGCGGCAGGCGTGTCCGGTGTCAGCCCATCAGCTTGCGCATGGCCTCTTCGTACTTGGCGGCCGTTTTCTCAATCACTTCCCGGGGCAGGCGGGGCGCAGGCGGGGTCTTGTCCCAGGGCTTGCCGTTGATCTGGACAGATTCAAGCCAGTCGCGCAAAAACTGCTTGTCGTAACTGGGCGGGTTGGCGCCTGCCGTGTAACGGTCAGCAGGCCAGTAGCGCGAGGAGTCGGGCGTCAGCACCTCGTCCATCAGCACCAGGGTGCCCTCCTGGTCCAGGCCAAACTCGAACTTGGTGTCGGCAATCAGGATGCCCTTGGCGGCGGCGATGTCCCGGGCGGCTTCGTAAAGGCGGATGCTGATGTCGCGGATGCGGGTGGCCAGATCGGCACCAATCATCTCCACCGTGCGCTCGAAGGTGATGTTTTCGTCGTGCTCGCCCACCGCCGCCTTGGCGGCGGGCGTGTAGATCGGCGCAGGCAGACGGCTGGCGTTTTGCAGGCCTGCGGGCAGTGGCACGCCGCACACCGCCTGGTGGTCCTGGTACTCCTTCCAGCCGCTGCCGGCCAGGTAGCCGCGCACCACGGCCTCAACCGGGATGGGCTTGAGGCGTTTGACCAGCATCGAGCGGCCCCTGACCTGGTCCACTTCATTGGCGCTGACCACGCTCTCGGGGGCATCACCCGTCAGGTGGATCGGGCAGATGTTCAGGCCATTGGGGCCCAGTTGGTCAAACCAAAACAAGGCCATCTGCGTGAGCAACACGCCCTTGCCGGGAATCGGCTCGCCCATGATCACGTCGAACGCGCTGATGCGGTCGGAGGCGACCATCAGGATGCGGTCATCGCCCACGGCGTAGTTGTCGCGCACCTTGCCACGCGCCAGCAGGGGCAAAGAGGTCAGGGCCGAGGTGTGCAGGGCAGAGGTCATGGCAAAACAGTCCGGCAAGAGCAAAAAGAAAATGGCCCGTTGAACAGTCAACGGGCCATTCGGCAAGATTATCGCAGGCTCAGTGGACCACTTGCGCCAATTCGCCCCGGGCGTACCTGGCGGCCACCACCTGCAGGTTGTCGCCCTTGATCTTGGCGGCCTGGCCTTCGCAACCGAACTCCAGGTAGCGCTGCTTGCAGATTTGTTTGGCGGCTTCGCGGGCTGGCTTGAGCCATTCGCGGGCGTCGAATTTGTCGGGGTTCTCAAACAGGAACTTGCGGCAAGCGGCCGTCATCGCCAAGCGGATGTCGGTGTCGATGTTGATCTTGCGCACGCCGTGTTGGATGGCTTCCTGGATTTCCTCGACCGGCACGCCGTAGGTTTCCTTCATCTTGCCGCCGTACTGGTTGATCTGCGCCAGCAGCTCCTGCGGCACGCTGGAAGAGCCGTGCATCACCAGATGGGTGTTGGGGATGCGCTGGTGGATTTCCTTGACGCGGTAGATCGCCAGGATGTCGCCCGTGGGCTTGCGGCTGAACTTGTAGGCGCCGTGGCTGGTGCCAATGGCAATGGCCAGCGCGTCCAGGCCGGTGGCTTTGACGAATTGGGCGGCCTCTTCGGGGTCGGTCAGCATCTGGCTGTGGTCGAGCTTGCCTTCGGCGCCGATGCCGTCTTCTTCACCGGCTTCGCCGGTTTCCAGATTGCCCAGGCAACCGAGCTCGCCCTCGACCGACACACCCACCTGGTGCGCCATCTCGACCACGCGGCGCGTCACATCGACGTTGTAGGCGAAGTCGGCAGGGGTCTTGCCGTCTTCGAGCAAGGAGCCGTCCATCATCACCGAGGAAAAACCGAGGTGGATCGCGCCCTGGCAGACCGCCGGGCTTTGGCCATGGTCCTGATGCATGACCAGGGGGATGTGCGGCCACTGCTCGGTGGCGGCCTGGATCAGGTGCTTGATGAAGGGCTCACCCGCGTACTTGCGGGCACCGGCGCTGGCCTGCAGGATGACCGGGGCACCGACCTCATCGGCCGCCATCATGACCGCTTGGACCTGCTCCAGGTTGTTGACGTTGAAGGCTGGAATGCCATAGCCATTGGCGGCCGCATGGTCCAGCAGCTCGCGCATAGAAACGAGTGCCATGGTGTGATGTCCCGGGAAGTTGAAGATTCTGGTGCGCCGGGGTGTACCCGGCCTGTAACTGCGCCGGATTTTAAAGGTTTCGGCCGGACACGGGTCTGAATCCACGCCCCCGGTCGGCGCCAGGGACGGCCAGCACAAGGGGAGCGCGGCAAAACGCACAGGCCATGAGGGTGTGCGCTGCGGCCTCAGCCAACCTTGCAGATTTTCAGCATGTTGGTGCCCCCGGGAGAGCCCATGGGTTCACCGCAGGTGATGGCATACACATCGCCTGTTCCCACGATGTTGCGTTTTTTCAGGTGCGCTTCGGCCTCGATCAGGGCGGTATCGCGGTCGGCACTGGTGTCCATCAGCAACGGGCGCACATTGCGGTACAGCGCCATCTTGCGTTGCGAAGTCAGCTTGGTGGTCAGGGCATAAATCGGGATGTGCACCCGGTGACGGCTCATCCACAGCGCGGTGGAACCCGACTCGGTCATGGCCACAATGGCTTTGGCACCCAGGTGGTGGGCCGTGAACAAGGCGCCCATGGCGATGGACTGGTCGATGCGGCTGAAGGTCTGGCCCTTGAAGTCGGCATCCAGCGCAGGATCTTCGGCATTTTCTGCCGCCTCACAGATCTTGGCCATTTCCTCCACCGTCTCCAGGGGGAATTTGCCCGCTGCGGTCTCGGCACTGAGCATCACGGCGTCGGTGCCGTCCAGCACCGCATTGGCCACGTCCGACACCTCGGCGCGGGTGGGCACCGGGTTGGTGATCATGCTTTCCATCATCTGGGTGGCGGTGATGACCACCTTGTCGTGCACCTTGGCCAGCTTGATCATGCGTTTTTGCAAGGCGGGCACCGCGGCATTGCCCACCTCCACGGCCAGGTCACCGCGCGCGACCATGATGCCGTCGCTGGCCTGGAGGATCGCCTCCAGATGGGGGATGGCCTCGGCGCGTTCAATCTTGGCGATCAGACCGGTCTTGTGGCCGAATTCGGCGCCGGCCACATTGCACAGCTGGCGGGCCATTTCCATGTCGGTGGCATTTTTGGGGAAACTCACCGCCACATAGTCGGCCTGCAGGCTCATGGCGGTCTTGATGTCGTCCATGTCCTTGGCCGTGAGGGCCGGGGCGGTCAAACCGCCGCCTTGCTTGTTGATGCCCTTGTTGTTGGACAGCTCCCCACCCAATTTGACGGTGGTGAGCACCTGCTCACCCTTGACGGCGTTCACGGTCAGCACGATCAGGCCATCGTTGAGCAGCAGCACATCGCCGGCTTTCACATCGCGCGGCAGTTCCTTGTAATCCAGGCCGACGCCGTGGATGTCGCCCGGCTCGGTGCGCGAGGCATCCAGCACAAAGGCGGCACCGGGCTCGAGCATCACCTTGCCTTCGGCAAACTTGCCCACACGGATCTTGGGGCCCTGCAGGTCGGCCATGATGGCCACCTCGCGGCCGGCGCGCTGCGAGGCTTCGCGCACCAGGCGGGCGCGGTCGACATGGTCCTGCGCCTTGCCATGGCTGAAATTCAGACGCACCACGTTCACGCCCGCACGGATCATGGCTTCGAGCAGGGCTGGGTCGCTGGAAGCGGGGCCTAGGGTGGCGACAATCTTGGTGGCGCGACGGGGCATGAGCAAATCTCCATGTAATTTGGTTTCAATTCTCACACGAAATCTGTTACATCCCGGTTTCTTTCCAGCGCCCTGTTGGGCTGGCCACGAATCCAAGCGATGCAATTGCCGTTTTTTGCACACACGTTGCTGCCCAATCACACCCGTTAGCGGCGGTTTCCCTTTTCAATACCCTTGAATTGAGGTTTGTCAGGCCCAGGAAACGCCAAGCCGACTAAACTCGGCCTGAGTGATTTACTCTGAAGCGCCATGACCGCCTTGCACCACACGCCCGCCGATCAACCCATCTCCCTGGACCAACCCCTGCCCCACCGCAAAACCTTGCGCGAGTGGCTGATCCCCCTGTCCCAGCGCAGCACGTTGCGGGCTTTGGTGTTGCTGGCCTTCGACTATGCCTTGTTCCTGGCCCTGATCGCGGCCACCGTGGTGCTCGAATCGGTCTGGGCGAAGCTGCTGTGCGGCACGCTGGCGGGTTTTGTCATCGGGCGCCTTTTCGTGATCGGGCACGACGCTTGCCACCAAAGCCTCACCCCCCACCGCGAGCTCAACAAGGTGCTGGGCCGCATCGCCTTTTTGCCCTCCCTCACCCCATACAGCCTGTGGGACACCGGCCACAACGTGGTGCACCACGGCTACACCAACCTCAAGGGCGTGGACTTTGTCTGGACGCCCCTGACGGCCGAAGAGTTTGCCGGCCTGAACCCCCTGGAGCGGCTGCTGCAACGCGCTTACCGCAGCGGCTGGGCGCCCGGCCTGTATTACATGGTTGAAATCTGGTGGAAGCGGGAGTTCTTCCCGAACAAAACCCACATGCCCACACGCCGTCCGATCTTCTTCAAGGACAGCCTGCTGGTGAGTGTGTTTGGCGTGTTGTGGGTCGCAGTCATAGCGGCCGCCGCCCTGCACACCGGCCAATCGGTCCTGTTGTCACTGACCATGGGTGTGCTGATCCCCTTCTTTTTCTGGAACACCATGATCGGGTTTGTGGTCTATGTGCACCACACCCATGTCAAGGTGTCATGGCACGACAACAAGGCCGCCTGGACCCAGGCGGCACCCTTTGTATCGACCACGGTGCACCTGACCTTTCCCTTCCGGATTGGCGCGATGATGCACCACATCATGGAGCACACCGCGCACCATGTGGACATGAGCATCCCGCTTTATCGCCTGCAGCAAGCCCAGTCCAAGCTCGAAGAAATGCTGCCCGGCCGCATCATCGTGCAGCCTTTCTCATGGCAGTGGTATTTCGAAACGGCCCGCAACTGCAAGCTCTACGACTTCAGCCGCGAATGCTGGACCGACTTCAAGGGCGCCATGACCAGCCCGGTGCGCGCCAACCTGCCGCCCGCCTCTCGGGTCTGATGCGGCCCCAGACCCCGCCATAAAAAACCCCGCCCTGCGGGGTTTTTTGTGGGCGCCAGCGGCTCGCCCCCTGACCTCCTCAGCCTTCGGCCCTGCGGGCCAGGATCTCGAACGCCGGCAAGGTCTTGCCCTCCAGAATTTCGAGGAAGGCGCCGCCGCCGGTGGAGATGTAGCCCACCTGCTTTTCAATGCCGTATTTGGCAATGGCAGCCAGGGTGTCGCCGCCGCCAGCAATGCTGAAGGCGCTGGACTCGGCGATCGCCCGGGCAATGGTTTGGGTGCCCCCGGCGAACTGGTCGAACTCGAACACGCCCACCGGGCCGTTCCAGACGATGGTGCCCGCCGCCTTGAGCTGGGCCGCCAGTTTGGCCGCCGTCTCGGGGCCGATGTCCAGGATCATGTCGTCATCGGCCACCTCGGTGGCTTGTTTCACGGTGGCCACCGCGTCGGCGGCAAAGGTCTTGGCCACCACCACATCGGTCGGGATCGGCACTTCGGCGCCGCGCGCCTTCATGGCCTCGATCACGGCCTGGGCCTCGCCCACCAGATCGGCTTCGGCCAAGCTTTTGCCGATCTTCAGGCCCGCCGCCAGCATGAAGGTGTTGGCGATGCCGCCGCCCACGATCAGCTGGTCCACATTGCGGGCCAGGCTTTTGAGGATGGTCAGCTTGGTGCTGACCTTGGAGCCGGCCACGATGGCCGCCAGCGGGCGCTTGGGGTTGGCCAGCGCCTTGCCGATGGCGTCGATCTCGGCGGCCAGCAAGGGGCCGGCGCACGCCACGGGGGCGAACTGGGCGATGCCGTAGGTGGTGCCTTCGGCGCGGTGCGCGGTGCCAAAGGCGTCGTTGACATAGATGTCGCACAGCGCGGCCATCTTGCGCGCCAGCGCTTCGTTGTTTTTCTTCTCGCCCGGGTTGACGCGGCAGTTTTCCAGCAGCACCACCTGGCCGGGGGCCACGGTCACGCCGTCCACCCAGTCGGCCACCAGCGGCACCTCGCGGCCGAGCAGCTCGGACAGGCGCTGGGCCACCGGGGCCAGCGAGTCTTCGGGTTTGAAGGCCCCCTCGGTCGGGCGCCCCAGGTGGCTGGTGACCATCACGGCGGCACCCACATCCAGCGCCATCTGGATGCAGGGCACGCTGGCGCGCACCCGGGTGTCTTCGGTGATGCTGCCGTCGTCGGCTTGCGGCACGTTCAGGTCGGCGCGGATGAACACGCGCTGGTTTTTGACTTGACCTTGGGCACACAGGTCGGCGAAACGGATGACTTTCATGCGGAAACTCGATTGGAAAATTGACTGCCAGTGATTTTAAAAGCCGGCACTGACAGAGCCTGACGGCGCAGCGGGTACGAACCCGGAACAAGACGGGGCCCAGCTCACCAGCCCAGCCCCAGGCGCAGGGGCAGGTAGACCGCCATACCCGCCAGGATGGTGATGAGCACATCGCGCCGCCAGAAGTAAGCAACCACCCCCATGGCCGCCGCGTAAAGACGGGCGTCTTGCCAGGTGCTGACCAACTCGCCCTGCACCGTGATGATTTCGGGGATGACGACCGCCGACAGCGCCGCAATCGGCGCGTACTGCAGGCCGCGCTGCGCCCAGTCGGGCAGTTGCCAGGGTCGGCTCGAGATGAAAAAGAAACTGCGCGCCAACACCGTCACCACGGCCAGGCCTGCGATGACGGTCAGGGTCCAGACATCGGTGCCGTTCATGCGGCCTCCCGAGATGCGGGACGGATTTTTTCGACCGTCAGGCACAGGATCACCGCCACGGCGATGGCCACCACGATGTTGAGCTTGAGTGGCAAGTGGTAGGCCACCACCGCCGCCACGCCGGCCACCGCCGCCGACAAAATGCGCATGCGCGAGCTGGCCAGCGAGCACTGGATGCCCAGCAGGCACAAAATGCCCGCAAAACCCAGACCCCATTCGGGCGGAATCAGGTTGGCCAGACCGACACCCAGCAAACTGGCCAGGATCCAGCTGGACCAGTTCAAAAAGTAGTTGCCCGCCAAATAAGCCTCTTGCTTTGTGCGCTCGTCAGGGCTTGCACCCGGCTGGTGAAAGCGCCGGGTGAACAACACGTAGCTGATGTCGGCGGTGAAGTAACCATGGCACATGCGCTGCCAGCGCGGCAAGTGCATGAGGTAGGGGCGCAGGTGCAGGCTGAAGACGACAAAGCGCAGGTTCACGCAAAAGCCGGTCGCCAAAATCACCCAGGCCGGGGCACCGGCCACCAGCAGGGGAATGGCCGCCAGCTGCGAGCTGCCCGCAAACACCAGCATCGTCATGGCCACCGCCTCGGCCACGCTCATGCCCGACTTGACCATGGCCACGCCGGTCATCAGACCCCATGCGGCCACACCGGGCGCCTGCGGCGCCAGATCGCGCAGGCCTTGCCAAAACTCGTCGTGGCGGTAGAGCGTGGGCCTGAAGAACATCAGGCCACCAGGCGCTGACCTGCCTGCAAGGGGCAGCCACGCAAAAAGTCGGCCGCGCCCAGCCGTTTGCCACCGGGGCGTTGCAGCTGCGTGAGGCACAGCTGGCCTTGCCCGCAGGCGACCCGCACACCGCCCGCGTCGGCCTGCACCACGGTGCCGGGCTCGGCCGGGGTCTGCAAAGGCTCGGCCACGGCCTGCCAGAGCTTGAGGGTTTCGGTGCCCCCCTCGGTGGCCAGCGGCACGGTCATGCCCGGAAAGGGGTCGAACGCGCGGATGCGGCGCGCCAGCACTTCGGCGCTTTGGGCCCAGTCGAGCGCGGCTTCAGCCTTGTCGATCTTGTGGGCATAGCTCACGCCTGATTGCGGTTGCGGCTGCTGGGGCAAGTGGTCCAGGCTGGCCAGCGCCTGCACGATGGCCTCGCCGCCCAAGGCGGCCAGCCGGTCGTGCAGCACGGCGGTGGTGTCGGTGGGCCCGATGGCGGCAGGGCGCACCAGCCGCATGTCGCCCGTGTCCAGGCCCGCGTCCATCTGCATGATGGTGATGCCGGTTTGCGTGTCACCGGCCTCGATGGCGCGGTGGATGGGCGCCGCGCCGCGCCAGCGTGGCAAGAGCGAGGCGTGGATGTTCAGACAGCCGCGCGGGGGCACATCCAGCACCCACTGCGGCAGGATCAGGCCATAGGCCGCCACGACCATGGCATCGGCCCGGGCCGCCAGCAGGGCCTGGCGGGCCGCTGCCGCGTCTTCGGGGTATTTGCCGTCCAGACGCAAGCTGCGCGGCTGGGCCACGGGCAGCTGGTGCGCCAGGGCCCATTGCTTGACGGGGGAGGCCTGCAGCTTCATGCCACGCCCCGCCGGACGGTCGGGCTGAGAGAGCACCAGCACGATCTCATGGCCAGCCGCGTGCAGGTCGGCCAGTGCCACCTGGGCAAATTCGGGCGTGCCCGCAAAAATCAGCCGCATGCCGGATCAGCGTCCGGCTTTTTGGGCTTTGACCAGTTTGGTCTTGATGCGGCCCTGCTTGAGGGGCGAGAGGTATTCCACAAACACCTTGCCCATCAGGTGGTCCATCTCGTGCTGGATACAGATGGCCAACATGCCCTCGGCCTCGATGGTGCGGACCTGACCGTCGCGGTCGGTAGCCGTCACCGTGACCCGGGTGGCGCGCTCGACCCCATCGTAGATGCCGGGCACCGACAAACACCCTTCCTCACCCTTGACGCGCTCCTCGTTCATCCAGGTGATTTCCGGGTTGATCAGCACCATCGGCTGGTTACGCTCTTGCGAGGTGTCGATCACCACCAAACGCTCGTGCACATCGATCTGGGTGGCCGCCAGACCAATGCCACCGGCCTCGTACATGGTCTCGATCATGTCGTCGATCAGGGCGTGCAGGCGGGCATCCACCGATTGCACAGGCTTGGCCACCTTGTGCAGGCGTGGATCGGGGTAGCAAAGGATGGGTAACAGGGCCATGTTTCTCAAGTTCAAATGGATTGCAGCTATTTTCGGTCATTTCGGTTCGGGGCATGCGTGTCCGCGTCCGAGAGACCATATTGCACAAAACGGATCATGAAACGCGCCAGGGCCAGGCCGTCATGGGGCTCGGACAGACTGTCCATGCAACGGGCGTAAAGGGGCTCCCCCATCAGGGCCCGGCGCTTGTCGAGCAGAAAGGCCGACACCTCGGGCGTGAACTCCGGGTGCGGCTGAATGCAGAAGACCTGGTCGCCCACGGCGTAGGCGGCCACCGGGCAATCGGGCTGCGTGGCCAGCAAAGTGGCCCCCGGGGGCAAGGCCAGCACCTGGTCCTGGTGGCTGGCCAGCAAAGCCATGCGGGCCGCTTGCCCCACGCCAAGCCCCAGGTGCTCGGGTGCCCCCAGCCAATCGTAGGTCTGCCGACCGGCGCGCCAGCCCTTTGGGGCCCGCTGCACGGGTGCACCCAGGCAATGCGCGATCAGCTGGTGGCCAAAACACACGCCCAGCAGCTTGTGCCGGTCCTGCAGCAATCGCGTCACCCGCTCACGCAAGGCCACCACCCAGGGCTCGTGCGAAAACGCGTCGGCCCGGCTGCCGGTCAGGAGCACGGCATCGTAGGCCTCGAAACTGTCCGGGTAATGCCCATGACGCGCGCTGAAGGTGTCGATGCGCCCCTGGTAACCGACTTGCGCCAACAAGCGCTCGAACATCGCCGCCACCCGCGTGTAACGCTGTGCCAGGGGCGGGTCCAGATCGTCGTTTTCCAGAATGCACAGACGCATGTGCGCAGTCGGCTGTTCGCAGGGGTGGGGCATGGGCCGATTTTATGGACTTGGCGGCCACCGGGGTTTGAACCACAATGCTCAGCACCCACCACCACAGACGGCCAGACAGGCCGCACAGGGAGACAACATGGTCAACACCCCCAAGGAACTGGGCGCATGGTTGCGCCTGGTGCTCACGCCCGGCGTGGGCCCCGAAAGCGCCAGGAAATTGCTGGCGGCCTTTGGCGAGCCCGACGCGATTTTTTCCCAAACCGAAATCGCCTTGAGCCAGGTGGTCAGCCTCCAGCAGGCACAGTCGCTGGGGGCCGTGCCACCCGATTGCGCCGCGCTCACACAGGACACCCTGTCCTGGCTGGAGGCCGATGGGCCAGGCCGCTGCGTGCTCACCTTGGGCGATGCCGACTACCCTGCCCCCTTGCTGGAAATTCCCGACCCGCCGCTGATGCTCTATGCCATGGGCCAGACCGCACAACTGGCCATCTTGCAGACGCAGCACGCCCTGGCTGTGGTGGGCAGCCGCAACCCCACACCCCAGGGCGCTGAAAATGCGCGGGCCTTTGCCCGCAGCCTCGCCGCCAGCGGCCTGGTCATCGTCTCGGGTCTGGCGCTGGGGGTGGACGGTGCGGCGCACGAGGGCGCCTTGGAGGGTGCCCTGCAAGCCCGGGCAACGGGGCAGTTGGCCACCCTTGCGGTGGTGGGCACCGGGCTGGACCGGGTCTACCCCAGACAGCACCGCGAGTTGGCGCACCGCATCGCACAACATGGACTCATCCTGAGCGAGTACCCCTTGGGCACGCCGCCCCTGGCGCCGAATTTCCCGCGCCGCAACCGGCTGATCTCGGGCCTGTCGCAGGCCACACTGGTGGTCGAAGCCGCCCTGCAATCGGGCTCGCTGATCACCGCCAAACAAGCGCTGGAACAGGGCCGTGACGTGATGGCCATCCCCGGCTCCATCCATGCCACCCAATCCAAGGGCTGCCATGCGCTCATCAAGCAAGGGGCCAAACTGGTGGATTGCGCGCAAGACGTGCTGGAGGAACTGCGCTGGCCCGTCCCGATGGCGCCACAGGCGCTGAACGTGACGCCAGACCCTCGGGCAGAGGGCGGCGCCCACGCTGCCACGGCACATGACCAGGCAGGGGCACTGCTGCAGGCACTGGGCCACGACCCCGTGGGGCTGGATGCCCTGCAAGGGCGCTGCGGCTGGCCGACCGCGCAACTGCAGGCACAGCTGCTGGAGCTGGAGCTGACCGGCCAGGTGGGGCGATTGCCCGGTGGCCTGTTTCAGCGCATCGCTTCGGCCTGAAGCCTCAGACCACGGCGCCCGAATTTTCGTCGTTCGGGTCGTTGTCTTTCTTGACGGGCTTGATCAGGTCTTCACGCCGGATGCCCAGCCACATGGCAATGGCCGCGGCCACGAACACCGAAGAGTAAATGCCAAAGCAGATCCCGATGGTCAGCGCCAGTGCAAAGTAATACAGCGTCTCGCCACCGAACAGCAGCATGGACAGCACCATGATCTGGGTGGAGCCGTGGGTGATGATGGTGCGGCTGATGGTCGAGGTGATCGCGTTGTCGATCACCTGCAGCGTGTTCATCTTGCGATAACGGCGGAAGTTCTCGCGGATCCGGTCAAAAATCACCACCGATTCGTTCACCGAATAGCCCAGCACCGCCAGCACCGCCGCCAGCACCGCCAAAGAAAATTCCCACTGGAAGAAGGCGAAAAATCCCAGGATGATGATCACATCGTGCAAGTTGGCGATGATGGCCGACACAGCAAACTTCCACTCAAAGCGGATCGCCAGATAAATCATGATGCCGATGACCACAAAGGCCAGCGCCTTGAGGCCGTCCACCGCCAACTCGTCGCCCACTTGCGGGCCGACAAATTCGGTGCGGCGCAAGGTCACATCGGGGTCGTTGGCCTTGAGGGCCTCCAGAACCTTGTCACTTTGCTGCGCCGAGCTCACACCCTTTTGTGCGGGCAGGCGAATCAAGACATCACGCGCCGAACCGAAGTTCTGCACCTGCACCTCGGAAAAACCCAGCTTGGCCACGGTGCCCCGCACCTTTTGCAGGTCTGCGGGCTGGCTGTAGCTGACCTCCATCAGGGTACCGCCCGTGAACTCCACCGACAGGTGCAGGCCCCGAGAGAACAAAAAGAACACCGCCAATGCAAAGGTGATGAAGGAAATCGCGTTGAAGACCAACGCGTGCTTCATGAACGGGATGTCTTTTCTGATTTTGAATAATTCCATGGTCCTCTCCCCTCAGTCGGCCTTCACCGCAGTGCCACCTTCGGGCCGCCAAACGGTACCGATCGATACGGATTTGAGTTTCTTCTTGCCGCCGTACCAGAGGTTGACCAAGCCGCGCGAGAAAAACACCGCGGAAAACATGCTGGTCAAAATGCCGATGCAATGCACCACCGCAAAGCCGCGCACCGGACCGGAACCAAAGGCCAGCAGGGCAATGCCCGCAATCAGCGTGGTGATGTTGGAATCGAAGATCGTGGCCCAAGCGCGGTCATAACCGGCATGGATCGCCGCCTGCGGACTGACGCCGTTGCGCAGCTCTTCGCGCACACGCTCGTTGATCAACACGTTCGAGTCGATCGCCATGCCCAGCGCCAGCGCCATCGCGGCCATACCAGGCAGGGTCAAGGTGGCTTGCAGCATCGACAAGATGGCCACCAGGAACAGCAGGTTCACACCCAGTGCAATGCCGGAGAACAAACCGAACATGGCGTAATAAATGACCATGAAGACCACGATCACCACAAAGCCCCAGGTCACGCTGTTGAAGCCCTTGGCGATGTTTTCTGCGCCCAGGCTCGGGCCGATGGTGCGCTCTTCGATGATCTCCATGGGCGCGGCCAAAGAGCCGGCACGCAGCAGCAGCGCGGTGTCGTTGGCTTCTGCGGTGGTCATGCGACCAGAAATCTGCACCCGACCCCCACCGATTTCAGCGCGGATCACCGGCGCCGTGACCACCTCGCCCTTGCCCTTTTCGAACAGGATGATGGCCATGCGCTTGCCCACGTTGTCACGCGTCACGTCCTTGAAAATGCGCGCACCTTTGCCGTCCAGCGTCAGGTTGACCACTGGCTCCTGGGTCTGGCTGTCAAACCCGGGCTGGGCGTCGGTCAGGTTGTCGCCGGTGAGCACCACCTGTTTCTTGACGATCAACGGCCGGCCATCCCGCTCCAGGTAACGCTCGGTCCCAAAAGGCACCATGCCCCCTTGCTCGGCGGCACGCGCTTCGGTGCTCTCGTCCACCATGCGCACCTCCAGGGTGGCTGTGCGGCCCAGGATGTCCTTGGCTTTGGCCGTGTCCTGCACGCCGGGCAGTTGCACCACGATGCGGTCCAGGCCCTGCTGCTGGATCACCGGCTCGGCCACGCCCAGCTCGTTGATGCGGTTGTGCAAGGTGGTGATGTTTTGCTTGAGGGCCTGGTCCTGCACTTTGCGGGCCGCCTCAGGTTTGATGGTGACCGACAAGCCCGGATTGGCGGCATCGCCTGTGTCCCGGACCTGCAAATCTGCAAACTGTTCAGAAATCAGCCTTTTGACCGCTTCCACTTGCTGGGTGTCACGCACCCGGATGTCGATGGTCTGGACATTGCGGGTCAAACCCCCATGGCGAATGTCCTTTTCCCGCATCGCGCTGCGCAGATCGCCGGCCAGGGACTCGATGCGCTGGTTCAAGGCCGCCTGCATGTCCACTTGCAACATGAAGTGAACGCCCCCCCGCAGGTCCAGGCCCAGGTACATCGGCGAGGCGTGCAAGGCCGTCAACCAGTCGGGCGAACGCGACACCAGATTGAGTGCCACCACAAATTGCGGGTCCGAGGGGTCCGGGATCAAGGCCTTTTGCACCAGGTCTTTGGCCTTCAACTGCTGGTCGGTGCTGTCAAAACGGGCCCGGATGGAGCCCCCTTCGAGGGCGATCGACTGAGGGGGCAAGTTGCCATTTTTGAGCGCCTCCTCGACCTTTTGCAAAGTGGTGGTGTCGACCTTGATGGTGGCTTTGCCGGATGACACCTGGACAGCAGGTGCTTCGCCGAAAAAGTTGGGCAAGGTATAAACCGCGCCCAACAACAGGGCAATGACCAGGGTGAGGTACTTCCAGAGGGGGTAGCGGTTCATGGCAACTCGCGAACAAAAGGGAAAAGCGGCGCCTTACTTGATCGTGCCTTTGGGCAGGACCTGGATCACAGCGCTGCGTTGCATCTGGACTTCAACGCCATTGGACACCTCGATGCCGATGTAGGCATCGCCAAGCTTGCTGACCTTGCCCAGAAAACCGCCTGCGGTCACCACCTCATCGCCCTTGGCCAGCGCATCGACCATGGCGCGGTGTTCTTTTTGCTTTTTCATCTGGGGGCGGATCATGACGAAGTAAAGGACCAGAAACATCAGCAGCAAAGGCAGCATGCTCATCAAGGTGGACTGGAAGTCACCCCCCGAGGCAGCGGCAGGAGCAGTTTGGGCAAAAGCTGAGGAAATGAACATGTGGCCTCCGAAAAAATCACTTGGGGTTTGTAACGGGTAACGCCAGCGTCTGCCGCAGGCGAAGCCGCCATTGTATGCGGCGCTATGATCCCCTCTAAAAGCCCGTTCTACGCAGGGCCAGCCCTTCAAAGACCGCTGGAGCCAGCCCGTCAGTGCGGCCCCCATCAGCCAGGAGACACGCATGCCACCCGCTCACGGACATTCGCCCGATCCCCAACAAGGCCACCCCCATGTTCACTCACATGACCATGCGCACAGCACCCTGGGCGAGATGGACCTGCGGGTGCGCGCTCTCGAAACCCTGCTGACGCAAAAAGGTTACTTGGACCCGGCCGCCGTGGACCGCATCATCGAAACCTACGAGGTGCATGTGGGCCCGCACAACGGCGCCAAAGTGGTGGCCCGCGCCTGGGCTGACCCGGCTTTTAGAGACTGGCTGCTGAAAGACGCCACCGCCGCCATCGCCTCGATGGACTACACCGGCCGCCAGGGCGAGCACATGGTGGCCGTGCCCAACACCCCCCAGACGCACAACATGGTGGTCTGCACCCTGTGCAGCTGCTACCCCTGGCCTGTGTTAGGCCTGCCCCCGGTTTGGTACAAAAGTGCGGCTTACCGCTCGCGCGCCGTGATCGAGCCGCGGGCCGTGCTGGCCGACTTTGGCGTGACCCTGCCGCCGGAGCAAAACATCCGCGTCTGGGACTCCACCGCCGAAGTGCGCTACTTGGTGCTGCCCGAGCGCCCCGCAGGCACCGAAGGCTGGAGCGAAGAACAACTGGCCCAACTGGTGACCCGCGACGCCATGATTGGCACAGGTCTGCCCTTGAATCCACAGTTGAACCCGCAGGAGGCGGCATGAACGGCGTGCACGACATGGGCGGCCTGCAAGGCTACGGCCCGGTTCAGATCGAGGCCAACGAACCGCTTTTCCATGGCGAGTGGGAGCGCCGCGCCTTGGGGCTCACGGTGGCCATGGGCGCCAGCGGCCTGTGGAACATCGACCTGGCCCGCTCGGCCCGGGAATCTTTGCCCCCGCTCGACTATGTGCAAGGCCCCTATTACGCCATCTGGACCAAGGCACTGCAAAAGCTGCTGATCGAGCGCGGCTTGATCACCGAACAGGAACTGGCGACGGGCCAAGCCATCACGCCGCCTGTGGCAGGCGTGCGGGTGCTCAAAGCCGCCGAGGTCGATGCGGCTTTGGCCAAAGGCAGCCCGACAGACCGCCCCAGCACGCAGGCCCCCCGCTTTGCCGTGGGCCAGCGTGTGCGCGCCCTCAAGCTCAACCCCCAAGGCCACACCCGGCTGCCGCGTTATGTGCGCGGCCATGTGGGCACGGTGGTGCTGCACCACGGCAGCCACGTGTTGCCCGACCAGCATGTGAACAAGATGCTGCCGCCGTTTGATGGCGCGGGCGAGCACCTCTACACGGTGGTGTTTGACGGCACCGAGCTGTGGGGCCCGCAAGCCGAGGCCGGGCACCAAGTGAGCGTGGACGCCTGGGAGTCTTATTTGGAAGCGACCCCCAACTGATCAAGACCCCATGAACACCGCCATCCAAGACCTGAACGACCTGGCCCGCGCTTGCGGCGACGGCTTTCCCATGCCCGCCACCGCCCACAACGGCGCGGTGTTTGAAGAACCTTGGCAGGCCCACGCCTTTGCCATGACCTTGCAGCTGCACGAAAAAGGCGTCTTCACCTGGCCGCAGTGGGCCGAAGCCCTGACCCGCGAGATCCGCGCGGGCCAAACGCGCGGCGAAGCCGACGACGGCAGCCTGTACTACACCCACTGGCTCAACGCGCTGGAGCAGATGGTGATCGAGCGCCAGCTGGGCACACCCGATGAAATCCATGATTTGGAACACGCGTGGGAAGCGGCAGCCGAGCGCACGCCGCACGGCCAGCCCATCGTTCTGAACGCTGAATAAAGAGGCCTTGTTTGAATCTTCGTTTGTGGGCCATGCTGGCCTTGATGGGCAGTTTGTTGTCCTTGGCATTTGGCACCTCGTTTGCTAAGAGCTTGTTCCCGGCCTTGGGCGCTGAGGGCACCACCGCCTACCGCATCGTGTTTGCCACGCTGATCCTGATGGCGGTGTTCCGGCCTTGGCGCAGAAAATGGGTCTGGGCCGATGCCTTGCCGCTGGGCCTGTACGGCGTCACACTGGGCGTGATGAACCTGCTGTTTTACAGCGCGATCAAGACCATTCCCTTTGGCGTGGCCATTGCCATTGAATTCACGGGGCCCTTGGCCGTAGCGGTCTGGACCTCCAAAAAAGCCAGCGACTGGCTCTGGGTGGCGCTGGCCATCGCGGGCCTGGCCTTGCTGCTGCCCCTGCCCGGGGGCGATGCAGCCACAGCGCTCGACCCCATGGGCATGTTTTTCGCCTTCACGGCGGGCATTTGCTGGGCGCTTTACATCGTGTTTGGCCAGCGCGTGGCCATGCGCTATGGCAGCATGGCGACCCCCATGGGCATGCTGGCCGCCGCCATCGTGGTGGCCCCCATCGGGGTTTTCCATGCGGGCACGGCCATGCTGGATCCGCAATGGCTGGCCGCAGGCCTGGCCGTCGCCTTGTTGTCCAGCGCCATTCCTTACGCGCTGGAAATGTTTTCGCTGAACCACCTGCCCAAAAACACCTTCAGCATCCTGCTCAGCCTGGAGCCTGCGGTGGGCGCACTGGCCGGCTGGCTGGTGTTGTCGGAGCGCCTGAGCCCTTCCCAAGGGCTGGCCATTGCGTTGGTGATGGTCGCCTCCATGGGCACGGCCTGGTCGGCCGGAAAAGCCAAGCCCTGAAACCAGCCGGGCGCTTGCGCCGCGGCCTGCAGGCTCACCTGGCCGGCGTGGCGCTGGCCGCAGCCCCCGGCGGACTGACTGGCACCGCTGCTGGTGCGGCAGGTGCGGCAGGTGCAGCGGGCGCGGCAGGTGCAGCGGGCGCGGCTGCAGCTGCGGGTGTGCCTGCCGCAGGGGCGGCTGCGGCGCCCTCTGCGGGTGCAGGCGGGTTGCTGCCGGTGAGCTTGTCCACCTGTTTGAGCAGCCAGTTGCGGTTTTCAAGCCGCTGTTTTTCCTTGAGGGCTTTTTCTTCGGCGATTTGCGTCCGCAAGGCGGCAATCTTGTCCTGCAGGGCCCGCTGCTCGGCCAACTTGGCCTCTTCGACCGCACGTTCTGCCTGCAAGCGCTCGTCCTCGATGGCCTGGATCCGTGCTGCCTCTTGGGCCGCCAGCCGGGCCACTCGGTCCTGCTCGGCCTTGTTGCGCGCCGTTCTGGCGGCCGCGATTTCACGCACGCCCGTGCTCCAGGGCAAACCCTCCAGTTGGCGCTGGATGGCCGTTTCCAGCGAAATACCCTCGGACTTGCCGCGGTTCGAGGCGCTGAAAAAACCCTCGCAACGGGTTTGTATGCCCCCCGCCAGCGTACAGGCATGACCCGCCGGATTGTTGTTGCCCCAGGCCTTGGGGGCCGCCAAAAAAGCATCGCACTGGGCAAACACCCTCTGGATGCGGGCATCTTCGGCACTGGGCTGGGGGTCGGTGAAATCAAACCAGTCTGGCCGGACCTTTTCATGCGCCAGGCCGATGCGCAGGCATTGGCCCTTGGCGGGCGCCAGTTGGGCCAGCATGCCCGCCCAGACGGCATTCGTCAGGGCGTTGTCCTTGACCACTTTGAATCGCACTTCGCCTTGCGCCGGGCAGGCATTGATCACCTGATCCTGAACCCGCTTGAACTGTCCACGCCAACGGACCGTGACCGCCTCCTCGTCGGCAGGGGTGATCGAGATGCGCGCGTCAAAGAAGGGCGCACGCACCACCCGCTCCACGGGGGGCTGGCCAGGCACGGTGATTTCCAGATTGCACACCTGCTCGCCGTTGAGCACACGGGCAGAAACGGGCACCACATTGGGCTGGCCCGCCAGCAGCACATACTGACCCGCCCACACCCCAGGCGCAGCCAGCAGGCACAGTACCGCCCCGAACCACCCACGACTTGCTCCCATTGCGCACCCATTCCGATGAAAAAAACACCTACCTGGTGTATCGGCAGCAACACGCCTGACTTGATAGCCGCTTAGCGCCCGACAAAGACCGGTTTGCGCCCTTGGGCAAATGCCGCACGGCCTTCGGCAAAGTCTTGACTTTGGCTGCTCAGGCGCTCGCGCTCACGCAACCGGCCCTCATCGAAGAGCCCGACTTCGATGTCACGCAGCGATTTTTTGGTGTCCTGCACCGCCACAGGGGCCAGCGCCAGCACATCGTCCAGCAGGCTCTGCAGCGTGCTGGCCCAATCCTCGCCGCCCACCAGGGCTTCGAACAGGCCCATGGCATCGAGTTGTTGGTCGGTGAAGGGCCGGGCCGTCAAAAAAGCCCTTCGGGTGCCGGCCATCCCGAAATGGCTCACATACCGCTGCAAACCACTGGGGTAGTAATGCAGGCCCAGCGCTGTGGCGGGCATGCGCCACTCGAGGCCCTTCAAGCCGATGCGCAGGTCACAGGCCAGCACCACATCGGTGGCGCCCCCATACACACTGCCGTTCAGGGCACACACCGTGACTGGACGCAGCCCTGACAGGGCCTGCGGAATCTCCTCGAAAAAACCCGCACCTTGGCCCTTTTCGTCAAAACCGCCAATGTCGTAGCCGGCACAAAAAACCGGCCTGGGCTGACCCGCCGTGTTGGCCGTCAGCACCAGCACACGCACATCCTGCGCACGGTTGACCACCTCAAAATGGGCCAGCAGGGTCTTGAGATCGGTGTTTTCCAGCCGATTGCGCTGGTCCGGGCGGTTCAAGGTGATCGTGGCCACCCCGCCCTGGATGTGTAAAACAGGGGCAGAAGCTGGCGCGGGGGCTGATGGCATGAGGCTGATCCCAAACAAAAAGGGTGTCCATAGACACCCTGATTGTAGAAAGCGGCCCCGGCGCGGGGACCGCTCATGAAGTCAAGGCTCAGGCCTTGGCTTTGGCTTTGTTCAAGGCGGCCTTGACCGAAGCTTCAGCTTGGGCGGTGGCGGCTTTGACGCTGGCTTCGGCGCTGTCAGCCGCTTGCTTGGCCACTTTTTTCAGGGTTTCGGCCGCTGTCTGGCTGGCTTCGAAAGCGGTCTTCATCACAGCCACGGCGGCTTCGGAGCCGGCAGGGGCGTTTTTCAGGCTGCTCTCGACCAGGCTTTTCACCGCCTTTTCGGATTCGGCCATTTTGCCTTCAACGGCTTTGGTGAACTCGGCGCCGGTGTTGTTGGCGATGTCGGCCAGGTGGCGGCCATAAGACACCGACTTTTCGAAGGCAGGCTGCATCAAAGCGGTTTGCACAGCCATCAGGTCCTGGGGCGACTTGGCAGCCATCAGGGCTTGCATGTTGGAGAAAGCCTCACCAACGGCGGCTTTGCCTGCGGCCATGTTCAGTTCGACCAGGCGCTCGAAGCCGGCAAAAGCGGTTTGCGACAGGCCGGCAGCCACGTTCAGGTTGGCTTGTTGGGTGGCGGTGAATTGATCGGCATTGAAGTTCATGGGGTGCTCCTGAGAGGTTTTGTTGCAATGCAGCAATTTGAACAGCGCCGGTGCGGCAAGGCAAGGGCAAACCCTCACTTTAGAGTCCGCTCTCCAATTGAGCGCGGGCGTGCGTCCACCCACGGCAGGTGCGGCAAAACCCGTTGTACCAGCGGCAAAAGGCCATTGCCCCTGACGCCAGGCCAACTCACTACACTTGCGCAAGCGGCCATGTCGGCCAGGTCACCGCCTTTTACGTATGGAATTTTTAAGTCTCCTGCTCCTCTCGGCACTGGGCATCCATTGGCTCAACCTTCAGGGCCAGCGCAAACGCACCGCCTTGCTGGCTGAGCATTTGCGGCCCTATCAGATAGAGAAACTCATGTCGCAACTCACCACGTCTTACATGCGTGCGCTGGGCGAATCCGACCCTGAGCGGCAGCAGCACATCCTCTTGCTGCAGGAACAGGCCGAACACCAAATGGCCGCTGATTTTCAGCAACTGTCGCGCCGATTTGCCGAGCTGCCCGCACCCCAGGCGCGTGGCTTCAAGCTGGCCCTGCCTTTCATTGACCAGGTCTCCCCCAAATTCAGTTTCGACATGCGGCGGCTGGTGGAGGTGCATGCCCAGGGCATTGCACGCGCCGTGGACAACCACCAGGGCCTGTCGCCCAAGGCGCGGTCCTTTCGCATGATGGGCGAAATGTTTTTGATGCAGCACAGCTGCCACTGGTTTTGCCGCTCCAAAGCCATCGCCTCGGCCCGCATGCTGGCCCAGCACCAGACCCGCTACGAGCAGGCGCTCGACGCGGTCAGCCCCGAAACCCGCCAGGCCTACCTGGCCGTGGTGCAGGGCTGAAGCGCCCCAACCGTCAACGTGCGAGTGCCTGCATCGCCGCCTGCGCGATGCTGTCGGCGTCGACCGCAAAAAAGCGGCGCAGCGCGGCGCGGGTGTCGCTGCGACCAAAACCGTCGGTGCCCAGCGTGTGGTAGCGGCGGCCTTCGGGCACGAAGGCGCGCACGCTCTCGGGCACGGCGCGCACGTAGTCGGTGGCGGCCATCACCGGGCCTTGCGTGCTGGCCAGCAGTTGCGCCAAATGACCCTTGCTCTCGGCTTGCGCCATGCCGTCCCGCGCCAGTTCGCTCCAGCTGGTGATGCTCAGCACCGTCACGCCCACGCCTTGCGCGGCCAGTTGCTGCGCGGCTTTGACCACCTCGGTCAAGATCGCGCCCGAGCCGAGCAAAGTCACGCGCTGGTCGGCATCGCTTGGCCCGTACACGCCAAATCGGTAGCCCCCGCGCAGCACATCGGCGGCCACGCCCGCAGGCAAATCGGGCTGGGCGTAGTTCTCGTTCATCAGGGTGATGTAATAAAACACGTCGGCTTGCTGCTCGACCATCTCGCGCATGCCCGCGTCCAGAATCACCGCCAGCTCGCCTGCGAAGGCCGGGTCGTAAGCCTTGCAGTTGGGGATGGTGGCTGCCACCAAGTGGCTGCTGCCGTCCTGGTGCTGCAGGCCCTCGCCGCCCAAGGTGGTGCGCCCGGATGTGGCACCCAGCAAAAAGCCCCTCGCCCGTTGGTCGGCGGCGGCCCAGATGGCGTCGCCCACGCGCTGGAAGCCGAACATCGAGTAATAAATGTAGAAGGGCAGCATGGCCAGGCCGTGCACGCTGTAGCTGGTGGCCGCCGCCGTCCAGCTGGCGATCGCACCCGCTTCGCTGATGCCTTCTTCCAGAATCTGGCCGTCGGTGGCTTCGCGGTAGCTCAGCACCGAGCCGATGTCTTCGGGCGCGTAACGCTGGCCCACGCTGCTGTAAATGCCCACCTGCTTGAACAGGTTGGCCATGCCGAAGGTGCGCGCCTCATCGGCCACGATGGGCACGATGCGTGGGCCCAAGGCGCTGTCTTTGAGCAGGTTGCCCAGCATGCGCACAAAGGCCATGGTGGTGCTCATCTCCTTGCCGTCGGCCTGCAGCGCAAACTGGCCATAAGTGCCCAAGGCGGGCACGGGCAAGCGCTCGCAGGCGGTCTCGCGTTTGGGCAAGCTGCCGCCCAAGCGGGCGCGGTGTTCGCGCAGGTAGCGCATCTCGGCGCTGTCGTCGGCCGGTTTATAAAACGCCAGGCCCTTGGCCTGCTCGTCGCTCAGTGGCAGGTCAAAGCGGTTGCGGTAATCGATGAGGTCTTGCTCGTCGAACTTCTTCTGGCTGTGCGTGGTCATCTTGCCTTGCCCCGCGCTGCCCATGCCAAAACCTTTTTTGGTGTGCGCCAGGATCACCGTGGGCTGGCCGCGGTGCGCAGCCGCCGCCGCATAGGCCGCGTGGATCTTCACGATGTCGTGCCCGCCGCGCTTGAGCTGGTCGATCTGCTCGTCGGTCATGCCCTGCGCCAGCCGCGCCAGTTCTTCGTTTTGGCCAAAAAAATTGTCGCGGTTGAAGCGCCCGTCCTTGGCGGCAAAGGTCTGCATCTGGCCGTCCACCGTGTTGGCAAAGGCACGCAGCAAAGCGCCCGAGGTGTCGCGCGCCAGCAAACCATCCCAATCGCTGCCCCAGACCAGTTTGACCACGTTCCAGCCCGCGCCGGCAAACAGCTTTTCCAGCTCGTCGATGATGCGGCCGTTGCCGCGCACCGGGCCATCGAGGCGCTGCAAATTGCAGTTGACCACCCACACCAAGTTGTCCAGTTTCTCGCGCGCGGCCAGGGTCAGGGCGCTCATGCTTTCGGGCTCGTCCATCTCGCCGTCGCCAAACACGCCCCACACCTTGCGGCCGCCGCAGTCCTGCAACTGGCGGTGCGTCAGGTAGCGCATGAAGCGGGCGTGGTAGATCGAACTGATCGGCCCCAAGCCCATCGAGCCGGTGGGGAACTGCCAGAAGTCGGGCATCAACCAAGGGTGCGGGTAGCTCGACAAACCGCGTGCGCCGCTGCCCGGTGCGGTGATTTCCTGGCGGTAGTGCATCAGGTCCGCCTCGGTCAGGCGCCCTTCCAGAAAAGCGCGGGCGTAAACGCCGGGGGCGCTGTGCGGCTGGAAAAACACCAGGTCACCCTTGTGCTGCTCGGTGCGGGCGTGGAAGAAGTGGTGAAAACCGGTCTCGAACAAATCGGCCACGCTGGCATAGCTGGCGATGTGCCCGCCCAACTCGCCATAGGCCTGGTTGGCCCGCACCACCATGGCCAGCGCGTTCCAGCGCATGATGGCCACCAGCCGCTCTTCGGTGGCCAAGTCGCCAGGAAACACCGGCTGGTCATCGACCGCGATGGTGTTCATGTAGGGTGTGTTCAGCTCGGGCTGCCAACCCGTGCGCTGCTGGCGGGCCACGCGGGCCAGCTCGTCCAGCATCTGGCGTGCCCGCTGCGGGCCTTGGGTGGCGATCAGCGAGAGCAAGGCTTCGCGCCACTCGGCGGTCTCTTCAGGGTCGATGTCGTGGGTGGACAACAGCGCGTGCAAATGGGGTTCGACAGGTGCGTTCATGGCTTGGACTGTACAGAGCCGCACGGCGCATGTGCTGCCTATTTTCACCTTTTCTGCCGCGATTTAAAGCACAATATGCCGAAATCACTTGGAATTTGGCACATGATTCTGGACAACGTGGATTTGAAGATACTCGATGAACTGCAGCGCGATGGCTCGCTGTCCAATGTGGCGCTGGCCAAACGCATTGGGCTCTCGCCCTCGCCTTGCCTGGCGCGGGTCAAGGCGCTGGAGTCGGGCGGCGTCATCCAGCGCTATGTGGCGCTGGCCAGCGCGGCGGCGCTGGGCCTGGGCCTGACGGTGTTCATTTCGATCAGCCTCAAGACCCAAAGCAAGGCCACCTTGGCCGACTTTGAAGCCCACATCGCCCGGCACGACGAGGTGATGGAGTGCTATTTGATGACCGGCGACAGCGACTACCTGCTGCGCGTGGCGGTGCGCGACATGGCGGCGCTCGAGCGCTTCATCCTGGAGCAGCTCTCACCGATTCCGGGCGTCGAAAAAATCCGCTCCAGCTTCGCGCTCAAGCAAGTGCGCTACAAGACGGCGCTGCCGCTGGGCTTGGGTTAATTGAACGGGTGGCTCACACCCGGATCGAAAAACCACCATCCACAGCCAAGCACTGTCCGGTGATGTATTGGGCTTCATCCGACGCCAAAAAAGCGGCCGCTTTGGCAATGTCCCAACCTGTGCCCATACGGCCAGTGGGGCACATCGCATGGCGCTTTTCCACCATCTCTTCGTGCGAGGCGTACTGGCCTGAAATCGCTTTGTAAATGTGGGGCGTGTCCATCATGCCGGGCATGATGGCATTGACCCGGATGCCTTTGCGTGCATATTCAAGTGCCATCGACGCGGTCAGGTGGTTGACCGCCGCCTTGCTGGCGTAATAGGCTGGGTAGGGGTAGCCGGTGTAACGGATGGCGGCCAGCGATGAGATGTTGACAATCGCACCCTTGCCCTGCCGCACCATGACGGGCAACACCGCCTGGCAAGTCAGGAAGACGCTCTTGAGGTTCACATCCATCGCGTGGTCCCAATCCCCCTCGCTCAGCGTTTCCATGGTGCCCATGGCGGGCAAGCCCACGTTGTTGTGCAGCACATCGATCTGCCCAAAATACGCCACGATCTCAGCCATCACCGCATTCACCTCATCGCGCTGGGTCACGTCGCAGCGCCAAGCCACCGCCGTCCCCCCCTCGGCGACGATCAGGTCCACGGTCGCCTGCGCGGCCGCCAGATCGATGTCGATGGCCGCAATCGTTGCTCCGTCTCGGGCATATTGCACCGCTGCCGCTTTGCCATTGCCCCAACCGGGGCCCACCGAACCGGCGCCGCACACCACGGCCACACGGCCATCAAATCGTCGAGCCATGTTTTTCAATCCTTGAAAAGTAGACCGCCAGCGATGTTTTTTCTAGCGTCCACCGACCACGGAAGGCAACCACAAGGACACCGCAGGCACAAAGGTGATCAAGAGCACGACGCCGATGGCTGCGGCCAAGAAGGGCAACACTTCCCGGTTGACCTCGTCCGACCGGGCCCCAGCAATCAGCGCACCAATGGACAGACTGATGGCCACCGGCGGCGTGATCAGCCCGATGAGCAAATTGATGCCAACGATCATTGAGAAATGGTAGGGATCAATGCCGAATTTGGCCGCCACGGGGTAGAGCACCGGGCACAGCAACACCAAAGACGGGCCGTTTTCCATGAAGGTACCCACCACCAACAACAGCACATTGACCAGCAACAAAAACAACATCGGACTGCCGATCGAGCCGAGTACCCACTCGGCAATGCGCTGCGGTGCTTGCTCGTAAGCCAGGAACCAGGACACCACCTGCGCTCCACCCAAGATGACCATGATCACCGCGGTACCGCGCGCCGAGCCCACCAGCGCCAGCCAGAGCTTGCGCAAATTCAGTTGGCGGTGAATGAAGAACCCCACCAACAACGCGTACACCACCGCCACCGCGGAAGATTCAGTCACATTGAAAATGCCCGAACGGATGCCCACGATCAGAAAGACCGGCATCGCCAATGCCCAAAATGCCAGCTTGAATTCACGCCAGATACCGGACAAATTGACCGCCTGCGCCGCCGGATAGCCACGACGCCTGCTGATCACCACCGCCACCAGCATGATGGCACTGGCATAAAGAATGCCGGGGATGACTGCTGCAACAAACAACTTGAGCGGTGACAAATTGGTCAACACACTGATCATCAAAAACGTGATCGATGGTGGAATGATCGGCCCCACCACGTTGGCAGCAGCCGTCAATGCTGCTGAAAATCCTCGCCCATACCCGGCTTTGATCATGGCCGGTATCAGCACCTTGCCCAGGGCCGATGTGTCGGCAATGGCGGAACCCGAAATGCCCGACATCAAAGTGGCCGAAGCCACATTGGTCATGGCCAAACCACCCCTGAAACGACCAAACACGGCGTTGCAAAAACCCAGCAACCTGTCGGTCATGCCCCCCTGCGCCATGAGCTCACCGGCCAGCAAAAACAAGGGAATGGCCAACAGCAAAAAGCTGTCCAGCCCCTGATAAATTTGCTGGGGAACGATCATCAGGTCAATGCCGCCGACAAAAATCACCGCGATCGTCGCCGACAGCACCAAGGCAAACGCGACGGGCACCGCCAAAAGCAACAGCACTGCCAAAGACAGCAACAGCACACCAAGCATCGTCATCTGAATCTCACTCCACGGGCACGATCGAATCGACGGCCGGCGTCTGCCCCCCCAGTCGCGCCAGCGTCAGCACCAGCGCCATCAGCACCGCACCAACGGCCATCGCCGCATAAGGAATCGTCATCGGGATTTCCAACGCAGCAGAGTCTTGGCCCGCGTTGAGCATCGCGAACCGCACGCCTGCCCAAGCCATCACACCCGCAGTCGCCATCACAGCCACGTCCCGTAAAGCGAGCAACACCCAGCGCACGCGCGGCGGCACCGAATTGACCAGCGCGCCTACCGCCACATGACCACCTTCACGCAAACATGCGCCCGTGCCGAGCATGGCCATCCAGGCCACCAACATCCGGGCCACCTCCTCCGTCCAGGCGGGTGCCCGGCCAATCACGTAGCGCCCAAATACTTGGTAAAAAAGCGCCAGCGTGACCGCCAGCAGCATCAAGCCGAGGATCACATCGAGCGAACGCTCTATGCGCATCGCCCAAGCGATCGCAGCATGGGGTGGCCGCACCTGGGCGGCCTCACCAACTGCACGGATCACTTGACGGCCGCGAACTTGGCTGCCCAGGGCGCAAGATCAGGGAACTCTTTGGCGATGCCGCCGAGTCGGCTGCGAATGGACTCGCGGTCAATGTCACTGAACTGCATGCCCGACTTGGAAAGCTTGTCACGCAAACTGCTTTCCAGCTTCGCCATCTTGTCGCTGGCCTCCAGCATCACCTTGTCGCCCTCTTCCTTGAGCAAGATTTGCACATCGGCGGGCAAGCGCTTGAAACGCGCATCCGAATAGATCCAGGTCATCGCGCCAATGATGTGCCGGGTGTCGATCGCGAATTTTTGGACCTCGTTGAACTTGAAGTTGTCAATGAACTCCAAGGGGTTCTCTTGGCCGTCCACCACCCCCTGCTGCAACGAGGTGAAAAGTTCGGCAGCGCCCATGGGCACAGGGCTCGCGCCGAGCAGGTCCCAAGTCATCCGGTACATCTTGAGAGGTGGCACGCGCAACTTCAGGCCCTTGATGTCATTGACCGTCTTGACCGGCTTGTTGGAAGTCAGCCAACGCGCACCGCGGTAGCCTGCGCCGACGATACGGAATGAGCTTTTCTTGGCGACCTCTTCGATGAATTCGGCACCAACCGGGCCAAAGTAAACCTTTTTAAAGTGATCAAGGTCGCGGATCAAGTAGGGATACGCCTCCAAACCGGGCAAGGGGTTGTAGCGATCCAGCGTGCCAATCGACTGCAGCACGATGTCGTTGGTGCCGATTTTCAGGCCCTCGATCGAGGCAGGCCAATCACCCGTCGAGCCACTGGCCGCGATCTGGATTTTCACCCTGCCGCCCGAGCGCGTTTCGACAGCTTTGGCATAAGCCTCAGCGGTTTCAAACCAAATGTTGCCGGGGTTGTAAACGTGTGCCATTTTGAGCACGATGGGCGCTTGCGCCCATGCGGGTGCTGCACCCAGGCTGGCCACCACGGCTGTCGCACCGATGGCCTTGAGCAATGCACGTTTGTTCGTCTTCAACATCTTGGAGGTCTCCTGAATGGGTGGATGATTTCGTGGCAAGCATGGTGTTTTTGCTGCTTAAATCAGTATGTCACCCGATACCCCCATGAATAAAAAGGGAAAACCCTGACCGTACCGCCCATTTGCGCGGTAATGGTCACCTAGAGCACAGGCCCCATCCTGACTGCGCCTCAGCCTCTGGCCACCCACTCGGAAAGTCAAAGCACGGCGCGTGCTGCGGCAAGCCCAGTACGTGACCGATCCAACGAAGCAAACCCGACTCGGTCAGATGACCCCGCCCATCCTGATGGCCTGCCCGGGGTTCATCGGCTGTGCAACGGTCCACCTTGCGGGTCAGATCATGCGCAAATGTTTGCGACTTTGAATGCGACTTGAAAGCGGCTTTTCTTTAGCCACCCGCCCGCGCTTTCAAATAAGGCCCCACCTGGTGCCGGCTGGTGCGCTGCAGGCCCATCAGCAAAGCGTGGTCCGGCTCGGTGCAGCCGTAGCGGGTTTTCAGGTCGTGCTGCATCTGCGCCAGCAAATGCGCGGCCATCTCGGCATCGGCCAGGGCCCGGTGGGCACGGCCCGACGCAGGCAGGTGGTGCAGCGCCGCCAGCGTGCCCAGCTTGTGGTTGGGCGCTTGCGGGTACAGGCGGCGCGAGAGCAGCACGGTGCAGGCAAACGGGTGCGACGCATCCTGTCCGCAACGGGCCAGCTCGGCTTGCCAGAACTTTTTGTCAAAGGCCGCGTTGTGCGCCACCATCGGCCGCCCGCCCACAAAACGGGCCGCCTCGCGCATCACCTGCTCGGCCGGGGCCGCGGCCTGCACCATCTCGTTGGTGATGCCCGTGAGCTGGGTGATGAAGGTATTCACCCGCACCCCGGCGTTCATCAGGCTTTGGTAACGGTCCACCACCTGCCCGCCTTCGAGCATGACGATGGCCACCTCGGTGGCGCGGTCGCCCATGTTGGGCGAGATGCCGGTGGTTTCGAAGTCGATGACGGCGATGGGCTGCATGGGCGTTTGATGGGGGTGCTGCTCGCGCTGGTGCCGGATGGCCCGCATGGCCACCCGATCGGCAGGGGTGCCCAGAGCATACAAGGCCAGACAAGCCGCCCTGCCACGCGCACCACAAATGTGTATAACTGCTGCATGTGCGCCCACTACGAATCCCCCCACGACCGAGCCCTGCTGCAAAAGCATTTCGGCATCGGCTTGCCCAGCGAGCTGGCCCGGCGCGATGTCTGGCCGGGCTACATGAGCACCTTCATCCGACGCCACCCCCATGCCGACGTGGGCGATGACGCGGTGCCCGCGCGTGAGGCGCTGCTGGGCAGCTTCGGCCTGATCCCGCACTGGTCCAAGGACGACAAGATCGCCCGCCACACCTACAACGCCCGCAGCGAAACCGTGGCCGAAAAACCCAGCTTTCGCGACGCCTGGCGGCGGGCCCAGCACTGCATCATCCCGGTGCAGGCCTTTTTTGAACCCGACTGGCGCAGCGGCAAAGCCGTGCCCACCCGCATCACCCAGGTCAGCGGCGAGCCCATGGGCCTGGCCGGGCTGTGGGCGCAGTGGCGCTCACCCGCTGGCGAGACGGTGCACAGCTTCACCATGCTGACGATCAACGCCGACGAACACCCCTTCATGCGCAACTTTCACAAGCCCCAGGATGAAAAACGCTCGGTGGTGGTCCTGCCGCCCGAGCGTTACGACGACTGGCTGCAGGCGCGTGCGGGGGAGAGTGGGGCATTCTTGCGGCCGTGGCCCGCTGAGCAGCTGGCGGGCGAGGCACCGCAAAGCGCCTGGATCTGAAAAAAAAAGCCCCTCCACCAGACGGCAGAGGGGCGGCATCGAAGCCAACATCAGGGCAACTGCAAAGCACTGATGTTGTCAGTATACTGTTGTTTTATACAGTATTGTCAATGTCATGCCCCCACTC
>Ga0255124_1000013_pt1 | contig 91265 bp, 72 predicted proteins | sample Law_Cont_RepB_8d_FD_188564 | JGI IMG/M metagenome (GOLD analysis project Ga0255124, IMG submission 188564) | Freshwater microbial communities from St. Lawrence River, New York, United States - Law_Cont_RepB_8d | ecosystem: Environmental > Aquatic > Freshwater > River | place: USA: New York... | reverse complement strand
AGATGAAGACATTGTTTTCTTTCACGTAAGCCACCCGTTTGTTGTCGGGCGATAGGGTAGGATACCGCATACGTCCGGGTATGTAGGTGATTTTATGTGATTGTAAATCAACGACATAGCATTTTGCTGTGAATGAATGGCGATAGACTTGCTGCTTTTCGTATTGTACCACCATGAACTTCTCGTCGCCGCTGATTTCGTAGCTGCCTTGAGGCGGGATTTCGGAAAACCACTTAGAATCGAACAGCGTAGTACTTGTGGCTAATTTCCCTTCGATGTCTTTTTTAACCAACGACCAATTTGAGGGGGCATTGGGTATTGATTTGCCAGCTTCTTCCTGAACAAATTCCAAAAAGTGTTTGCCATCGGGTGCGAATTCACCGAAGTTGCCCGGTTTGGGATACAGGGTGGGGTCGCGGAAAACTCTCTCCAGTGTAAGGCCTGTCTTTTCCTCAACCGCGGCGGATGCTTTGGCTGCTGTGTTTTGGGCGATTGATGTTTGGATGCCGAACCCGAAAAGGAATACGAAACTGAACAGTGATTTTCTCATGCTTGTCAATGATTTCATGCACTAATGATGTTAAATGCGTTGCAGTTTTACTGTGCTGCGGGGCTTAATAATCACCGGTACCATTTCGTGAGTCACCACGGAACCGTCTAATCCGAACCATTTTTCAGGTTTGCCTGCCAAAACCTTCATGTTGTCGTAGGCTTGCATCACCAAGTCATCGATAATCGACAATTCATTCTCTTGGCTCATTTCTTCATCAACCAATACAAATCGGAAATCGCCCAGGTGATTTTTGTCGATAAATGCGTGGTAATATGGATCCAAATCGATTTCGTCTTTATCAACCATTTCTTGAATCACCATCCTCAAATACACGCTGATTCTTTGTTGAACACGGAATCCCAACCTGAATCTTACACGAATGATATCGTTCTTCTCAACCACGTTGATTTTGTATTCCATGGTGTAAGGCTCATCTGTGATTTCTATGTTCACGAACCAGTAAAAATCTGCACGCTTGGGGCGCTTGTATAAGATAGAATAGATCAAGGGCGATTCTACTTCGTCATCGGCTTTTGCTTTACTTAGGTAGATAAGGTGTGTGGCAAATTTGGGTAGGGTTGTATCTTGACTCAGCGCACGGAGTTTGTCTCTGTAGCTTGTGAGTTTCTCAGTCACCACCATGCTTTGGTTGATTTTTCCGCCGCGATAGCTGATATACATGACCAGGATGATTCCCGCGCCAATGAGCAATGTTACGAAGCCTCCATCTGCAAATTTACTTAGGTTGGCAATCAGGAAGGCCGTTTCAACCACCACGAATACCGTCATGATGAGGTATACCAAAATGATGTTCCACCGTTGTTTTCTCAGGTAATAGAACAACAAAATAGATGTCATTAGCATGGTAACGGTAATGGCTAAGCCGTAGGCCGCTTCCATTTTGGCACTTTCTTCAAAAATCAAAACGATAAAAATACACCCAATCAAAAGGGCATTGTTTACAACGGGAATGTAAATCTGTCCCTTGATGTTCGTTGGGAACTTAACAGTAAATTTCGGGAAGAAGTGTAATCGAATCGCTTCAGAAACCAAGGTAAAAGATCCGCTAATGAGTGCTTGAGAGGCGATGATCGCCGCCATGGTAGCAATGGCGATACCCACCAACAAAAACCAATCGGGCATCACGCCATAAAACGGCTTCTGTCCTTCTAGCGATGTGCCCACTCTATTGAGTAGCCAGGCGCCCTGACCGAAGTAATTCATGAGCAATGTGATTTTTACAAAAATCCAAGAGACACGAATGTTTTGTTTGCCGCAGTGACCCAAGTCAGAATAAAGGGCTTCTGCTCCTGTTGTGCATAGGAATACAGCGCCCAACAACAAAAACGCATTTGGGCTTGATTGCAAGAAATCAACGATATATAATGGGTTGAAGGCTTTGAGTATTTCGGGGTGTTGAATGATTTGGTTGAATCCCAAAACCCCCAACATGGAGAACCATACGAGCATAATCGGACCGAAAAATTTACCCACGGCGTTTGTACCCACGCGTTGAAACAAGAAAATCACACAAATGATCGCAATGACGATGGGCACTGTGTGTATTTGGCTGAGGTCATAGGCATAGCCGTGTTCCGGGGTGATGTACATCAAACCTTCAATCGCGGAAGAAACCGAAATCGGTGGAGTAATAATCCCATCGGCGAGGAGCATGGCGCCACCCACGACGGTTCCTAAAACCAAATATGGAAAACGTCTTCTAAGAAGACTGTAAAGCGAAAAAATACCCCCTTCGCCATTGTTGTCGGCCTGAAGCGTAAGGATCACATACTTAATGGTGGTTTGTAGCATTAACGTCCAAAACACAGCACTCAACCCTCCATAAATGAGCGTTTCGCTGATGGGTTTGTCGCCCATAATGGCACTCATTACATACAATGGTGAGGTACCGATGTCGCCAAAGATGATGCCGAGGGTAATCAAAAGGCCAGCGCCGGTGACCTTGTTTATGTGAGAGTGGCTCATGAGAATTTAGTGGGGCGAATTTAATGAGGAATTGATTTCGAGGATAAGAAATAATTTCTATGTGTTCATTTTGTGAATAAGTGTGAATATCGCGTTTTTGTGGGCATTGCGCAATGTGGATGGATGGGTGAAAATTGGTTTCGACAAATGTTAAATTGACACTTAAAATGTAAGAACTTTGTGGCGTCGAAAAATACCTCAACCACACATGTCAACAAAATCATCTTCCAAAAACGCCCCTGAAATTGATTCAACAGTTCGCTACGAAGGCATTAGCAGTTTTTACGCCGATTTGGTATTCGGTCCGAAAGCCCAAGCCGTCTACCTTTCTACTGCTGCACAAAATGCCATCGCCCAAGCCGCTAGTCATGGTCAGCCAATCTCAAGGGAAACGGCCGACGAAGTAGCTGCGGGGATGCAAGCATGGGCGTTGGATTTGGGAGCGACCCACTACACCCACTGGTTTCAACCTTTGCGAGGTACTACAGCGGAAAAGCACGACAGTTTCTTTGAACCAACGGGTATTGATACCGGGATAGAGAAATTTGGTGGAAAAGCGTTGGCCCAGCAAGAGCCTGATGCGAGTTCTTTCCCATCTGGGGGGATTCGCAATACCTTTGAAGCGCGTGGTTACACTGCTTGGGATCCAAGTTCGCCCGCCTTCATCATGCCTAAGGCAGGTGCCAAGACTTTGTGTATCCCCACGGTTTTTGTATCATACACCGGTGAAGCGCTCGATTATAAAGCCCCTTTGTTGAAATCTGTTGCGTTCTTGAAAAAGACAGCCACAGAAGTTTGTCAGTATTTTGATAAAAATGTAAACACCTGTTCCATCTCTTTGGGGATTGAGCAAGAATATTTCTTGGTGGATGAGCAACAGTTTAAATCACGTCCCGATTTGATGTTCGCTGGTCGTACCTTGATTGGAAATAGCCCAGCGAAAGGACAGCAGTTGGAAGATCATTACTTCGGTAGTATCCCAAACCGCGTGTTGGCGTTCATGGCAGATTTTGAGGAGCGTGCCCATTTGTTAGGAATTCCATTGCGTACCCGTCACAATGAGGTAGCTCCCGCGCAGTTTGAATGTGCGCCTCAGTACGAAGACATGAACTTGGCGGTAGATCACAACTCTTTGTTGATGGATTTGATGGAGAGTGTGGCCTTGGATCACAACCTTCGTGTGTTGTTGCATGAGAAGCCCTACAAAGGCATCAATGGTTCAGGAAAGCACAACAACTGGAGCATCATCACCAATACCGGGGTGAATTTGTTGGCTCCCGGAAATAGCCCAGAAAGCAACTTGCAATTTTTGACCTTCTTCGTGAATACCATTAAGGCCGTTCACGATCACCGTGATTTGTTGCGTGCCAGTATCGCAACGGCTGCCAATGATCACCGTTTGGGTGCCAACGAAGCGCCGCCAGCGATCATGAGTGTGTTCGTGGGCCATACCCTGGAAAATGTATTGAATGATTTTGAGTCGGATGCCAAAGTGGGTACCAAAGCCAACGCATCGGCCACTATCAACGTGCCAAATATTCCAGAGATTCTGTTCGATAATACAGACCGTAACCGCACATCGCCCTTCGCATTTACTGGAAATAAATTTGAATTCCGCGCTGTAGGTAGCTCTGACAACTGCTCAAGTTCTATGGTTGTGTTGAATACCATCGTAGCGAATCAGTTGAAAAACTTCAAAGCGGAGGTAGATACACACGTAGCGAAAAACGGTGGCAGTGCAGAAGAAGCCATTAAGGGTATTTTGAGGGGGTATATCACCGAAACCAAGCGCATTTTGTTTGGTGGAAACGGCTATGGCGACGAGTGGAAAGAAGAAGCCAAGCGCAGAGGTTTATCGAACATTACCACCACACCAGAAGCATTGCAGGCGTATTTGACGCCAGAATCACAGAATTTGTTTGTTGAAAATGGCATTTTCTCGCACCGCGAATTGGACGCACGCACAGAAATTCGCTATGAGACGTATGTGTTGCGTTTGCAAATTGAAGGACGTGTGATGAACGAATTGGTGAGCAGTTATGTAATTCCATCTGCGGTGAATTACCAAAAGCGTTTGGCAGATAATGTGAATGCGCTGAAAGGTATGGGCATGTCGGCCGCTTCTTACAAAGCCCAAGCAGAAATTGTTGAGTTCTTGAGCAAGCACATCAACCGCGTGTATGAGTTGAACGAGCAAATGACTTCCGAGCGTGCAAAAGCCAACAACTTGGATCATGCCGATAAGAAGGCCTTGGCCTACTGCAATAGTGTGAAGCCGATGTTTGATGAGATTCGCGAGTGCTGCGATGAAATTGAGCGCGTTTGCGATGACACAGAATGGACGTTACCTAAATATCGTGAATTGCTCTCTTTGAGCTAAGCGATTTAATGATGGCTTTTGTCTTAGCGATGCCTAGTCCCTGATGATGACTTTCTGCGCAGGTTTGTGTTTGTAGCGAAACAGTAGCAGTTGGTTTTTGGGGAGGTTTTCATCGAGCGATAGCGACTGTCCTTTTAGCGAAAATACTTCGATTGGCGCCTCCGCAGGAGGCGCCAATGTTTTTATATCTGCATAGCAATCCGGTATTTCAAAGCGCGCGTAAATCAAAGTGTCCTGATTATAACATTGGTTATACCATTGAGCCGCTAAGATGTATCGTCCCTGTTGAGGAAAGCGGTAATCCATCAAGCGTCCTTTACTGCTTGCATGGATCATGCTGGTTGAAGGAAATGTATACTGCTTGTAGATGGATGGTTCGTTGGGGTCGTTCCATCGAGTTTGAGAGATGGTGTCAAAGGTGGCATCGGTGTAAACCAAAAAATAATGCTTCCAACAGGTGTCTTTGGGGTCGTCGGCCACCAGGCTCATCCGGGCGATGAGGGAATCGCATGTTGATTGTTGGGTGCTCAATGTCGCGGCTTGAAACGATAATATGATCAATTCCTTAACAAAGAGCGTATCGCAGTTGCGGCATTTGTTCCAGATGCTGAGCGACATTTTGAATTTACCCGCAGAGGGAAAGGTGTAGTTACAAAGACCATTGTAATGTTTGCCGGTATCGGTTTTGCCTGTTTGGTAGTTGTAAAAACGGTATTGGTAGTTGAGGCAAGAATCGGGAAACACATTTTCCAATTGCCATTGGTAATAGCGGTTTTGGTTGTACTGTTTGAGTTTGGCCGAAAACCAATTGCATTTGAGGGGTTTACACTGGACTTTGAGGGTGAGATAAATGGTTGAATCGTCGCGCCCACATACGTTTTTGATGAGGATGGTGCCATAATAGGTGCCCGTATCGCTGAAGTATATATTGAATTTTTTACTGAATGTGCGATAGACGGGATCGGCATATTGGTCTACGAATTCCGTTTCGATTTGCGAGAAACAGGTATCGCTCACACCCAATATTTCCAAAGAATAAACATTGCATTGGTTGGTGTAACGAACAGAAACCTGGGACCAATTTGTCTGCGCCACCAAAGGAATTTGCATCGCCCAGAAGCAAAGCATCGCCAAGCCATATGAGAAGGTGTCCCGTTTCACAGAAATACAATATAGGCAATTTGGGCGACATTTCCAAATTTTCGAGTGTGAACAAAATCACGATAACTCCCGAAAATGCGTTTTATTTTTGTAGTCTCTTATGGAAAAAGTTGAGTGTTTGATCATTGGTAGCGGTCCGGCAGGTTACACAGCCGCTATTTACGCCGCCCGTGCGGATATGAAGCCCGTCATGTATGAAGGATTGCAGCCGGGTGGACAGTTAACCATCACCACTGAGGTGGAAAATTATCCCGGATTTCCCCATGGTGTGCAAGGCCCTGAAATGATGAATCAGTTTAAGGAGCAAGCCGTTCGTTTGGGAACGGATGTGCGTTTTGGCATGGTAACGTCTGTGGAATTCAAGCAAGGCGGTCCGCAAAAAGTAATCGTGGATGGCAGCCATGAAATTGAAGCACAAGCGGTTATTATCTCTACCGGTGCTAGCGCCAAGTGGTTGGGGATTCCCTCAGAACAGCGATTGAATGGTTCGGGTGTGAGTGCTTGCGCTGTTTGCGATGGGTTCTTCTACAAGGGTCAGGATGTAGCCATTGTTGGTGCGGGCGATACGGCCTGTGAAGAGGCATCGTATTTGGCGAAAATTTGTAGTAAAGTTTATATGTTGGTGCGGAAGGATGAGTTTCGAGCATCAAAAGCCATGCAGCACCGCGTGATGAATACACCCAACATTGAGGTGTTGTTCAACACAGAAACCGATGAGATTCTGGGCGAGTTTGGCGTTGAGGGTTTGCGTGTGAAGAACAATGTGAGCGGCGAAACAAGGGAGTTTCCAATCAAAGGATTCTTTGTGGCAATCGGTCATACACCAAACACCGATATCTTCAAGCCCTATATCGACATGGATGACCAAGGGTATATCATCACCAAGCCCGGAACAAGTTACACCAACATGGAAGGCGTTTTCTGTTCGGGCGATGCGCAAGATAAAATTTACCGTCAGGCTGTTACCGCTGCAGGCAGTGGTTGTATGGCGGCTTTGGATGCTGAGCGCTGGTTGAGTGCAAAGCATGCGGCGGCTCAATCTTAATATTTTGTAGTGCGGTATTGGTTCCACTTGGGCGTTTTGGTGTATTGCATGGGTGCAAATCTCCAAGCCCAAGTGTTACACAGCGTTTTGTCGTTGGATGGGAGCCATGATCCCGTGCGGGGCAATGAGCCCAGTATTGCGGTGGATCCGCGGAATCCCAGTCGCACGTTGATTGGGGTGAATACAAGTACCGTTTTGGTTTCTGATGATCCCACGCTGAAGCGCTGGCAGACCGTAATGGTGAATCCTCCCCAAGGTTTTTATGGCGATCCAGTAATGAAAACGGGCAAAAATGGTACGGTGTATCTGGCGCATTTGGCCAAAAATAAGCAAGGCGTTTGGCCCCATTTTTTTGATCGTATTGTCTTTGAACGCAGTGTCGATAGTGGCCGAACCTTCTCGGCAGTGGATGTGGGCTATCACGAAGGCAAGATGCAAGACAAACCCTGGTTTGCTTTGGATGAATGGAAAAACAGCCCAGGCAAAGGGAATGTCTATCTCACATGGACAGAATTCGACAAATATGGCAGTGGATCACCGCAAGATTCTTCGAGGATTTGGTTCGCGCGAACAACTGCACAGAATGGGGCCGGGTTCGATACACCTGTGGTCATTAGCGATTGCGGTGGTGATGCGCTAGACGATGACGGAACGGCGGAAGGCGCCAACATCGCTGTAACCCCAGACGGTGTGTTGCATGCCGTGTGGTCGAGAAGGGATACAATTTGGTACGACTGCAGCAAAGATCAAGGCAAAACCTGGGGAAAAGACCTTTTTTTGGCGGAGCAATTTGGCGGCTGGAACCACGAAAATGTGCTCGGTACGATGCGGGTAAATGGGATGCCCATTGCGGTTTCGGATGCACATGGCAATGTGGTGGTGGTGTTTTCAAGGCAGGCCTGTAATAAAACATCGTTTTTTGGTTGTCAAACGCGCGATGTTGTGGCTGTGGTGAAGTGGGCAGGGAGCGATGCTTTTTCTGGGCCAGTGCAATTGAATCGCGCAACCGAAGCGATGTCGGACGCAGCGCATCGATTGGATCCTGAAACGCCAAATTTTGAGATGACGGAGCAGTATTCGCCCATGGTGGTAACGTCTGGCGATGGACAGCGGATTTTTGTGGCCTGGCAAGACCGGAGGCGAAGTGCAACGGGGGCATTTTTTGATGTTTATGGTGCGGAACTTCGGGTGGTGAGAAAAGTAGGTGTTGGACAACGATTCTTGCAGGTGGGGGAGAATATACGGTTGTCTAAAAGTGCTTCCATGGCGCCGGGTAATGCAGTTTTCATGGGCGATTACATCGGATTGGATTGGCAAAAGGATTTGGTATTGGCATACACCGGTTTTGATGTGTCGAGATCGTATCCGGTCATCCAATTGGCCAAAGTAAAGGTGAAATCGCGGTTGATGGGATTGCGTAACATCCAAGGAGTTTCTTCCGTTGTTGAACCGGGATTGAGTTTGTGGGTGATGGATAATGTATCAGAGAAGAGCAACACCACCGATATTGAGAAAGATACTCGAAAGGATAAAAAAATATTTATTTGGGCAGAATGGCCGGGCGTGAACAATTTTACCTTGGAACTGAAGATGGGTTCTCAAGTGGTTTTCTCGCATGTGTTTGAAAATGTGTTGGATGGGAAGGTTGATTTTGAGCTACCACTCACCCGATTTGTGCCAGGATCCTACGAAATGGTGCTGAGAAAGAAGGGCAGAAGCGTGAGTTTGCCCGTTTATTTAAAATAATTACAGAAAGAATGCACTAAATCGTGCAAGTCCTTTGTGTAAATACACTTGAAATCCTATTTTTGCTTCCCTTTTAATAGACTATGGCAGTAATACAGAAGTTAAGAAACTCGGGGATGGTTGTGATTGTGGTTGTGGCCGCCCTGGTTTTGTTCGTGATCGGTGATCTTTTAAACAGTCGCTACGGCGCAAATAACAACGCAGCTGAAGAAGGTGTGTTTGCTGAAATCTCAGGTAAGTCCTTCAAGGAGAAGGAAGATTTGGAACCCTTGGTGAACAAATTGTACCAACAGAAGTTGGCCAATGATCCTTCCATGGCAACAAAAATGCAATCGGATGAAAAATTCCGTTTGAAGACCGTGAAGGAGTTGTATCAAAGTGCCTACGATCAATTGATTCGCGAAGAGATTTTGATGAAAGAAATTGAGAAGTCAGGTATCACGTTGTCGGATGCCGATGTGAACGAATTGTTGGTGGGCAAACACCCCAGCGAATCGATGATGCAGATTCCCGATTTTCAAACCGATGGAAAATTCGATGGCAAAAAGGTAGAAATGATCTTTAAGCAGGGTAAGTCGAACGCCCAATTGAAGGCCAATTTGTTGAGCTTGGTAGAGAGTGTAACAAACTACGAGAAAATCGAGCGCTACGCCACTTATGTGTCGAAAGCCAACATCAAAACCAAAGCGGAGAAAGAATACGAATATGTGGTTGCCAACCAAGGCGTGTTGGGTAGCATCATCAATATCGCACACAACAGCATTCCTGATAAGGACGTGAAGTTGACCGATGCTGATATGGAGGATTACCTGGCCCGCAACAAAGAGAAATTCAAATTCACAGCCGAAGCGCGCAATGTGAAATATGTGGTTTGGGATGTGGTTCCAACCCAAGCAGATACCATGGAAGCCTATTCTGCTGCCATGAGAACGGCGGAAGGTATGCGTACCCAAGCCGAGCCCGACACCATAGGTGCATTGGGTTACTACAACATTACAAGTTTGCCAGAATCTGCACCAGAAGAGGTAAAGAATATCGTATGGAATGCCCCCATCAATGCAGTGGTAGGACCTATGTACCGCGAAGGCAATTTCTACATTTGGCAAAAAGTGGCTGAGGCCAACGATACCGTTCCGATGGTTCATGCCTCTCATATTTTGATTCCTACGTCAGGTGCTTTGCCTGACGGAACCACCATCGTAGATTCTGTGATGGCTGAGACCAAAGCCCGTGAAGTATTGACCCAGATTATGGGCGGTGCGAATATGGCTGAGTTGGCTCCTAAATTGTCGACAGACCAAGGATCAGCTGCCAAAGGGGGTGATTTGGGTTGGGCTGCGGCAAGTGGTTATGTGAAGGAGTTTGCTGATTTCTGTAAAACGGCTACTAAAGGACAAGTGGGCTTGGTAAAAACCCAGTTTGGTTTCCATATCATTAAGATGGTAGACGATGCACAAAGCAAGAAAATCAAATACACGCAGAATGTGGTTGAATTGGCTGCAAGTCCTGGTACGGTGAGTGTAGTTGACGAAAAGAGTCGTGCTTTCCGCAACAAGGTCACTGCCGACGCAGGTTCATTTGAAAAAGCGGTTGAGTCGATGGCTTTGGTTCCTCGTGTAATGAAAGACTTGAAAACCGATATGCAGGGAATCCCTGGTATCGCTGCGCCTGAAAACGTAAAGACCATCATGTATTGGTTGTTTGATAAAGAGCGTGGAAAAGGTGATGTATCGGATGTGTTCCAGTTTGCGGGTGCACACGTAGTTTTCAGTGTTGAAGCTGTTAAGCACGTGGGTTATGCCAAGGTGGAGGATGTTCGATCAGAAATTGAGCCTTTGGTTCGTGAAGAGTTGAAAGGAAAGCTGATCGCGGAGAAATTGACCAAAGCGGCTGAAAAGGCGAAATCGCCCCGTGAATTGGCGAGTATGGCTGGCGCTACATTGATTCCTTTGGAGTCTTTGAAGATGGGTCAGAATTTCTTGCCACAGTTGGCTGCTGAAATGCGCATTTTGGGTGCTGCTTTCGGTGTTGAGTTGAAGAAATTCTCAGCCCCTGTGATTGGTAAGAACAATACGGCGATGATTTGGATCGACAAGCGCGATGATATCAAGGTGCCAAAATCTGCTGGAGATGCGCCGGATCCGTTTGAATTCTACAACCGTCCTCAGTACATCATGAATACTTTACAGGATGTGTTGACCAAAAAAGCACAGGTACAAGATTACCGTTACAAGTTTGAATGGTTCTAGTCTTTACTGAATTATAGGAAAATTTTAGTGAGGGGCCCCGTCGAAGACGGGGCCCCTCTTTTTTTGCCAATGAATTGGCAATCACACTGCGCAAGTCGTATTTTTGTGATTATGTCAGTCATTACCCACGAATCATCGCTACAGAATTTCCATGAACAACTTACCTATGTGTTGGCCAATTATCACAACCATGGTAAATCGGTAAACAATTACAACAACATCGTTATCGGTGGATTGGGCGGTAGTGGTATCGGCGGACGTATTGCGCGCTTGGCATTCATGCAAGACATGCCTGTGCCAGTAGAAGTATTCAGCGAATACAACTTGCCAGCATATGCCAACAATAAGACCTTGGTGATTTTGTGTTCCTACAGCGGAAATACAGAAGAAACCCTATCGATGTTCGCCCAAGCACAAAGCCGTGGTTGCGAAATGATTTGTGTGGCTGCAGCCGGACAATTAAAGTCTCTTGCGGAGAATCATTCTTTGCCATATTACAGTGTAGCCTTGGGTTACCAGCCCCGCATGACCTTGGGATTTGGTTTGGGTACCTTGGTGATGATTTTGGGTGAATTGATGGGTAAAGATATGTCGGGAAGTCTCCGCGACATTGAAGCCATGTTCAAATCGTCAGAAGCAATCGTAGCTCGTGCCAAAGAAATGTATGGCGTATTCCAATCAACCATTGCGCAAAAGTTTGTAGTGGTGTGCGATTTGGCTTACGAAGCCGTAGCCATTCGTTTTTGTCAGCAAATCCAAGAGAATGCCAAAGGGGAGGGATTTGTATCGGTTTTACCTGAAGCCAATCACAACATGATTGAAAGCTATTACGAAAAACACGATACCAATTTTATCTTCTTGAATAGTGGTAAAAATGTTCGTGTGAACGCCCGTTTTGATTTTTTGAAAGGTGTACTCACCGATTTGGGAAATACAGTCTATCAGTATCCCGTTTCTGATGCCAGTTTGATGTCACAGTTTGAAGTCATTCACGCCACTGATTGGTTGAGTATCTGGGCTTCAGATGATAAACAAGTTGACAATATGCAGGTTGGTATCATCATGAAGTTGAAGGGCCACCTCGAAAACCTAAAGTAATCGCATGAAAATCACCTTCCTCGGTACGGGAACCTCGCAAGGGGTGCCGCCAATTGGTTGTACCAGTGAAGTGTGTTTAAGTGAAAACCCCAAAGACAAACGTCTGAGGGCCTCCATCCTGGTGCAGTGGAATAACCTCAATGTATTGGTCGATTGTGGTCCTGATTTCCGCTACCAAATGATTCGTGCGGGTGTAAACCGTCTCGATGCCATTCTGTTTACCCATGAACACCGTGATCATACTGCCGGACTTGATGACATACGTCCGTATAACTACCTCCAACAAGGGAACATGCCAGTATACCTGCATCCCCGCGTTTATGGAGCTTTTCAGTCCCAGTATGATTACATCTTTCAGCCTGTGCCATACCCCGGTATTCCACTGATCGATTGGCATATGATCGATTTGGAGCCCTTCCAAATCAAAGGACACGTAATCAAGCCTGTGGAAGTGATGCATTACAAATTGCCTGTTTTGGGGTTCGTTTTTGGTCGGTTTGCCTATGTAACGGATGCCAATTACATTTCTGCTGAAGAGAAAGAAAAGTTAAAGGGGATGGATGTTTTGGTGCTGAATGCCTTGCGTAGAGAAGATCACATAAGTCACTTTACCCTAAGTCAGGCCGTGGAACTCGCCAAAGAGTTGGGCGCCAAGCAAACGTACTTTACCCACATGAGCCACCAAATTGGTTTGCATGATCTCGTGTGTGCCGAATTGCCCGATGGCATCGATCTAGCCCACGACGGTTTGATCGTTGAACTAGCCGATTAATACAGCGGTGAAATCCGCGATGTTCCCAATGAACTGCAATCTTGGCAGGCGTCTAGTGCGCATCTATCGATGAGCATTGTTTACAAAAGGCATTTAAACCCCCTTTAAAGACGTTGGAATAAATCCATGTAAAAGACAACCCCTTTGCTGAATTGTTTGCGTGTGATGTATTCGTTGATGCCGTGAATACTTGATAAGTTGGCAGAAGAGAATTCAAACGGTACAAATCGATACATGCGGTCTGTCACCGCCGTATAATTTTTACAATCAGTACCCGTGATAACCAACCCAGGAACGACAACGGTTTCAGGAAAGTTTGCGTGGATAGAGGCTTTGATTTGATCATAGCCATCGCCATTTGCCGCAGACACCGGTGTGGCTTCCATGCTTTCAGAGTACAATGTGGCTTTGATGCGTGGATCGTCGAGTACAACATTGATTTCTTTGATTGCATCCGCAATAGTATGTCCCGGAAACAAGCGCAAGTTCACGATCGCTTCGGCACTGGGTGGCACCACATTTTCCTTGTTGCCGGCCCTCAATATGGTGGTTACATGCGTCGTGCGAATGGTCGCAGCAGTTTTTTCACCACCTTCTAACACCATTTTTACCAACGGTGCAGTTACCCAAAGGTTGCTAAAAAGCACCTTATATCCAAAGTTCATGTAAGGCGCTGCTTCGCTAAACAATCCGCGAACGGGATTTTCCAAATGAGACGGAAATTGGAAGTGCTCCAGCTTATTCAATCCTTTGCTCAAGATGGCAGTAGCATTCTCTGGATTTGGCCAAGCAGAATGTCCACCCAATTGTTCCACTTTCAATTTGATGCTCGCAAAGCCCTTTTCGCTCAGTCCAATGATGGCACAGTCGTTTTTCAGCCCGGGCACAATCCCTTTCATCACCCCAAAACCCTCATCAGAGATAAATGCCACTGGAATTTTGTTTTTGATCAAATGTTGGGCAATTGCTGCCGCACCATGTTTCCCGCCGGTTTCTTCGTCGTGCCCAAATCCAAAAATCAAGGTTCGTTTGATGGGTAATCCCAAGGCCAAAGTGCGTTCCGCAGCTTCCATCAATCCAATAACCACATTTTTGTCATCCAGCGCCCCCCGAGCCCAGAGTGTATCTTGAACGATGTTACCTTTGTAAGGGGCGTGTTTCCATTGGTTGCTATCGGGCGTTGGAACCACATCCATGTGTCCAATGAACATCGCTGCGGATTGTTTGCTGCTGCCTTTGAGCGTGATCAATAAACTATGTTGATTGATGATTTCCCAGCTCGCCTGTTTCCCAACCAAGGGGTATGTGGATTTCAGCCAAGCATGAAAGGCCAAAATACTGCTGTGATTGATACTGTCGTTATTTGCATCGTCGTACCCCACAATGCGGAATGTTGATGCCTCTGCCAAATGTTCCAACGCACTGGATTCAATGGCTGCTAGGTCTTTCTTTTTTAAAGCAATGGAGGCGGAAACTGTATTTAAGTTTTTGGGTGGGTTGATTAGGGCGATGCCCAACATGGTGCTGACCAACAATAGGACCAATACTCCAAAGATTTTTAAAAAGCGTTTCACAGATTGCATGAGAAATGACCGAGCAATGTTAACGAAAAATTCGGAATTAAGGATTCCCCTGAACGTAAATGAACTTCCCCATGGCCGTTTCTGATCCATCGGTATTGATGGCAAACACAAACAATACCCCGCTGTTTGGGCGGCTTCCATCCATGCGAAGGCCATTCCACGTGGCTTTTCCACCGTTTGCTTTGGTTTGATAAACCAGTTTCCCGGTTATGTCGGTGATTTTGATTTCCGCGTTGCTCGTGAGTCCTTCAATGGCAATCAAACCATCGTATTTGGGCGGAACAGGGTTGGGGTAAACCTTGATTTTATCGAACATTTCTGCCGCTTCACTCGCATCGCTGCGATAGGAAACGATGCCTCTGTCGGTACCCGCAAATATTTCGCCACTCAAATTGTTTTGACCGATACAAATGATCCGGTTCGAGAGCAACGGGCTGTTGTCACTGTCGAAGTGCTTGATTACTCGCTGTCCATAAGCATCCACCAAGAACAAACCATTGTTGGTTGCCATCCATTTGCGACCGCCACCGTCTACACAAATGTCGTTGATGGTCTCTTCACCCATTAAATATCCAACATCTCCATCTTGCTCCACGATGTAACGATCTACTTTGGGCGAAACAAACAAAGAACTTGAGCCGGAGTATACATTTAGACCCTGGTTTGTACCTATCCAAGTATAGCCCAATTCATCACATTTAACGGAAAGTACTTCTGAGGAAATCAATCCCTGCTGTGTGCCGATGTAAATGCTACGATCGTCACTAGCGGCATCAATGGATTTTCCTTCATCGAAAACTTGGATTCCACCGGTTTGAAGAATCATCCATTTGCGATCAAGGTAGTCAATACTAAAATCGCGAACTTCCCTACAAGCAGCTGGTACATTTACGATTTTCCAAACACCGGATTTGGTATAACAGAACAGGGGTTCATCGGAGCCGAACGAAGCAATCCAAATATTTCCTTTGCTATCCTCAGCGATTCCTGAAACTTTGATCAGGTTAATGGGCGGTTGTCGTTTTAAGGGTGAATTGGTTTCATCAAAACGATTGATCACCACACCGTCTTTGATCACCAAAATTCCATTCGAATGGGTCGCGGCCAAATACCAATTTCTCGATTTGATATATTGTACGTAGGTGAAATCGTACATGTTGGTATTGAAAGGAGAGGAAAGGTTGTTTTTCCAACCGTATTGGGTGTATAGGTAGAATCCGGCGTTATTAAATGCGTTTCCGAATGTGGAGCTCACGCCCCCTGCGGATGCCAACACCTCCGGTGCATTTTGCGTCATGCGGAAAATGGATGGATCTGCAGGACCGTCGGGCATAAAGGCGATTTCCCCCGCTGGGTCTTTTTTGATCACGCCCGGTCCGATGCCAGTGCAGAACCAAAATAGACCATCCTTAAATTGGGTGATCCCAGAAACCAAATTGATGGTTTCTTTTTTGTTACCGCTTCCATTTAAAGTAAGGATTTCGCCTTGTCGTGCGATGTGGGTTCCGAATTCATTGTTCCAAATTCGGGCAATAAAGCGTTTATCGGGCAAGAAAAGGCTCATTCCTTTGTTCCATTGGTAGACCATGCTATCCAATTCAAACAACAAAGTGCCATTGTATGGGGTTAAGTTTTTCGCTGCCCGGTTGTCTTCAATGGCCCACTGCCATTGGGTATAATCATTCAAATTGACAGAATTAGACCATTTGGCAAACCGTACGCCGCGTTCAGTACCTATGTAGATGGAATCGCCAACCACAGCCGAAGACAACACTGGGATTGCAGTGCCGTTCGGCCCGATGCTTGAATAGCTGTCATTGATTTCGTAATTGTCCATATCAACCACCAACAATCCAAAATAGGTTGAGATCAGGGCCTCGTTTTCATGGAAGCTCGCCGATAAAATCCGTTTATCGCCTTGTAGCAGTTTGTTTTTAAACCCTGGGATATTGAAAATAATGCGGTCGTTTTGGAGCAAATCGATGTTGCCATCCGAATACCCAATCAGCAAAAGATCGCGCTTGACATCATAGGCAAGGGCGGTTACTTCATTGTTTGCGAAACCCTCGTCTTTGCCGAGTTTTTCCATGTCGCTGTAATTCATCATCACCCGGAAAAATCCTTGGGATGAGGCGGCATAAACATATCGCTTACTTGACTCGCAAATGAGCGCGTTTTTGTAACTAAGATGAGTACGCCATTGGCCTGTTTGAATGAGTTGCCCTTGTGCTCCGCGGAGCAAGCCTAGTAGAGCGATCAATGCAAGCAGACACTTTTTCATGGGGATTAGTTGAAGGTGTATCGGGCTTCAATGCCGAAATCGGTAAGGGCGGTGTAAAACTGTGTGGCTACCTTGGGGTTCATGACAACACGGTTGTATTTCAGCGCCAAGTTGATTTTTTGATTTACTTGGTAGGTGATACTTGGACTGATGCGAATGTTCTGCATACCTGCGGTGTATTTGTTGACATTGAGATCCACCTTGCGAATCACCGTTACGTTGTCGGTAACACTCACCGTCATGTCGAACCTGAAATCGTTTGGTAAGTACACCCATCGACCATTTCTGCGCCAAGGCAAGGTAAGTCCTGTAGTTCTATAACCGGCGTTCAATTGGAATTCGTTGTTGCGCATTTCAGTGAGGTTAAACGATGCAGCGAACAATTTCAATACCCTTGATCGTTTGTATTCCAATCCAACCGTCCAGTTGTTCTTGGTGGTGACATTCAATCCAATCAACGGGAAGAATCCCTCAGAAATTGTGGCGTCTGCGATTTGAAACTTCGGTGTAAGATCTTTGCCCATCAGAAGCATTTCGTCTTCCGTATACCTTAAGTTCTGCGTGTAATTGCCAATCGAGTATCGACCTGTATACGCGTGTTTGATGTTGATGTTGTTGAATCGGTTGCCCAAAAATTTGATCTTGGTAAGTCCATTGTAATTGATATTCCAGTTGGGTAGGGGTATGGTAGGGAAGCCAGAAATATCGCTGTATCCTACATCTTGCCCAGAATAGGTGCCATAGAACGCACCCACCAGCACATCTTGAGAGTTTTTACTGTAACCTAGAGGAAATTTGGTGATAGTGTCTTGAATGAATCCACCTATTTGTTGAATGGAAAGGCGTTGTGCCACAGTATATCGGTTGCTCAACAATTGGGTGAAAACGGCATTCGTGTGATTGTCTGAGTTGGCGATGGTCGCATCCTTCACGAAATGGGTTCTGAAGAACATACCCGTTACATTGAAGTTTCCGGTTTGTGTTAAACCTTGGTCCATCCATTCAAACCCATCAAACTTAAACACCGATTGTGTTCCTTGGGTCATGTTTCGGGCGAAGTCTAAACGGATGCGGAAATTCTTAATCGGCTCAATGGTAACGTTGGCCGTGAAATTTTCGGTTTTGTTGTTGCGATAGAAATTCGACTGTCGAGAATCATTTTTTAACGCCCCCAAATCGGCAAGTTTGTACCGCAAGTTGGGGTCTTGCATACCGAATACAAATCCCAAACCCGGTTGCATGTGTTTGAAGTTGTTACCAAAATAATCAGGCTTAAAGGCAAATCCCGGAAGCTCTGTGTTTTCTTTCAACTGGTAACTGAAGCCTGCATTTTTTAACATACTCACAAAATTGCCTACAAAGATTTTGGCTGGGTTGGCTTTTTTGGTTTCGGCGGGTCCTTTCTGTAATGCGCTTTCAAACACCGGACCTTCATCGTCTGTTTTGGGTTTTGCCGGCGTTTCACCGACGGGTTTTTTCACTTTTTTGGGTTTCTCCAAATCGCGCAACCAGGGGATGGTAGAATACAATTGGGTGAAGTTCAACTGTCCACTCACATTGATATCCTGACCGTTTTGCAGACGATTTCCCAACGATTGGAAGGCTGGAGGTGCTTGATTCCATTCATAGCTCCCTACATAAGTAACCGTGGTGTTGATCCAACGGGTCATTTTTAATTTGCTGAAGGGGAGGGTGTATGTGGCGTTGACGTTTTGATAGAACTTGGTCATTCGGCCCAAACTCAAGAATTCGCGGCGTACAGAATCCAATTTGATTTCGTTATCCAATCTGCCATAGGGCTCTTGAATCCGCGATGTTACGTTGGCTGAATAGTTGATTTTGATAGACTCCGTCAACGGAAGGTTGGTGTTGAAATTTCTGAGGATGGTGAAGTTCTTGTCAAACAATCGAGGATTGACTTGTATGAACTTATTGTTGTTTCTGGCCTGCTGCTCGCTATACAAGCGGTTGGCTTGCATTTGGGTGCTGAAGCTGGATGGCGTAAAGTTGTAATTGAAATCGCGGATCAAGGCCAAATTCTTGGATTTGATCTTCTTGAAAGGCTTGTGGTATTTGGTATTCCTGTTGAACGTATATCCAACGGTTGCCTGGGTGGTTTTGATGAAGTACTCTTCAATTTGTTGGTTCCGGCGGTAATTGTTCTGGTAACTGTAGCCAAAGACGAAGTTGCTGGGCGACCAAATCTTGGGCAATTTTCCCATCGCAGAAGCCACACGCACGTTGTTGAAGTTGATACTATACAGCGAGTTGTATTCTTCCGCAGCTTTCTTCACTGCATTCCGGGTTGAAATATCAGCGATGCCAGAAAGAAAGGCTTTCAATTCCAAATCAGGATTCAATGGATAGTATTTCGGTCTTACGTAACTTTCCGAGTACCCGATATACATTGGGATACTTACACCCGCCTTCTTTGGGAAGAATTTACCCAGTTCTAAGTTCGATGCGATATCGTAGTTGAGGTTTGTACTCAAACTGCGATCGTTCAATTTCTTGTCAACATCGCCAAATCCGATGGTGCGAATGGTGCCACCCATGTTCAACTGTCCGAAATCGGCAAGCTGCATCTGTACATTGGCCAAAGTAGCATACCCCCCTTTGTTGGCAATTTCTTTCACCCGCAATTCATTGAACCAGGCCTCAAAACACTTTGGCGCATTGCTGTTGTTTTTGATACCAACCATCATCACTCGAAGGTTTCCTACATCGGGCAAGCCCATAACCGTGATTTTGCCTTTTCCTAAGAATTTGATGTAAGGTGCCGTCATTGGCCAAGCTGCATTTTGTCTGTCAATCTTCAAATCATAAAAGGAATCCAGGGCGAAATCCATCAAATTTTCTTCTGGCCAAACAAGTGTTTCCGCATTGCCTTGACCCGAGTTGATGATTCCCCTCGTCATCTTCAGCGGGATTTCATACTCGTAATAGTTCGATGTTAAATCTGTACCAAATCGAATAAAGGCCGACACTTCACCGTCTGCAATGTTGGTGTTTTGACTTTCCTCAGCATGGATAAACATCTGCATTCGTTTGTAGTTACGCGCATCAAAAGTGGTGGTTTTGAATGCTGCCCTGCTATCGCCGGCTTTCAATTCACATACTTGGAGCGACAATGACTGTTCGTTTTCAAGCACTGTGCCCAAACTCGCCATGTTTTGAACCCGATCAATCCCCGGAGGTGATACATATGCTACGGGCCTCCGACTGGTATTCTCTTCGATGTTTACGGTGCTCACAACAAATTTGGTCCCGTCGTTGGGATCCTGAGGGACAATAACTCCCGGCGTTTTTAAGCTGTTGGTATAACGGCGCCAGTCGGCACGAACCATGTTGATATAACCCAAGCGCAAAATGGCCGTGTCGTTGAACCCTGTCATCACCATACGCATAAAGCGGATGCTCTTGAAATCGCTGATATTACCTACTGCTTTTTCGAATTCACGGATAGGAATTTTCAATTGATACCATTTGATATCAAGTTCCTTTCCATTGCGCAGTTTAGTTCTCTTGTCTACAACATCGGTGATGTAGTTTCTACCGATTTGCATATCCGCCGAATTGATTTTAATGCGATATTGGAAGTAATCCTCACTCTGGTTTAGTGTGAAATCACGATTTACATCCTCATCAGAGGGGATAGGGGTACTCGACTTGGGCATGCCTGCATATTTACCCGTGTACTGTTCGTTGTTGGAATTGCCCTGAAGGCCTTGGATTTTGCCATACCGACCCATGATATCGGCATCCAAAACATCGTAGTTGCTCTCTAAATAGTGCAGGTAATTGTCGTTGCTCGGGTCAGTAGATGCTTCCGCATAGTATTGTGAACCTGCACCAAAATTGGCTGCAATTTTCTTTAATAAAACTGAATCAAAGTGCTGTAACTCTTGCGCATCGTCCATGCCATCCAAGCCCAAATCTTGGCTTTTCAAGGTGGCTGGATTGTTGTCGAAGGCAAAATTGATTTGTGGACCGCTTGGCACAATTCCAAACACTGAAGTATCTGATTCAGTATTGCTGCTGGCGCTGGTTGGCAATCCGTTTTCAAACGATTTTCTGCGATCTGGTAAAATGTCTTCGCTCACGTTACCCAGGTGTAATAAAAACTCTCCCTTGAGATTGGGGTTGCTAATCATTGGGTCCAACATCCATATTTCGATGTAGTCAATGTTGGCGGCTTCGAAATCGTTTTGGTCAATTTTGCGCGTAATACCTGCCCAACTCAATGTTGGATTCAGCAACTGACCTTTGTCGTTGATGGCGGAAGGGTTGCTGTTGTAATTGTACAAGCCGCGAACGGTGGGACGGAAAAATAAGTCCAAGGTAGGCAGAATCGTAGGCGTTCCTTGAGGGAAATTTCGCTGCGGGAACAGTTCGCGCTGGTCTACTTGACGTTGGTAGGGATCGCTGAGTATGTTATCGACACGCTGCTTGATGTTGTCAGGCATATCGTTATCGCGATAAAATAACTGATCAATGGTGTAAAAGCTCAACGCAGCATGGTGATCCATCCACGTGATTTTATCGAAAGTCTTGGTGTCAGGGAATAAGTCCTCTTGCTTCTGGGGAATGGCAGCAACCACCCAGTTGCTCACGTTTTTTAAGTCGTTTGTCATTTCGGCATTTTCGAAGTCTTCTAAGTTAGAAACACCTCGTTGATCGCCTTGAGACTTATGGTTGTGTGGGAATATTTTGGCAAATTCACCGTAAGCCGTGATGTTGGATTGCTCTTTGGTTTCCAAAAATGGCAAGGCATCAATGATTTTGGTGAGGAATCGAGATTTTGAACTGTAAGCGACATCGGCACCCACGATGGTATTCAACAATGGCTCTTCGTTGAAGTTGGTTTTGGTGGTTAGCGGACGCTCATACATGTGCAAGGCTGTTCCGCCCACGATGAGTTTTTTGCTGAATTTGTGTTCAATCCGTCCACCCAATAGGGTTTTTTGTTGGATGTTAAAGAAACTCTGTCCGTCAGCACTTGCCCTGATTTCAGCACCCCCGCGAAGCAATCCTTCGTTGATGATTTTCACCCGGCCAAGGGCATAATCAACTTCGTAGTCCATTCCTTCCGTAAGCGGACGTCCATTGGCTGTTACACGCACAGAACCCCGTTGCAGGTTGGTTGTTCCCAGGAACAATTCCGCCCCGTTGCTACTCTTGTAACTTCCCTGCAGGAAGAATTTATTGTGTTTTACATCTTGTTGTGCCAGCCACTTCGTGCTGTCATACAAAGCATCGTAACAGTAATAATCGCCCAGGTCGTTTCTGCCGTTAAACTGATCCCTCAAGTAATCACCAAAGGGCTCGGTGACAGGGAAAATGATCCGAGCGTATTGGGTATTAACGGTGAGTCCTTCAATGGCGTCGAATACACCATCGGGTTTGGCTTCTTGCTGACGGTTCAACTTGTCCAATCCCATTACCCGAATCAAAGGGTTTCCATTGATCAGGTTGGGGCAGTTGGCATTGCCAATGGGTAAATAGTTATAATCGCCCCCAGTGGTGTCATCGGCATAGATCAAGTTCAGTTTAAAATCTTCCAAACTCAAACTGTAGGTGTTTAGCGCATAGATGTTCTTCATCATCAGCTTCCACATAGGCAAACGCGTTCTGATGGTATTGCCCTTAAGCATTTTCAAGAACAACAATTGCTGATTTCCGGGTGCCACATCGCGTGAAAACTCACCCACTTGAAATACTTCGCCGTTGTAGGTGTATTCGAAGGCAACGGCAAGAATCTCATCGTTGTTGAGGGGTTGGTTCAATGAGATATATCCCAACTGTGTATTGAGGCTAAATTCTCTCTCCGTCAATTGACGCGCATAGTTTAGCATGTCGAAATCCACCGTTTGCTCAAAGTTGGGCATGTTTGCGTATACCCGGTCGATGGCCTTTCCGGTGGAACGGGCATCGGGGTCATTGCTTATCTTGCTGTATAGGGTATTGGCGTCATTGCTGGCCTGGGGATTTGTGGATCCGCCCAATGAAGCGCGATAGGGTTTTGCTTCTCCCAAATCTTGGAAAGCCAAGATGTCACGAGGGGTTTCTACATTTGCGTTGCGGTTGGTAACCCAAACTTCTACGCGGTTGATGATTACGCCACTGGCCACGATGGGGAGGTTTTCCAACGATTTGTTGTAGTTCTCTCGGAAGAATTGCGACAAGAAAAAGTGCTTGTTTTGGTCGTAATTATCGGCAGTGATCTTGAACTCGTTCATCTGCGCACCACCTTTTAACACGGTTTCTGTACTTTGTCCTTTGTTTTGAGAAAATACGGTTTTGACGGTGGTTTTACCAAACTGCATTGTGTTTGAGAAACCAAACAAGCTGTTGGCAGGTTTAATCAATTGTGTTGGAAGATTGAGGTTCACATTACCCACTTGCACATCCTTTAGAATGCCATCGGGTTTCCCTTTCCATCCCAAATTGGTTTGGTTGTCGAATTCAAAAGCCGCTTCGGTATCGTAGTTGATGCCCAGTTTTACAAATTCACCCACGCTACCGTTTGCGCTAATCTGCATTTGCTGGTCAAACACAGGAACAAAATAGCGCTGTTGGCGTTTCGAAAAGTTGGGGTTCCTATTTACGTTGATGCTTCCACCCAATTTAACCATCGCACTACCATTGAGTTGGAAGTCGACACCCCCTTCACCAAATATTTTCGATACGGTGGGGTTATTCAGTTCAGCTTTGATTAGGTCGCTGACACCTTTGTTGTTTGGGCCAAGGGCATACGCACTCTGCGATTTGTCGCGGAAATATTGTTCGCGCTCAAGTTTGCCTTGCTTTTGGAAATATTCAGTAACTGAGAGGGTCTCACCAGTGGGGTAGCTCAATGAACCGAGCATTCTAAAGCCCTCGTAGCGATTTTCGCGTGCATTGTAACGCCATTCCGTTTTGATGGGGTTCTCTAAATCAATCTTACTTCCTGCTGCAGATGACTGGGCGATGCGGTATTTGAGACTGTTGGTGTCGGTTTGAGCAAATAGACGATTCGATGAGCCCGCCATTATACCAAGCAGCAACAAGCCTAGATGCACGATATTTCGGCAATAGCGCTTTGATTTTGCGTGAAACTTCATTCTTAACACTTCTATACGTTGCGTAGCAGTTTGGCGAATAGGCGTAAATTTGGTAGAATTTGCAAGTTACAATATTTTCAGTGAATTTTTTATCAGTTCTTCGATGGTAGCAGTGCCTCCCAAATCCTTGCTCACTTTCATCAGTGCCTTCTCTGCATTTGCCTTTACATAGCCCAAAGTGGTTAGGGCCGATAACGCTTCACTAAAGTGATCGCTCACTCCCGAAGCCGCGCTCAATGCCATGGATTTTTTCCCGCCCATCAACTTGTCGCGAAGTTCCAAAACGATGCGCTGCGCACCCTTTTCTCCAATGCCTTTGATGCTTTTCAATAAGCCAACATTGCCGTTCAAAATGGCCGATGCCAAGTCGTCTGGAGCTAGGCTGCTCAGCATGAGCATTGCAGTATTGTTGCCAACGCCAGAAACGCTGGTGAGCATACGGAACATGTGGCGCTCATCAGGATCAGAAAACGCATACAAATTCATCGAAACCGGACTTTGGTTTTCTACCTTGAACAACAAGTCAACGAACAACCGGGCGTTTTTGTGTCCTTTGATCTTCTCGTAGGTTGTTAAACTAATCGCTGCGATATAGCCCAATCCTTGGTTTGAAATGACCACGTGTGTGGGGTTGAGCGATTCTATATTGCCTTCAATGAAGTCGTACATGGGTTAGTTTGTTTGGTATTTGCGTTTGCGATAAATGTGGTTTGCGACGCCAAAAATGAGCATGCTCAACAAGGGCGCAATGATGTTGAACCACTGCCAGTAACTCCGCTCAATGCGGGTTTTCTCGGTATCTAACAAGCGCAAAGTCTTTTCTTTGGCCCGAATTTCGATAAGCCCGTTGTCATCGATTAGGTAGTCTATGCAATTCAACAAGAATTTTTTGTTGGCAAAAGTGGTTTTGGTGAAACGATCGAATCCGGTGGGGTAAATGCCGCCCCGACCGCTAATGCCATTTCTCATGATATCGCCATCGGCAATCACAATCATTTTACTGTTGCCATTGGGTAGGAATGGAACACCATCATAGTGCTTTTGGTAGATAAATGGAGATTCGAATTTTCCCTCTAAAAGCACGGCTGACAGCTTGCTGCCCCCGCGCAAGGTACTTCTGTAACGGTCATCACGCGATTGCATATAAGCCGTTTCCAAATCTACGGTTGCAGGCGCTTGAATGGTTTTCGTATAGGGAGAGCTGCTCAGTAAAGGTGTTACATTCAACGTTGTTTTAGACTTTGCAGTTATGGTTGCTGGGAACTGTCCCCAAATTGGTCCTACGTTTCGGTTGATGATGTGGGGCGAAGTCGACGACATGAAAACTGGGAAATAGTAAAAGTCGATCATTTCAGGTCGTCCACCCACAGGAATTGGGATGGCATTGCAATTGGCATCCATCAATAAAGTAGACTCCAATTTTACCCCGTAATGAAACAGTGAGGCCGAGATGTTCTCCAGTTGGTTGTCCATCGCGATGATCTGCGAATTACTCTCAAAACTATCGATTTCCGCGTGCACAGGATCGATCATCCATATTACTTTGCCACCTTTTAGAACAAACTGATCAATCAGGTATAATTCGGCAGGGGTATAATCCTTGGCCGGTTTGATAACCAGTAACAAATCACTGTTGTTCAATCGTTTCTGAAGACTTTCAACCAACAAACTACCCATGGCCTCGGGGTTGGGTGCTGCTTTTAGTTTCTCGACGAAAGGTTCTGCACTTTGTGGGTCGGCAACATTTAGGTTCAAAGCCGCAACATTGTAGTATTTTGATAGCTCTTGAGCAAAATCAGCCACGCGGTTGTCAATCATCTCACCTGAGCCATCGGCCACAGTGATATTTTTTGACTTTTGCAAAATGCACTGCCTCAATCCATTGGCGATTTCATACTCTACATTGTCGATCGCCCTTTTGATGTTGTTGTCCGCATCCATGGCCACATCGTGTTCATAGAAATTGATTGCGACAGTTTTGCCGGCATAACTCATTTCGGCACCGGGAATGATATTTTTAATGACGGTAGAATTGCTTCCCTCATCATCGATATCGCGCTGGTGAAGTACCCCCCGCGATTGAAAGTCTTCCAAAATACCGCTGATTTCTGATGTCAATTTGCCTTCGAATGGGTCGATAATTTCAATTTCGATTTTGCGTCCGCTGATTTCCCGGAATTCATAGGCCATGTCGCGGATTTCGTTGCGAAGGTTTTTGAAGCGGGCCGACATTTCCCCATCCAAGTACAATCGGAAATACAATTTTTCTTTCAGTCCTTTCGACAATTTTTTGCTTGTCTCCGAAAGTGTATATCGCTGTTCATTGGTTAAATCTACACGCTGATAATAGACGTTGGCCAAAATGTTTCCGACCACAACTATCACCAATAGGGTGATGAACTCAAGCAGCGATTGGATTCGATTGCTGTACTTTTTCATCACCATTTTCTGCTTTCGAAGACCAACTTAGTGCCACCCAAAAAGGAAGCAATGAAACCCAAAAAGTATACAATGTCTCGGGTGTCGAGCACGCCGCGACTAATTGATTGATAATGAAAATCAAGGCTAAACCATTCCAAGCTTTTACCAATGACATCGAGCGCTTTTACATCGCCCAATAAGCTGAGTACTCCAAACCAAAAGAAGCACAATACCATCGAAATGATCAATGAAACAATTTGGTTGTCGGTAAGTGAAGACGCAAATAGTCCGATGCTGGCATAGCTCGCAGCCAATAAAATCAGCCCCAAATACGAACCCCAAGTGGCTCCGTTGTCGATGCCCTGCAATGGATCGGCCAATTGTTGAATGGTATAATAGTAAAATAGGGTAGGCAATAGCGTGAATACGATCAAGCCCACTGCTGCAAAATACTTACCCAACAAAATTGAAGTGTCGCTCACAGGGCGGGTGGTTAAAATCTCAATGGTACCCAATCTGCGTTCTTCGCTCAAACTCCGCATAGTGATGGCGGATACCAAGAAGATGAGAATGTATGGAGCGATGTTGAACATCACTTGCAAGCTAGCAATTCCCAAGTCCAACACATTGTTTTCTTGGATGATCCACATGAATATGCCGGTGATGATCAAAAAGACCCCCATCACGATATAGGCGATGAAAGATCCCAGAAAACTGCGAATTTCTTTTTTAAATACTACCCACATGGCTGGTTAAATTTCTGAATATGGTTTCCAATGAGTCGTTTGGTGAAGTCTTTTTGAGTCCGTCAAGGGTGTTGTCGGCCACGATTTTTCCGTGATTCAATAAGATGACGCGGTTGCACATCGCTTCTACCTCTTGCATGATGTGCGTACTGAGCAACACGGTTTTGTTCTTGCCCAAGTTCTTAATCACATTGCGCATCTCCACCACTTGGTTTGGGTCTAATCCCGATGTGGGTTCATCCAGGATGAGTACTTCAGGATCGTGAATCAATGCTTGCGCCAATCCTACACGCTGACGGTACCCCTTCGATAACTGTCCGATTTTCTTATTCCTTTCAGGCAATAGTTGGGTCAATTCAATGGCATTTTCCACGGCCGACTTTACTTTGGATACCCCGGCCATTCCTGCTGAAAATTGCAAGTACTCGGTGACGTACATGTCGAGGTACAAGGGATTGTGTTCTGGGAGATAGCCCACGCGTTTGCGCACCGCCAAACTATCTGTGTTCAGATTGAAGCCACAAACAACTGCATCGCCACTGGTTGCGGGGATGTAGCCAGTGAGTATTTTCATGGTGGTGGATTTCCCGGCGCCGTTCGGACCCAAAAAACCCACGATTTCGCCCGTGGGGATATCGAACGACAAATCGTTGACCGCCCACTGGTTGCCGTAGCGTTTTGATAAATGTTTAACTTGAATGCTCACAGAAAATACAAAAATAGTTGAATCGGTTCAACCTTTTATACCCTGTATAACGATTGATACACTTCTTCTATTCTAATCTCGTACGAATATCTGCGTTTGCGACTTTTGCTGCCCCTGTAGCGACTTCTTCTTTTCTTGTAGCGATAGGTTCCCGCGGGCATTTGGAAAATCTTTGATTCGATATTCAGGGTGTCAATCTTGACGGTTTCGTTGGGAAAATCAACCACCATCGAAGGGTTCAATGGCCTGCCCAAAAAGCGAATTTCAAAGTGTAAATGTGGACCAGTACTGTGGCCTGTGGATCCGCCCAAGCCCAGCAATTGTCCTGCATTGACCAAGTTGCCTGGTCTTACATCGAGCTTGCTCAAGTGGGCATAAAGGGTTTCGAGTCCATTGTAGTGACGCACGACCACGCAATTTCCGTAACCGTTATAGTATTTGCTCATGCGCACCACGCCATCGAACATGGCATACACAGAATCACCGGTGCGGAGTTGTAAATCGATGCCGGTGTGAGGGCGACCGTGTCTCCATCCAAATGGGGAGTTGGTTTTTCCATAAATGGGCATCGCAAAATCACAATCCATTTCCAACACAATGAGCGGGATGGTCTCTTGTAATTTTCTGAGGTCGAAACGATAGGCATCTACATGCATCGTGTCCCAAAACGCATAGAAATCATATTCAGGCAACATGCCGGGAATGACAAATTCTCCTTCTTCGTAATAGAATGCTGCGGTATCAGCGGTGAGCATCCATGCAGAGTCTTCTACAATGTAATCACCCTCTTCATCGCCATAATCCTCATCCTCCTCTTGTGCAAACACCGGTGCACACAAGACCAGGAAGGACAACAATAGTGTTGACTTAATCCAATGTAACCAAAGATTGGGCCTGTTGTGCATCGATAAGAATTTGGGTTTTGAGCGATTCTAGAGAATCAAACTTCTGCTCATTTCTCAAATACTGTACCAAAAACAGGGAAATCGATTGGTTGTAGATGTTTTTATTGAAATCAAAAATATGGGCTTCGATACTCAGGGAGTTGCCTTCTAGCGTAGGGCGTGTTCCGATGTTGCATACCATTTTGTAACGGTCATTTTCCAATTCGCAGTAGCCGGCATAAACCCCCGTGGGCGGGATCAATTTGAAGGGGTCTTCAATGCGCAAATTTGCCGTTGGAAACCCGATGGTTCTGCCCAGTTTCTGTCCTTCTACAACAATACCGGTGAGTATGTATGGCTTTCCAAGTAGCGTGTTTGCTTCGCTTAATTGTTTGTTTGATAGTGCTTTGCGAATCCGTGTACTGCTAATGGCTATGGCATCAATCTCAGAGGCTGGGATTTCTTGTACTTGGAAATTGTATTCATTAGACAGTGCCACCAAACTGTGAAAATCGCCAGCTCGGTTCTTTCCGAAACGATGGTCGTACCCAATAACAATTGTGTCTACATGGAGCTGCTTTACCAAGATTGTTTCTACGAAATCGCGGGGTGATAATTGAGCGAATTCTTGGGTAAATGGTAAAACGAGGACGTAATCTACCCCCAGAGCGTAGACGGCAGCGGCTTTTTCTTCTATGCTACTCAGCATGCGAAGTTCTTGGTTGTTTGGGTCGATCACTAGCCGCGGATGGGGATGATAGGTGATGAGTAAGCTCTGGGTATTTTTAGATTTTGCCAGCGCTACCACCTGCTTTAACACCTTTTGATGGCCCAAATGTACACCGTCGAACGTGCCCTGAGTGATGACCAGCGGTTGCTGGGTGGGGATGTCGGCAGGATTGTGATAGGGTTGTTTCATCTCAGCGAGTGCAAATTTCGTGAAAATAACTGTGTCAAATACGTGTTGTGCTGTAAATTTGTTGCAGATGCAAAAACGCACGTGGATGATTTGTTTGGCCTTGGGCATGCAATCTCTGATGGCTCAGAGCGGTGGGAGTGGCGTTTTTCGTATTCTGGATGTTCCCATGCACAGCCGCGCCATGGCTTGGAGTGGCTATCTGGTTACTCAACCTTTTGGCGATGTTTTACAGTCGGTGAATAACCCGGCGTTGCTCAACGAAACACATCAGAAAAAATTTGCGCTCAGCGCTGGATCAATTTTACCCACAGTGATGTCGGCCAATGCCGTGGGCGCCTGGAAAGGCAAACATTTGATGTGGTCAGGATTTGCGCAATACATTGACTACGGTACAATGGATGCCTTTGATGCGGGAGGAAATCCCCAAGGAACCATATCGGCCAATGAAACGCAATTGGGATTGGGTGCTAGTTATTTGCTCAAGCCACGGTTTCGTGTGGGTGCGCAGGTGGGCATGGTATACAGTATTTTGGGTCCTTATGTCTCCAATGGTGTTTTTATGAACCTGGGCTGCAATTACGTGAAGCGTGATTCTGTGCTGAGTTGGGGTGTGCTTCTAAAAAACATTGGAGCGCAAATCATTTCGTACCGCGATGCAGGGAGAGAGCCACTTCCTTTGAATCTCCAGGCCGCTGTTTCGATCAGTCCAAAACATATGCCCTTGCGGTTCCACATTACCGCCCACAGTTTGCAGAAATGGGATTTGACGTACGATCAATACTTGGATAATGGCGGACAGATTGATTTGAATGGACAGCCAATCGTGCCAGAAGAGGCAGGTTTCGGAGCAAAGTTGATGCGTCATATGGCCGTTGGAACAGAGTTGGCGTTGGGACAGAATCTCAGTATGTTGATTGGGTACAGTCACCAAAGAAGGATGGAGATGACTACGTCTGAGCGTCGTGGGACGTCAGGTTTTGGTTGGGGGATGAAATTTCGCATGGCGAAAATCGATATTACTTATGGCAGTGCATCGTATTTTCCAGGGCAAAACTCGAATCAGTTTTCGTTGGTGTTGGATCCGTCGCGATTTTCTAAAAAGCGTGCCATCGCCCATACGATTAGCAGAGGGACACCAGAAATTTAACTGATTCATGCAAAAGAAAATCAATATCGCCATTGATGGCTATAGCAGCTGTGGCAAGGGAACGTTGGCGAAAGCATTGGCGAAGTCGTTGGGATATGTGTTTATTGATAGCGGGGCGATGTATCGCGCAGTGACACTGTTTATGCTGCGTGAAGGGGTTGACGTGAACGATGAAGACGCCGTTTCTTTAGCGATGGAGCGGGTGGTCGTGGGGTTTGAGAAGAATGCAGAGCAACAGTCGGAGGTGACATTGAATGGGGTTTCTGTTGAGTCTGAAATTCGAAATATTGAAGTGGCCTCAAAAGTGAGTGAAGTGGCAAAAATTGCTGTGGTAAGGACTAAAATGGTGGCTTTGCAGCAAGCCATCGGATTAAATAAAGGGGTGGTGATGGATGGTAGGGATATTGGAACAGTTGTTTTTCCGGATGCAGAGTTGAAAATCTTTATGACTGCGAGTCAAGATGTGAGGGCGCAACGTCGTTTTGCAGAGTTGTTGGCCAAAGGGGATGATGTGACTTTGGAGGATATCGCCAAGAATCTAGAACACCGCGATACCATTGATGCAAACAGGGAAAATAGTCCGCTCACTATGACGTCTGATTATCGGGTTTTGGACAATTCTCACCTTGATCGAGACGCGCAATTTGCTTTGGCGATGGATTGGGTGGAAACAGCGATTCAGGGCGTTTGATGCCTTTGTTTGGTTGATATCTTGCGAATAACCTTTCTTGTAGGTATCGTATTTTTGTAGCAGTATGAATAGGCAGAAAATTGTTGCGGGTAATTGGAAGATGCACAAAACCTTGGAAGAGAGCCAAGCGTTGATTACTGAAGTTAGAGGAATTGTAAGAGATGAATATCGCGGAGATGGGAAAGTGGTGTTGATTCCGACCTTTTTGGCATTGCCAACGGCGGTGAGATTGTTGGAAGGAAGTGGATTGCAGGTGGGTGCACAAAATGCCCATCAAGAAGACAGTGGCGCATTTACCGGTGAGATTTCTTCGAGCATGCTTAAGTCGATTGGGGTTGAGTATTGCTTGGTAGGACATAGTGAGCGTCGCCAGTACTTTGGTGAGACAAATGAAGTTTGCGCAGCCAAAGTAAAGTCGGTAGTTCGCCATGGTATGAAGCCCATTTTTTGTGTGGGTGAAACGTTGGAACAGCGTGAAAGCAAACAATATTTCCGTGCCATTGAAGAACAGATTGTTCAAGGGTTGTTTCACTTGGATCGCAAAGAGTTTTCGCAAGTGGTGGTTGCTTATGAGCCCGTTTGGGCCATCGGTACGGGATTGAATGCCTCTCCTGAACAAGCACAAGAGATTCATGCCTATATCCGTAAGCTCATTGCCAATCAATTCAATGAAGAACTGGCTGCATCAACGTCGATTTTGTACGGAGGCAGTGTTAAGCCCGAAAATGCCGCAGCTTTGTTTTTGCAAGCCGATATCGATGGTGGTTTGATCGGTGGTGCCAGTTTAAAGGCCCGCGATTTCATCGATATTGTGAAGGCGATGCGCTAATTTTCACAATGGAAACGCATCTTGGTGCGTTATTTGATAACTCATGATGATGCTTAGAACCCTTTGTACGATTCTTTTGTTTGCCATTGGGTCTAGATTGTCGGCCCAAAGCGGTAGTTTTAGTCCAGTTCCAGCCACCTTTATTGCGGAATTTGAAGCGTTTATCGCCAAGGCGAACGACAAGAACCTGACCAGAAACTTTGCGGTTTTCAAAGAAAACTGGGAATTGGGCAAATTCTCGCCCAGTCAACAAAAATTCATCATAGATATCAGCAATCAAATGCTGGCAGAGAAAATGGCTTTGCAGCCTCATTTTCAGTTGTTTATGACTACTGTTGCCGCGTTTCTGGAGAACCAGTTGCCCGATAAAGTGTTGGTGCAGTGGCAAAATATCACAAAATCACTGCTCGGCAATAGCAACAAAGAATACCTCGATTTTTTGCAAACAACGGCCAATCTATTTGCCAATAAATCCATTTATCAGTCGGGAACCACGGTTTGGAAGGTGGATACGCTCGACTTCGACATGTTTTATAAAGGAGAAATCGAAATCCACTTTGGTGAGGTTGATTTAACCTGTCAAGGATTCATGGACAAAATGGTGGTAAAAGGCACCAAAGGCATCTACAAACCCGCCAAAAACATCTGGATTGGGGAGTATGGTTCTGCCGATTTTCAACGCTGCTTGCCCGATGAATCAGCCTACGTAAGTTTCAATCAATACAGGTTGAACTTAGATGTAAATACCTACAGCGTAGATTCTGCCGCGTTGACCTATAACCGCTATTTCAAGACGGCGGTTTATGGGAAGTTTACCGACAAACTCTCCACCGCCACCGATTCGCTCAAAGTAAAAAAATCGGGGTTCCCACAGTTTAACTCCTACGACAACGAACTCCTGGTGCGCGGTATTGTGGGCGATGAAAGTTTCTTTCGCGGTGGTTTTACCATGCAAGGACATACCGTAACCACAGCAACTGCCAATGGTAAGCCCTCGGTGATCGATGTCTTTTACAAAGGCAAGAAAAAAGCGACGTTGAAGAGTAAGTCGTTCAAGATTTCGGATGGCGTTGCGGGTACACTCCAAGCAGAATATACCCTCTACCTAGATAGCGTAACCACCATCTATCACCCATTTGTTAAGGTGAATTTCATCTTCAAAGACAACAAACTCATCGTTGAACGCGGGGAGGAAGGGTTGATGCGTGTGCCGTTCTCTGATAACTATCACAATGTGAGTTTGGACGTGCAACAAGTTCGCTGGGTGATCACAGAGCCCTTCGTGGATTTTGATAACGTGAACAACGACCTTGAAGCACGCATTTCATCCGATGATTTCTTTCGCGATATCCTGTACAACCGATTGCAAGGCCCATTGCGTTCGCACCCATTGGAAGGACTCGTAGCCTATTACAACCGGCAGCCTGAAGACCCCCTTTCAAATCAACTGCAGAAAGATATCAAAAACTTGATGCTCTCCGGCAAACCAGAAGATAAAGCCAAAGCCGAAGCCAAAATGAAGCAGTTACAAGCCCGCAAAGCCGAACTGCGCGAATATTACAAAGCCGATCAGCGGGTGAAATTCTCATTGGACGATTACGCATTCTTCCAAAAAACCCAGAAAGAATATTTGGTGGCTCCGTTCCTGGAACTGCACGACCAAGGCTATATCAATTACCTTCAGGACCTAGACAGTGCGATCCTTTTGCCCAAAGCGTTTCGCTATGTGCAAGCCCACCAAAAAATGCGCGATTACGACGTGATTCGCATCTCATCCATCATCGGGGCAAGACCCAACTTTACCCTCAATTTGCTCAGCAACGAAATGAATTTGGAAGGTGTGTCGAAGTTCTTCTTCTCCGATTCGCAAAATGTAATCGTTGCCCCATCCAATCAACAAGTAACGCTCACCAAGAACAGGGGATTGCGTTTTGGCGGACAGCTTCGCGCTGGTCGTTTCGATTTTTATGGCAAAAAGTATGTGTTCAACTATGGTCAATTCAACATCGCCATGTCGGCCGTGGATTCGCTTCAAATGTATTTTCCGGATTCTTCTGGTCGCAGGCTAGTACCCATCAAATCGGTGTTGCGCAATGTGAGTGGAACCCTTTACATCGATAAGCCCAACAACAAATCAGGGAACAAAGACTATCCGGAGTACCCCATATTTGTATCGGACAAAGGCAGTGAAGTCCTTTATGATAAACCCCACATCCATGGCGGTGCATACGAAGGTGATAAATTTAAGTTCGTGGTGGATCCGTTTACGATTGACAGTTTGGACAATTTTACCATTGCGGGTTTGCGTTTTGATGGCAATTTTATTTCGGATGGAATTTTTCCTGAGTTTAGGCATTACGTGACCATTCAGAAAGATTATTCATTGGGATTTATCAAGCACACGCCTCCGGGTGGATATTCGATGTATCGCGGCAAGGGATTGGGCGATATGACCATGAACCTCTCCGAGGAGGGCTTCTATGGAACGGATGGTACGATACAGTATCAGGGCTCTAAGAGTGAATTTAGCAAAATATTGCTGCTGCCGAAAAAAGCGGTGGGCGTGTTGAATCGCTACGATTTAACGGAAAATACCAAGTACCCAGAAGTACATGCCGTGATGGCCAATATGGAGTGGAATCCCTACCAGGATGAGTACAATGTGACCAACGGGTCCACCCCAATTAAAATGTTTAAGGTTGGACATGATTTCACCGGTACCATCACCCAATCGCCCAGTGTGATCAAAGGAAACGGTACATTGGCCTGGGATCAAGCCAAGTTTTACAGTCAAGAGCAGGTGTTCGGACCGCAGAAGTCTACCGCCAAAAAAGCCAATTTGCAGATCTACGCCGCGGATTCATCGCGCATGGCATTTGAAACCAGCGACATCAATGGCACCATGGACTTCAGCAAACGCATTGGTACCTTCACGAAGAACGAGCCTGGTTCTATGACCAAGTTCGATTACAACATGTATCAAACCAATCTCACAGATTATCGTTGGGATATGGATAAGAAGATCATTACCGCGAAAGTGGGTCCTTCGTTGGCCGGACAAACACCCATCTTCGCCAGTACCAACCCAACCCAAGGCGGTTTGAGTTTTGAAGCGAAACGGGCCGATTACAGTTTGGTGGATTATACCCTCAAGATTTCTGAAATTCCTTACATCGATATCGCCGATTCTCGCTTGTTCTTGAAGGATGGAAAAGCCACCGTGCGCGCGAATGCCGACATGGATCAGTTGGATAGCACCAAGTTGATTGCCGGTCGCGACAATAAATTCCACGAGATCTATAAGCTCAAAGTGAAGGTGTATGGCAAGAACAAGATTCGCGGAAATGGCTTCTATCAGTATGTGAATAGCCGGGGTGGAAGGCAGGAATTTTTCTTGGATAGCGTGATCGTGAACGACAATCAGCGGATTGAAGGCGTGGGCAAAATTGCCGAAGAGCAGAACTTTACGCTGGAAACAAAGATTGGTTACAAGGGGTTTGCTCAAATAGAAAGTACCGAGAAACTGATTCGATTTACTGGTTATGTGAAACCATTGCACACCTTCAAAAATATTTATCCGTCGGCTTGGATTCGGTTCGATAACCGTGTTGATCCCAAAGATGTGGTTTTGGATATGACGGATCCGCGCGACAAAGACAACAAGAAACAGTACGTGGGTTTGTTTGTGGCCAATGATTCAAGTTTTGTATACCCCTTGATGTATTCTTGGAAACGCCGTTATTCTGATGATGACGTAACCAACGATACCGGTATTTTCTATTACGACAATAAAACGGAGAGTTTCTATGCGGGCAGCAAATCGCGATTGCGTGACGGTGGCCTGAAGGGTAGTTGGATTCGTTTCAATGAGCGCGATCGCAGCATCCACGCTGAAGGTCCTTTAGACTTCGGATTGGAAACGCCCAACGTAAAATTCAAAAATGCTGGAACCGCTGATTTGTATCCGGGCGATAGCAGTTTTGTCTTTAACCTGGCGATGATGCTCGATTTCCCCATGCACCCTGATTACTTAGAGCGATTGGTGGCTTTGATCAATGAAAACGGAGGGGCTGCGGCTACGGTGAACACGGATTTCTTCAAACAGTGTTTGGGCGAGATGATGGAAAATGAAAAATCGTATCGCCAAGTGGTGGAGAATTTGATGAAGAATGGGGAGTTGAAAGGCAAAGACGAAGCTGAATACAAGTTGGTGCTCAGCGATGCCACCTTCCGTTGGGATAGCAAATTGCGCGGTATGTATTGCAACGATATTGTTTCTGTGGCCAGTATCGCCGGGAAACCCATCAACAAGAACATGCACGCTGTGATGCTGTTGGAGCACAAACGGAGCGGACAAAACATGTATGTTTATCTGGATTTGGGAGCCAATGATTACATCTATATCAACCTCACAAAAACGGGCGCCATCGTATATTCAACCGATCAAAACTTGCAGCAAATCCTCACCAACACAGCGGATAAAGTAAAGGCAGAAAACTACTTCATTCGCCCAGCTACCGAGCGCCAAGTTGAAAAGTTCCTTAGACGTTTTGAATAAGTAAAGGTTTAATCTTGGTTGGGCAGCGGATACTCCACTTTGGTGAGAAACAATCCCTCTGCCGGCACCGAGTGGCCTGCGTCGCTGCGATTACCCTGGGCGAATATCTGGCGAAAAGCGTCTTCTGAAATCTTGCCAAGTCCTACGTCTACGAGCGTGCCTACGATCGCCCTAACCATGTTTCGCAAAAAGCGATTGGCTTGGATGGTGAAACAGTAACCATCGGTTTTTTGTGTCCATTCGGCTGTGAATACCGTACACTGGGGATTGTTGTTGGGTGCCTCTCCCTTGCAAAACGAAGAAAAATCATGCTTTCCGATGAGCAGTTTCGCACAGCGGTTCATCGCTTCAACGTTCAGTGTATGTGCTTGCCACCAAAAGGTTTTGGGAGAGAAGGGGTCTTTCGAGGCTTGGATGTGGTATTCGTATTCGCGCAAAGTGGCATCGAATCGGGCGTGGAAATCACCGTTGCAAGGTTGCACTGAAATGATGTGAATATCGCCTGGTACCATCTTGTTCAACCGCTGACTCAAATCAGAAGGCAATCCAATTGGACCATCGAAATGAGCAACAAAAAACTTCGCATGAACGCCAGCATCTGTGCGCCCGCAGCCCATGGTTTCAATGCTTGTATTGGCAATGGTGCTCAGCGCTCGGTCGACGGCTTCTTGAACGGTGGGTGCGTTGGGTTGAATTTGCCATCCAGCGTAGTTGCTGCCGTTGTAGGCCAATTCAATCTTGTATCGCATATCAACAGTTTTCGTAGACGATGGCACAGCCTTGTCCCACTCCGATGCACATGGTCGCCAATCCGTATCTGAGCGCTGGGTTTCTTTGCATGTGGTGGAGGAGTGTGGCAGAAATTCGCGTGCCTGAAGCTCCGAGAGGGTGGCCAATGGCGATGCTGCCCCCGTTGGGATTCACAATGCTTCGGTCGATTTCTAAAGCGCGCATACTGGCCAATACTTGTGAGGCAAAGGCTTCGTTCAATTCAGCCACGCCCAAATCGCCAACGGTGATGCCGGCATTTTTAAGGGCTTTCTGTGATGCGGGTACCGGACCTATGCCCATGATGCTTGGATCCACACCAGCGGCGCCAAATCCTGCGATTCTAGCCATCGGGGTTAGGCCCAACTGTTTTACCATTTCTTCGGAGGCCAGAATACTCACGGCGGCTCCGTCGTTAATGCCAGAGCTGTTACCGGCGGTTACGGTGCCTCCATCACGGAAGGCGGGTTTCAATGAGGCCAAAACGCTCACTTCGCTGAGTCTAGGGTGTTCGTCAACCGCAAAAAGGATGGGTTCGCCTTTTCTTTGGGGAATGGCTACCGGCGCGATTTCGTTGTTGAAGTGTCCCGCCGCTTGCGCATTTTTCCAGTTTAACTGGGTTTCATAGGCGAATTGGTCTTGGTCTTCACGAGAAATATGGAATTGTTCCGCCACGTTTTCCGCGGTTTCGCCCATGGAAAAGGGATGGTGTAATTTTGATAATGCGGGGTTGGTGAAGCGCCATCCTATGGTGGTGTCATGGATGTCTGTGGTTCGCGCAAATGCCGATTCAGCTTTTGCCATCACAAAGGGTGCACGGGTCATGCTCTCGGTGCCACCAGCCAAAATCAAATGGGCCTGTCCGGAGGCAATAGCCATGGCTCCGTTCATGATGCTCTGCAATCCGCTGGCGCACAATCTATTCACGGTGTAGCCAGGAACACTGGTAGGGATGCCTGCGAGCAGTGATGCCATTCTCGCAACGTTACGGTTGTCTTCCCCGGCTTGGTTCGCAGCACCCAAAATCACCTCGTCGATCACGGCTGGGTCGATTTGTGGATTTCGCTGAAGGATGGCGAGAATGACGTGGGCTGCGAGGTCGTCTGGACGCACAGCGGCCAATGTTCCACCAAATTTGCCTACGGGCGTTCTCACAATGTCGATCACATAAACAGGTTGCTTCATCGTTGCAAAATTCTACATTTTCGGTGATTGCTGGGACAGAAATTTTATCTTTGCCTGATAACCCGAAATTGAGCGCATCAAAACGCTTGTAAACCAGGTCCGCAGGTGATGTTTAGATTCCTTTTTGCTACAGCGTTTTATTGTGTAAGTATAACGGCATACGGACAAGTCGATTCAAAAATCAGCAGCGATACCGCCGACATTGAATCATTTGAAGAGATTTTGTTGTCTTCGCAGCGATTTCAGCAAAAAAGAAAAGAAACTCCGCGACAAATAGAAGTTGTTAGTGCGAAGCGATTGTCGGAATTGCAGCCGGCCACCTTGGGCGATGCGTTGATTAACACAGGACAGGTATTTGTACAGAAAAGTCAGATGGGCGGTGGGTCGCCAGTTTTGCGCGGATTTGAAGCCTCTCGCGTGTTGATGGTGATAGACGGGGTTCGGATGAACAACGCCACGTATCGCGCAGGACACTTACAAGATATCATCACCATCGATCCGTTTATATTGGATCGGATGGAGGTGAATTTTGGTGCTGGTTCTACATTGTACGGATCGGATGCATTGGGTGGTGTTTTGTATTTCAAAACCAAAGATGCCACCTTGGGTAAGTTTTCCGTGAAGCCGAGCACCACTGTGCGTTATCAATCGGCCAGTAATTCTGTGATTGGGAATGTGGGTTTGAAGGTTCAAAGTGAGAAGGTGGGGTTGTTGCTTTCTGCTACGCGGAGTCAATTTGGCGATTTGCGCAGCGGCAGTAAGAATTATTCGGATTGGGATACGTTTGGCATGTTGCCTAAATATGTGACTCAAATGAATGGTCGCGATACGATGTTGGTTAACGATGATCCGCAATTGCAGAAAGGGACTGGCTATTCTCAAACGGATTTGTTCGCCAAGATTTTCACGAAGACGGGCAAGGTTGAACATATGGTAAACTTGCAGAAGTCGATGTCGGATATCATTCCCCGATATGACCGGATGTCGCAGTTCAACAATGGCAAGCCCGTTTATGGTCGTTGGGATTACGCGCCCCAGAATCGGGAGTACATTTCGTACACAGCGAAAGCGGGCAGCGAGGACCATCACACGCGATTGACGTTGGCTCAGCAGCGCATAGAAGTGGGTAGGGTGACGCGAAATTTTGATGAAGTGATGGAGCGAATCCAGCGCGATGCTGTGAGGATGAGAACAGTGAATTTGGATCGACACGATCAATTGAGTGCGTCGTTTACATTGAATTCGGGTGTGGAAATGGTATGGAATGCGGTGAAATCGGTGGGAATCAATAAAAATATTTCGACGTTGGCGGAAACTGCAACAAAAGCGCGCTACAGCGATTCGGGGGCAACAACGCAGATGCATTCGGTGTTTGCTCAGGGGATTTACAAAATGGCGAAGACAGGTACGGTGATTCAGGGCGGGGTGCGGGTGTCGAAGTATTCGTTGGAGGCCTTGTTTTCGAAAGCGAATCCATGGAAGTTGCCGTATCAATCGATTTCTTTTGCAACAACAACACCGAGCTATGATATGGGATTAACCCAGCAATTGAAGAAGGGGCTGTTGTTGAAGGCGAGTGTGAATCAGGCCTATCGGAATCCGAATGTTGACGATATGACGAAGGTGTTTGATAGCAAGCCGGGTGCGAAGTTGTTGGTGCCGAGTGCCGATTTGAAGGCTGAGCGAAGCACCACGGTTGACTTGGGTGTTTTGTGGCGGAAGGATCGTTCATTTGCCATTGAGGCAGGTGTGTTTAGCAGCGCGGTAAAGAACTTGTTGTTGGACCAGCCGGGTACGTTGAATGGTGAGGATTCTTTGATGTACGATGGTCGTTTGACCCCCGTTTATCAGTTGAAGAATGTGGCGCTTGGAGAGATCTCAGGGATGTATTTGAATGCGAAGGTGCGATTGGTGAAGGATTTATGGTTTTCAGGATCATTGACACAGACCCAGGGTATTTATCGATTGGATGATGCGGCTGCGGAGCAGCCGCTGGATCATATCCCGCCGGTATACGGACAGGCATCGTTGCGTTGGAATGGAAAAGGTTGGTTTGCTGAGACGCAGTGTTTGTTCAACGGAATGAAGAAGGCCGAGGATTATTCGAGCAGCGGGGAGGACAACCAAGAGCTACAACCGATTGGATTGGCGGATATCAACGGTGACGGAAAAGCAGACGGTTTCAATCCTGCGTGGCAGTGTTGGAACATTCGTGGTGGGTATCAACACCGGAGTGGATTGACTGCCACCTTGGCGATTGAGAATGTGTTGGATTTGCATTACCGGTATTTTGCGAGCGGGATGAGTGCTGCGGGCAGGTCTGTGAATGTGAGTTTGGCGTATTCTTTTTAGTGTTCACAGAGACTTTCGTATCTTTGCATCCATTATGGGAAGGATTTTTGAAAAACGCAAGCACACCATGTTTGCACGGTTCGATAGAATGGCCAAGCAGTTTACACGCATTGGAAAAGAGATTGCCATCGCCGTAAAACAAAGCGGGCCAAATCCAGAAAATAATCCCAAATTAAGAACGGTCATGCAGAATGCAAAGGCTGTGAATATGCCCAAAGATCGGGTAGATGCTGCGATCAAAAGGGCCAGTTCGAAAGGGGATTCAGCGGACTATGAAGAAGTTCGTTTCGAAGGCTATGCGCCTCATGGAGTAGGTGTTTTGGTTGAAACGGCCACAGACAACAATACGCGCACTGTAGCGAACGTGAGAATGCATTTTAACAAAGGTGGGGGAGCGATGGGGAAAACGGGATCCCTGGATTTCATATTCACAAGAAAAGGGGTATTGAAAATCCAAAAAGAGCAAATGGGTAACCGTGATCTGGAAGAATTCGAATTTGAATTAATCGATTTTGGTTTGGACGAAGTGGCTTTCGATGACGAAATGGTTTACGTGTATTGTGATTTTACCGCGTTTGGCCAAATGCAAAAAGCCTTGGAAGATTTGGGATTGGAAGTGCATACTGCCGAATTGCAATATGTTCCGAATACTTATGTGGATTTAACCGAAGAACAAGCGAAAGAGGTGTTGGATTTGGTGGATCGATTGGAAGGGGATGACGATGTGCAGAACGTCTATCACAACTTGCGTTAATCGTTGACTGGTTGACCGAGGGGCGCAGCGCCTCGTCGGTTGGTTAATAACAAAAAAGAGGGCGGAATTTCCGCCCTCTTTTTTGTTTGTATGTGCTTAGTGTTATTTCGGACAAGTTTGACATTCAATCACTTTGGCATCGAACACTGCTTTCAAAGGAATGTTTCGCTCGGGCATCGTTGGGTCATTACTCACCACCCAAATGGAATAATTGGCATTGCCTTTTTTCAAAACGGTTTCGAAGAAGATGCTCACTTTTGCGGTTTGTCCGGGTGCAATTACCAGTTTCGCTTGGGGGTATTGTGCAGATTTCGCTTGGGGGTATTTGAGCGAAATACAACCGCAATCGCCGGCCAGTTCGTGTATCACGAGGTCTGATTTTCCTGGGTTGCTCAATACGATCTCCGAAGTGAGTATGTCACCCGCGACCTGTTTGCCGAAATTGATTTCTCCTTTGTCTGTATTCAATTTTGGTTGCTTGGCCAATTGTTTGGCGTTGAGCTTGGGGAAATACTGTTTGCGGTTGTAATTTATGTACATGGCATTGTAAAGCGCCGCTGGATTGTCAGTGGTGAAGGGCAGTTCAATTGTGGAAAATCCATAGTGTTTGATTTTGCTGCCGTCGATGACCACCGAAAATTTTCCACTTTCATTGGGCTCGAGTGATGTGGGGAAGGCGGTAATTTTCAAATAGGCGGGTATGCTATTCAATTCTAGAGGGGTGAAATTGGCGGTGTACGGCGTTTGGTTGGTTATACGAATGGTTTGCGAATCCATCTGGTTGTCGTAAAGAGGATTGAACGTGATTGACGGTGCGCTGTAACTAAACTGTCCCATATCCGGAATAGGTGCCGCGTTGGGGTCGATCTCGTCCTTCAGAACTTCTCCTTCTATGTCGAGGTGTGCCAAGGGGGCATTGATGGCGTTAGAGTATACAGAAATCGATTTTTTAAATTCTCCGATGCGGTTGGTGGTTTCATAGCGTGCTTCGATAAAACCTTTCCCCCCGGGAGGGATGGAATCGCGGGTCCAGTCGGGGGTAGTACATCCGCAAGAGGTATGTACTTGTTGAATGAAGAGTATTTGGTTGCCAGTGTTGGTGAAGGGGTATCGGTGCGATGCAAATTTGATGGATTCAGACACCTTTCCAAAGTTGTGTAGGGTGTGATCAAAAACGATTTCAGGACCCTTGCCTGTTTTGGTTGGATTTTGCGCAGAAATGAAAGTGGTTTGAACGAAAAGGAGCCCGAAAACGACCGATGTTAAAATTCTCATGATGTATAGATGGTGGCTGTTGAGTATCAAAAGTAGTACCAAAATGGCAGACGATGAAAAAAAGATGAAAGTTGCACGAGAAGGTGGAATAACAGCGTTTTTGGGAAGTGGCGATGGAATTTCGCATCGATTTGGTAAGATAAATGCGAATCTTTTGAAAACACTGCCATATTTTTTTCATACGGTCTTGATTTTGACAAATGAAAAGCGTAATTTTGCCGTCCTTTTTGGGAAAAATATGCCAACTATACAACAGCTAATTAGAAAGGGAAGACAGGAAACTGTTTGGAAGAGTAAGTCTCCAGCACTCGATTCTTGTCCGCAGCGCAGAGGTGTTTGCACCCGCGTATACACAACCACACCAAAGAAGCCAAATTCGGCTCTTCGTAAGGTTGCTCGTGTACGTTTGTCGAACGGAAAAGAGGTGAATGCCTACATTCCAGGTGAAGGTCACAACTTGCAGGAACACAGTATCGTTTTGGTACGTGGCGGCAGGGTGAAGGATTTGCCGGGTGTGCGTTATCACATTGTGCGTGGTGCTTTAGACACTGCAGGTGTAGAAGGACGTAACCAACGCAGAAGTAAGTACGGTACGAAGAAACCAAAGGCTAAGAAATAATAAGAGTAAAAAGTCATGAGAAAATCGCGCGCTAAAAAACGCATATTGTTGCCTGATCCCAAGTTCAACGACGCCGTTGTAACTCGCTTTGTAAATGGGATGATGTATGATGGCAAAAAATCTTTGGCATTCAACATCTTCTATTCAGCTTTGGATATCGTAGAAGCCAAGGTTACAGAAGAGCCAGGAATTGAAACTTTCCGTAAAGCCTTGAACAACGTAATGCCAACTGTAGAAGTGAAGGCACGTCGTGTTGGGGGTTCTACTTTCCAAATCCCTACAGAAGTTCAACCCCGCCGTCGTATGGCCGTTGGAATGAAGTGGATGATTGGTTATGCTCGCAAACGCAACGAAAAATCAATGGCTGAGAAATTGGCTGGTGAAATTTTGGCCGCTGCGCGTAACGAAGGTTCGGCTGTGAAGAAAAAAGAGGATACCCATAAAATGGCAGAAGCCAACAAGGCATTTGCACACTTTAGAGTTTAATAAAAGAGAAATACAAGCATGTCACGCGATTTATCGTTAACAAGAAATATAGGTATTGCCGCTCACATTGATGCCGGTAAGACTACCACAACAGAGCGCATTTTGTTTTACGCCGGTGTGAATCACAAAATTGGTGAGGTACACGATGGTGCAGCTACCATGGATTGGATGGCTCAGGAGCAAGAGCGTGGTATTACCATTACTTCTGCTGCTACCACTGTATTCTGGAAATATTTGGATAAGAATTACCATATCAACATTATCGATACTCCTGGTCACGTTGATTTTACTGTTGAGGTGAACCGCTCATTGCGTGTATTGGATGGTTTGGTATTCTTGTTTAGTTCTGTAGATGGTGTAGAGCCTCAGTCAGAGACCAACTGGCGTTTGGCCAACAATTACAACGTAGCGCGTATTGGCTTTGTGAACAAGATGGACCGTGCAGGTGCTGATTTCTTGAACGTAGTAACACAAGTAAAAACCATGTTGGGTAGCAACGCAATTCCTTTGCAGTTGCCCATCGGTGCTGAAGATAATTTCAAAGGTGTAGTTGATTTGATCAACTTCCGCGGTATGATCTGGAATGAAAAAGACCAGGGAATGACCTATGAAACCATCGATATCCCAGAGGATATGTTGGAAGAAGCAACCATGTGGAGAGAGCAGTTGTTGGAAGCCGTATCTGAATACGACGATACGTTGATGGAGAAATTCTTCGAAGATCCAACTTCAATCACAGAAAGAGAAATTTTGAATGCTTTGCGTCCTGCCGTTATCGACATGAAAATTGTTCCGATGATGTGTGGATCTGCGTTTAAGAATAAGGGAGTACAAACCATGTTGGATATGGTGATGGAATTGATGCCATCTCCTATTGATAAAGGTGGTGCAATTGGAACGAATCCTGACACAGGTGCTGAATTGATCCGCAAGCCAGATTACAAAGAACCTTTTGCGGCGTTGGCATTTAAGATCGCAACCGATCCTTTCGTTGGTCGTTTGTGTTTCTTGCGTGCATATTCAGGCAAATTGGATGCAGGCTCATACGTATTAAACATGCGTACTGGTAACAAGGAGCGTATTTCGCGTATCTTCCAAATGCATGCGAACAAACAGAATCCTATCGAATACTTAGGAGCGGGTGACATTGGAGCGGCGGTAGGTTTTAAAGATATCAAAACAGGAGATACCTTGGTAGCTGAGGGACATCCGATTGTATTAGAATCTATGGTATTCCCAGAACCAGTAATTGGTTTGGCAATCGAGCCTAAGACTCAGGCAGATTCTGATAAGTTGGGTAACGCTTTGGCTAAATTGGCTGAGGAAGATCCTACCTTCCGTGTGAACACCGACACTGATACTGGTCAGACCATCATTAGTGGTATGGGTGAGTTACACTTGGAGATCATTTTGGATCGTTTGAAGCGTGAATTCAAGGTTGATTGCAACCAAGGTGCGCCTCAAGTAACATATAAAGAAGCAATTACCGCCGATTACACTCACCGTGAGACTTACAAGAAGCAAACGGGTGGTCGTGGTAAATTCGCGGATATTCAATTCACCTTGGGTCCAGCCGACGAATCGTTCGTGGGTGAAGGCTTACAGTGGGTGAATGATGTAGTGGGTGGTTCTATTCCACGTGAATTCATTCCCTCAGTGGAAAAAGGGTTCAAAGCAGCCATGGCAAATGGTGTATTGGCAGGTTATGCCATTGACCGCATGAAGGTTCGCTTGTTTGACGGTAGTTTCCACGCAGTGGATTCAGATTCATTGTCTTTTGAAGTTGCTGCTCGCAGTGGTTTCCGTGAAGCTGCCCGTCGTTGTAACCCCGTGTTGCTAGAGCCAATCATGAAGTTGGAAGTAGTTACGCCTCACGAAAACAGTGGAGATGTAATGGGTGATTTGAACCGTCGTCGTGGTCAACTGGAAGGTATCGACGAGCGCGCCGGTGCCCAGATTGTTAAAGCAAAAGTGCCATTGAGTGAAATGTTTGGATATGTGACAACATTGAGAACTATTACTTCTGGCCGTGCAACGTCAACCATGGAGTTTAGTCATTTTGCTGAAACTCCAAAGAACATTGCAGATGAAGTATTGAAAAAAGCTAACGCTACGAGTTAATAAATTACAAAATGGTAAGTCAAAAAATCAGAATCAAGCTCAAGTCTTTCGACCACAACCTTATCGACAAATCCGCCGAGAAGATTGTGAAGGCCGTAAAGACCACTGGGGTCGTGGTGAGTGGGCCAGTGCCGCTACCAACACGTAAAAGAATCTTTACAGTGTTGCGTTCACCTCACGTTAACAAAAAAGCTAGGGAGCAGTTCCAATACTGCACATACCAACGCTTGATCGACATTTTCAACGGATCTACAAAGACTGTTGATGCGTTGATGAAGATTGAATTGCCTAGTGGTGTTGAAGTAGAAATCAAATTGTAAGGAGGGTAGCAGTTATGAATGGAATAATTGGCAAAAAATTGGGTATGACCAGCATCTTTAGTGCAGATGGTAAGCGTTTGGCTTGCACTGTGGTTGAGGCAGGTCCATGTGTTGTAACGCAAGTTAAGACCCAAGATACAGATGGTTACCAAGCAGTTCAGTTGGCTTGGGGCGATAAAAAAGATAAGCATACTTCTTCAGCCATGAAGGGTCACTTCGCGAAGTCTAAGTCAACACCCAAGCGTGTTGTTATGGAATTCCGTGATATTGATTCTTTGCCCGAGTTGGGTTCAGTGGTTGATGTTAACTTGTTCGAAACTGGCGAGTACGTGAGTGTCGTGGGCAAGGCTAAAGGTAAAGGTTTTCAGGGTGTTGTTAAACGTCACGGCTTTGCCGGTGTAGGTGAAGCTACACACGGTCAGCACAACCGTTTGAGGGCGCCGGGTTCTATCGGAGCTTGTTCATTCCCCGGTCGTGTATTCAAAGGAATGCGCATGGCAGGACGTACAGGTGGTAACCGCGTGAAAATCCAGAACTTAGAAGTATTGAAAATAGATGGAGATAGAAACCTGATCGTTATCAAAGGTGCGATCCCAGGTTACAATGGTTCAACCGTAATAATTGAGCGTTAATCATGGAAATTAAAGTATTAAACAAGCAAGGTTCTGAGACTGGAAGAACAATAACTCTTTCTGAGTCTGTATTCGGTATCAGTCCCAACGACCATGCCATATACTTGGATGTGAAGCAATTTTTGGCCAATCAGCGTCAAGGAACTCACAAAACCAAAGAGAGAAAAGAAATTCACCGTTCCACTAGGAAAGTTATCCGTCAAAAGGGAACAGGTGGAGCACGTCACGGTTCATTGAAAGCTGGTATTTATGTAGGTGGTGCCCGTATCCACGGTCCCCGTCCGCGTGATTACTCATTCAAGTTGAACAAAAAATTGAAGCAGTTGGCACGTTTGAGTGCTTTGTCTTACAAGGCGAAGAACAACAATATCGTTGTTATCGAGGATTTCGATATGGCAACACCAAAGACTTCAGAGTTTGCAAATATGTTGAAGGCCTTGAAGGTAACCGGACGTACATTGTTCGTTACGCCAGAGGTTCAGAAGAACATCGTATTGAGTGGACGTAACATCGAGGGGAACACAGTAATGCGTGCCGGCGATTTGAACACCTACGAAGTGATGAAGGCCGCGCAACTGATTATTACAGAAAATTCAATCGCCAAGATTCAGGAGGTAAATACAAAATGATACTCAAGAAGCCGTTGATTACCGAGAAGATGACCGCTATCATGGATAAGCGTGGTCAGTATGGATTCGTTGTTGACCCTAAGTCAACCAAAGACGAAATCAAAGCTGCCATCGAAGAATTCTATGCAGTGGAAGTGGCATCGGTAAACACCATGATCCAGCGGGGGAAATCGCGTCGTAACAGACGCACAGGCCAAATCTCCGGTTATACTGCTAAGTATAAGAAGGCCATTGTGACATTAAAAGAAGGGTTTAACATAGACTTTTACGAAAACATCTAATCATGGCAGTACGTCGTTTAAATCCCACCACGCCTGGTCAACGCTTTAGAGTTGCCAATGCGTTTGCAGAAATTACCGCAAGCAAACCCGAAAAGAGTTTGTTGGTATCCTTGAGCAAATCTGGTGGTCGAAACAATCAAGGTAAAATCACGTCTCGCTACATTGGTGGCGGACACAAACGTCGCTATCGCATCGTTGACTTCAAGCGTAACAACCATGGAGTTTCTGGTGAGGTATTGACAGTGGAATACGATCCTAACCGCAGTGCATTCATTGCATTGATTCAGTTTGGTGAAGAGAAGCGCTATATCATTGCCCCTGCAGGTTTGAAAGTAGGACAAAAGGTTGAGCAAGGTCCTGGTGTTGCACCGGAGATTGGAAATGCTTTGCCATTGGCTGAAATCCCATTGGGAACATTGGTTCACAACATCGAAATGAATCCTGGTCAAGGTGCCAAGATTTGTCGTAGCGCAGGTTCTTATGCTCAGCTGATGGCGCGTGAAGGCAAGTATGCTGCGATTAAATTGCCTTCAGGCGAAAGTCGTTTGATTTTGGCTGCGTGTTTGGCTACCATCGGAAGCGTTGGAAACCAGGAGCATAGCCAAGAGCGCAAGGGTAAAGCCGGTCGTAGTCGTTGGATGGGTGTCCGTCCTCGTGTACGTCCATCAGCGATGAACCCTGTGGATCACCCGATGGGTGGTGGTGAAGGCCGTAACAAAGGTGGTCAGCCTCGTTCTAGAAACCTTATTTATTCGCAAGGTCAAAAGACCCGTGCGCCTAAAAAGGCTAGCAGCAGCATGATCATTGAGAAGAGAAAATCAAAACGTAACAAGTAATAGATAAGCGAAATCATGGCAAGATCCATTAAAAAAGGTCCATTTGTAGACGTTAAGTTGTCTAAGAAGGTAGTAGTACTGAACGAGAGCAACAAGAAGACTGTCGTTAAGACCTGGTCAAGAAGAAGCTTGATTATCCCAGATTTTGTGGGACATACGTTTGCTGTACACAACGGTAACAAGTTTATCCCCGTTTACGTTACAGAGAACATGGTAGGACATAAGTTGGGCGAATTTGCACCAACGAGAACATACAAAGGTCACGGTAAATAATCATTGAAGGCATGGAAGCAAAAGCAATTTTAAGAAACTGTCCATTATCACCTCGCAAGATGCGTTTGGTAGCGGATGTGGTACGCGGTGAGCGTGTAGAGCGCGCATTAAACATCCTTCAGTGGAATCAAAAGCCCACGTACGCCATTTACTTGTCGAAGTTGATCAAAAGCGCAATCGCCAACTGGGGTCAAGCCAATACAGGTGAGCGTATCGAGGACAGCGAGTTGTACGTAAAAACCATAATGGTTGACGGTGGCATCGTGATGAAACGTTTGAGAACGGCTCCACAGGGTCGTGGATATCGTCAGCGTAAGCGTACGAACCACGTGACGATTGTGATCGACAGTTTGAAGAACAAGGAAGTTAATACAACCAACGAATAATTAAGGATAGTAGAACAAAACATGGGACAAAAGATTAACCCTATAGGATTACGTTTAGGAATCATCCGTGGATGGGACTCCAATTGGTATGGAGGAAAGGACTATGGTGATAAGCTCGTAGAAGACGAGAAGATCCGTAATTATTTGCGCGTACGCATCCCGAAAGGTGGTATTGCGAAGGTTGTGATTGAAAGAACTTTGAAGCGTATCACTTTGACAATTCACACAAGCCGTCCAGGTATTGTGATTGGTAAGGGGGGCGGAGAAGTAGACGCTATCCGCGAGGAAATTAAGAAAATCACTGGAAAAGACGTTCAAATCAACATCAGCGAGATCAAACGTCCTGAATTGGATGCTCGTTTGGTGGGAGAGAACATTGCCCAGCAGATTGAGAATCGTTTTTCATACAAGCGTGCAATTAAAAACGCCATCCAAGGTACCATGAAAATGGGTGCTGAAGGGATCAAGGTTCGTATTAGCGGACGTTTGAATGGTGGAGAGATTGCCCGTTCCGAAATGTATAAAGACGGTAGAACGCCATTGCATACATTGCGTGCCAACATCGATTACGCCTTGGTTGAGGCTCAAACGGTGTATGGTAAGATTGGTATCAAGGTATGGTTGTGTAAAGGAGAGATCTACGGTAAGGTAGATTTGGCTCCACAAGTTGAACAAGATCGTCGTCGTGACGGTGGAAATCGTCCTGATCGCAGAGATCAGCGTGGTGGTGACCGCAATCGTGGTGGTGACCGTGGTGGTGATCGCCGTAGAAGGCAGAATTAATAAGGAGAATTAAGCTATGCTGAGTCCAAAAAGAACAAAATTTAGAAAACAACACAAAGGCAAAGTTAAAGGCCTCGCCACACGCGGACATTTGATTTCTTACGGAAGTTTCGGTTTGAAATCGATGGAGCCTTCATGGATTACTGCCAGACAGATAGAAGCGGCTCGTATTGCGGTAACGCGTTACTTGAAGCGTGAAGGTCAGGTTTGGATCCGTATTTTCCCTGATAAGCCAATCACCAAGAAGCCTGCAGAAGTGCGGATGGGTAAAGGTAAGGGTGCCCCAGAATATTGGGTTGCTATTGTAAAACCAGGAACGATCATGTTTGAGGTAGCCGGTGTACCTATGGAGATTGCCAAAGAAGGTATGCGTTTGGCGGCACAGAAGATGCCTATTGCCTGCAAATTTGTTGTCCGTCCAGATTATAACGAGGAGAACTAATCAATGAAGTACGCAGATATCAAATCGCTTTCGAATAAAGAGCTCGTGGAGCGCTACAAGGAAGAGAAAAAGCGTTTAACGAAAATGAATTTTCAGAACGCCGTTTCTCAGATTGAGCATCCCCACAAAATGAAAGTTGCTCGTAAAGATGTAGCGCGCATGTTAACAGAGTTGAACGCTCGTCGTCATGAGGCTGAAATGAATGCCTTCGAAAGGAAAATAAACCAAAGCCAAGAAAACTAATGGAAACGGTAAGAAACGCAAGAAAAGAAATCGTAGGTGTTGTTGCTAGCGCCAAGATGGATAAGACCATCGTAGTAGCGGTAGTTCGCAACGTGAAGCACCCTAAATACGGTAAATACTTCAAAAAGACCAAGAAGTATACGGCTCATGACGAGGCCAACACTTGTGGTGAGAACGACATAGTTCGCATCATGGAGACTCGTCCACTGAGTAAGACAAAACGCTTCAGATTGGTAGAAATCGTAGAAAAAGCTAAATAAGATGGTACAACAAGAGTCAAGATTAAGAGTAGCCGACAACAGTGGTGCGAAGGAAGTTCTTTGCATCCGTGTATTGGGTGGTACAGGCCGCAGATACGCTAGTGTAGGTGATAAAATTGTTGTTTCGGTAAAAGCAGCGATTCCTGGAAGCAACGTAAAAAAAGGATCGGTTTCTAAGGCCGTTGTGGTTCGTGTGAAAAAAGAAGTTCGCAGACCTGATGGATCTTACATCCGTTTTGATGAAAACAGCTGTGTATTGTTGAATAACAACGACGAGCCAAGAGGTACCCGTATTTTCGGCCCTGTTGCGAGAGAGTTGCGCGACAAACAGTTTATGAAAATTGTTTCATTGGCCCCTGAAGTAATATAAGAGATGGCGAACAAAGTAAATAGCAAGGTTAAATTGCACGTGAAAAAAGGCGACACTGTGAAGGTGTTGGCTGGCGACGACAAAGGAAAATCTGGTAAGGTTTTGCGCGTTTTGCCATCTACCAACCGCGCCGTAGTTGAAGGTTTGAACTTGGTTACCAAGCACTACAAACCCTCAGCTCAAAACACATCTGGTCGTATCGAGAAGATCGAGGCCCCCATTCATTTGTCAAACTTGATGGTGGTAGTCGGTGGAACCGCAACACGCGTGGGTCGTAAATTGAACGAAACAGGCAAGTTGCAGCGTTTCGCGAAAACAACGGGAGAGTTTATCAAATAATTAAATAGAAAACCATGAGCTACGTTCCAAGGTTACAAACGAAATACAAAGAAGAAGTTGTAGGCGCTATGATGGCGAAATTTACCTACAAGAACCACATGCAAATCCCCCAAATTGAGAAGGTAGTTCTCAATCAAGGTATCGGTGCTGCTGTGAATGATAAGAAATTGGTGGATGCTGCAATCGATGAAATGACAAAGATTAGCGGTCAGAAAGCCCAAGCGACATTTTCAAAGAAGGATATCTCTAACTTCAAATTGCGTAAAAATGTTCCAATCGGTGCGAAAGTAACTTTGCGCAAGGAACGTATGTACGACTTCTTGGATCGTTTGATAACCGTTTCTTTGCCCCGTGTTCGCGATTTTCAAGGTTTGAATGTTAAAGGATTCGATGGAAGAGGTAACTTTACCATGGGTATCACTGAGCAGATCATCTTTCCTGAGATTGACATCGATAAGGTGAACAAAATCACAGGTATGGATATCACCATCGTTACTTCGGCCAAGACCGACGAAGAGTGTTTAGAATTACTAAAATTTTTGGGATTCCCCTTTAAAAAGAAATAAGAAATGGCAAAAGAATCAATGAAGGCCAGACAGCGTAAGCGTGAAGCTATGGTAGCACGTTACGCTGAAAAGCGCGCCAAATTAAAGGCTGAGGGCAACTATGATGCGTTGCAAGCTATTCCTCGCAATGCTTCGCCAGTTCGCTTGCGTAATCGTTGCAAGTTGACCGGTAGGCCTCGTGGCTATATGAGAGTGTTTGGCGTTTGCCGGAACCAGTTCCGTCAATTGGCCAGCGATGGTAAAATTCCAGGTGTAACCAAATCTAGTTGGTAAAATATATACAGCAATGACAGATCCAATTGCAGATTATCTGACTCGCTTGCGCAACGCAGTAAAAGCCAAGCATCGTGTGGTTGAAATACCCGCAAGTAACCTTAAGAAAGAGATGACCCGCGTATTGTACGAGAAGGGTTATATCTTGAAGTACAAATTTGAAGATACCGAAAACCACCAAGGTGTTATCAAGATTGCATTGAAATATCACAACCAAACCAAGCAAAGTGCGATCACTTCGTTGAAGCGTGTAAGTACACCAGGTTTGCGCAGATATGCCAATGTATCGGACATGCCCAAGGTATTGAATGGTTTGGGTGTTGCTATCATCACCACTTCAAAAGGTGTAATGACCGATAAAGAAGCCCGCATGTTAGGTGTTGGCGGTGAAGTATTGTGTTTTGTATCATAAAATAAAGAAAGAAAAATAATGTCACGCGTAGGAAAATTACCCATTGCAATCCCTGCTGGTGTTACCGTTACGGTAAACAACGGTTTGGTGCACGCAAAGGGTCCAAAAGGAGAAGTGTCACAAGAGATCAACCCTGATATCACTGTTGATATCGTGGAAGGTGTTTTGACAGTCAATCGCCCCAGCGACAGTAAAATGCACAGAGCTCTTCACGGGTTGTATCGTGCCCTTATTAACAACATGGTTGTTGGTGTAAGCCAAGGTCATAGTGTTCGTCAGGAATTGGTAGGTGTAGGTTACAAGGTCTCTAACGAGGGTAACTTGGTTGAATTTGTGTTGGGATACTCACACAAGATCATGTTGGAAATTCCGCAGGAAATCAAAGTAACCACTGAAACATTGAAAGGTCAGCCACCAGCCATTATGATGGAATGTGCTGACAAGCAATTGTTGGGACAGGTAGCTGCAAAGATCCGTTCATTCCGTAAGCCTGAGCCATACAAAGGAAAAGGTATTCGTTTTGCGGGTGAGGTATTGCGTAGAAAGGCTGGTAAATCTGCTTCTAAGAAATAAGGAGGACCGAAAAAATGGCAAACACTAAGAAAATTAATAAGAAGAATAAAATTAAGCGCAGAATTCGTGGCCGCGTTTCTGGAACAGCAGTACGCCCGCGTTTGAGCGTGTTCCGTAGCAACGCTGAAATTTATGCGCAGATCATTGATGATAGCAATGGCACAACTTTGTGCGCTGCGTCATCTCGCGAAGCAAGCATTTCAACCAATAAAGTAACAAAGGTTGAAAAAGCAAGTATCGTAGGGAAGACCATTGCAACTCGTGCTATCGAGGCCGGCATCAAGGCAGTAGTTTTTGATCGTGGTGGTAACTTGTACCACGGTCGTGTTAAAAGTTTGGCAGAGGGCGCTCGTGAGGGTGGACTCGAATTCTAAAAGAAACGATCATGTTGAATAGCAATATTGTAAGAGTAAGACCCAGTGAACTCACTTTAACTGAGAAGGTTGTATCAATCAACCGTGTATCAAAGGTGACCAAAGGTGGTCGTACCTTCAACTTCACCGCGTTGGTGGTTGTTGGCGACGGCAAAGGAGTAGTAGGTCATGGTTTGGGAAAATCAGGCGAAGTGATGGATGCCATTAACAAGGGAATTGAAGATGCAAAGAAAAATTTGATCAAAGTTCCTGTAATCAATGGCACTGTGCCTCATGAACAGATTGGTCGTTTTGGTGGTGGACATGTGTTCTTGAAGCCTGCCGCTCACGGTACTGGAGTAATTGCCGGTGGTGCGATGCGTGCGGTTTTGGAAAGTGCAGGTGTAACCGATGTATTGGCCAAATCAAAAGGTTCTTCTAACCCGCACAACGTGGTTAAAGCAACTTTCGATGCGTTGGTGAAAATGCGCGATCCACACTCAGTGGCTCAGTTGCGTGGAATCAGTATGAAAAAAGTATTTAATGGTTAATCGATATGTCTAAGGTAAAAATCACACAAATTAAAAGTGGCATTGGATATCCGAAAAACCAGAAAGCCACGTTGAAAGCCCTAGGCTTGAACAAAATGCACGCTAGTCGTGTGGTAGAATTGAATTCTGCTACTGAAGGAATGGTGCGCACGGTAAGTCATTTGTTAAAAGTAGAAAACGCTGATTAATTAAAAAGATGAATCTCAGTAATTTAAAACCTGCAGAAGGTTCCATAAAAAACCGCAAACGCATTGGCCGTGGTCAAGGTTCAGGTCGTGGTGGAACTTCTACAAAAGGACACAAGGGTGCACAATCGCGCACAGGTTATAGCCGCAAAATCGGTTTTGAAGGTGGTCAGATGCCTTTGCAGCGCCGTATTCCTAAAGGTGGTTTCAAAAACATCAATCGTGTTGAATATGCTGCCATTAACTTGGATGTATTGCAACAAATCGCTGAAAATGCGGGTGTGAATAAAATTGATCAGCAGTTCTTGATCGATAAGCACTTGGTGAACAAGCGCGAATTGGTAAAGGTGTTGGGCCGTGGCGAAATCACAATTGCCTTGGAAGTTCATGCACACAAATTCTCAGCATCTGCCAAAGCGGCCATTGAAAAGGCTGGAGGTAGCGCTACTGAAATCGCTTAATACAAAACACCATGAAAAAGCTGATTGAAACGTTTAAGCATATTTGGTCCATCGAGGATCTCCGCAAACGCATCGTTTACACGCTGTCTTTGTTGGTGATTTATCGTTTGGGTTCCTATGTGATTTTGCCCGGTATCGATAGCGATGCATTGGAAGGGTTGAATAACCAAACCAAAAATAACATTTTGGGACTGATCAACACCTTCGCGGGTGGAGCCTTCGGTCGCGGTGCCATTTTTGCTTTGGGAATCATGCCTTACATTTCTGCTTCGATTTTCATGCAGCTGTTTTCGATTGCCGTTCCTGCTTTCCAGCGTTTGCAGAAAGAAGGAGAGGAAGGCCGTAGAAAAATCAATCAATATACCCGGATCCTTACAATCGCGTTCACCATGGTTCAGGCCTATGGTTATTTGAATAATATCGCTTCAACACCCGGAAACGGACAAGCTTTGTTGTACAATTTCACCGATGTAATCACGCCAGGTATGTTTATGGTATCGAACATGTTCTTGCTAACAGCTGGAACGATGTTTACCATGTGGTTGGGTGAGCGTATCACGGATCGTGGTTTGGGTAATGGTATCAGTTTGTTGATTATGGTTGGTATCATCGCACGACTCCCATCCGCTTTATTGAGCGAATTGGTGTTCCGTTTCAGTGATGCTGGTTTCATTTTGTTCATTATCGAAATGGTGATTTGGTTTATGGTTGTATTGGGTGTGATCTTGTTAACGCAAGGAACACGCAAAATCACCATTAACTATGCGAAACGTGTGGTGGGTAACCGTCAGTACGGTGGTGCCCGTCAATACTTGCCAATCAAAATTTTGGCAGCGGGTGTAATGCCTATCATCTTTGCCCAGGCGATTTTGTTCCTGCCTGCAACGATTGGTAGCTTCTACACACAAACAGCTGCTCCAGAATGGTTGATGAGTTTGATGAATCCAAATGGCTTTTGGCACAATGCAATCCTCATTTTCTTGATCGTCGTTTTCACCTATTTCTATACTGCAATCATTTTCAACCCCGTTCAAATGGCGGATGATATGAAACGCAATAACGGTTTTATCCCTGGTATCAAACCTGGCAAGCAAACTGCGAACTTCATTGACGGTGTGATTTCTAAAATCACTTTCCCCGGTGCAGTATTCATCAGTTTGGTGGCTGTGATGCCTGTGGTGGCTGTTAACCTCAAAGTCAATCAGGAGTTTAGCCAATTCTTTGGTGGAACGAGTTTGTTGATTTTGGTGGGTGTTGTTTTGGATACCTTGCAACAGATCGACAGTTACTTATTGATGCGTAAATATGACGGATTGATGAGTGGTGGCGGTAAATTGAAGGGTAGAATGACAAATCAGTATAGCCAAGTTGATTTTTAATAATAAGTTTATTAATTTCGCAGCCCTTTTAACAACATGTCAAAGCAAGATGCAATAAAACAAGATGGAACGATAACCGAAGCGTTATCGAATGCCATGTTCCGCGTGAAGTTGCAGAACGGACATGAAATAATAGCAACTATTTCAGGAAAGATGCGTATGCACTACATCCGTATCCTACCTGGTGACCGAGTACAAGTTGAGATGTCGCCTTACGATTTAACGCGAGGTAGAATTTCATATAGATATAAGTAAGACCATGAAAGTAAGAACCGCAGTAAAAAAGCGCAGTGTAGACTGTAAAATCGTACGCCGTAAGGGTAAGGTGTATGTAATTAACAAGAAGAACCCGAAATATAAGCAAAGACAAGGATAACCATAATGGCTAGGATAGCAGGGATAGATATTCCCAAAAACAAAAGAGGCGTAATTGGCCTGACTTACATCTACGGAATTGGTAGAAGTAGAGCTGCATTGATTTTGGATCAAGCAGGAATCAGTCATGACAAAAAGGTTAACGAGTGGAACGACGATGAGTTGGGTTCAATTCGTAATTTCATTACCGCTACCATCAAAACTGAAGGTGAATTGAGGTCTGAAGTTCAGTTGAATATCAAGCGTTTGATGGACATTGGTTGTTACCGTGGTCAGCGTCACCGTAAAGGGTTGCCAGTTCGCGGTCAGCGTACCAGCACCAATGCACGTACAAGAAAAGGTAAGCGTAAGACAGTTGCCGGTAAGAAAAAAGCCACTAAGTAATCCATAGCACGAACAGAATCATGGCAAATACAAATAAGAAAAAAGTAGTAAAAAAGAAGGTTAAAGTTGATCCATTGGGTCAAGTGCACATTCGTGCAACCTTCAATAATATTATTATCTCAGTTACCAATGTTGATGGTCAAGTTATAAGCTGGTCTTCTGCGGGTAAAATGGGATTTAGAGGTTCTAAAAAGAACACTCCCTATGCGGCTCAAGTATCGTCTTTGGACTGTGCAAAGGTTGCATACGATGCAGGTTTGAGAAAGGTAGACGTTTTTGTAAAAGGTCCTGGTAGCGGTCGTGACAGTGCGATCCGTAACCTCCAAACCGTAGGTATTGAAGTTATGTCAATCACCGATATTACGCCAATGCCACACAATGGTTGTCGTCCACCCAAACGCAGAAGAGTTTAATTAATATTTAGAAGAAAAAACCAATGGCAAGATATACAGGTCCAAAATCCAAAGTTGCACGTCGTTTCCGTGAAGCGATTTTCGGAAAAGACAAAGCACTTGAAAAGAAGAACTACGGTCCAGGTCAGCACGGAAATTCTCGTCGCAAACCCAAGAAATCGGAGTACGCAGTTCAGTTGGCTGAAAAGCAAAAAGCCAAATACACTTATGGTGTATTGGAGAAGCAGTTCCGTAACACGTTCAAGCGTGCGGCTGCCAAAAAAGGAATCACTGGTGAGAATTTGTTGAAATTCTTAGAAGCTCGTTTGGACAATGCAGTATACCGTATGGGTATTGCCCCAACGCGGCGCGGTGCCCGTCAGTTGGTTTCTCACTGTCACATTTTGGTGAATGGTGAAGTCGTGAACATCCCGAGCTACCAATTGCGTCCAGGCGACGAAGTGGCAGTACGTGAGCGTTCAAAATCATTAGAAGTAATTACCAATTCGGTAAGTAAAGTAAACAACCGCTTTAGCTGGATCGATTGGAATGGTAACGATTTGAGTGGCAAATTTTTGACCTACCCAGAACGTTCAGAAATTCCAGAGAACATCAAAGAGCAGTTGATTGTCGAACTTTATAGCAAATAATTAGAAAAAACCATGGGTGTAATACCTTTTCAAAAACCAAATAAAGTGGTTATGCACAAAGCCACCGATTTCCACGGATTGTTTGAATTCAGTCCCCTGGAAAAAGGCTACGGTGTAACCATTGGAAACGCCATGCGCAGAATCCTTCTTTCTTCATTGGAAGGATATGCCATTACCTCTGTGAAAATCCAAGGGGTTGATCATGAATTCAGCACCATCAAAGGTGTTACAGAAGACGTGGTTGAAATGGTGTTGAACCTGAAGCAAGTGCGTTTCAAATCCAATTCTTCTACAGAAGAGCAAGAAAAAATCTTCATCTCTGTAAAAGGCAAAGATCAGTTTTTGGCAGGCGACATCGGTCGTTATACCAATGCATTTAACATTCTCAACCCTGAATTGGTTATTTGCAACATGGAGCCAACAGTGAACATGGAATTGGAAATCACTGTAGGAAAAGGTCGTGGCTATGTGCCTGCAGAAGAAAATAAAGTGAAAGATGCCCAAATTGGTACTATCGCAATTGATTCTATCTACACACCTATCCGTAACGTAAAATACAGCGTAGAAGACTTCCGCGTTGAGCAAAGAACAGATTACGAGAAATTGGTAATGGAAGTTACTACCGATGGTAGTATCCATCCAGAAGAAGCCATGAAAGAGGCTGCCAAAATCTTGATACAACACTTTGTATTGTTCAGTGATGAGAACATCATGCCTGAGTCTAAAGCAAGCAAGGCAGTTGAAGAAGTTGACGAAGGATTCTTGTCAATGCGTAAAGTATTGAAAACACCTTTGGCTGATTTGGATCTGTCAGTGCGCGCTTACAATTGCTTGAAAGCTGCAGAGATCAAAACTTTGGGTGAGTTGGTAAACTACCACATTGATGACTTGTTGAAATTCAGAAACTTTGGTAAGAAATCATTGTCTGAGTTGGAAGAGTTTGTTCGCGAAAAAGGCTTGCACTTTGGAATGGACGTTGCTAGATATAACATTAACGAAGACTAATTAAGAGATGAGACACGGAAAGAAATTTAATCATTTGGGAAGAACCGCTTCACATCGCGCCGCGATGCTGTCGAATATGGCCTCTTCTTTAATCATGCACAAGCGCATCGTTACAACTGTAGCGAAAGCAAAAGCGTTGCGTGTATTTGTTGAGCCCATCATTACGCGCAGTAAAGATGCCTCTACCCACAACTACCGTACAGCTTTCTCTTATTTGAAGGACAAGCACGCTGTTACTGAGTTGTTCACTGTTGTAGGTGGCAAAGTAGCAAACAGAGCTGGTGGTTATACCCGCATTTTGAAAACTGGCAACCGTGCCGGTGACAACGCGGAAATGGCTATGATCGAGTTGGTGGATTTTAACGAGTTCTTCGAAGGATTCAATGCCGATAAGAAGAAGTCTACCACACGTCGTTCACGTCGTGCCGGAACTTCTGCCAAAACTGCTGCCCCCGCCGCAGTTGTAGCAGAGGCTGTTGTTGAAGAAGTTGTAGCAGAAGAAGTTGCTACAATCGAAGCGCCAGTGGTTGACGAAACTCCTGCAGCAGAGGAAACTCCTGCTGTTGACGAGACTCCTGCTGTTGATGAGGCTCCTGCCGCTGATGACGCGTCAGAAGAAACCAAGTAATTTCAATTAACCTTGATAAAAAAGGCCACCCCATTGGGTGGCCTTTTTGTTTTTGTTTGGTTAATGCATTTCTTGGATTCCATAGAGTTCACTGAGGTATATCTCGTAGAACAGTCTCCATTGAATTCTTTTGTGGTAAAGGGTAACCCTTTAGGAATTAAGGCGCCAATTGTCCTTAGAGTCCACAAATGACCCTCAGATAAAAACCCTTTGCAAGACAGATCCTGTTTAATCGTAAATACGAAATGGGGGAGATTTATCTCCCCTGTAACATGTCTTCCGTGATGCCAATCTCTGCCAAAATGTGTTCGGCCTTGGATACATACTTCATCACGAATAAAGCATAGCGAATATCACATCCAATGGATCGACTATAGTTCTCGTTCCACGCGTAATCGTTAATCGTGGCCGTAAAGCTTCTATCGAAGTTGATTCCAATTAGTTCGCCTCGCTCATTCAACACCGGTGATCCACTATTTCCACCCGTAGTATCAAGGTTGTATAACATACCAACGATTACCTTGCCTGTTTTAGGATCCTTGAAAATTGGCGCTACATCTTTGATCCGGAGATTGTCTGCAACAACACTGGGTAATCGATAATCGGGGCGGGTATTCGCCTTTTCGAAAATACCGTCTAGGTAAGTATATGGACTGTGTATTTCACCATCATTGGGACTATATCGGCGGATGTAACCATACGTTAAGCGCAACGTGCTATTGGCATCAGGAATAAACTGGGTTGCTTTGAAATCGCGACGCATATCTAAGTAAATGGGCATGGCTGCTTTGATTTTCTCTTCAATCTTTTGATTTTGAGCAACAACGGGGCCTACAATCATGTTTACCAAACGACCCCACTGACTCAAAGCGTCTTCTTTGCCAATGTTTGTATCCCACCATTTTATGTTGAAGGTAAGATGATTGCTTTCATTGATGGATTCTGCGGCTGCTTTTGCGGCTTGTGCCATTTTCTGAATTGTAGACAATTGATTAATCCTCGATTTCAACGCTGATTTTCGCGCAAACTCTGAGGGTGTTTGTCCGTTCAACATGATTTTCACTCTTTGATCGAAATAGGACTGCGGATGTCCGAACATATTGCCATTTCGGTTGGCATTCGCCACGGTTTGAAGAGTTCTAGCAATGTTTACACCTTCTTCAACCATCCGTATGAGTACACGCTGCTCCAATTCTGCATTCAACGGTGCTTCCATCGATGACAGTTGTTTGTAAAGGGCCATGAGCGACTCTTTTTTCATTTCTGTAATGGATTTCTGATTTTCGGGTGTGGCTTTCGTTGCATTGGCAATTGCCCAGCGCATTTTGGCATTTTCCACGGCAGAAATTGCATAAGTGTATTTGCTTTGGTTATTTACGAATTGTGTCCAGTATCGAACATCTTTGGTTTTCTCTTTGATGCTCCATTGAACTCGGAGCGTATCGATAGCCGCAACACCGGTTTCTGAATAGCGTTTTTGCGCGCCGGCCCATTGCATCATGTCAATTTCTTCATTGGTTCTAGCCTCAACCAATTGGGTCCGTCTCAAGCCTTGAATTTTACCACGATAGTTCTTTTCTACATTTTCTAGGCTTTGAACTTCACCGGCGAAAGCCAATCGCTCAGATTCGTTGTCCTTGGTGATTTCTTTGATTTGACCGAGGTACCAACTATAGAAGCCTTGAATTTTTGGAAGGTGAACCGATTCTTGAAAAGCCAAATAGGGTGCAGTTTCGTTTCGGAAGGTTCGCCCTGGATAGCCCATAATAAATACGAAATCGCCTTCTTGGGTGCCTTTGGGGTTGATTTTTAATGTTTTCGCTGGTTGATAAGGGACGTTATCCATGCTGTAGGCGGCGGGTTTGCCGTCCTTTCCAACATAGGCCCTAACTAAGCTGAAATCGCCGTTGTGTCGAGGCCATTCCCAATTGTCTGAGTCTCCGCCAAACTGCCCAATCGTTACCGGTGGTGCTAATACCAATCGCACATCCTTCAAAAATACATAACGGAAGAGGGTATAGGTTTTGCCAACGAACATCTCGGAGACTTCAATGCTTTTTTCAGGGTGTTTCGCCCTTTCTTCGGCCACAATGTTACCAATGTTTTTGCTGATGCTCGCGGCACGCTGACTGGGCGTGTACGTTTCATCAATACCCATTAACACACGATCGGATACATCTTCGTAACTTTCCGTGATTTTGCAAGGCATGTTGATGGGGATTTCTTGTGACTTGGTTCGGGCGACAAATCCGTTTTCCAAGTGATTGTTTTCGACTGTACTGGCGTCTGCTACTGCACCATACACGCAGTGATGGTTGGTGATGATCAATCCCTCATTGGAAATGAAGCTACCCGTGCAACCGCCAACTTTTACCAAAGCATTGGTTAGGCTTAGGCCGGCAGGGTTGAATATGTCTTTACCCTCTAGTTTTAAACCCGCGTTTTTCAGGTCGTTGATGTTGACATAGTTCAAAGGAAACATGCCTTCTTCCGGACGGTGGCTTTGGGTGGTAAGCATCAAGAGCAAACCAGCTACAATACCCAAGGTTGTGTTTTTTACCAACAATGATTTTTTCATTTGCATTATTCACAAATCTACTAGTTTCTGTTGGCATGGCGATGGGTTACCTATTCCTTTTCACCTTACCTTTGCAGTTCTATATGACACAGTTGATTTTTTTGGGTGCATTCTTCGTTGTGTTGATGCTGGGTATGTTGTGGGATTTGGGTGTATTTTCCAAAACTACGCATGATGAGGTTACTGCGAAGCAAGCGTTGAAGCACACTGCCGGATGGTTTTCTGTAGGGTTAGTGATGACACTATTCATCTATTGGTTTCATGCGAATCTCCAAAATATTCATGGGATCGCGGATTTGCATCGTTATCAAACTGACTACAAAGTACAATTGGATTTGTCGGGTGGATTTGAGAGGGGACTGGAAGATTTTTCAAAAACATCTGCCATTTCGTATTTGAGCGGTTTCTTGTTGGAATATGCCTTGAGTATCGATAATTTGTTTGTTATCCTGTTGATTTTTCAATCTTTCAAAATGAACGGAGAAAACCAGAAGCGAATCTTGATTTGGGGCGTAATTGGGGCAGTGATTTTGCGGTTCTTATTCATCTATTTGGGCAGTGAAATTGTGTCGAAGTTTGAATGGGTTATGTATTTGTTTGGGGCATTTCTGGTCTACAGTGGATTCAAGATGCTGCGATCAGGGGAGGATGAAACAATGGAAACGGATAACCATGTGGTTGTGCGATATGCGAAGAAATGGTTCAGGGTAGCAGAGAATAATCCTGCTGAAACCCGGTTCTTCATTCGTGATAAGGGACAATTGTATTTGACCATCCCGTTTTTGGTATTAATCATCGTAGATATCACCGATGTGGTGTTTGCTGTGGACAGTGTGCCAGCGGTGTTTGGTGTCACCAGGGATCCTTATTTGGTGTTTTTCTCCAATATTTTCGCTGTTATGGGATTGCGGTCGTTGTATTTTTTGCTTGGTGCGGGAATGGATAAATTCTACAGCCTTAAATACGGTCTGTCAATGATTTTGGTCTACATCGGTTTGAAAATGTTGCTCGAGAAATATGCCCATATGTATGGGTTCAATGAGATACACAATCTGTTGGTGATCATCTCGATCTTAGCCTTGAGTATTTTTTGGTCGATTTGGTTTCCCAAAGCCAATCACGAATAAGTTGGCCCATCGAACAACAATTTACCCACAATGCTTGAGGAGTTGAATCAAAAGTACGAAATTTGAACCCTTGAAGTGAATGCTCAACTAACCCCCGCACTTTTAGTGCTACAAGATGGTACCGTGTTTCGCGGTACAGCCGTAGGCAAAATAGGTACAACTACCGGAGAAATTTGTTTTAATACAGGAATGACGGGATATCAGGAGGTGTTCACGGACCCTTCTTATTTCGGACAGATTCTCGTTATGACCTCAGATCACATTGGGAACTATGGTGTTCACGATGAAGAAATTGAGAGTGATGGAATCAAGATTGCTGGATTGGTTTGCAAAAAATTCTCCCACAATTATTCCCGTAAAAATGGCTCTGACAGTCTCGACAGTTATTTTATGTCGAATGGCTTGGTGGGTATCTCAGAAATCGATACACGTCAATTGGTGAGACACCTTCGTGAAACCGGTGCAAAGAATGCGATTATCTCTTCTGAAAACATGGATGTAGATGCGCTTCTGGAACAATTGAATGCGGTGCCATCCATGGATGGTTTGGAATTGGCATCAAAAGTGTCGAACACAGAGTTCCATACCATGGGCGATCCAAATTCCCCCTACAAAGTGGCTTTGTTGGATTACGGCAACAAACTCAATATCTCCCGCTGTTTGGTAGAGCGTGGTTGTTACTTGGGTATTTTCCCATGGAATGCAACTGCCGCCGATGTGAAAGCGTGGAATCCTGATGGATTGATGATTAGTAACGGTCCTGGCGACCCCGCTTCTATGGATTATGCTATTGGGGCGGTAAAAGAATTGGTGGATGGTGGTATGCCCACGTTTGGGATTTGCTTGGGTCATCAATTATTGAGTTTGGCGTCAGGTTTGAAAACATACAAAATGCACCATGGTCACCGCGGATTAAATCACCCTGTAAAGAATTTGGTCACTGGAAGAAGCGAAATTACTAGCCAGAATCATGGCTTCGCCGTGCAATACGATGAAGCGCTTTCTAGCAAAGTACAATTGACCCACATAAACTTGAATGATGATACCGTAGAAGGTATCGCCCGTTTGGATGTGCCTGCATTTTCTGTGCAACATCACCCAGAGGCATCGCCAGGTCCCCATGATTCATGGTATCTGTTCGATCAATTCATTGACTTAATACAAAAACACAAGTAAATAAACAATATGAGCGAAATCACCCACATTCAGGCCCGTCAAATTTTGGATTCCCGTGGCAATCCAACGGTAGAAGCAGAAGTTTACACCGAAGATGGTGGATTTGGAAGAGCAGCAGTGCCTTCTGGTGCATCTACAGGTATTCATGAAGCGGCTGAATTGCGCGACAACGATGCGAGTGCATACTTGGGAAAAGGTGTTTTGGATGCTGTTGAAAATGTCAATAACCACATCGCAGAAGCGTTGGAAGGCACAGAAGTGTGTGCCCAAAATGAAATTGATGGCATGTTGTTGGATATGGACGGTACGCCGAACAAATCACGTTTGGGTGCCAATGCCATCTTGGCGGTTTCTTTGGCCTGTGCCAGAGCTGCGGCCGATGAGTTGGGAATGCCGTTATATAAGTATATCGGAGGAGTAAATGCCAATGTATTGCCGGTACCCATGATGAATATCTTGAATGGTGGTGCCCATGCCGATAATAAAATCGACTTTCAAGAATTTATGGTAATGCCCGTAAAAGCGGAGAGCTTCTCTCACGCTTTGCGCATGGGCGTTGAAGTGTTCCATCACCTGAAATCCGTATTGAAAGCTGCCGGATACAGCACCAACGTAGGTGATGAAGGTGGTTTTGCCCCCAATATTCAGAGCAACGAAGAGGCCATCGAGATTGTATTGCGTGCGATTGAAAAAGCTGGTTACCGTCCGGGAGAAGATATGTTCATCGCCATGGATGCTGCTACTTCTGAGTTTTACGATGAAAAAACCGGTTTGTATACCTTTAAAAAGTCTGATGGAAAAATATTCACCGGAGACGAAATGGTGAACTATTGGGCTGAATGGTGCAAGAAATATCCTATTGTTTCAATTGAAGACGGATGTGCCGAAGACGATTGGGCTAGCTGGAAGAAGTTGACCGATGCAGTTGGAAGCAAGGTTCAGTTGGTGGGCGATGATTTGTTTGTAACCAATGTGGATCGCTTGCAACGCGGTATCAATGAAGGTATAGCCAATTCTATTTTGATCAAAGTGAACCAGATTGGAACATTGACCGAAACTTTGAATGCCATTCAATTGGCCACACGTCACAGTTACTCAAACGTGATTAGCCACCGCAGTGGTGAAACAGAAGATAGTACCATCGCCGATTTGGCTGTTGCAATGAACAGTGGACAGATTAAAACGGGTAGTGCATCTCGTTCTGATCGTATGGCGAAGTATAATCAGTTGCTTCGCATCGAAGAAGAACTTGGTGAGAATGCCATTTACGGCGGCAGTATGTTTAAGTACTGTTAACCTTAATTGTTGAAGAATATCAAAAAAGCCCCGCTATCGCGGGGCTTTTTTGTGCTAAAATTTTGCGCAACCCATCCCAAACCGATATCTTGCATGTTCATGAAAAACAAAATTGCTTCGGCGTTGCTGTTCATCTTATTGGGATCGGGTTGCGCAAACCTCTCCGCCCAAAATACTTTTACCGGAATTACCCCAACACAAGCCATCAATCAAGCCAAGACACTGGCTGCTCAAGGCAAATGGGGATTAACCGCGGATGATTTAAAAGATGCCGTAATTCAGGACCTTGTGAAAGATCCTACGGGAGAAACCCATGCCTATGTGCTTCAAACCCTGTCGGGCATCCCCGTCGTGAATGGCGTTGTGGGTCTGCATTTCAAATCCAATGGCAACTTGTTTTACGCAAATTCGCGCGCCGTGGCTCATGCAACGGATAAACTCCAAGGTGATTTCTCATCGCTCAATACCCAAATCCTCGGCGATATCGCCCTGAAAACAGCTTTTGCAGCACCCACCGATCTTCCACAAAGCGTAACATGGGAAACCATGAAAGCCAATACCCGTTTTGCTGAAGGCAATTTCTACGCACAAACTGTGGCTTGGCCGGATGCAAACGGGAACCTCATCGCCGCGAAATATTTTGTTTTCTATCAGCCCATAACCTCCGATTGGGTGAATCTTTGGATCGATGCGCAAGGTACAGTGCTTCAAAAACACAGCTGGACCGTCCACTGCGCACCCGCATCCTTCGAACAATCTCCCCATGAATCACATTCCATACACACAGCGGGAATGGTTGAACAATCTCAGCAAATCCGTTCCATGGTTTTAAATGGTCAGGGTAAATCGCTCCAACGCAGAGGAGATGGTGCCACATACAAAGCCTACGCATTTCCTACAGAAAGCCCGCTTTACGGCAATCCTTCAACGCTCACAAGTCCGGCAGACGCCCAAGCATCGCCCTATGGATGGCATGATGTGAACGGCGCGGCGGGTGCAGAATATACCATTACCCGCGGGAACAATGTGTTTGCTTCAGAAGATGCTGATGCCAATAACCAAGCAGGCTACAGTCCCAGCGGCGGAACTTCATTGGCCTTCGACTTTACCTACAGCAAAAATGAAATTGATCCGGTAAATTACCGCGATTTTGCCATCAACAACTTGTTTGTGGCCAACAACCTGATGCATGATTTGTCGCACCACTATGGTTTTGATGAAGAATCGGGGAATTTTCAAACCAAGAACTATGATAACAAAGGATTTGGTTCGGACGCCGTGAACGCCGATGCACAGGATGGCAGTGGAACCAACAACGCCAACTTTGCTACACCTCCGGATGGTTCAGCACCCCGCATGCAAATGTTTATATGGGATGGTGTGAGTGTAAAAGCCAATTTGGTGGTGAATTATGGCGCTGGCATGAAATATGGCGTGGGTATTACCGATGGCAACTGGGGTAAGAAAATCACCGCGGTGCCCGTTTCTGGGAAACTGGTTTTGGTGAAAGACAACGTGGCCGCAGCCACCAATAAATGCTGTACCAATTTATCGAACGGACCGGCAATCAGCGGGAATATCGCAGCGGTGGTTCGCGGGGGATGTACGTTTGTACAGAAAGTGTTTCGCGCCCAATCGTACGGTGCAACAGCCGTGATTTTGCTAGATACTTCTTCGGCGGATCAAGTCATCACCATGGCCACCGATAACACTACGCAAGCGAGCAAAATAACCATTCCTGTGATTTTTGTCAAGTTGAGTAATGCCAATGAATTGCGTGCGCTGTTGGCCGATACCAATTTGAATGTTACTTTTTACGATAGTTCTGCGTTTGCCAAGAAAACCGATAGCGATCTTGATTTGGGGGTTATTGCCCACGAATACACGCATGGTATTTCGAATCGTTTAACCTGCGGACCTTCGAATTCTAACGGTTTGTCGAATGCCGAACAAATGGGTGAGGGATGGAGTGATTTTGTGGGATTGGCGTTTACGGCGAAAAAGGGCGATGTGGGTTCTCAAGCCCGTGGCGTTGGAAACTGGTTGATTGGTGAAACCCAAACCGGTGGAGGCATTCGCAACTATCCTTATTCAACCAACATGACTGTGAATCCCCATACCTATGGCAACTTGGCGAAGGCGGCGAATGGCATCCAAACAGAGGTGCATTACACCGGTGAGATTTGGTGTGCGATGCTGTGGGACATGTATTGGGAGTTTGTGGGTAAATATGGATTTGATGAGGATCTTTACAATGGAAAAGGCGGTAACAACATGGCTGTTTTATTGGTATTCGATGCGATGAAGTTGCAACCTTGCGGCCCAGGTTTTACAGATGCGCGCGATGCGATTTTGATGGCCGATGAAAATAGAAATGGCGGTGCCAACGCAGGCTTGATATGGAAAGTGTTCGCACGACGTGGTCTGGGCTACAATGCCGCACAAGGAAGTCCAGGCAATTGTGCAGATGGGGAAGAGAATTTCGAAATGCCTCCTGCGAGTGCATTGAAATCCTTGGCAGTAGATGCTTGGGTAAAAGCATATCCCAACCCAGCAACCTCAATATTTGTTGTTGAGCCCATGATGGTTAAGCAGATTGATGCCGTTACGGTGTACGATATTCAAGGCAAACAACAGTTTGTGCCCATGTCTGAGATTGTGGGTGGCGGACAGCAATTGTTCGTTGGCGGACTATCATCGGGCTTATACTGGGTAGAAATTCGTGCCGGTGAGCAGCGCACAACTGTGAAATTGGTAAAGCCTTAAGGCGCAATGCAACATTTGCATTAAATTTGAACTCAGTTTCGTTTGAATTCTGATTGAATATTTTCATACAATGTGGATTGAAATCGTTTGCGCGTTGATGGCCTATTTGATAGGATCGATTCCCAGTGCTATTTGGGTGGGACGCAAATTTTATGGGATTGATGTGCGCGAGCATGGCAGCGGAAATGCCGGCGCAACGAATGTTTTTCGCGTTTTAGGGAAAGGACCTGGTACGGTGGTATTGCTGATGGATATCATCAAAGGGTTTCTTTCTGTAATGTTGGCTTATCAAATGGGGTACTATTTCGCCGAACAGGGTACGCAATCGTCGCAAATGACTGGCTTTTTTCCAGTGGCTTTTGGAGTGCTGTCGGTGGTTGGACATATGTTGCCAATTTTTGCAAAATTCAAAGGAGGGAAGGGTGTGGCCACCTTGTTTGGGGTCATCATTGCTTTGGATCCAAGGGTGGCGGGATTGGCGCTGTTGGTGTTTGTGGTGGTGAATATCGTTACGGGCTATGTAAGTGTGGGATCATTGATGGCGGGGCTGTCTATTCCCGTTTTATTTTTACAAGTGTTTGGATATCGTGATGTGAGCTTGATTGTTTTTAGTGTTTCTGTAGGAATCCTGATTGTTTACACGCATCGGAAGAATATCAGGCGTTTGATGGCTGGTGAGGAAACGAAGTCGCGGATATTGGTTAGAAAACAAAAGTAATCCATGAAATTGTCGACATCGAATCCCATTTACAATCCCCAAGAAGACGTTGAAGCGTTGTTGGATAAGGGGTGGACGATTGTGGTTTACAATGACGAAGTGAATACGTTTGACTGGGTGATAGCGAATTTGATCAAGTATTGTGGTCACACGCGATTACAGGCCGAACAGTGTGCTTGGATTATCCATAACAATGGGAAATACGCCGTTAAATCGGGGAGTTATGAGGACATGGAGCCTATTTGCACGGCTTTGTGCGAAAAAGGTTTGTCGGCTCAGCTAGAGGTTCAGTAAATTTGCAATTATGAGAAAAGTATATGCTTCTGCCGAGGCGGCCATTCACGACATTGAGGATGGTGCGGTATTGATGTTGGGGGGATTTGGTTTGTGCGGGATTCCCGAGAATTCAATTTCGGCTTTGGTGAAGAAGGGGGTGAAGGGTTTGACGTGTATCAGCAACAATGCGGGGGTGGATGATTTTGGTATCGGGTTAATGTTGCAAGGGCGGCAGGTGAAGAAGATGATAAGCTCATATGTGGGGGAGAATGCGGAGTTTGAGCGTCAGTTGTTGAGTGGGGAATTGGAAGTGGAACTCATTCCACAGGGTACTTTGGCAGAGCGATGCCGCGCCGCAGGCGCGGGCATTCCAGCGTTCTACACGCCGGCAGGCGTGGGAACGGAAGTGGCTGAAGGCAAAGAAATCCGTGTGTTCAATGGTAAAACCTATTTGATGGAATATGCCTTTGATGCTGATTTTGCTATCGTAAAAGCCTGGAAGGGCGATAAGCACGGTAACTTAATTTTTAAAGATACGGCACGCAATTTTAATCCCATGATGGCCATGGCTGGTAAAGTAACCATCGCCGAAGTGGAAGAATTGGTGGAAGCCGGTGAACTGAATCCAAACGACATCCATGTTCCTGGCGTATATGTGCATCGCATCGTACAAGGTAGCGATTATGAAAAGCGCATCGAACAGAGAACTGTACGTAAAAAAGGAGAATAATCGCCCATGGTAGCGATCACGCGCTTGGTGTTTGCCACCAACAATGCCCATAAAATTGAAGAAGCCCAAGCCATCGTGGCCGGCAAGTTGCAATTGATTTCGCTAAAGGAAGCGGGCTTTGATATTGACGTGGATGAAACGGGGTCCACATTCCATGAAAATGCTTATTTGAAAGCGCAAGCGGTGTTTGAAGCAACGGGATTGCCCTGTGTAGCTGATGACAGTGGTTTGTGCGTGGATGCTTTGAATGGTGCCCCGGGGGTTTACTCGGCGCGGTATGCCGGTGAGCCTGTAAGTCATTCTGCCAACAATGTTAAGTTGTTAGGGGCGTTGGAAGGGAAGGAGTATCGAAACGCATCATTTCGCACGGTGTTGTGTGTGATGGGATTAGATGTATCGCAAAGACCGCTGTATTTCGAAGGTAAAGTGGATGGAGAAATATTGAAGCAAGCCAGTGGGAGCGATGGTTTTGGATACGATCCCATTTTTCAACCCAAGGGTTTTGTGAATACGTTTGCCGAAATGTCGGCCCAGCAAAAAAATGCACTGAGTCATCGGGGTAAGGCGTTTGAACAGTTGATGTCTTTCTTACAGCGAGAAGGAGACGGGGCGGTATCGTCGATGGTTCCCGCATTACCGGTGATGGACTTTGATTACGATTTGCCAACAGATCGCATTGCTTTTGAGGCTGTGGAACCCCGAGATGCGTCGCGTTTACTAGTATATAAAGGCAACTTAAGCGGCGACGGGAGTACAGAGGATAAGCAGTTCTCGGAATTGGGCGATTGTTTGGGCGCTGGCGATGTATTGGTTGCCAATGACACCAGGGTTATACCGGCGCGATTGCATGGAAGGGTTGTTGGCGGTGCGGAAGTCGAAGTTTTCTTGTTGAATCCTCTGGATGCCGATTGGTTACAGTGGGAAGTGATGGTTGGGAATCGGAAAAAATTCCGGGAGAATGATGTTGTTGAAGTGGTGGGCGATGCGGGTAGTTTGCGCATAACATGGTTGGATCGCGAGCGAAATCGAGTGAATTTATTCGTTGGGGGTGGTTTTTCCGCGGTGCAAGATGCGATTGAGTGTTTGGGTGCGGTTCCATTGCCACCCTACATAGAAAGGGCGGTGCGTGAGGGCGATAAGGATCGCTATCAAGCCATTTTTGCGGAACACGCGGGCGCGGTGGCTGCTCCAACGGCATCGCTGCATTTTACGGAAGCGTTGCGAAATCGGTTAATGGATCAGGGTGTGCGGTTTTCCTATCTTACATTGCATGTAGGTGCGGGCACGTTCAAGCCCATGAGTTCTGATTATGCCAATGAGCACGAGATGCATGCCGAGCGATTTGCGATTACTGTATCGTTGATTGATATGATGTTGGATGCATTGCAGCGAAATCGGAGGGTGGTTGCCATTGGGACCACATCGATGCGGGTGTTAGAGAGTATCTATTTTGTGGGTTGTAGGTTGCTGCAAGGTTGTTGGGATGGAATGATTTCTTGTGACGATGGATATGATTTGGGGTTGAAATTGCGGGAGGGAAGGGTGATTGGAATGGAGGAGGCGCTGTTGGCGGTGAGGGAATTTGCGCTGAATCAGGGTGGTGTGATACAGGGACAGACGCAGATATTTATCATTGAGGGGTTTGATTTTCGGGTAGTGAGGGGGTTGATTACGAATTTTCACCAGCCCAAATCCACGTTGTTGATGCTGATTTCGGCTTTTGTAGGGGCAGATTGGCGGTCGATTTATGGGTTTGCGATGGGTAGAGGATATCGTTTTTTGAGCTACGGCGATGGATCGTTGCTATGGCGATGATTTATTTTGCGTGGTAATTGCTTGAATAGCTATTCATTGGGTTTTTCTTTAGGGATTTTTAGTACACAAGGTTGAATTTGTGGAAAAGAGTAGTACATTTGCATCCCGTTCTACTAGAGACCACCGGGGTAAACAGAGAATAACAACTAAAAAGGCGTTAGAGACTGAAAAAATCGGGGGTATTTGGAGGAAAAAAGTTCTTAACGTTACAAGGAGTAGAGTTACAGTAGTTGGAGATATGTCGATTAAATTTATTTTAATTTTAACTTGACAGAATCAAAAACATATTGTATTTTTGCACCCCGTTTCGGAAGGAAAAAGGGAAACAAGCAATAAACGGATCTTCGGATCTGAGTTTATAAAGTTCTTTGAAAGATACAGAGTAAGGAATAACAAGCCACCCAAAAATTGAATACTTTGGGATGCCGGATCAAACAAACATTTTACAATGGAGAGTTTGATCCTGGCTCAGGATGAACGCTAGCGGCAGGCCTAATACATGCAAGTCGAGGGAGATTGTTGGATTCGTCTGACATGAAACCGGCGCACGGGTGCGTAACACGTATGCAACCTACCTTTAACTGGGGTATAGCTCAGAGAAATCTGAATTAATCCCCCATAAGACTACGACATGGCATCATGATGTAGTTAAAGCTCCGGCGGTTAAGGATGGGCATGCGGTACATTAGCTAGTTGGTGAGGTAATGGCTCACCAAGGCTACGATGTATAGGGGGTCTGAGAGGATGATCCCCCACACTGGTACTGAGACACGGACCAGACTCCTACGGGAGGCAGCAGTAGGGAATATTGGTCAATGGACGCAAGTCTGAACCAGCCATGCCGCGTGAAGGATGAAGGCCCTATGGGTCGTAAACTTCTTTTATTAGGGAAGAAAAAATGGGATGCGTCCTATACTGACGGTACTTAATGAATAAGGATCGGCTAACTTCGTGCCAGCAGCCGCGGTAAGACGAAGGATCCAAGCGTTGTCCGGATTTACTGGGTTTAAAGGGTGCGTAGGCGGAAAATTAAGTCAGTGGTGAAAGCCCGCAGCTCAACTGTGGAACTGCCATTGAAACTGGTTTTCTTGAATATAGCTGAGGCAGATGGAATATAACATGTAGCGGTGAAATGCTTAGATATGTTATAGAACACCGATTGCGAAGGCAGTCTGCTAAACTATTATTGACGCTGAGGCACGAAAGCGTGGGGAGCGAACAGGATTAGATACCCTGGTAGTCCACGCCCTAAACGTTGATTACTCGCTGTTGGCGATATACTGTCAGTGGCTAAGCGAAAGCATTAAGTAATCCACCTGGGAAGTACGACCGCAAGGTTGAAACTCAAAGGAATTGACGGGGGCCCGCACAAGCGGAGGAGCATGTGGTTTAATTCGATGATACGCGAGAAACCTTACCTGGGCTTAAATGTCAGGTGACCGCTGCCGAAAGGTGGCTTCCCTTCGGGGCAACTGGCAAGGTGCTGCATGGCTGTCGTCAGCTCGTGCCGTGAGGTGTTGGGTTAAGTCCCGCAACGAGCGCAACCCCTATCTTTAGTTGCCATCAGGTTATGCTGGGGACTCTAGAGAAACTGCCTACGCAAGTAGTGAGGAAGGCGGGGACGACGTCAAGTCATCATGGCCCTTACGCCCAGGGCTACACACGTGCTACAATGGATGGTACAATGAGACGCCACTTGGTAACAAGGCGCAAACCTCAAAAAGCCATTCTCAGTTCGGATTGAGGTCTGCAACTCGACCTCATGAAGCTGGATTCGCTAGTAATCGAATATCAGCATTGATTCGGTGAATACGTTCCCGGGCCTTGTACACACCGCCCGTCAAGCCATGGAAGCTGGGAGAACCTGAAGTCGATAACCGCAAGGAGTCGCCTAGGGTTATACTAGTAACTGGGGCTAAGTCGTAACAAGGTAACCGTACCGGAAGGTGTGGTTGGACCACCTCCTTTCTAGAGATTAGATCTAGAAAATAAGAATACCGGCGGTTTGTTATTCCTCTCTTCTTTCAAAAATTTCGTTCTTTAACAACTTCGTTAGAGTGGTTAAACTAAGCTACAAAGACTACTATGACGTAATAGTCCCGTAGCTCAGTTGGTTAGAGCACTACACTGATAATGTAGGGGTCAGCAGTTCAAATCTGCTCGGGACTACCATTGCCAGTGACCACGATAATAAATGGGGGATTAGCTCAGCTGGCTAGAGCACTAGCTTTGCAAGCTAGGGGTCATCGGTTCGACTCCGATATTCTCCACCAAGTTGTAGCAATACAACGAAGTTCTTTGACATGTTGGAAATAAGAAATACAATTAAAGAGTAAATCATAGGATAAGTTACAAAGGGCGTACGGCGGATGCCTAGGCTTTCAGAGACGAAGAAGGACGTGTACAGCTGCGATAAGTTCCGGAGAGGTGCCTAAAAACCTTTGACCCGGAAATTTCCGAATGGGGCAACCCAACTGTTTTAACAGTTTTAAGAGTCAACCCGCTGAACTGAAACATCTAAGTAAGCGGAGGAAAAGAAAATAATTTAATGATTCCCCAAGTAGTGGCGAGCGAACGGGGAAGAGCCCAAACCTGTGTTGTTACGGCAACATAGGGGTTGTAGGACCCACATAACGAATAAACAGCTAATAAGAAGCACATGGAAAGGTGCACCACAGAGGGTGATAGTCCCGTATTGGTAAATTGTTTATTCCGGAGGGTATCCTGAGTAGCGCGGGACCGGAGAAATCTTGCGTGAATCTGCCAGCACCATCTGGTAAGGCTAAATACTACTGAAAGACCGATAGTGAACTAGTACTGCGAAGGAAAGGTGAAAAGTATCCCGAACAGGGAGGTGAAAAGAACCTGAAATCGTACGCCTACAAGCGGTCGGAGTCCCTATATGGGATGACGGCGTGCCTTTTGCATAATGAGCCAACGAGTTACTCCTCACTGGCAAGGTTAATTCCTTTAAGGGAAGCAGCCGAAGCGAAAGCGAGTCTTAACAGGGCGCACAGTCAGTGGGGGTAGACGCGAAACTTTGTGATCTACCCTTGACCAGGATGAAGTTCAGGTAACACTGAATGGAGGTCCGAACCGGTAAACGTTGAAAAGTTTTCGGATGAGTTGAGGGTAGGGGTGAAAGGCCTATCAAACTGAGAGATAGCTCGTACTCCCCGAAATGTTTTTAGGAACAGCGTCGATCGTACAATATTAGAGGTAGAGCTACTAATTGGGTAAGGGGATGTCAAAGTCTACCGAACTCAAATAAACTCCGAATGCTAATATTTAATTAATCGGCAGTGAGGGCATGGGTGCTAAGGTCCGTGCCCGAGAGGGAAACAACCCAGACTAACAGCTAAGGTCCCAAAGTATACACTAAGTTGATCAAATGTGGTCCAGTCGCCCAGACAGCCAGGATGTTTGCTTGGAAGCAGCAATTCATTTAAAGAGTGCGTAACAGCTCACTGGTCGAGCGACAGGGCATAAACAATAAACGGGCATTAAGTGTATCACCGAAGCTCTAGATGCGCGCAAGCGTATGGTAGGGGAGCATTCTAGCAAGCTGTGAAGAAGTACCGTAAGGACTATTGGAGCGACTAGAAAAGCAAATGTTGGCATAAGTAACGATAATGGAAGTGAAAAACTTCCACTCCGTAAATCTAAGGTTTCCTGATCAATGATAATCAGATCAGGGTTAGTCGGGACCTAAGGCGAACCGTTTCAGGGAAGTCGATGGACAACAGGTTAATATTCCTGTACTGGCTGAGAGGGACGGATAGATGTAGTCAGTACGTACAGACAGATGTACGTTGAGCCTACTCCTCGGAGGAAGCGAACTGGTGAGTTCTATCCCTAGAAAAGCTCCAGCATAAACCCGTACCGTAAACCGACACAGGTGGATGAGGAGAGTATCCTAAGGAGCTCGAGTGAGTCATGGTTAAGGAATTAGGCAAATTTACCCTGTAACTTCGGGAGAAGGGGTGCCTCAGCAATGAGGCCGCAGTGAATAGGCCCAGGCGACTGTTTATCAAAAACACAAGGCTCTGCTAAGTCGAAAGATGATGTATAGGGTCTGACACCTGCCCGGTGCTGGAAGGTTAAGAGGGGATGTCAGCGCAAGCGAAGCATTGAATCGAAGCCCCAGTAAACGGCGGCCGTAACTATAACGGTCCTAAGGTAGCGAAATTCCTTGTCGGGTAAGTTCCGACCTGCACGAATGGTGTAACGATCTGGGCACTGTCTCAACCATGAGCTCGGTGAAATTGTAGTCTCGGTGAAGATGCCGAGTACCCGCAACGGGACGGAAAGACCCCGTGCACCTTTACTATAGCTTTACATTGGGTTTGGGTAATTGATGTGTAGAATAGGTGGGAGGCTTTGAAGCGATGTCGCTAGATGTCGTGGAGCCAACGTTGAAATACCACCCTTCAATTATTTGAATCCTAACTCCGCAATGCGGAAAACAGTGTATGGTGGGTAGTTTGACTGGGGTGGTCGCCTCCAAAAGAGTATCGGAGGCTTCCAAAGGTACACTCAGCACGCTTGGTAACCGTGCGCAGAGTGCAATAGCATAAGTGTGCTTGACTGTGAGACCTACAAGTCGAGCAGGAACGAAAGTTGGGTATAGTGATCCGGCGGTTCTGTATGGAAAGGCCGTCGCTCATAGGATAAAAGGTACGCCGGGGATAACAGGCTGATTTTGCCCAAGAGCTCATATCGACGGCAAAGTTTGGCACCTCGATGTCGGCTCGTCACATCCTGGGGCTGGAGAAGGTCCCAAGGGTTGGGCTGTTCGCCCATTAAAGTGGCACGCGAGCTGGGTTCAGAACGTCGTGAGACAGTTCGGTCCCTATCTGTTGTGGGCGTTGGAAAATTGAGAGAATCTGACCTTAGTACGAGAGGACCGGGTTGGACGCACCTCTGGTGTATCTGTTATGTCGCTAGATGTATCGCAGAGTAGCTACGTGCGGAATAGATAAGCGCTGAAAGCATCTAAGCGCGAAACTAGTCTCAAGATGAGTTTTCCTTTAAGGGTCGTAGAAGACTACTACGTTGATAGGCTACAGATGTAAATACAGTAATGTATGAGTCGAGTAGTACTAATTACCCGTAGACTTACCTACTCTTTATTATTTCTTATTTCCAGCATTTGTCATAGATCTTTATTGACCTTATGGTGGCTATGGCGATGGTGTCCACCTCTTCCCATTCCGAACAGAGAAGTTAAGCCCATCAGCGCAGATGATACTTGGGTAATACCTGGGAAAGTATGTCGCCGCCGACTTTATTATAAGACTCGAAACCCTGACCAATCCGGTCGGGGTTTTTTGTTTTATACCATCACCATATTAACCGATCTTAGCGACTAAGCGACTAAGCGACTAGATAGCTAACCCAGGTAATCCGAAGCAATAGATTAAGTAATCGCTGGTAATCCTAATCAATAGATTAAGTAGTTGCCTCAGGCAGAACAATTTCAATGGGGATTATTTCGGTAATTTACTATTTTTTGTATCTCTCGTATCATCTCTATCTAAGGAATCTGTCGTAGTTACTGTATCTACGCTCTCTTCTGATTAGCGCACTCGACTAGATCTACTACTGTACATATCCGATATTATCTCTATTTACGGAATCTGCCGTAGCTACCATGTCTAATATCATTACTATATCAACGCGTGCAATTGCTGGTTTGAGTCCTGAGCCCGAAGCAGGGCATTTAGATGATGGATCCTGTAAGGATGCCATTTCTCCTGTGAAGGTGGTTGTCCTTTGTCCTCGGTACGGTCCTTTTGTGGCGTGATGTTGGTTCTGAGGATTGTGCAAACTGTAGATTTGTTACCAGGCTAGCCATATTTTTCTGACATTTTTGGGTTCGTTGGGACTCCTTTAAAACTTTCAGCATTTCTTTTTGTGGTTAGCTAATGGCTGAATAATGATGTATGTCAGTGGGTTAGGACTGTTCTTTCTTCAAAACCTGAATTTATTGGCGTTATCTTCCATGATGGGCTTGTTTATTAAGAAAAGAGTAGTACATTTGCATCCCGTTCTACTAGAGACCACCGGAGTAAACAGAGGATAACAACTGAAAAGGCGTTAGAGACTGAAAAAATCGGGGGTATTTGGAGGAAAAAAGTTCTTAACGTTACAAGGAGTAGAGTTACAGTAGTTGGAGATATGTCGATTAAATTTATTTTAATTTTAACTTGACAGAATCAAAAACATATTGTATTTTTGCACCCCGTTTCGGAAGGAAAAAGGGAAACAAGCAATAAACGGATCTTCGGATCTGAGTTTATAAAGTTCTTTGAAAGATACAGAGTAAGGAATAACAAGCCACCCAAAAATTGAATACTTTGGGATGCCGGATCAAACAAACATTTTACAATGGAGAGTTTGATCCTGGCTCAGGATGAACGCTAGCGGCAGGCCTAATACATGCAAGTCGAGGGAGATTGTTGGATTCGTCTGACATGAAACCGGCGCACGGGTGCGTAACACGTATGCAACCTACCTTTAACTGGGGTATAGCTCAGAGAAATCTGAATTAATCCCCCATAAGACTACGACATGGCATCATGATGTAGTTAAAGCTCCGGCGGTTAAGGATGGGCATGCGGTACATTAGCTAGTTGGTGAGGTAATGGCTCACCAAGGCTACGATGTATAGGGGGTCTGAGAGGATGATCCCCCACACTGGTACTGAGACACGGACCAGACTCCTACGGGAGGCAGCAGTAGGGAATATTGGTCAATGGACGCAAGTCTGAACCAGCCATGCCGCGTGAAGGATGAAGGCCCTATGGGTCGTAAACTTCTTTTATTAGGGAAGAAAAAATGGGATGCGTCCTATACTGACGGTACTTAATGAATAAGGATCGGCTAACTTCGTGCCAGCAGCCGCGGTAAGACGAAGGATCCAAGCGTTGTCCGGATTTACTGGGTTTAAAGGGTGCGTAGGCGGAAAATTAAGTCAGTGGTGAAAGCCCGCAGCTCAACTGTGGAACTGCCATTGAAACTGGTTTTCTTGAATATAGCTGAGGCAGATGGAATATAACATGTAGCGGTGAAATGCTTAGATATGTTATAGAACACCGATTGCGAAGGCAGTCTGCTAAACTATTATTGACGCTGAGGCACGAAAGCGTGGGGAGCGAACAGGATTAGATACCCTGGTAGTCCACGCCCTAAACGTTGATTACTCGCTGTTGGCGATATACTGTCAGTGGCTAAGCGAAAGCATTAAGTAATCCACCTGGGAAGTACGACCGCAAGGTTGAAACTCAAAGGAATTGACGGGGGCCCGCACAAGCGGAGGAGCATGTGGTTTAATTCGATGATACGCGAGAAACCTTACCTGGGCTTAAATGTCAGGTGACCGCTGCCGAAAGGTGGCTTCCCTTCGGGGCAACTGGCAAGGTGCTGCATGGCTGTCGTCAGCTCGTGCCGTGAGGTGTTGGGTTAAGTCCCGCAACGAGCGCAACCCCTATCTTTAGTTGCCATCAGGTTATGCTGGGGACTCTAGAGAAACTGCCTACGCAAGTAGTGAGGAAGGCGGGGACGACGTCAAGTCATCATGGCCCTTACGCCCAGGGCTACACACGTGCTACAATGGATGGTACAATGAGACGCCACTTGGTAACAAGGCGCAAACCTCAAAAAGCCATTCTCAGTTCGGATTGAGGTCTGCAACTCGACCTCATGAAGCTGGATTCGCTAGTAATCGAATATCAGCATTGATTCGGTGAATACGTTCCCGGGCCTTGTACACACCGCCCGTCAAGCCATGGAAGCTGGGAGAACCTGAAGTCGATAACCGCAAGGAGTCGCCTAGGGTTATACTAGTAACTGGGGCTAAGTCGTAACAAGGTAACCGTACCGGAAGGTGTGGTTGGACCACCTCCTTTCTAGAGATTAGATCTAGAAAATAAGAATACCGGCGGTTTGTTATTCCTCTCTTCTTTCAAAAATTTCGTTCTTTAACAACTTCGTTAGAGTGGTTAAACTAAGCTACAAAGACTACTATGACGTAATAGTCCCGTAGCTCAGTTGGTTAGAGCACTACACTGATAATGTAGGGGTCAGCAGTTCAAATCTGCTCGGGACTACCATTGCCAGTGACCACGATAATAAATGGGGGATTAGCTCAGCTGGCTAGAGCACTAGCTTTGCAAGCTAGGGGTCATCGGTTCGACTCCGATATTCTCCACCAAGTTGTAGCAATACAACGAAGTTCTTTGACATGTTGGAAATAAGAAATACAATTAAAGAGTAAATCATAGGATAAGTTACAAAGGGCGTACGGCGGATGCCTAGGCTTTCAGAGACGAAGAAGGACGTGTACAGCTGCGATAAGTTCCGGAGAGGTGCCTAAAAACCTTTGACCCGGAAATTTCCGAATGGGGCAACCCAACTGTTTTAACAGTTTTAAGAGTCAACCCGCTGAACTGAAACATCTAAGTAAGCGGAGGAAAAGAAAATAATTTAATGATTCCCCAAGTAGTGGCGAGCGAACGGGGAAGAGCCCAAACCTGTGTTGTTACGGCAACATAGGGGTTGTAGGACCCACATAACGAATAAACAGCTAATAAGAAGCACATGGAAAGGTGCACCACAGAGGGTGATAGTCCCGTATTGGTAAATTGTTTATTCCGGAGGGTATCCTGAGTAGCGCGGGACCGGAGAAATCTTGCGTGAATCTGCCAGCACCATCTGGTAAGGCTAAATACTACTGAAAGACCGATAGTGAACTAGTACTGCGAAGGAAAGGTGAAAAGTATCCCGAACAGGGAGGTGAAAAGAACCTGAAATCGTACGCCTACAAGCGGTCGGAGTCCCTATATGGGATGACGGCGTGCCTTTTGCATAATGAGCCAACGAGTTACTCCTCACTGGCAAGGTTAATTCCTTTAAGGGAAGCAGCCGAAGCGAAAGCGAGTCTTAACAGGGCGCACAGTCAGTGGGGGTAGACGCGAAACTTTGTGATCTACCCTTGACCAGGATGAAGTTCAGGTAACACTGAATGGAGGTCCGAACCGGTAAACGTTGAAAAGTTTTCGGATGAGTTGAGGGTAGGGGTGAAAGGCCTATCAAACTGAGAGATAGCTCGTACTCCCCGAAATGTTTTTAGGAACAGCGTCGATCGTACAATATTAGAGGTAGAGCTACTAATTGGGTAAGGGGATGTCAAAGTCTACCGAACTCAAATAAACTCCGAATGCTAATATTTAATTAATCGGCAGTGAGGGCATGGGTGCTAAGGTCCGTGCCCGAGAGGGAAACAACCCAGACTAACAGCTAAGGTCCCAAAGTATACACTAAGTTGATCAAATGTGGTCCAGTCGCCCAGACAGCCAGGATGTTTGCTTGGAAGCAGCAATTCATTTAAAGAGTGCGTAACAGCTCACTGGTCGAGCGACAGGGCATAAACAATAAACGGGCATTAAGTGTATCACCGAAGCTCTAGATGCGCGCAAGCGTATGGTAGGGGAGCATTCTAGCAAGCTGTGAAGAAGTACCGTAAGGACTATTGGAGCGACTAGAAAAGCAAATGTTGGCATAAGTAACGATAATGGAAGTGAAAAACTTCCACTCCGTAAATCTAAGGTTTCCTGATCAATGATAATCAGATCAGGGTTAGTCGGGACCTAAGGCGAACCGTTTCAGGGAAGTCGATGGACAACAGGTTAATATTCCTGTACTGGCTGAGAGGGACGGATAGATGTAGTCAGTACGTACAGACAGATGTACGTTGAGCCTACTCCTCGGAGGAAGCGAACTGGTGAGTTCTATCCCTAGAAAAGCTCCAGCATAAACCCGTACCGTAAACCGACACAGGTGGATGAGGAGAGTATCCTAAGGAGCTCGAGTGAGTCATGGTTAAGGAATTAGGCAAATTTACCCTGTAACTTCGGGAGAAGGGGTGCCTCAGCAATGAGGCCGCAGTGAATAGGCCCAGGCGACTGTTTATCAAAAACACAAGGCTCTGCTAAGTCGAAAGATGATGTATAGGGTCTGACACCTGCCCGGTGCTGGAAGGTTAAGAGGGGATGTCAGCGCAAGCGAAGCATTGAATCGAAGCCCCAGTAAACGGCGGCCGTAACTATAACGGTCCTAAGGTAGCGAAATTCCTTGTCGGGTAAGTTCCGACCTGCACGAATGGTGTAACGATCTGGGCACTGTCTCAACCATGAGCTCGGTGAAATTGTAGTCTCGGTGAAGATGCCGAGTACCCGCAACGGGACGGAAAGACCCCGTGCACCTTTACTATAGCTTTACATTGGGTTTGGGTAATTGATGTGTAGAATAGGTGGGAGGCTTTGAAGCGATGTCGCTAGATGTCGTGGAGCCAACGTTGAAATACCACCCTTCAATTATTTGAATCCTAACTCCGCAATGCGGAAAACAGTGTATGGTGGGTAGTTTGACTGGGGTGGTCGCCTCCAAAAGAGTATCGGAGGCTTCCAAAGGTACACTCAGCACGCTTGGTAACCGTGCGCAGAGTGCAATAGCATAAGTGTGCTTGACTGTGAGACCTACAAGTCGAGCAGGAACGAAAGTTGGGTATAGTGATCCGGCGGTTCTGTATGGAAAGGCCGTCGCTCATAGGATAAAAGGTACGCCGGGGATAACAGGCTGATTTTGCCCAAGAGCTCATATCGACGGCAAAGTTTGGCACCTCGATGTCGGCTCGTCACATCCTGGGGCTGGAGAAGGTCCCAAGGGTTGGGCTGTTCGCCCATTAAAGTGGCACGCGAGCTGGGTTCAGAACGTCGTGAGACAGTTCGGTCCCTATCTGTTGTGGGCGTTGGAAAATTGAGAGAATCTGACCTTAGTACGAGAGGACCGGGTTGGACGCACCTCTGGTGTATCTGTTATGTCGCTAGATGTATCGCAGAGTAGCTACGTGCGGAATAGATAAGCGCTGAAAGCATCTAAGCGCGAAACTAGTCTCAAGATGAGTTTTCCTTTAAGGGTCGTAGAAGACTACTACGTTGATAGGCTACAGATGTAAATACAGTAATGTATGAGTCGAGTAGTACTAATTACCCGTAGACTTACCTACTCTTTATTATTTCTTATTTCCAGCATTTGTCATAGATCTTTATTGACCTTATGGTGGCTATGGCGATGGTGTCCACCTCTTCCCATTCCGAACAGAGAAGTTAAGCCCATCAGCGCAGATGATACTTGGGTAATACCTGGGAAAGTATGTCGCCGCCGACTTTATTATAAGACTCGAAACCCTGACCAATCCGGTCGGGGTTTTTTGTTTTATACCATCACCATATTAACCGATCTTAGCGACTAAGCGACTAAGCGACTAAGCGACTAGATAATCACCCAGGTGATCCGAAGCAATAGATTAAGTAATAGCCGGTAATCCTAAGCAATAGATTGAGTAATCACCCCGGTAATTCTCTGTAATAGACTCAATAATCGATTGTTGAATTTTGATTAACCCACCGGTTTCTCTTGCGACTTCACTTGATCCCACAATGAATCCATCTCCTCAAGCGACATCTCCTGCAATCCCTTGCCCTGCGCCTCAGCCATCGACTCAATCGCCTTGAATCGGCGCAAAAACTTGTGATTTGTTAACTCCAATGCATCATCAGGATTGATACCCTTTAAACGGGCATAGTTAATCAACGCGAACAAATAATCTCCAAACTCTCCCTCTTTTTCTTCATGGGTTTCTGCTTCCTGAAACTCTAACCACTCTTCCTCCACCTTTTTATAGGCATCTTCGGGATTGTTCCAGTCAAACCCTACTTGCGATGCCTTTTCTTGCATTCTGTATGCTTTTACAATGCCTGTGAGTCCTTTAGGTACACCATCCAATATGCCATTCTTCTTTTCGCCCTTTTCCTTAAGTTTGATTTGTTCCCAATTCTGCTTCACCTTTTCAGCATTGTTGGCCTCTACATCGCCATAAATGTGCGGGTGGCGACGAATTAACTTAGCAATTAACGATTCTATGACATCCCCAATATCAAAAGTTGCGGTCTCGGATGCAATCTTGCTGTAAAATACGATGTGTAATAGTATATCGCCGAGTTCCTTTTTTACTTCCGTTAAATCATTTTGAATAATGGCATCTGACAACTCATACGTTTCTTCAATGGTTAGGCTGCGGATGGTTTCCATGGTTTGTTCTCTGTCCCACGGACACTTACTCCGCAAATCATCCATTACATCCAATAATTTGGAAAACTGCTCCAGTATTTCTTCTCTTGATTTCACTTTGTTTCTAAAAATAAATCCATCACGGCTAGTGCAGCCATCGCATCTACTATGGGAATAGCTCTGGGTAATACACAAGGATCATGTCTCCCTTGCACATTCAATTCAACGCTATCACCTGTTTTGTTTACGGTTTCTTGTGATATGTTAATGGTGGATGTTGGTTTGAAGGCTAAGTCGAATACTACTGGATCGCCCGTACTCATGCCGCCCACAATGCCACCGCTGTGATTGGTTTTTCCATGTATACGGCCATTACTTATAGCCCAAGCATCATTGTGCTCCGAGCCCTTTAGCGTTGTTGCGGCAAATCCATCACCAAAGGATATGCCTTTTACTGCATTGATGCTCAATAGGTATTGTCCCAAGATTGCATGGAGTTTGCCGAATACCGGTTCCCCAATGCCTGCAGGCAATCCCTCAATCACGCATCGCACTATGCCGCCCAAACTATCACCTTCAATCTTTGCTTGTTCAATGGCCGCTATCATTTGCTTTGCTGTATCAGTATGCCAGCAGCGAACGGCGTTGCCCTCAATTTCTTCGGTTGTGGGTGTAGAAGAACAAACGGGTGCTTGGATTTGCCATACCTGATTAACCCAAGCGCGAATCGCAATGCCTTGTTGTTCCAAATATTGCGTCGCCAAGGCTCCGGCAGCAACCCAACCCGCGGTGATTCGAGCACTGCTTCTTCCGCCACCGCGATGGTCCCGGTGCTGATACTTGTGGTCGTAAAGCCAATCAGCATGGCCAGGCCGATACACATCCTTCAACGCATCGTAATCCTTGGAACGCGCATCGTTGTTGGCGATAATCAATGCGATGGGTGACCCAAGCGTTTTGTTTTCATAGATGCCAGACAACCATTGTACTTGATCGGCTTCGCTCCGGTCTGTAGTGATCTTGCTTTGTCCCGGTCTACGTCGGTCAACGAACAACTGTAAGGCAGAATGATTGACCGTAAAATTTGCCGGAAATCCATCGATGATTACACCCACAGAAGGACCGTGACTTTCACCAAACGATGTAATGATCAAATTTTTTCCAATGCTGTTTCTGGCCATTTCGTTTCGATATACTACTACTACTACTACTCAATTTCTTGATTTACCAAGTATGGTCGATCTGAATTTTTGGTCCTTCAGGTGTGCCAATAAAAATCAAACTGAAACGTCCACTCAATGTATCGTGGGTGGGAGCGTTTCTGTTTACTATGCTTGAAAAATCTCGTGAACCTAGATTTGGATTTGCCTGCTCCAGTTTATGCTTTTGGATGACTTCCCATCTTCCGATGACTTGTGCGATGTAGGCGGCTTCATTCACCCAACGGATTTCGTCGCGATGAAAGGTTAATTTACCCATAGCCTCTTTATCGGGATAACCCTTTTTATAGGAATCCGTAATTTCTTGCCAACTTGTTTTTACTTTTTTATCGGTTATGAATCGCACGCTAGAATCTTTGATGTAGCCCGACATAAAAACATCGATGTTCGCATCGTTCCAACCCTTGAGTTGATAATCAAGCACCTTGTTTACATCGTCCAGGGTGTATGCAAATACGCCTTGAACCTTCGAAATATTTGTTACGGCGTCTGATCCACCACTTTGGTAGCGATAAATAAAGGAAATAATCGTGCAGACCATCGCAAATATTGCAAGAATCCATGTTTTACGCGAGTCAGTTCCTTTCTTCTTGGCAACTGTTTCCGCTGTGTTGTTGGGATTTTCGGTATTCATATAACGAGCGATTAACTTAATCAAAGGTACACTTCTTCCATTGCTCCCAATAGTTGGGGAAGGATTTTTCTACGCAGTGACTGTCGGAAAATGTGAGTGCCTCTATCCATGGTTGTAACGCAGAAAAAGCCATCGCGATTCGGTGATCCTCTTTTGTATCAATGTGTAAACTGACTGGGAATGATCGGTTCGATGCATCCAAATGCCAGAGGTCCGAAGAATCATCATCCCATCGTTCCAAACTACAATCCAATCCTGCCAAATTCTGCTGCAATGCGGCGATCCTATCACACTCTTTGTAGCGAAGATTGTCTATGCCTTTGATGACGACAGATTTCCCCAAAATACACCAACCAACCACCAAAGCTGGCACCAAATCTGGGTTGTCTTTGAGGTCAACGAACATTGTTTCCTCAGAATTATTATCCTGCAGGGATGAAAGCGTGTCCGTACGATACAATAATACGCCGTTGGGGTGTTCAGAAGTTTGTATCCCAAGCAAATTACCCAATACGGCCATCTGTACATCACCTTGATGGCTGTGCAATTGCAATCCTTCAAGGACTATAGAATTTGTATCAGCCAGTCCAAGCAATAGTGGGTAAAAAAAGGCTGCGGAACTCCAATCGGCTTCCAATTCTAGTTGTTCTGCGGAGGGTAGGGGTATTTGGTCGAATGATCCGCACAACGTAATTGCTCGGGTATCATCGATATACTCCTCTTCCACATCAACGCCCATGCTTTGCAATAAGTTTAAGGTCAGATCAACGTAAGACTGAGAATGGGTATTTTGAGTAAGTGTGATTTTCTTGCTTCCCGAAAATAAAGGAGCAATCAACATCAATGCACTGGCGAACTGAGAACTCACTGAAGTGCTAATCGCAACGTCTTGCCATTGGTCTATGCCTTTCTGTATGGTTATGGGAGGATAGCCTACGTTATTTAAATAGGTTATTTGGGCACCCATGGTTATCAACGCATCCACCAAGGGCGATATCGCTCGACTTTGTAAACTGTTGTTGCCAGAGATCGTGATGGGCTGCGTGAATTGAGCCGCTGCATAGGCTGTAAACAAACGACAAGGCGTTCCGGCGTCTTGAAAATCAACAGATTGAAATCCCGCTGCATGCTTTTGAAGTGCTTCTGCCATCAATCGGGTATCTCTACAACCTTGCGCAGCGATTTCTGGATGTTCAGAAAGCCACGGCAGCAGGTTTCCCTTTGCGGCAACGGCAATCAAAGCCCGGTTGACTTGACTTTTACTTAGCGGAAGTTCAATGTGAATCATCGATGGGCTTATTCAGCACTTGGACTACAGTTTCTGGTAAAATTTCGATATTGTATTGGCATTTACCCGGCGCAAAAGCCAACGAGAAGAGCAGGGCGTTACTTTGGTTTTTCTTGTCTGCTCGAATGTAATCAAGAAGTGCAGGAATGTCCTTTACACCAAATGGAATCCTCGGGTACAATGATTGAACAATGGTAAAGAGAGCTGATTGTAATCCTTTTGTTTCATCAGGATTTTCAGCAATGGCAATCGCCAGTTTTGTTTCATATACTAGGCCCCAGGCAATCGCACTGCCATGTGAAACGGGTTGCCCTACGTCGTGACTCCATGACTCAAGTGCATGTCCGATGGTATGCCCTAGGTTGAGTAGTTTTCGTTCGGCGGTTTCGGTAAAGTCTGTATCTACAATGCGCGATTTGATTTTGACATTCCATTCTATCAAGCCAAGCCAAGTTTGTTGATCTTTGGCCGAGGGGATGGCCTTTGTAATTTGTTGAAAGTGTTTTCCGCCGGCGATGATGCCGTGTTTGATTACCTCTGCCCAACCACTAAGCAATTCTGTTTGTGGTAATGTGCCCAGCCAATGGGGAGAAACGTAAATGTTCTCTGGCAGTTGAAATGTACCAATATAGTTTTTGTGGTGTCCGAGATTGATGCCGTTTTTGCCACCTACTGAAGCATCTACCATCGCCAATAATGTGGTAGGGATGTTCCAAAAGGTGATGCCACGCATATAGGTGGATGCACAAAAACCACCTACATCACACAGCGCCCCGCCACCAACATTGATGAGTAAAGCATTTCGCAGGGCTCCACAGGACTGCAGCCACTGATAAACAGAAGCACAGGTATCTAAGTTTTTGGCATTTTCGCCATCGGCAATTTCGAATACATGTTTTGCAGGTATGGTGATTTCTGCCATGTCAATCAAATCCAAACACAATGGATGGGTTTGTTTACTGCAGAGAAAGAAAATAGGGCCTTGCACTGGTCGTTTGGCCAATGCCTCGGAAAGTGCCGTGGCGATATCCAGGCCGATCCAGATCATGCTTTAATTTTATCGTAACGCTGGCTATTTGTGGGGTCCATATCGGACAGGAACTTAGCCATCGCGGTTTTTTCAGGGACAGTAGCACCTTTATAGATTTCCACCAATTCGGGCCATTTCGTAGAGAAGAAAGTCTTTTGCAAGAGGCTGTTTTGAAATATTGCTTGCGATTCCTTCAGTGTTTTCAATATTTCTGTGATATTCTTGCGCGCTTGGTCGGGGTTTTCTGCAAATAAATCCATCCCGCGACGATGGTAGTTGTAATTCAATAAACGCAAATCTTTGAATCGATTGTTGTTTAGGTTTTCCGCCAAATAAAAGCGATTGCGTATGCCTTTGCCATCGGCTTGATTCCAGCCAGGTTTGTTGGTCATCATTGATACAATGCCTTGCGCTTTTGCGAAATACGCTGATCCACCCAATTCTCCATAGCTATCAAAATCCAATCCTATGGCCAGGTTTACATAGAATGCCAATAGGGTGGTAAAATCGTTCATGTTCATGTTTTCTTGGTAGTCGAGGTTTTCAAATTCTCTATACACAAAGGAAACATCTTCATCATTGAACTGAAATACGGTGGTTTTATACGTTGAGTTGAATACTGGTCGCACGACTTGAAATTGCAGCGTACCTTGAAAGTCATTGTTGTTGATGGCTGTGATCTCAATGAACAAACTCACATCGATCTTTTCTTGCATCGCGATATTCTCGTCTGTCCACTTACGCGTATTGATGAACTGCTGGGCAGAAGTCTGCAGTGTGTTCAAAATTTGCTTATCGGTCATGGTCACGCGGGGTGCCACAACTTGTACTGTAGATTTGATTTCTTGAGCGGATGCGATGTTCGTACTCAAAAGCAGTGTGATGACACTGGCAATGATTATGAACTTGGCGGCGATAGCGTTGCGCATGATTTACGTTGTTGTTTTGGTTAGCCATTCACCCAGTTTGTTGAGGAGTGCTGCAGCCACTTGGTCTTTCTGTTGTGTTGGGATGTGAAACTGCTCACCGTCTTTACAGTACAGGGTTACCTCATTGGTGTCTACGGCAAATCCCGCATTTGGGTTCTTGAGTGAATTTAAAACGATGCAATCTAGGTTTTTCTTTTGGAGTTTTTCCAAAGCATGAAATTCCTCTTTCTCTGTTTCCAAGGCAAATCCAATCAACACCTGATGTTCCTTTTTTGTTTCGCTGAGCGATTTGAGGATATCTGGGTTCTTTGCCAATGTCAGGGTCAGGGCGTCATCTGATTTCTTGATTTTTTCCGATGCCACATCTACGGCGTGATAATCGGCAACCGCAGCGGCCATGATGAGCACATCACAGGTTGGAAAAATTTCATCGCATTTGGCCTTCATTGCTTTGGCCGATAATGTTTGGTAAGAATGACAATTTGCGGGTGGGGCGATGGTCACAGCGCCGTATACAAGTTCTACGTCGGCACCCAATTCAATGAGTTGTTCAGCGATGGCGAATCCCATTTTCCCGCTGCTGTGGTTGCCGATGTAGCGCACGGGGTCAATGGCTTCTTGTGTGCCTCCTGCTGAAACTAGGACACGCTTTCCCAAAAAATAATTGGGTTTCGGTGCTAGGTGGGCTGATAGAAATTGCGCGATATTTTCAGGTTCTGCCATCCTTCCTTTTCCTTCTAATCCCGATGCCAATGAGCCTTCTTCAGGATCAATCAAATGCACGCCACGATCAACAAGTGTCTGGATGTTGGTTTGAGTAGATGGATGAATCCACATATCGAGGTCCATGGCTGGGGCGACAAATATGGGACATCTGGCAGATAGGATGACCGACATCAAGAGATTGTCGCAGATGCCGTGGGTCATTTTTGCCAGTGTGTTCGCACCGGCTGGGGCTATGAGTATGAGGTCGGCCCAAAGTCCCAAATGGACGTGATTGTTCCAGTCGCCTTGGTTGGATTTGAAGAAATCGGAGAGGGCTGGTTTCTCGGAAAGTACGGAAAGGGTTTGGGGCGTGACAAAGTTTTTGGCCGATTCAGAGAGCACAATTTGTACTTCTGCGCCTTCTTTTTTGAGGATGCGCACCAACT
>Ga0255124_1000010_pt1 | contig 97744 bp, 98 predicted proteins | sample Law_Cont_RepB_8d_FD_188564 | JGI IMG/M metagenome (GOLD analysis project Ga0255124, IMG submission 188564) | Freshwater microbial communities from St. Lawrence River, New York, United States - Law_Cont_RepB_8d | ecosystem: Environmental > Aquatic > Freshwater > River | place: USA: New York... | reverse complement strand
CAAGTGGTGACGCACGACGAAAATTGCTGATGGGGCATTGAAATCTCCTTCGGTTGTGAAGCTGCACGGTCCAACTGGGAACGCATCAGGTGCCAGCCCACACGCTCAGGCGGGCTTATCACTCAACCAAGTTAAATCGCGGCAGTTTTTAAGACTGTAGGAGTCGGCCTTAAGCCCGGGCCGGTAAGGTGTGGATTGAGTAGTTCAGGCGGTTGCTTCAGCCTTCGACCGTCGCTCTGGAAAAACAAGCCGGAATCGTGTCCACTCCCGGTCTGACGTAGCCGAGACCGCACCGCCATGGGCCTCGACGATGGCTTTGGTAATCGACAGCCCCAAGCCTGCCCCGTCAGAAGCCGGGTGCCTGCGTGCTGAATCTGCGCGATAGAAGCGGTCGAAGAGTCTCGGCAGGACATCCGGGGGGATCTCCTTGCCCGTGTTCTCGACAGTGACCCCGATTTCGCGCGACGAACTTTCGATCCTGACAGACACGACACCGCCGACTGGTGCATGCCTGAGCGCATTGGATAGGAGGTTGCTCACGGCACGTCTGAACATCAAACGATCGCCATAGATTCGCCCATCACCTTCCACGCTCATCAGGATGCGCTTTTCGTCCGCAACGGCCTCATAAAATTCAACGAGTTCGCGAGCTTCTTGTGCTGCCGAGAAAGACTCCTTATGGGGCAGGTCAACCCCCCGCTCTGTCTTTGCGAGGAGTAGCATGTCTGACACCACCCGAGCCAAACGCTGCAATTCCTCTGCGTTGGACGCCAGCGTATCTTGGTATGTCTTAAGGTCGCGTTGGGTGGACAGCGTCACCTGTGTTTGGGTGAGGAGATTGCTGATGGGTGTGCGAAATTCATGCGCCAAATCCGCCGCAAAATCAGAAAGCTGTTGGAAGTCGTTCTGCAGGCGGCCCAACATCTCATTGAGCTCCCGTGCCAAATCTGCCATTTCAATCGGGACGGCATCCTCGGGCATGCGCTCTTGCAACTGTTGGCCTGTCACTGCAGCGGCACGACGTTTCATTGCGCGCAGCGGAGACATGCCTTGATGAGCCGCGAACCAAGCTAAGAATCCGCTTAGAAGAATGGCCAGCACAGCATAGATTGCAATGCTGCGCCGGAGCTCTCTCATGAATTCTTGGTGGTGCTGCGTATCGACGGCGATTGATACTTGGAGCGGCCCGGCCGCCCCCTGAACCATGCCAGCAGTAAAGCTCATCTCATGGAACTCGCGCCCTCCATTCCTCCAAGACTGAAGCTCGCGACCGTCGTCAGTCGTGATGAATGATGCTTGCGTAGTGGGGCCGCTGTAGCCGTTGGTCTGGTACAGCTTTTCACCCTGCGGTCCTTTGACCAGAGCGTAAAGGCTGTGGTGATGGCTCAATGCTTCGTTCAGGCGACTGCGAGCTTCTTCATGGGATCGAGAACTGGCCAGAATGCCCTCGATCAGGTGCTTTTTATCATCCAAGGCGGCGCTATCGAGGTCGACGAAGTGCCTATCAGCCTCTACCATGAAAAGAAGCGCCAAGCCCAGGATGACCGAACTGGCCAGCGCTATAAAAAAGATGGTGAGGCGGGATGTCAGTGACAGCCTGCGAAACATCTAGCGACCCTCCGGCGCTTCGAGCACGTAGCCCATGCCGCGTACAGTTTGGATCAGCTTGAACTGGTGATCATCATCGATCTTGACGCGCAGACGCCTCATGGCCACCTCGATGACGTTAGTGTCGCTGTCGAAGTTCATGTCCCAAACCTGAGAGGCGATCAGCGACCTGGGCAGGACTTCTCCCTGCCTACGCATCAGCAGTTCCAGCAATCCAAACTCCTTGGCGGTAAGATTAAGGCGCTTGCCGTCTCGGGTGACGCGGCGGCGTAGCAGATCAAGTTGGAGGTCTGCCACCTGCAAGGTCGTGGATTCGGTGCCACTACGACCGCGGCGCACAATGGTGCGAACTCGGGCCAAGAGCTCGGCAAAGGAAAACGGCTTGACGAGGTAATCGTCGGCGCCTAATTCAAGCCCCTTCACGCGATCTTCCACCTGATCGCGGGCGGTGAGAAACATGGCTGGCACTTGTAGGCCTTCATGACGTATCGCCTGCAGGACCTCCCAACCGCTCATGCCCGGCATCATCACATCCAGGATCGCGAGATCGTAGTTACCGCCAAGAGCTAGGTGAAGGCCGTCGGGCCCATTTCTGGCCAAGTCCACAACGAAACCGGCCTCGATCAGTCCCTGGCGCAGATATGCCCCGGTCTTAGGCTCATCTTCCACAATCAAAATTTTCATTGGCAACTGACCCTCTTTGGCAGACCTGAGTATGACGACTTCCATTTATTGCGATGGCGAGATGACAAATATGTAATCTTTTCGACATCGTGCTGACGACTTGGTATTTTAATAATTCCCCCTGTCTATGTTACCGATCACATTGAGGAAACCATGCTCGTCAGACGTTCACTATTATTCGCACAGACATGTCTCGCCCTGAGTTGTGCCATGTTAGCTGGTGTAGCCGCGGCCCAAGCCAACAAAGAGCCCGTGAAAAATCTTTCGGTGGTGGAAGTTGAGTACAAGTCTGCACTTAGTGACTTCCGCCCCTACAACGACCAGGCCATTCAGTCCTGGGTCAAAGCCAACGACTTGGTAGGTCGTATTGGAGGCTGGCGCAGCTATGCCAAGGAGGTCGCGACAGGTGAGGTCCTAAAGGATGCCTCTGACGTGCCTGATACGCAATCTGGTCATCATGGGGGAGTCAAGCCATGAAGCGCTTCCCAAGCACCTCGCTAGGGAAACTGGCGCTATCCGCGATCGCCTTGGCCACGCTTGCCGGTTGCGCCACTGTTAGCCTCGAACAAAACGTTGCTCGGGTGAACGAGGAGGCCAAGAGTTTTGCCGAAGGGCAGATTTCTCTCGCGCGGACTGCCGATGAGCGCGAACAGCGTGCGCAGGCGGCCCAGAAGCTGCTTCAAACCATTCTGGGTCAGCGCGAGGCGGTCCAGCTGGCGCTCGTCAACAGCCCGTCGCTCCAGGCGCTGCTGGCTCAAGGTTGGGCGGAGTCCGCAGATGCGGCACAGGTGGGCAGAATTGCAAACCCGTTCTTCTCCCTGGAGCGCATGGTGGCCGGTGATGAGTTGGAGTTGAGCCGTGCGCTTTCCTTCGGCCTGCTCGATATCCTGACACTGCCTAGTCGCCAGGGAATCGCCAACCGTCGCATCGAAGCGGCCCATCTGCGACTGTCGAGTGATGTGGTCGACCAGGTCACCCGCGTGCGCCAGGCATGGGTCCGCGCCGTGGCTGCGCAACAGACGCTTCAGTATGCCAAGCAGGTGTATGAAAGCGCTGCAGCGAGTGCCGAACTGGCTCGCAGGATGCAGGCCATAGGCAACTTCAACCGCCTCACACGGGCTCGTGAGCAGGCCTTCTATGCGGACGCAGGGACCCGATTGGCAACAGCAACTCACCAAGTAACGGCTGCCCGCGAAGAGCTCGTACGCGTACTCGGTCTGGATGCCCAACAGGCACAGATGCTCAAACTACCGGACCGCTTGCCTGAACTACCCAAACAGGCGCTCGATCCGCAGGGCGTTGCGACGTTTGCTACGCGTAACCGCCTCGACATCCGTCTTGCCCAAAGCACACTGGATGCTTCCGCCAGAGCCCAGGGTTTGAACATGGTCACCAGCATCACCGACATCGAACTGACCGCCATGCGCAACACCAGCACGAACAGTGTGGCAGGTGAGCGCAGCGTAGCGCGAGGGTATGAAATCGCGGTACGCCTGCCCATCTTTGATTGGGGGGGCATGCAGCGCGATGCCATGAACGCACGCACCTTGGCCGCAGCCAATCAGCTTGAGGCGACCGTCCGCTCGGCGGGTTCAAGCTTGCGAGAAAGCTACTCATCCTATCGCACGGCTTATGACATTGCACGGCACAACCGGGACGAGGTGATACCGCTTCGTAAGGTGATCTCAGAAGAGAACCAACTGCGCTACAACGGAATGATCATCGGCATCTTCGAGTTGCTGGCGGACTCACGTGATCAGGTCTCTACGGTCATGGCTGCGATCGGAGCCGAGCAGCAGTTTTGGCTAGCGGATGCCGCGCTACAAGCCTCACTGGTCGGGCGACCGATGAACACTCCGCTGGCAGCCATGCCCAGTGCGCCAGCCGGTGGCGCTGCGCCTCATTGAATGAAAGATACAACGATGACTTCCAGAAGAGACTTTTTTAAGTACGCCGGGATTGCTGGTGGTGCCGTGGCCGCCAGCGCGGTCAGCCGCGTGGCGATGGCCGCTCTGCCTGAGCCTGTAATACAGACCAGCCCTAACACCATGGCGCCGCTTGTCCCCAACAGCGGACGCGCCTACAACCCGGTGGTGACGCTGAATGGATGGACTTTGCCATGGCGCATGAATCAAGGCGTCAAGGAATTTCACCTGGTCGCCGAACCAGTAGTGCGGGAAATGGCCCCTGGCTTTAAAGCCCATCTCTGGGGCTACAACGGCCAGAGCCCGGGGCCCACGATTGAAGTGGTCGAGGGCGATCGCGTACGGATCTTCGTGACCAACAAGCTGCCAGAGCATACCTCCATTCACTGGCACGGGCAGCGCCTGCCCAACGGCATGGACGGTGTGGCCGGACTGAACCAGCCGGCTATTCCCTCCGGCAAGACGTTTGTTTACGAGTTCGTCGCGCGCCGGCCTGGCACCTTCATGTACCACCCGCATGCTGATGAGATGACACAGATGGCCATGGGCATGATGGGCTTTTGGGTGACCCATCCTAAGGTCAAGAATGATCTGATTGATGAGGTCCAGCGAGACTTCTGCTTCCTACTCAACGCCTATGACATCGATCCGGGCAGCTACACCCCCAAGATCATGACAATGCTGGACTTCAACCTGTGGAGCTGGAATAGCCGGATATTTCCAGGCATTGACAGCCTCAATGTTCGCCTGAACGACAAGGTGCGTATTCGCATTGGCAATCTGACGATGACGAACCACCCCATACATTTGCACGGCCATGAGTTCCTCGTCACTGGTACGGACGGTGGCCCGACACCCAAGAGCACCCGCTGGCATGAAGTGACGACCGATGTGGCCGTCGGTCAGATGCGACAGATCGAGTTTCTGGCAGATGAGGAAGGGGACTGGGCCTTCCACTGTCACAAAAGCCATCACACCATGAACGCCATGGGTCATAACGTTCCGACATTGATTGGTGTGGATCACCGTGGCATCGCCAAGAAGATCAATAACCTGATTCCAGACTACATGGTCATGGGTGAGCGTGGTATGGCCGACATGACTGAGATGGAAATGCCCATCCCTGACAACACCGCTGCGATGATGACTGGCCAAGGCCCCTTCGGATCGGTCGAAATGGGTGGCATGTTCAGCGTTCTGAAGGTCCGCCGTAATCAAAAGCCGGGGGACTACAAGGACCCGGGTTGGTACAAGCATCCCGAAGGCACGGTAGCCCATGAATACACCGGGCCGTTGACTGAACCAGCGCGCTTCAAGGCGGAGGGTGGGCAGTCCATGCCTCGCGCCCAGATGCCCGCCAAAACGACCGAAGTCAAGGTGCGCAAGCCCTCATCACATAGCAATCACTGAATTTTTTTTCCGGAGTTAACGAATGAAACCCAAGTACATCACTTCTCGCCAAATCTTTGTTTTGGTTGCTCTGACCCTGTCAGCGTCGGCTTTTGCGGCTGGAAAGCACGCCGGTGGGCATGGCCATGCTGACGAGGAAACCGCAATTGGCAAACCAGGTGTTGCCTCCAAGGTAACGCAGACCATCAATGTCGATATGACGGATAACATGCGTTACACACCCTCATCTATTCAGGTCAAGCAAGGAGAGACGGTCCGCTTTGTTGTCAAGAATCAAGGAAAGGTCAAGCACGAATTGAGTCTGGGCACCCAGAAGGAATTGCTCGAGCATCTGGAGCAGATGAAAAAATTCCCAGATATGGAACATGACGAACCTGGCAAAGTGACACTATCTCCAGGACAGCAAGGCGAAATTGTTTGGCAATTCACGAAGACTGGAACCGTAAATTTTGCCTGCTTGATGCCAGGCCACTACGAAGCTGGGATGAAGGGCGCGATCAAGGTTGGCAAGAAGTAATTTCATTACAGGAAAGGGCTGCTGAAATGACTGACAAAAACAGTTCAAAAAATTCAACGAGGCGGTTGCTATTGTTGGGAATAGCTTCAATGTGCTCGTCCTCAATTGCTATTGCAGCCAGCCCAAACGCTATAGCTATACAAGTCTGGAAAGACCCTAACTGTGGCTGTTGCAAAGACTGGATTATTCATTTAGAAAAGAATAATTTTTCTTTGAAAGTAAACGATCAAGGTAATAACGCAGCGCGGGCTCGACTGGGTATGCCTCAAAAGTTCGCTTCATGTCATACAGCTCTGGTCGGTGGATATGTGATTGAGGGGCATGTGCCAGCCGAAGACATTCAACGTTTACTCAAAGAAAAACCACAAGCGTTAGGTCTTGCCGTTCCGGGGATGCCTATCGGATCTCCTGGAATGGACGGTCCTGTCTACGGCGCAAGGCGTGACGCGTATCAAGTCTTGCTAATCCAAAAAGACGGATCATCAAAAGTTTTTAACTCTTACTCATGAGGAAAATATGAAAAATATTCAAACCAAAATTGCAACTTTACTATTGACCATTGGTGCGGCTCTTCCCTTAAGCAGTTTTTCCCAAGCTGTCATGGATCACAGCAAGATGAACATGTCTCAAATGACGCCGTCTTTAACCGACGGAGAGGTCAAGAAAATTGATCTCGAAACTGGCAAGGTCACGATCAAACACGGCGAAATCAAACATATGGATATGCCGGGAATGACAATGGTATTTACTGCTAAAGATAAGAGTTTATTGACCAGCATCAAGCCAGGCGAAAAAATTAAGTTTATGGTGATCAATGAAGGTGGCAAGATGATCGTCACTGACATCCAGCTAGTTCAGTAAGAAAACGTCGCTGCATCGAAAATGTGCAGGGCTCCCTGTTCATTGGGCGTCATAGCCTGTTGTGCAAATTGGCCCATGCATCAATGGATCCTATCCGTCAGCACTGGATAGGATGTGTGGTAGCGGTCATTGGCCTATGACCGAACTGACCGGCTGCCGAGCCTGATGGTTAAAGATCGACCGACCGCTACTGGCAGAAAGCCCACAAATGACTGCGGGACACGACCGGCAGCAACCGCTACAAACAAGTCAACGTCTTAAAAGATGTGACCGGCTGCAATGGGTCGAAACGCGACCTTGAATCGATTCGAAAGACTGGTTCGTAAGGATGCGGAAGGTTGCAGGCGTCGAGGACGGGGTGGCAGGTGCAAGCACCTTTCCGCAACCTTCCGCAGGGTCGTAACGGGTGTCAGCATGCTCCTAGCTTGTAGGAATTGAACCCGGGTCCGCACCCACCACCATATGCGGGGGGACAGATTTTCTCTGTCCCCTTTTTCTTTCCCGGAAGGCCCTGTATCTGCGGGCTTCCGCGTTTTTCCTTGTGGACGCGGCAGGGCACATTTTTCCTATTTTTGCCCTCTGAGTCTGAATTTCTCTCTTATTTCTCTCCTGGCTTGTGGACGCGTCCATAAGCCGAGCCCAGTATTCATGCGGGTTTCAGGGATTTGGTTGGACCTTGTCGATGCATGAGCAAAGGGGAAAAGAACTTGCTTTTCTCAATTAGCTTATTGTAATTTTCCGTCTTGGTACTAATTTTTAAAAGTGACTTCCCAAGATTTTCCTGAGGCTGATGAAATCAGCTTAATCGGTTGCTGCCATGTTGTGGTGTGAGCACTACGTCGAGCGCCTATGTTGCGCCGCCGAAGCGCGGGCTTCGGAACGCATGCAGAAATAAGATACGGACATGGCGCACCCGCATTGAGGCCCATTTCCCAACGCCAACGGCCATCAAGGTTGCAGCACTTCAGTTGCCAAGTGCACTCAGTCGTTTGATGCAGATCAATGACCCACAGTACTTGTGCAGGGATGCTGTAGTTGTCACTCAAGGGGAATCCATCATGCGTACACGAATCCTGAATGCCACCATGTTGGCAACCGCTGTCTTCTCGGGGCTGACCTTTGCGCAAATACCCAAGACCGAAGAGGACCACTCTGCGCATCACCCGTCAGCCGGTGCACCAGCCGCGAGTACCACTGTGCCGGTAACCAGTGCAGCGCCTGTTACTGAAACCTCTAATCAGCAGCTGAAGACTATGCAAGAGATGCACAAGAAGATGCAAGTCGCCAAGGACCCGGCCGGAAGGAACAAGCTCATGAGCGAGCACATGAAACTTATGCAGTCCGGCATGACCATGATGGGCCAGATGCGTGGCGACCCTTCAGTGTGCACCCCGAACATGAACGAGATGATGAAAATGCACATGCAGATGGCGCTTCGCATGGACTTGATGGAGCAGATGATGCAGATGATGGTCGACCGCGAGGCTGCCAGATCAGGTCAGTGAAGCTGCTTCGACAAGGCGCTCACATAAGCCTAGACTGCATCACCGCCCACCTTGATTTTGCATGTCCTCTGCAGCCCAGAGTTGCGCACTGGCGCACCCTTCACGAAGTGAGCGGCGTGCAAGGCCTGGGTGACTTCTCGCCGAACTGGCGCGAGGGCTTTGTCAATTACGCCTTAACCGCCAAAGAAGCTGTTGGTCCATCTGTTGTCTACATGCGTAGCGACGATAAAACAAAGACACGCGAACTTGCTGAGGTCGCCTACACCCGCCTTATTAAACGTTGGAATCTACCGCATGCTCAGGGTAACGTTTGGTTCATCGGCGGCGTTGGAACTCTAAGCGGCAATGATTTCTCTGGAACCAGAACCATGGTCACTCCCGGAGTCCAGGTCGACTACGAAACCACCCGTTTCTACATTTCAGCCTTCGGGCGGCTTTACCGAGCGGAAGGTATCAACCACGACTACGCAGCGGCACGATTGGGCTTCTCTTTCTTTGAAGCCCACTATGACGAAGTGCAGCCCTGGGCAGTGCTCGAAGTACGCCGCATGCGAGGTCTCTCCGACACGACGGAGGTGACCCCCATGCTGCGTCTGATTCACAACCGCTACTTCGTTGAGGCCGGAGTGAATAACTTCAAACAGATTCGATTCAACTTTATGTACACATTCTAAGGAGACTCCCATGCGCAACTTCATCGCAACGCTGGTTATTGCCATGACCGCTCTTCCTGCACTGGCTGCCAACAGCGTAAAGGCAACTGTTAACGGTATGGTCTGCGCGTTCTGTGCCCAGGGCATTGAGAAAACCATCTCAAGAATGGATGCCACCAAAGCAGTTTTCGTCGACCTGAAGGGTAGGTTCGTATTGGTCGAGGCAAAAGATGGTGCAGCGCTCGACCAAAAGGCGATCACTGCTGCCATCGTCGACGCTGGCTACGACGTTTTGAAGGTGGAGATTTCCACCATGACAGTCGACCAGATCAAAGCCGCTTCCAAGAGCGCGATCAAATGATGGACGATGGGATCGCCCAAACACGCGGAGGGCTTTGGAGTTCGGTTGTGTCACTGCTCACCACGTCGAGCACACTCGTTTGCTGTGCTATCCCTGCCGCGCTGGTGGCGATCGGGGCGGGCGCAGTTCTCTCTTCTATGATCTCCGTCTTTCCCCAGGTCGTGTGGCTCTCCGAGCATAAAGAGGCGCTGTTCGCCGCCTCAGGTCTCGCACTCACGCTTTCGGGTTGGGCGCAATGGCGAAATCGCACGGCACCCTGTCCGCTGGATCCGATGCTTCGTAACGCGTGTCTGCGGACTCGGAAGGCTTCACTTCGCCTCTACTTCGCGAGCCTAGCCTTCTTCACTGTCGGGGGCTTTTTCGCCTTCATCGCCCCGCTGCTTGGTTAATGTGGTTCAGGGCGGTCATGTAGGCGATGGCTTCGCGCCGCATGACTGCCCCTTCCTATCGTGAGATGAACCAGCCCAGATACTGCCTGAGCCTAAGACGAAAAAAATTTCCAAATGTGAAAGAACTCATTGCCGTTCATGCTGGAAGAATTCAGCGAGCCGGTATGAACCTGTATAAAAACACTGGCACAGGAGATCAAATGAAGACCATCACGCTCTATTTCGCAACCGCAATCGCTGAAATCGTGGGGTGCTACCTGCCCTGGCTCTGGCTCAAGCAAAACGGATCTCCATGGTTGCTGATACCCGCCGGAGTCAGTCTGGCGGCCTTCGCGTGGCTACTGACACTGCACGAAGCTGCCACCGGACGCGTCTACGCTGCTTACGGGGGTGTCTACATCTTTGCAGCTATTCTTTGGCTATGGGCCGTCGACGGCATCCGACCATCGAATTGGGATGTCGCGGGTGTTGCCGTGGCCCTGCTGGGTATGAGCATCATTGCCTTTCAACCGCGCTAGGAACAGATCCTCAATTTGGAGAATGCTTTGAAAAAAGCGCCTTGCTTGCGGATCTCGGAACAGTGTTTACGGGCGCTCAAAGGGACTCGTACCCCTTTGACGCAAATCAGTGCGCCCCATGCACATGGCGCGCGCCTCGCTTGCCCACCGGCCCCACTTCCTTAGAGGCCTGAGCAATTCCGGAAAGTACACCGCACTCACTGACAGCGCCGTTTCCGGCACAACCGGTTCGCAACTCAACAAGTTGCCTTTGCAAGACCTTCAGCTCTCTGATTCGAACCGCCACATGCTTGATGTGCTCATCAACCAAGGCGTTGATGTCAGAACAGTCCTGTGGGGGGGGAATCTTTCATGCGCAACAGCGCTCGAATCTCATCCAGGGCCATGTCCAAGCTTCGGCAGTACCGAATGAACGAAAGTCGTTCAACGTGCTCCGGTCCATAGACGCGGTAGTTGCCTTCTGTTCGCCCCGGCTGTGGCAACAAGGCCTCACGCTCGTAGTAGCGAATCGTCTCCACCTGTGTATCGGTGGCCTTGGCGAGCTCTCCAATCCTCATGGTGTCCTCCATCAGCGGTTGACCATATTTTAGGCGCTTGACTCTAAAGTGGCTACAGGGTTTCTAATCGCTGTAACGAGGAAGAAATCATGAGTACAAGTACATCTTGCGAAGGCGCAAAGCCACAGGTCCGCCCGACTGAGAACGGATGTTCAGCCGCTTCCTGCGTACCCTTGGTGCAATCTGAGCAGGACGTGGCGCATATGAACACAGACCAGTCACAGAAAAGGTTCCGTATCTCCAACATGGACTGCGCCTCAGAGGAGTCCGAGATCCGGCGCGCTGTGGATGGCATCCCGGAAATTGAAGCCTTGCGATTCGATCTGGGGGCACGCGTACTGACCATTTCTGCGAGCCAAGCTGCATTGCCAAACGCACTACAGGCGATTCGAAAGGCAGGGTTTAAGCCTGAGCCCATCGACGAAGCCGACAAAAAACCTTCCGGTACAACTAATGCGTCTGCGACGTTTTGGGACATGTGGGGAAAGCTTCTGGCGGCGCTCGGCTTGGCATTGGCAGCAGAGGCGATCGCGTACGCCTTCCCTGCGACGACCTGGATCAAAGCCCTGGGCATGGCCATCGCTTTGGGTGCCATCTTCCTTTCAGGCTTCGGCGTCTACGGAAAAGGCCTGGCTGCGCTGCGGCAAGGACGATTGAACATCAACGCCCTCATGGCAGTAGCCGTCACAGGCGCCTTCTTGATCGGCCAGTGGCCTGAGGCCGCCATGGTGATGGCGCTCTATGCCATTGCAGAGGCCATCGAAGCGCGGGCGGTCGACCGCGCTCGAGGTGCCATCAAAAGCCTTCTTGCCTTATCACCAGAGCAAGCCGAGGTAAGCCAGGAGGACGGCGGCTGGCTTCGGATTGACGTCAAGTCTGTTGCATTGAACTCGGTGGTACGTATCTCTCCGGGTGAGCGTGTTCCGCTTGATGGCACCGTGCTGGCGGGTCAGAGCGCGGTGGATCAATCGCCTTTGACAGGCGAGAGCCTGCCCGTGGACAAAGGACCTGGTGATGAGGTGTTTGCCGGAACCATCAACCAGGCCTCTGCTTTGGAAGTCCGGGTCACATCGCCCGCCTCAGACAGCACGCTCAGCCGGATCATCAGAGCCGTCGAGGAAGCGCAGGCCTCTCGCGCACCGACGCAGCGTTTTGTTGACCAGTTCGCCGCCGTCTACACACCTGCGGTCTTTGCCCTTGCGGTGCTGGTTGCCGTCCTGATGCCCTGGGTGGCCGGGATCACGTGGCTCGAAGCGGTCTACAAGGCTCTGGTCCTGCTTGTGATTGCATGCCCTTGCGCCTTGGTCATCTCCACACCCGTCACGGTGGTGAGTGGTCTGGCCGCAGGGGCACGGCGGGGTATCTTGATCAAGGGAGGCGTTTACCTGGAGGAAGCCCGAAAGATCAAAGCCGTCGCTTTGGATAAAACCGGCACCATCACCGAAGGAAAGCCCAAATTGGTGGCGTTCGAACCCATCGCACCCGACGAGCCTGAGCAAGGGGCAGAACTGCTCGCAAAGAGCCTGGCTGCGCGTTCAGACCACCCCGTCTCAAAAGCGATTGCCCAAGGCCTAGCGGTACAAGCCCAAGAAGTCGAAGCATTTGAAGCTGTCGCAGGTCGTGGCGTCCAGGGGGTGATCGATGGTCACCCCTACATCCTGGCCAATCACCGCTGGATCGAAGAGCGCGGCCAGTGTTCTGCGACATTGGAAGCACGCCTCGCAGTTCATGAGGAGGCAGGACGAACTGTGACCATTTTGGCCAATCGGGACCAGGTGATCGCGCTCTTCGCTGTAGCGGACACGATCAAACCGTCATCGATCGAGGCCATTTCCGAAATGAAGGCGCTGGGGGTCGTTCCCATCATGTTGACCGGTGATAACGCCGCCACGGCGCGCACCGTAGGACACTTGGCAGGCATTTCAGAAATCCGAGGCAACCTGCTGCCCGAGGACAAGCTCAAGGCGATTGAAGAGTTCCAAGGAAGATACGGTGTGACGGCCATGACCGGTGACGGCATCAATGATGCCCCGGCACTTGCAAAGGCGAACATTGGCTTTGCGATGGGCGCTGCGGGCACTCACACGGCCATGGAAGCGGCCGACGTCGTCGTCATGAACGACGACCTGCGCCGCTTGCCCGAGACGATTCGCCTCTCCAAACGTACCCATGTCATTTTGTGGCAGAATATTACCCTGGCTCTGGGCATCAAGGCGGTGTTCCTGCTCATGGCCATCTTTGATGACGCGTCTATGTGGATGGCGGTCTTTGCCGACATGGGCGCAAGCTTGTTGGTGGTTTTCAACGGGCTTCGGCTTCTCAAGGCAGTCAAGTGATGGCTCCTTGGCAGCTGTAAACCTCTTCCATTTCCTCAGGATTACTGAGGCCAACGCCTCGTCCCGTGATCAAGCAAGCCTGAAGCGACTAAACTATCAACTTATGAAAAAGTTCTTGGCAATTTTCTTGCTGGTTCTGTTGCCCTTGCAATACAGCTGGGCAGCAATAGCAAGCTATTGCGAGCACGAAACCAGTGTAACTGCCAAGCACCCTGGTCACCACACCCATGACCATGCGTCAATTGACCAGCAAGAGTCCAGCAAAAATGCCCCTCAATCGGCGGGCACGGACCATGACTGTGCCACTTGTCATATGGGTTGTGCCGCTGCCCTGGTCAGCGATCTGAGCAAGACCACATTAGCAACCTCTGACGATCACCCACTTCACCTTCAGGTCATTGCTTCTCATATGGCAAGTGAACGTCCTGAACGGCCTCAATGGCCCGTGCTTGCCTGATCGGCGAGCCTCGGGTTTCTTTACCTTTCCCTCTTTTCGAATCCCCTGTGTGCGGATGCACATGACGCTTTGCGCGTTGTGCGTCATCGCCTAGCGACGTGTTGTCGCTGCTCGCTGATCTCCTTGGATGTTTTCACCATTGGAGATGAGCTATGAGTTTGTACAAAAAAAGATCGGCACCGATTCGAATCGCGCTGTCGGTCATGACCCTGAGTGGCTTGGTGCTGACGGCCCAAGCACAAGGCACATCCGCCGCCGCGTTGAGTGGCTCGGTGTCCTTGAAAGATGTTTTCGAAACGGCGTGGCAAAGGCAACCCGAGGCGTACGCGCTTCAATCGCGTCGCGATGCTGCCCAGGCCCAGGCCAAAGCCGCGTCGATGCTGTCCCCCGAGCCGCCCTCGCTGGAGATAAGTCAGCGATCAGACCGGATGACAGGCAACAGCGGTGCGCGGGAAGCTGAGGTGGGTATCGCCGTTCCCATCTGGCTACCCGGACAACGCACAGCCAGTGCCGATCTGGCGCAAGCTGAAATCTCGTTGGTTGAGCGCAAGCTGCTCGCCTCACAACTGCGGCTCGCTTCTTCCGTCAGGGATGCTTGGTGGGGCTGGTTGCGAGCTCGCGTCGATGCTGAACTGGCGAGCGAACAACTGGCCAATGCACAACGCATCGCCGCTGATGTTGCCAAACGGACCAACGCGGGTGATCTGGCAAAGTCCGACCAGCATCAAGCCGAAGGCGCTGTCGCTGCGGCCCAAGCGCATGCCGCCCAAGCTCAAGCTGCATCTGCCGCAGCCTTGGCACAAGTGATGGCGCTGACAGGCAGGACGGCTCAGGCAGACTTGACAGTCAACGCGGCTGTCGAGCCAGCGCCAGATTCGACCCCACATACGGGTGCGGCAGTGGGGCATCCCTTGTTGGCTGAACTGGAGGACCGCATCACGATGGCCGAGCGGACGGCTCAGCTGATCAGCGCCCAGAGGCGATCCAACCCGGAACTCACGGTGGCCACCACGCGCGGCCGTGGGGCATTTGGAGAACGCTATGGCCAGACTGTGCTGATTGGCATTCGCGTGCCCTTGGGTGCAGGCCCTAGGCATGACGCCCGTCTTGCGACTGCACAAGCCGAAGCGATAGAGGTGCAGTCACAACTGGTCCTCGAGCAGGCGCGCATTCAAGCCGACAAACAAGGCGCTGCTGCTCGTCTGGAGGCCGCACGCACTCAACTTGATGCTGCGCAGCGACGAGCCCAGCTGGCCAACGAGTCCCGCAGCTTTTTTGACAAGTCGTTCAGGCTGGGCGAGTCGGATCTGCCCACCCGCTTGCGCATTGAAGCAGAGGCTGCAGAGGCCGCGCGACAAGCCGCTCGAAGCCGAATTGACCTGGCCTCCGCCATTTCGGCATTGCGGCAGTCCTTGGGCCTGCTGCCTCAGTGATGCTGACACCCCTCAAAAACTCAAGGAACACCATGAAGATCATTCATTCAACAGCCGCCACCTTTATGGCGCTGATATTCACATTACTCAGTCCTATGGCCATTGCCGGTGAGGGTCACGATCACGCGGAAGCTGCGCCAAAAACCCAGGGAACAGCACTGCCGCGTTTCGTCGCGGTTTCAGAGGATCTTGAAATGGTCGGCATTGTCAATGGCAAGCAGCTGACGATTTACCTGGACCGTTTTACAGACAACAGTCCGGTCAATGACGCCCAAATTGACATCGATATCCAAGGCGGCAAATACAAAGCCGAAAAACACGGCGTAGGTGAATACGAAGTCATCCTCAAGGACACGCTCAAACCTGGCGTCATTGCCATCACCGCAACCATTCAGGCCGGTGAACTGAACGACCTGCTGACTGGCGAACTCGATTTGCACGAGGACGAAGATGAACCTGTCAGTGGTTCTTCTTGGAAAGGCATCGCCCTGTGGATCGGCGGGGGGTTATTGGCCCTGATGGCATTAGGCGCGATCGTTCGCTTTCGTCAACAAGCTCGTACGGCCTAAGGAGCCTCAGCATGAAAACAATCAACACTTCAAAAAAACGCCACTGGATGGCACTGGCCACTGCTTTGACCCTTGCAGGTGCTGCACTGCCTACGTACGCGGGCGAAGGCCATGACCACGGCGCTGCGCCTGCGACGGCCAATGCCAATGGTCCACAGCGCATGGCCGATGGCAGCGTGTTTCTGCCCAAACCAGCCCAACGCCAACTGAATGTACGCACGCTGGTAGTGGAAACCGCTGAGCTGCCACGCGCCTTTGAACTCAATGGTCAGGTACTGATGGACCCCAACGCAGGAGGCAAAGTCCAACCCATTAACGCTGGCCGCATTGAGCCCGGCCCTAATGGCCTGCCCAACGCAGGGCAAACCGTCAAGAAGGGACAGGTCTTGGCCTACGTGGTCCCAGCGGTCGCCCCCCTGGAACGGGCCAGCCAATTGACTCAATTGGCCGAATTTCGCGCTGCCAAAGCGCTTGCTGAAAAGCGTTTGGCCCGTTTGCGCGAGTTGTCGGACACGGTGCCGCGCAAGGAAGTGGAAGCCGCAGAGAGCGACGTGCTCAGCCTGACCGATCGCCTGTCGGCCGTCGGTGGCGGCCTCAGCAGCAAAGAAGCACTGGTCGCGCCCGTTTCTGGCGTGATTGCCTCGGCGCATGTCGTGGCAGGCCAAGTGGTGGACACGCGGGAATTGATTTTTGAAATTGTCGACCCGAAGCGGCTGCGCATTGAAGCCTTGGCTTTTGATATCTCAGTGGCCAACAACATCGGCGGTGCCACATTGGCTGTCGGCGACCAGCGCACGCCACTGGTTTTCATGGGTGCAGCGCGCAGTTTGCGCGAGCAAGCGCTGCCGCTGAACTTCCAAGTGCAAAGCCCGGAACTACTAGGTCTGGCCGTTGGACAGCCCGTCAAAGTCTATGTGCAGTCCAAGCAAAAGACACAGGGTATTGCGGTCCCCCAGTCGGCACTGATGAAAAACGCTGCCAATCAGAACGTGGTGTGGGTCAAGTCTGCAGCTGAGCAGTTTGAACCCCGCACAGTTACGTTCGAGCCCCTGGATGGAGCGCGTGTCACGGTGATCTCGGGCTTGAAGTCTGGCGATCGTGTGGCGACCCAAGGTGCCACGCTCATCAACCAAGTCCGTTAAAGGGGTCACGATATGTTCAAGTGGCTTCTCGAAAATAGCCTGACCAACCGGCTTCTGGTGTTGATAGCGGGTGCCGTGTTGATGGCTTACGGGGCATTCACATTGTCTCGAACGCCAGTCGATGTCTTTCCCGACCTCAACAAACCGACCGTGACGATCATGACCGAGGCGGGTGGCATGGCCCCCGAAGAGGTCGAGCAACTGATTACCTTTCCTCTGGAGACGGCCATGAATGGCTTGCCTGGGGTCGAATCGGTTCGTTCGACCTCCTCTGCTGGCCTGTCCTTTTTGTATGTCACCTTCAACTGGGACACGGAGATTTTTCGGGCACGCCAACTGGTGTCTGAACGCCTCTCGTCCATGGAAGATGGTTTGGCTGCCGGGGTGATACCCCGCATGGGGCCGATCAGCTCTATCATGGGTGAGATCATGCAGATCGCTATTCCTGTCGATCCGCAGAAAATCTCCCCTATGGCCGTACGTGAGTACGCCGACTGGGTGCTCCGGCCGCGACTCCTAGCCATACCGGGCGTTGCACAGATCATCCCCATTGGCGGTGAAGTGCGCCAGTTTCAGGTGCAGCCCAATACAGCGCGTATGTCGGACTTGGGCATCTCCTTGGACCAGTTGGAGTCGGCGTTGCGCGGGTTTTCGGCCAACACCTCGGGGGGGTTTCTGGAACTCAACGGGCGCGAGTACCTGATTCGAAATCTTGGTCGCACTTCACGCCTGGAGGACTTGCGCAATCTGGCCATCACCGCCAAGAACGGTCAGCCCATCTTGTTGCGCCAGATCGCTGAGGTCACTTTTGCCGCAGCCATCAAACGTGGGGATGCCGGCTTTGAGGGCAAGCCCGCCGTGATTCTGGGCGTTCAAAAGCAACCCACCGCTGACACGACCCGTTTGACACAGTCGATTGAAGAAGCGATTACGGATCTCAAGGCATCCCTTCCTGAGGGGATGGAGGCACCCCGTGTGACCTTCCGCCAGGCCAGCTTCATTGAGGCGTCGATCTCGACGCTGCAAGGCAAGTTGATCGGTGCGTCGCTGTTTGTGGCCGCGATCCTTTTCTTCTTCTTGGGCACAGTTCGACCCACCATCATCGCGCTCACCGCCATCCCAGTGTCCATCTTCATCACGGCACTGGTGTTCAAGTATTTTGGCTTGTCGATCAACACCATGACGCTGGGGGGGCTGGCGATTGCCATTGGCGGACTGGTGGACGATGCCGTGGTGGATGTGGAAAACATCTTGCGGCGCATGAAAGAAGACCGTGCCAAGGACCCCAGTCAGCGCCTGTCGCTGCTCGCGCTCGTGGCCAAGGCGTCCATGGAAGTCCGCTCGGCGATCCTCTATGCGACGGTGATCATCGTGCTGGTCTTCCTGCCGCTTTTTGCTTTGCCGGGCCTGGAAGGCAAGTTGTTTGTGCCGCTGGGCATTGCCTTCATCATCTCGACACTGGCCTCTTTGTTGGTGTCGGTAACGATGACGCCGGTGCTGAGCTACTACCTCTTGCCGGGCATGAAAAACCTGGACCATGGCGACACCAAAGTGCTGGCATGGCTCAAGCAAGGCTACAAAGGCAGTTTGCAAAAAGTGCTGGACAAGCCACGCGTGGCGATAACCAGTGCATGTGTGGCGGTGGTGTTGGCTGCGGCGGCTGTTCCGTTTTTTCCGACTACCTTCTTGCCTCCTTTCAATGAAGGCACCTTGCTGGTGGGTATACGGCTGAACCCAGGCGTCACATTGACAGAGTCCTCTGACCTTGCACGCCAGGCTGAAGTGCTGGTCAAACAGGTTCCCGAAGTTCTGCATGTGGGCAGACGCAGCGGACGTGCTGAACTCGATGAGCATGCCGAAGGTGTTCATGTCAGCGAATTGGACGTGGGCATCAAACCCTCAGGCGAGTTGACGCGCTCAATGGATGAGGTCCGTGCCGACATCCGTGCACGCTTGGTCAACCTGCCTGCTTCGATTGAGGTGGGGCAACCCATCTCACACCGCATCGACCACATGCTGTCTGGGGTGCGCTCCCAAATCGCCATCAAGATTTTTGGCGAAGACCTGGACGTGCTGCGCGGGCAAGCCGATGCGCTGCGCTCACGGCTGTCAGGCATCGAGGGCATAGCCGACTTGCAAATCGAAAAACAAGTTCTTGCGCCCCAGATCAAGGTACGGTTGGACTATGCGGCAGCGGCGCAATACGGCCTGTCTGGCGCGCAAGTGCTTGCCACACTGCAGACCCTGGTGGAAGGTGAACGTGTCACGCAAATCATGGAGGGAGGTCGCCGCTTTGCGCTGGTTGTGCGTTTACCAGAATCCGCACGATCGCTGGAAGGCTTGGGCCAGGTGTTGATCGAAACACCCTCGGGCAGAATTCCGCTGTCCAAAATCGCAACGATTGAAGACGCCGACGGTCCCAACCAAATCAGTCGGGACAACGGCAAGCGGCGTATCGTGATTTCTGCCAACGCTTCGGGCCGCCCATTGTCAGAAGTTGTGGCCGACATACGCAAAGTGACGGCGGATTCACGATTGCCAGAGGGCTACTTCATCACCCTCGGAGGTCAGTTCCAGGCGCAAGAAGAAGCCTCACGCTTGATCTCTTTGCTCTCGGTGGTCTCTGTGGTGTTGATGTTTGTGGTGCTTTACAGCCGCTACAAGTCTGCCGTTTTGTCGGCCTTGATCATGGTGAACATTCCCTTGGCGCTCGTGGGAGCCGTGTTGGGTCTTTGGCTGTCAGGTCAGCCCTTGTCGGTGGCCGCCCTGGTCGGCTTCATTACGCTGGCTGGCATTTCGGTACGAAACGGTATTTTGAAAGTCAGCCATTACATCAACCTCATGCGCTTTGAAGGAGAGTCCTTCACCAAGCCCATGATCTTGCGCGGCTCGATGGAACGTTTGAGCCCGGTGTTGATGACGGCCTTGGTGACTGCCTTCGCATTGGCACCATTGCTCTTCGAGGCCGAACGCCCCGGCACCGAAATTTTGCACCCGGTCGCCGTGGTGATTTTCTCGGGCTTGATCAGCTCGACGCTGCTCGACACCTTTCTGACGCCTGCCATGTTTTGGCTCTTTGGCCGCAAACCTGCCGAGGCGCTTTTACAAGACAAAGATGCTGAAGCATTCTGACCATTCATTCGTTTCTTCAACCTCAACCAAAACCTCAAAAGGACATCTCATGAAATTTCACACGCTTTTGATCACTTCGTCGCTTTTTCTCAGCGGACTCGCATGGGCAGGGCCACACGATACAGATCACAAACCCATGCAAGGGGGTGTTTTGACCACCGTCAAGGATGTTGACTACGAACTGGTCGCCAAACCTGATGTGCTGCAGTTGTTCGTGCGTGACCATGGCAAACCCGTTGACGTGAGTAAAACGACGGCAAAAGTCACACTGCTTTCTGGCGCTGACAAGCAAGAAGTTGAGTTGAAACCAACAGGCGACAAGCTTGAAGCCAAAGGTAGCTTCAAGGTAGCTCCTGGGACAAAGGTTGTTGCTCAATTCAGTTCAGCTGGGAAAACCACTTCTGCACGTTTTGTTCTGAAATGAGGCGTTTACAACTTACTTGTATTTGCCACAAATGGTGGATCAATTTTGGGAAAATATTATGAAAACTTGGATTACTAAAACAATCGTCGTCTCAGCTTGCGTACTTGGCATCGCAGGCTGCGCTTCACCGGTTGATCGAATCGCTGAGAAGCCGCATTGCCATACGGATCGAGGCAGAAATGCTTACTGCACCAAAGATCCTGCACCCAGCATTGCCAAAGATGATGAAGCAAAGTTGTTTGCCTCAGTGCCTGAAGCTCTGACGGTTTACGTCGTGCGTTATTGGGGCGACGGACATCATCCGTTGGACATTTCTGTGGATGGTGGCGCAGCGATGGAGACTGTTCCAAACTCCATGATTCGCCTCCGATTAAAAGAGGGGACTCATCAAATCACTTTCAATGTTGGAGGTAAAACGTTTGACCGAACAATTTCAGGTATGAAGGGAGAAGTTCAGTTACTAGGGATTACGGGTACCGATTGGATCTGGGGCAACTCTTCACATTGGTGGACAGATGACTCAGTTGATCAACTCAAACGGCGCGCACTGCGTTCCCGTTTGATCAAAGACATCACTTTGCTTTGATGCTCTGGGGCCCCGGCCATGACTGGCTGTCATTGGCGGTGGCTCTGTTGGTGCAAACGGTAAGCATCCTTAAGGGTGGTTCATTCGATTGCAGCGCTGGTGTTTACCGTTTTGTACGTGATCACACTGATGGGAGACCGTGCCCGATTCTGATTCTGATTCTGATTCAACGGCGAAACTTTTACAATTGCCGCTTTAGGGTGAGCAAATGAACACTATAAAGACATGGGCAAAAGTCTTAAAGCGCGATGTGATGACGCTCTGGTTTGCACTCAAGCACCCATTAACGCCCTTGCACGCACGTGCGATCGCGGTCATCGTCACGGCCTATGCTTTGAGCCCCATCGACCTGATCCCAGACTTCATTCCGATTCTGGGCTATCTGGATGATCTGATCATTGTTCCTGCAGGCGTGTGGCTGCTGCTCCGAATGGTTCCTTCTCAGGTGTTGACTGACAGCCGCGTTCAAGCGGATGAATGGTTTCTCCAGGGCAAGAAAAAACCGCTCAGTTTCTTTGGTCTGGCGATCATTCTGGCTGTTTGGTGTCTTGCTGCTTGGGCTACCTACAAAGCAGTGTTCATCTAACTCCAAACAGTTGCCGACAAAGCGATTGATCTGGGTCGGGTGGTGACGGTTAAACACGGCCGCCTGAGTTCGGCCAAAACGGTCATCAGACCAGGTTGAAAAACAACCGATTGCGGTTGTCAATGCCCCCTTTTGGATGCAGAGGGTTGACGCCGCTGCGACTTGCCTCTGCGCCGCATCGTTCATCAGAACCCGAATTTGGCACCAGCACCCATAAGGGTCGCAATACCCAATGCAGCAAAGACGGCCGCCGCGATGGAGTGCACCAGTTTCATCGGTATCTTGTTTGCAAGTTTGTCACCGGCGAACACGGCGGGTATGTCCGCGATGAGCATGCCCAAGGTCGTGCCGATCACAACCATCAAAGGCGCGGAGTAGTGGGCTGCCATGGCAACAGTAGCAATCTGCGTCTTGTCTCCCATCTCGGCCAAGAAGAAAGTAATGAATGTGGCACCAAAGATGCCGAATCGCTGGGCGACTTGCGTTTCTTCCTCTTCGATCTTGTCGGGAATCATTGTCCAGATCGCCATGCCTATGAATGAAGCTCCTAAGACCCAGCGCAGCACTTCGGGGCTGATGCTTGATGTAATCCAAGCTCCCAGAGCTCCGGCTAGGCCGTGGTTGATCACCGTGGCAGCCAGAATGCCTAGGATGATGGGCAAGGGTTTCTTAAAGCGTGCTGCCAGGATGAACGCCAGCAGCTGGGTTTTGTCGCCAATTTCCGCAAGGGCAACGACGCCGGTAGAGACAAAGAGTGATTCCATGATGATTCCCAGGCCGGTACAAAGACAAATGACCACAATGCATCCCCGGCCAAAAATCGGAGGCGTTGTGGTCAAAGGTCTTGCCAAGCACGGGAACCGCTTACGCCATGTCCTGAGGGACAAGTGTGTTGACGCAAGCCTCTTCAGGCTGAAGAGAGGCTACTCCCCAATGACCTGTTAATTTTAACATCGGTCAGTTGGCAGCAGGAAGCACAAAGAATGCGCTAAGTTCCTTGCAACTGGTTCGGAAGTCGCTATCTAAAGTTTTAAGCGCAAACGCCACCCTTGGGTCACACTTTGATTAATGGCGATACGTTAGAGCATCGGATACCATACCCCCCTAGGTTATTTAAGAAAGATGCGAATGAGTCACACCATCCGTGAAAAAGCCAAGCTGCTGGCCAGGATCCGTCGCATTCGAGGTCAGGTCGAAGGCCTGGAGCGTGCACTCGATGCAGAGAAGGAGTGTGCTGAGATCCTTCATCAGATCGCAGCTACACGCGGTGCGATCAACGGGTTGATGGCAGAGGTACTTGAAGAGCACATCCGCACACATGTCGCAGATCCATCTATATCCAGCGATGCGGAACGCACAAAAGGCGCAGACGAGCTAATTGACGTTTTGCGCATTTACATCAAGTGAGTACCGATATGCATACCGAAACACTTTCTGATTGGGTCCATGACCATGTTTTCCACACCAGTAACGAGGCGGCTGAGCGCAGCACTCGGTTGGTGATGTGGATCACGGCTATCACGATGGTGGTGGAAATCACCGCTGGTTGGTGGTTTAACTCCATGGCCCTGCTGGCCGATGGCTGGCATATGAGTTCTCACGCAGTGGCCATTGGTTTGTCGGCCTTCGCTTACGCAACCGCCCGAAGGTATGCGCAAGACCCGCGTTTTGCATTTGGCACTTGGAAGATCGAGATCCTGGGTGGATTTGCCAGTGCGATATTTTTGGTGGTCGTCGCCGTGATGATGTCGGTGGGTTCGGTCGAGCGGATCATCTCGCCACAACCCATCCAGTACAAAGAAGCTATCGTAATTGCCATCCTGGGTCTTGTGGTCAATGTGGTGTGCGCGCTGATCCTGGGCAAAGCACATCATCACGATCATGGACATTCGCATGGTCACGATCATGGGCACTCTCACAGCGAACACCATCACGATCTCAACCTGAAATCCGCGTATATCCATGTGATTGCTGATGCTGCAACATCAGTGCTTGCCATCGCGGCACTGGTCGGTGGCTGGATATTCGGCTGGGCGTGGCTGGACCCTTTTATGGGAATCGTCGGTGCTGTGCTGGTCGCTGTTTGGGCCAAGGGTTTGATTGCCGATACGGGTAAGGTTTTACTCGACCGCGAGATGGATCATCCGGTGGTCGATGAAATCCGTGAAGTCGTTGAAACAGGAGCCCACGAGGCAGATACGCGTATCACCGACCTGCACGTTTGGCGCGTAGGCAAGCAGGTCTACTCGTGTGCCATGCCTACGTTCAAGGATATTGAGATGACTGCACACATAACGTCCCCCCAATCAACGCCTCCATTTAAGCGAGGCGAGCCGCTGCAAAGAGAGTTGATTAGCAAGGCCATTGAGGCAATTGCGTACAACGCATCTCAAACGTTAGATGGAAAACACCGGGACAAGATGCCCTTGGAGCATGCCCTTGATGTATTGACGAGCGAAAAAGGGCAATCAATTTTGGAGCGGCTGCGTAAGCTGCTCCCATTCAAAACTGAAGGGTAGTCAAATCCGGTGTAGACCCATTTTGTTGCAGGCCTAGGCTGAAGTCCGACAACAGAGTGTCCTCAAATGGGTAGTAATTGGCATCTCAACTGAGGATGAGAACTCGCTGATCCAGGCGACTTGTGGACAGGGTTTCAAATCCAAAAACCGGATTTGAACTTGTGTCCGTGAAGTGTGTCGATGTAGGATCTGTTCAACGGGGGGCTAAGTCTCTACCTCGCATTTACGCTCTAGTACCCGCTAGCATGATAGAGTGCGAATAGAAAGTTCATAAGTGGTGAACCATCCACCACCATATGCAAATCCAAGGGCGTCTACTGGCTTCCGGTAGACGCCCTTTTCTTCAGGTCGGTCAAATTTTTGCTGTGCCGGGGTGACCATTGCACAAGGCCGCCTGGTCTATGGCTTGGTGTTGTGATGGGCTGGATCAGCCTGCGCGATGCACATGGCGCACTCGGTGACTCAAAAACGATAGCTGAGGCTCACATTGAGCGATACAGGTTGGTACCTGGGTTGTCCGGTCAGGGCGCTGCCTGCCGTGGTGGCCTTGAATGTGCCGCTGCGCATGTGACTCCAGCGCACATCGCCGCTCAGACTCCAGTGGTCAGACAGGCTGTATTCAACCCCCGCAATGGCTTGCACAGCCAAGCCGCCCTGGCGCGAGTATTCCTGCTCCGTGCCGTTTCGCTCGACATCGATATCCATCACGGCCACATAGCCCAGACCTGCCCCGATGAATGGACGTAAGGAGCCACGGGCGGGGAAACGGTGGTACCCGTTCAAGAAGACCACTTCGGAGAAGACATTGCCATCCACAGGGACGACGCCGATGCTTTTGAGGGTATTGCCGCGCTCGTCCAAGGCCAGCTCCAGGGCCCAGCCGTTGCCGTAGCGGTAACCCACGGCTGTACCAAAGCCGATCCCGTAGCCGAAGTTGACCTGACCGCCCACAGGGGCCGCTGCGGTGCGAGATTCCGAAAAACTGGTCGTTGCCATGGCACTCGGGCCGCCATAGACGCTGGCGTAAAAGCCGGTTTTTTCTTCGGCGGCGACGGAAAAGGGGGTCAGCAACACAGCCGTTGCCAAGCAGACGGTGCAGCGTTGATTCAGGAAATGGTTCATGGTGCACCTCGAGTTTCAGATGGCGGTCTGGACAAGTGAAGACTGTATATTTATTTAAACAATCACGTTTTTCAGCGCCTATAGCCCCTGGGCAACGTGGTGGGCATCGGGATGTCTTGACCCCATCCGGCCAGTCACGATGCACGGATGCTCATCCGCAGCTGCAGTGGCGATCGGGTCCTGGCCCCAGACAATGCCAGAATCTGGCGATGGGGCACGGTCCAAGGGGGAGCGGCCCGGTGGGCGATTCAAGGGCAAGGATGACGGCGATGACTTTGGCAATGAGCTGGCAGGAATGGGTGCAGCACGACGCGGTGGGCCTGGCCGAATGCGTGCGGCGTGGGGATGTGTCGCCCGCCGAGCTCGCAGCCCAGGCGGCGGCCGGGGTGGCGCGCATCAACCCGGCGGTGCACGCGGTGGTCGAGGTCTTTGACGATGTGGTGGCCGATCCGCTGAAAGACGGCATGAACCCCGCCGGGCCTTTTGCGGGCGTGCCTTTTTTCATGAAGGACCTGGGGCCAACGATGAAGGGGCGCTTGCAGGAAATGGGCTCCTTGATGATGCGCGGCCACCGCGCCACGGCCGACACTTTTCTCACCTCGCAAATGCGCAAAGCCGGCCTGAACATCATGGGCCGCACCACCACGCCAGAGTTTGGCGTGTGCAGTTCGGCCGAAAATCCGGCGGTCTATGTCACGCGCAACCCCTGGAACCCCGAGTACACCAGTTACGGCTCTTCCGCCGGTACGGCGGTGGCCCTGGCCGCGGGCGTGTTGCCGCTGTCGCACGCCACCGACGGCGGGGGCTCGATCCGCATTCCGGCGGGCGCCAATGGCAACATCGGTCTGAAGCCCTCACGCGGGGTGTTTTCGATCGCGCCTGGGGCGTCGGACCTGACCGGCTTGGTCTCCACCCAGGGCTGCCAAAGCCGCACGGTGCGCGACACGGCGGCTTTTGTGGACCATTGCCGTGGCGGTGCGCCGGGTGAGTTCATGCCCTACTGGATGCCCGCTGAGCCCTACAGCACCTTGATCCAGCGCGACCCGCCGCGCCTGCGCATTGCGCTCTCGCACGAGTGGGGGGACTTCAGGGCGGTGCCGCATTTTGTGGACGAGCTGCAACGCGTGGGGCGTTTGCTGCAGGGCCTGGGCCACGAGGTCGACTGGGCCTTGCCCGAGGTGGATTTCAGGGCCGCCTTCGATGCGCAAACAACCTGCTACATCAGCAATTTCGCGCAGACGATTTCCAACCTGCTGGCCCCCCGGGGCCTGACGCGCCCGCCTGAAGGCTTGGTGGAGCCGATCAACATCCAGATCTGGGAGATGGGCCTGCACACCACCTTCACCGAGCGGGCCCGCATGCAGGCGGTGTTCAACACCACGGCGCGGGCCTTTGGCGGGTTTTTTGAAGACTGGGACATCCTGCTCACGCCCATCACCGCTTTGCCCACGCCCAAGCTGGGCACCACCGAATACCTCACCACCAGTGACAACCCCAGCGTGCTCGACTGGTTCGCCAACCTTTGGCGCAATTTTGCCTACACCCCCTTGACCAATTTGTGCGGCATGCCCGGCATCTCCCTGCCCATGGCCACGCAGGAAAATGGTCTGCCTTTGGGCATCCATGCACAGGCCAAGCAGGCCAACGACGGCCTGTTGCTGCAGTTGGCCGCGCAGATCGAGAGGGCGCTGGACGGCCAGTGGCATGCGGGGCGTCTGCCCCAGGTGCATGTGGGCCACGGCGGTTGATCCTGGGCGGGGCAGCTGGCGCGGCGCATTCATGGCTTGGTCTTGACGCGATGACCGTCCGTCAGTGCGGCCGGGTACAGCACCACCGGGTCGCCCGCCTTCAGCGGACCGGGCTCGATCACGCCGAAATCGGCATTGCGGTCTATCAGCAACACCTGGCGGGCGTGGGCGCGTCCCTGGTGCATCACCCAGACACGCCAGTTTTGGCCATCGCGCACCAAAGCCGCGCTGGGCACACGCAAGGCTTGTTCAACGCGGGACAGGACAATGCGCGCATCCACCCGAAAGCCATCGCCTAGGCCCTGCATGTCGGCGGGCGAGGCGGGCAACAGGTCCATCCGCACGTTCACGCGTTGCTCTTCGATGCCCAGGGCCGACACCCGGGTGAAGGCGGTGGGTTCAATGCGCCGCACCCGTGCGGACAGCGGTGCCTGGCGCCCATCGAGCGACAAGGCCACGGGCGCGCCCATGGCAATGTGCCGGGCATCCGAGGACAGCACGTCGATCACCGCTTCCAGTGCCGCGACGTCTCCGATGTCGAGCAAGGCCTGCCCCGCGGTCACCGGCCCGGCGCTGGTGAGGTGCAGCTGCACGACCTGTCCGCTGATGGGGCTGTAGATGGGCACCAGACCGTGCGCAGCAGGGGGTGCGGACGCGCTGGTTTGGCTCAGGGCCGCTTGCGATTCGGCCAGACTGAACTGGGCCGCGCGCCATTCGGCGCGACCGGCCTCCAGCGCTTGCGCCGCGACGCGTTCGGCGTTCAGGGCCTGGTCGAGTGCGGCCTCGGCGATGAATTCTTGCCGCGCCAGTTGCCGGGTCCGTTGAGATTCCAGGCGGGCTTGCGCCAGGGCGGCTTGCAGCTGCGCCACGCGGGCGCTGGCGGCCTGTTGTGAAGCTTCATCCCGGCCCACACGTTGGCGCAAGACGCTTTGGTTGCGCGGGTCGATCAGGGGGGAGGCCATCGGGGCCAGCCAGGCCAGCACTTGGTTTTTTTCCACCCGGTCACCCACTTGCAGGCGGGGCCTTTGCAGCTGCCCGGCCATGGGCGCGGCGATGCCGTAGCGCGCTTTCAGGCGCAACTGCCCATCTTCTTCAATGCTTTGTTCAAAAGGCCCTTGGGTGACCGGAGCCACCTCGACCGCCAGCGGGCGGGGCGCAAAGGCCCACCACAACGCGGCCAGTCCCAGCCAGCCTGCGCCGCCCCAGGCCAGCCAGCGCCACAGGTGCCAGCGGCCTGGCGGTGTGACGCTCAAGTCGGGTGAGGCGGGGGTTTCGGCGGGGCGCATCATTCTCTGACTTTCAGGACGGCGACCAGCTCGAGCCGGTCAATCTGTCGGCGCACCAGCAAGGCGCTCACCAGGCCTGCGGCCAGCACGATCAAGGCCGCCCAGGCGTAGGTGTCCGGGGCGATGACCACTGGAAAATCGATGTTGTCGGAAGACATCAGGTGCATCAGCCACGAGGCCAGGGCCCAACCGCACACCGCGCCCAGTGGCAGTGCCAGCAGCAGCTCGGTGGTCAAGGGGGCCAGCAGCAGGATCGACACCTCGGCCCGCGTCATGCCCAGCACACGCAGACTGGCCAGTTCCCAGGCGTGCTCTGACAGGCTGATGCGCGCCGCGTTGTAGACAATGCCCACGGCCATGGCCACGGCAAACAAAGTGAGGACGGTGCTGAAAACCCCCATGTTGCGCGAGGTGGTTTCCTGGAATCCCGCCAGCGATGAGGCCTTGTCGAGCACCGACACGATGAGCGGGGCCTGCTTGACCGCTTGCCAAAACGCCGGCATGGCCAAAGGGTCCACCTGCAAACTCGCCTCGGTCACGCCTGGGCCTTCCCGGGCCAGCCGGTGCAGGGCCTGCAGGTCCATGAAGGCCTGTTTGCCGATCAAGGTGTGCACGATGGCCGTCACCTGGATCCGGGCGTGCTGTTGTCGCCCCATCAAGAATTCCACCTCGATCTGCTCGCCCTGTCGCACCCCCAGCTGCTGGGCCAACAGGGCCGAGAGCACCAGCCCGTGGTCTGGCATGGCCAGCGGCCCGCGTTCGGCATCGATGACGCGCATCAAGCGAGCGCCCTGGGTCAGCCCGAGCAGCACACCCTCCTCGTTGCGCGCGCCCGCGTGCAAGCGCACGGCTTCGCTGCGCTGGATTTCGGCATGCACCACACCGGGCAAGCGCAGCAGGTCTTGCTGCACCGTGGGTGCCAGCGCCTTTTGAAAATTCACCACCACATCGCCGCGCAGCACCTGACGGTACTGCACGTCCACGATGTGGTCGATGGCATCCAGCCAGAAGGCGCCGGAAATTTGCAAGGCCACGGCCAGGGCGATGCCTGTCACGGTGAACAGGGCGCGCCAGGGCCGGCTCTCGACATGCCGGATCGCCATCAAGGCCGAGGCGCCCACATGGCGGCCCAGTCCCAGGCGCTCGATCAGGCTGGGCCGATAGTGGTCGGGCGCGGGCGCTTGCATGGCCACGGCAGGGCGCAAACGCACCACCGCCCGGATGGCGCGCCAGGTGCCTGCCATGGCCGCCGCCAGCACCAGGACCAAGGCCGCAGCCACCAGCCAGGGCGTGGTGGTGTAGTCCAGGTGCGCCAGCCGAAAGACCTCGCCATACAGACCCAGCATGGTGCGCCCGATCCACTGGCTCAGCACCAGCCCGGCCAGCAAGCCCAGGCCGGCGATGGCCAGGGCCAGGCCCATGTAGTGCTCCGCGATGCGGCGGTCCGGGTAGCCCAAGGCTTTGAGCGCGGCCATCTGCTGGCGCTGGGTGGCCACTTGCCGACCAATGACTCCGTTCAGGATGAACACCGACACGGCCAGAAAAATCGCCGGCAGCACCGTGCCCATGACTTTCATTTGCGAGAGTTCATCGTTCACGATGCGCGCCGAAATCTGCTGGTCCTGGCGCATGGCGCCACGCGTGCCGTAGGGCGCGAGCAAGGCATCGACTTGGGTGATGAGCTGCGCTGTGAGTGGCTGTTTGTCAGCGCGCTCGTGCACCCGGAACGCCGCTTGGTTGAAGGCCCCTTGCATGTCAAACACATGGACCATGCGTTGCTGGTCGATCCACCAAACGCCAAAACCCTTGTCGTCCGGGGCGCCCCCGCGGGTGGCAAACACATACTCCGGCGAGATGACCGTGCCCACCAGGTGCACGGTTTGCAGCTGACCATTCAGGATGGCCTGGACCTGGTCGCCCGGCTGCAAATGGCGTGCTTGCGCAAAGCGCTCGTTCACCACCGCCTCCAGGGCCCGGCCCGGCTCGGGCCAGCGACCACTGCGCAGCGTCAAGGCGTTGATGCCTTGTCTTTGTGCCTGCAGGCGCGTCAGGTCCAGACCGATGAAGCGGCCCGTCACCGGGGCCTGGGCATGGGGCAGGGCCAACTGCGCATCGTGCACCACATTCAGCTGGATGTCGGCCACCCCCGGCAGGGCCAGCAAGCGCGCCTGAAGGGCCAGGGGCGCGCGCTGGATGCGGATGAACACATCGGCCATGCGGTTGTCGCGGTAAAAGTGGTCGCGCGCATTTTTGAGCGACGCGTGCACCGAAAACATGCCCACAAAACCCGCCACCCCAATGGCCACGACCACCGCAATGGTCAGCACCTGCGCCCACAGGCTGTGCAGATCGCGCCAAAGCTTGGTGCCCAAGGCCGTCATGGGGCTCACCAATGCAAGGTGGCCGCAGCCACCTTGTGTGCATTCACCTGGGTGTTCACGATGCGGCCGTCGGCCATGCGCATCACCCGGTCGGCCATGTCGGCAATGGGCGCGTTGTGCGTGATGACCACGGTGGTGGTGCCCAGTTCGCGGTTGACTTTTTCGATGGCCTGCAACACCACGATGCCGGTGGCACAGTCCAGGGCCCCCGTGGGTTCATCGCACAGCAAGACCTGCGGGCGTTTGGCGATCGCCCGGGCTATCGCCACACGCTGCTGCTCGCCCCCCGACAACTGCGCTGCAAAGTGGTCCATGCGGTCGGCCAGGCCCACCAGGGCCAATGCGGCCTCGGGCGGCATGGGCGCATGGGCCAGGTCGGTGACCAGGGCCACGTTTTCACGGGCGGTGAGGCTGGGGATCAGGTTGTAAAACTGGAACACAAAGCCCACATGCTCGCGTCGGTAGCGTGTGAGCTCGGCATCGCTGGCCCCGGTCAATTCATGCGTGCGGCCCTGGTGTGTCCATTGCGCGGTGCCCGATGTGGCGCTGTCCAGTCCCCCCAGAATGTTCAGCAAGGTCGATTTGCCGCTGCCAGACGCCCCCAGCAACACCACAAATTCACCCGGCACGATGCACAGGTCCACCCCCCGCAACGCGTGCACAGCGGCGGGTCCTGCGCCATACACCTTGCTCAGGCCTTGTGCCCGAAACACACAAGGCGCAGCCTGGGGCGATGAAATCGTTGCGTGCACGGTCATGCCTTCATTGACGCACGTCGTTCCGGTGGGCCGCTTGATGCGCATCAAGCGCATCGCTGACTGCGCAAAGCCTTGACCGATCGATCTATGTCCACGGATGAATTGACCCGCTTGTACCTGCGGCCAAAAATGGGCGCAAGGATGCAAGCAATGAAGGACAGACATGGCGCAGCAACAGGGGATTTTGGTGGCCAATGCCTCGCAGGCGCGTTTGTTCGAGCGCGCCTCGTTCTCGGGGCCCTTGCTGGAGCTGGCCGATTGGGTCCACCCCGCCAGCCGCATGCCCGCCCGAGACACCGAGCGCGCCCCGCTGGGCCAGTCTTTGGCCGGGCGTGCCGGTCTGGCCCCCCGCGTTGACCTGAAGCATTTACACCGCAGCGCGTTTGCCCAGGTCCTGGCCTCGCATTTGCGCGAGGCCGTGCTGAACCAGCGCATGCGATCGCTGGTGCTGATCGTGTCCAATCCATTCTTGGGCGAGCTGCTCAGGCACCTGGATGTCTCGGTGCAAAAGATCCTTGGCGTCCAGCATGCACTGGATTTGACGTCCTTGAGCCTGAGCGAACTGGACCAGCGTTTGCGGGCCGATTTCCATTTGTAGGCGCCCACGCCGTGGGCGATCAAAGGCATCGCCCACAGGGGTGGGTTCCAGCAAATCAGAAGGAAGGTTTTGCGCCGAAAAAAAAGGCTTGCCGAGGCAAGCCTTTTGGGTGGTGGCGCAGGGGTGAATTACAGGCCTGCAGCCGCCTTCAGTGCGGCTGCACGGTCGGTGCGCTCCCAGGTGAAGTCGGGCTCGTCGCGACCAAAGTGGCCGTAGGCGGCGGTCTTGCTGTAGATGGGGCGCATCAAGTCGAGCATCTGGATGATGCCTTTGGGGCGCAGGTCAAAGTGCTCGGCGACCAAAGCGGCCAGCTTGTCGTCAGAGATCACGCCTGTGCCTTCGGTGTTCACTGTGATGTTCATCGGGCGTGCCACGCCGATGGCATATGCCACTTGGATTTGGCACTTGGTGGCCAAGCCTGCGGCCACGATGTTCTTGGCCACATAACGTGCGGCGTAAGCGGCCGAGCGGTCGACTTTCGATGGGTCCTTACCCGAGAACGCGCCACCACCGTGGGGGCAGGCGCCGCCGTAGGTGTCCACAATGATCTTGCGGCCGGTGAGGCCGCAGTCGCCCTGGGGGCCGCCAATGACAAAACGGCCGGTGGGGTTGATCAGGTACTTGGTGTCCTGCAGCCACTCCTTGGGCAGCACGGGCTTGATGATTTCTTCGATGATGGCTTCGGTGAAGCTGGCCTTCATCTTGGTCGATGTTTCCGACTGGTCGGGGCTGTGCTGGGTGGACAGCACCACGGTGTCGATGCTGTGGGGCTTGCCGTCCACATAGCGCATGGTCACCTGGCTCTTGGCATCGGGGCGCAAGAAAGGCAGGCGGCCGTCCTTGCGCAACTGGGCCTGGCGCTCGACCAGGCGGTGGGCGTAGTAAATGGGGGCCGGCATCAGTTCAGGCGTTTCGCTGCAGGCGTACCCGAACATCAGGCCTTGGTCGCCTGCGCCGATGTTGAGGTGGTCGTCTGACGCGTGGTCCACACCCTGGGCGATGTCATTGCTTTGCTTGTCGTAGCAGACCATCACGGCGCAACCCTTGTAGTCGATGCCATAGTCGGTGTTGTCGTAGCCGATGCGTTTGATGGTGTCACGGGCGACCTGGATGTAGTCCACATGCGCGTTGGTGGTGATCTCGCCAGCCAACACCACCAGACCGGTGTTGGTCAGGGTTTCGGCGGCGACACGGCTGCGGGGGTCTTGCGCAAAGATGGCGTCGAGGATCGCGTCAGAGATCTGGTCAGCGACCTTGTCGGGGTGGCCTTCAGAAACGGATTCCGAGGTGAACAGGTAATTGCTGGACATGAAAAAAGCTCCTTGTTTTCAATGGTTTTTTGGCGTTGCCAACCCTGAAAATTCGGAGCCTGGCGAACGCTTTAGCAGAATTTTTGACTCGCCCTGCAAGTAGTTCGAATAACTCGGCGATGGCCAAATTATAAAAGAGGCATGCAAGTCAGCAAATTCCATGTGGAATTCATGTCCAATAGGGCCCCATGGACATACCCACCCCCATAGAAAACCGCTTGGTAGATCTGGAGATCAAGGCGGGCTACACCGATGACCTGTTGGACCAGCTGAACGCGCAGGTCTATCGACAACAGCAGCAACTCGACGCGCTCCTTCAGGAGCTTCGCCAGATGCGCGATCGCCTGCCGGACACCGGTGGCGGTGCCGAGCTGCGCAACCTGCGTGACGAGATCCCGCCGCATTACTGAAGCCGATGCACAGCATTCAGGACATCCGCGACCACTTGCGCGCACGGGGTGCAAACGCCTTGCACGAACAGCGCGTGCTGCGACTGTGGGCGCAGGCCAAAGCGCAGGACAGTGGCCGCAGGCCGCTGGACAGTTTCATGCCCAAGGCGCTGAGGGAGGCGCTGCCTGCGCTCAGCCAAACGCTGAGCGGCCTGGCCACTTTGCGCGAGCAGCACCCCGGGCAAGACGGCTCGGCCCGTTTGCTGGTGGGCCTGCAAGACGGCCTGACGGTGGAAAGTGTTTTGTTGCCGCGAGATGGGCTGTGCGTGTCGTCCCAAGTGGGCTGTGCGGTGGGTTGTGTGTTTTGCATGACCGGGCGCGAAGGCCTGATTCGGCAGCTGGGCAGTGCCGAAATCGTGGCGCAGGTGGCGCTGGCCCGCACGCTGCGGCCCGTCAAAAAAGTGGTGTTCATGGGCATGGGCGAGCCCGCGCACAACCTGGATGCGGTGATGGACGCCATCGACTTGCTGGGCACCGTGGGCAATATAGGCCACAAGAACCTGGTGTTTTCCACTGTGGGCGATGCGCGGGTTTTTGAACGCCTGCCGCAAGGCCGGGTCAAGCCCGCTCTGGCCTTATCCTTGCACAGCACCCGGCCCGACTTGCGGGCGCAACTCTTGCCGCGCGCACCGCGCTGGGACCCGCAGGATCTGGTGCAAGCGGCAGAGGTGTATGCCCGCGCCACCGGGTACCCGATCCAGTACCAGTGGACCTTGATCGCGGGTGTGAACGACAACGACGAAGAAATCGACGGGATTGTGCGGCTGCTGCAAGGCAAATACGCCTTGATGAACCTGATCCCCTACAACGCCGTGCCCGATTTGCCTTATGCCCGGCCGAGTTGGGAACGCGCCGCCGAGATCGCCCGCAGGCTGCACCAGCGCGGCGTGTTGACCAAACTGCGCCAGTCTGCAGGCCAGGACGTGGACGGGGGCTGTGGACAGCTGCGAGCGCGGCAGAGACTGCACCCAGTCCAGTTTGTCAAAAAAACCGCAGACCCCATCAGTTCTTTTTCAATTGGTCTTTGAAAAAAGTCACCATCTCCTGCCGTGTTTCCTGCGCATCTTTGGCCGAATAGCGCATGGTCACCATGCCCCCTGTTTGGGCTTTGGCGAAGGGGCTGAATGCGGGAGGCGGCGGGTTGGGCCAGTCAAATGCGTGGGTGGCGCCTTCGATCAGGCGCACGCTCAGGTGTGGGGCTATCTCCGGGAATTCCCGGCCCATGCGCCAGCAATCGTTGCGCGGGTCAAAGTCAAAGTCTTCGTTGGTGCCCGTAACGATGTGGATCCTTTTTCCGGTGGCACCCCAATTTTGGGGGCGGCCCGGGTTGATCCAGGACCGAATACGAACCGGATCATCGAGGATGTTCGCGCAGCCAGGGTACAACGCAAAGTGCGCGGCATAGACCAATTCAGGGGGGAGTGCACCATTTTGACGGGGCAACTTCGCGGGCCTGACGCCCATGCCTGCCATGATCGTCAAGGCGCCACCGCTGGAAAAACCGGTGACGCCGATGCGTGCGTGGTCAAAGCGGCTGTCTTTCGACAAGAACAGCAGTGATCCCCAGACGTCTTGCAGGCGATCACACAGCACAGGTGCGACGCGGTCGTTGCCATTTTTGACTTGGCGGGGCGTGAAGGAGTCCACCTCCAGCGTGGCCATGCCGGCTGCATTCAGGGCTTGGGCGTAGAAGCCGCCGACACCAATGACACCGGCATTGCTGTGCAATATGACCACCACGGGCATCGGTTCAGAAGTCGCTGGAGGCAGCTGCAACCGCCCAGTGACGTGGGTGACCTGTTGGACCCGCTCGTTGCACTTTTCGCCAAGCACAGGAATCTCAACGCGAGAGCTGCTCACCTGACTTTGAGCCCCCGCGCATGCCAGCCAGAGCCAGCAGGCGCCGAACAAAAGATGCCAATGGTGGGTCGTTTTTCTTTGGGGCATGGGGCTTGGCAAAGTTGGAATTCAACGCCCTGGCAGTTTAACCAGACCGCTTGACAAAGAGGTGCCCAGCAAAATCACGGCGCCGCACAGCAACATCCAGGCGGTGACGGCTTCACCCAAAAACAGCACGCCGTACGTGACCGCGAACACCGGCACCAGATAAGTGACCGTCAGGGCGCGGGCAGGCCCGGCGCGTTCAATGAGCCTGAAGTACAGCACATAGGCCACCCCCGAGCACAGCACCCCCACCACCAGCAAGGCCCCCCAGGCCGATGCGCTCGGTCCATGCTCAGGCGCAAACCACAGGGCAGGGAGCATCAGCACCAAAGTGGCACCGATTTGGCTGCCAGTGGCCGTGACCAAGGGCGGCAGGCTGGGGATGTGCTTTTTGGTGAAGCTGGCGGCCAAGGCGTAGCAAGTGGTGGCGGCCAGGCAGGCCAGTACGGCCCAAGCGGGAGGGATGCCCGAGCTGTTGGGTTGGAAGCTCGCCTGCCCGCCCGCCAGCATCACCACACCGCCAAAGCCCACACACAAGCCCACCGAGCGCGACAGGCTCAGTTTGTCCCCCAGCCACAGCCAGGCCACGACCGCGCCAAACAGGGGCACGGTGGCGTTCAGGATCGACGAAAAACCGGTGCTGATGTGCATCACCGCAAAGGCGTACAAGGCAAAAGGGATGCCGCTGTTGAGGGCACCCACCCACAACACGGGCTTCCAGTGCTGGCGCAAGGTCCCCCAATGGCCTTTGGCCAGCATCAGTGGCAGCAAAAAAGCCGAGGCAATGGCCACCCGCATGGCGGCAGTGGGCCATGCGCCCAGTTCTACTGCGGCGACATGCATGAACAAGAAGGACGAGCCCCAGATGGCGGCCAGGATCAAAAAATCGGCCAGCCAGCCTTTGGCGGGTGAAGCAGGCATGGGCGAAGCGTTCAGTTGCCGGGATGGCCTTCGAGCTGAAGCAGCGCTTGTTTGCGCCACAGCCCGCCCGCGTAGCCCGTGAGTTGGCCACCGGCACCCAAGACGCGGTGGCAAGGCACGATGATGCTCACCGGGTTGCGCCCCACGGCTGCGCCCACGGCCCGCGCCGCCCGGGGCAGCTGGATGTGTCTGGCCAGTTCGCCATAGCTGTGCTGGTGCCCAAAGGGAATGCGCAGCAGGGCTTGCCAGACCTTTTGCTGAAAGGCGGTGCCTGCTGACAAATCCAGGGCCAGGTCCCAGACCCGGGCCCGCCCACTCAGGTGCGCCTGCACTTGGTCGGCAGCGCTTTGGAGCACGGGGTGGTCGGGGGTGACAGGCCATTGCCGGCGCTGTGCTTCGCTCGGGCCATGCTGTTGGCCGTCAAACCACAGGCCGCACAGCCCTTGGCTGCTGGCGGCCAGGGTGATCGGCCCCAGAGGGCTGTCGATGCGAAGGGTGCTCAGGGTGTTCATGACTTGCCTTGGATAATCGATCCCGAGCCTGGATGTTAGCGCGGCCCGCCTACAATCCCAAAACAAGTTTCCCACCGGCCCTGGTGACTTCTGAGCAGAGACAGCGCATGCAACTGACCCCCACGATTTTCAAAGCCTATGACATCCGCGGCGTGGTGCCGTCCACCCTGAACGAACAAGTGGCCGAGGGGCTGGGCAGGGCCTTTGGCACGCATGCCCTGGCACTGGGCCAGCACACCGTGGCCGTGGGTCGGGACGGACGCCTCAGTGGTCCGGGACTGTCGGCGGCGCTGGTCCGTGGGCTGGTGGCCGCCGGCGTTCAGGTCATTGACATTGGCCTGGCCACCACACCGATGCTGTACTTTGCCGCCAGCACCTTGTGCCAAAGCGGCATCCAGGTCACGGGCAGCCACAACCCCAAGGACTACAACGGGTTCAAGATGGTGCTGGGCGGTCGCGCGATTTATGGCGATGAGATCCAAGGTTTGCGGCAGATGATGGAGAACGAAAGCTGGCAACTGCAAGGTGGCGGCGGCGTCACCCAGACGGATGTGCTGGCCGATTACACCCAGCGTATCGTTGGCGACATCCGACTGGCGCGCCCCATGAAGATCGTGGTTGACTCGGGCAACGGCATCGCGGGCGCTTCGGCCCCGGGCATTTTCCGTGCCCTGGGCTGCGAGGTGATCGAGCTGTTCAGCGAGGTCGATGGCCACTTTCCCAACCACCACCCCGACCCCAGCAAGCCGGAAAACCTGCAGGACCTGATCTCGGCCTTGCAAGCCACGGGTGCCGAATTGGGCCTGGCCTTCGACGGCGATGGCGACCGCCTGGGCATTGTGACGGCCGATGGCCACAACATTTACCCGGACCGCCAGATGCAGCTGTTTGCGCAGGACGTGCTCAGCCGCGTGCCCGGGGGCACGATTTTGTTTGACGTGAAGTGTTCACAGCGCCTGGCCCCCGCCATCGAAGCCGCGGGCGGCCAACCCCTCATGTACAAAACCGGCCACTCCCTGATCAAGGCCAAGATGAAGGCCATCGAGGCCGAAGGCGGCCAGGCCCCTTTGGGCGGCGAGATGAGCGGACACATCTTTTTCAAGGAGCGTTGGTACGGTTTTGACGATGGCACCTATGCCGGTTGCCGTTTGCTCGAAATTGTGAGCCAAGCGCCCGACGCCAATGCCGTGCTCCATGCCCTGCCCACCAGTTTCAGCACGCCCGAGCTGAACGTGGCCTGTGCCGAAGGCGAGCCGCACCGCGTGACCCGTGTCTTGCAAGCCCAGGCCGCCAGCGCCTTCATGGCGCCGGCCCAGGTGTCCGACATCGATGGCCTGCGCGTGGATTGGCCCGACGGTTTTGGCCTGATCCGCGCGTCCAACACCACGCCCGTTCTGGTCTTGCGTTTTGAGGGGCAGACCGAATCCGCCTTGCACCGCATCGAGGCCGACATGCTGGCGCTGCTGCGCTCGGTCAAGCCCGATGCACAGATTCAGACGGCGGCGCACTGAATCGGTCCACTTCAATCGACCCCATTGACCTGTGAGGGCGCCTGTCTGGCCGCTGTCGCTGGCGAAGCCGCAGGCAACCATCGCAACAATGGCTGTATGTGTGCTGCATCGCGCGCGGTGGGGGCCTGTGCGCTGGTGCGGTTGCCACCGTCGGTAGCCCATAACTCGGCCACGGTGGCCGCCAGTTGTTCGGCGCTCAGAGCCAGCCTGCTCAGGCCTTGGGCATCCAGGTCGGCATAGCTTTCGCTGAAGTTGGCCACGTTGGGGCCGTGCAACACGGTGTTGCCCAAGGTGATGGCCTCGTAGGGGTTGTGCCCACCCACGGGTGTCCATGAGCCACCCACCATGGCCACTTGGCTCAAGCGGTACCACAGGCCCAGCTCGCCCATGGTGTCGGCCACGTAGCAAGCTGCGCTGCCGGGCAGCAGCGCGCCCTGACTGCGCAGCGGGGTGTCGGGTTCGCACAAAGCGGCCACCTGGGCACCACGGCCCGCATCGCGCGGGGCCAGTACCAGCAGGGCGTCGGGGTGTTGGTCACGCAGCAGCTGGTGTGCTGCCAGGGCCAGTTCTTCTTCGCCCGGGTGGCTGGACGCCAGCACCCACACCCGGCGCGCGCCCAGTGCCTGGCGCCAGGCGGCCACTTCAGAGGGGTCTGCGGCCAGCGGCGGCACCATGGCCTTGATGGTGCCGGTGATGGCCATGCGCTGTGGTATCGCACCCAGCGCTTGCAGGTGTTGGGTGGTCTCGGCGTTTTGGGCCCAGATGGCATCAAAGCCTGCCAGCAAGGGCGCGTACAAGGCGCGCCCCCATCGGCGTTTGGCCGCCGCCGCCACGCTCAGGCGGGCATTCACCAGCACATGCGGCGTGCCGCGCTGCGCCGTGGCGTCTATCAGCGAGGGCCATAAATCCATTTCGCACCAAATCGCCAGGTCGGGCTGCCAGTGGTTGAGAAAGCGCGCCACATTGCGGGGCGTGTCTACCGGCGCGAACCAGTGGGTGAACTGCGGTCCCAGCTGTTGCTTGGCCAGGACTTGACCCGATGTGCGGGCGGTGGTGGTGATCAAAAAATGCAGGTCGGGACGCTGTTGCTGCAGGCGCTTGAGTAAGCCTGCCAGCGCCAGCGCCTCGCCCACACCCACCGCGTGGCCCCAAACCAGCGTGCCCTCGGGGCGCGGCGGCGGGTGGCGCATCCAGCGCTGGTCCAGGCTGGCCAAGGTTTCCTTGCCGCGCCTCAACCGCTGGTTCATCCACCCATGCCAAAGCGGGGTCAGGGCCTCAAACAGCCAGCCATACAGGCGCAATGCAAGCGGGCGTGGGGTCATGGCGCACTGTGCTCCTGCAGCCAGGGCATGAAGGCGGCCATGTGTTTTTCGGTCGACCCTGCATGGGCCGCATTGAAGTGTTCGCTTTTTTTCACCAGCGCCGCATAGGCGGCCGGCTCGCTCAGCACGGCGCTCAGTTGTTCTGCCAAGTCAATGCCATCTTGGGCGTGGTGCAGCACACCGGCTTGCAGCGCTTCGATGGCGGGGTATTCAATGCCCCGCACACTGGGCCCGGTCCATACCGGCTTGTTGATGGCCAGCGGCTCAATGATGTTGTGCACCGCCCGGTCGCCAAACGACGAGCCCACCACCACCACCTGCGCCAGAGCCAGGTAAAAATACATCTCGCCAATCGAATCCCCCAGCAGCACATCGGTGACGGGCCAATCGGGTGGGGTGTGCCACTGCAGCTGTGCATCCAGTGCCTGGCTGCGCCGCACCGTGCGCAAGCCCGCTTCTTGCAGCAGCTGCGCCACCGCGTCAAAGCGCTGCGGGCTGCGCGGCACATACACAAACAGCGGGGCAGGGCGCCCCGCCTGGGCCAAAGTCTGTTGCATGCGCTGCATGGTGCCAATCAGCAACTCATCCTCTCCCACTATGGCGCTGGCAAAACACACCACCGGGCGCGTTTGCAGTTGCCCGGCTTGCACCGTGTGGGCTGCGGCGGCGAGCTGGGCGGGCGACACCGGCAAGTCAAAACGCGTCTCACCCACCACCGCCACCCGCGCACAGCCCACCTGGGCAAAGCGCTGGGCTTGCAGGTCTGACTTGCACATCACCAGTTCATAGGCCTTGAACAGCCGTGCCCTGAATCCACCCCAGCGCTGGTCACGCTCAAAGCTGGCTTGGGGGTACTGCGCATTCGCCATCGCCAGCGGCACCCCGGCGCGGCGCACGGTGGCCAGCAGCACTGGCCAGGTGTCAATCTCGGTCATCACCGCGCAGCGCGGCCGCACCCGGGCCAGAAAACGGCGCACCACCCAGCTCAGCTCCATCGGGGCATAGGCCAGCTGCAGCTGGCCGCTGTGCATGGCGTCGGCAAACAGTTTGTGCGCGGTGTGCCGTCCTGCAGGGGTCAGGGTGGTGAGCAATACCGGGAGCTCATGGCTGATCAGCGCGTGCACCCAGGGTGCGGCCCCCCGCATCTCGCCCATCGACGCGGAGTGCACCCACACCGGCCGCTGCAAGGTGCAGCGCACGCCGCCAAAGCGTTCGCCCCAGAATCGGCGGTACAAGGGCTCCTTGGCGCCGCGCCGCCACAGCATCAGCAGCACCAGCGGCAGCAAAAGGTGCCACAGCAACTCGTAAGCCCGAATGGCCCAGCCCAGCCCTCTGGAAGGGAAGGGCGGTTGAGCGGATCGAGGGGGTGGCGTCATGGATGCGGTGGACTGTTTTAACCCTTCAGTATAGTTACGCCCATGCCCACCCCACCGACCTCCTGGACAGCCGTCATCCCTTTGCGTGGAGGATCCAAAGGCCTGCCCGGCAAAAACACCCGCCTGCTGGCCGGCAAACCGCTCTACCGCCATGCGGTGGACCTGGCGCTCGCCGCAGGGGCCAGCCGGGTGCTGATCAGCACCGACATCCCCGAGGTCCTGACCGCAGACCTGCCACCAACTGTGCAGGCCCTGCAGCGCCCATCCGAGCTCTGCGGCGACACCGTGCCCATGGCACCGGTGCTGCTGCATGCGCTGCAAACTGCCCAGGTGACAGGCCCGGTGGTGTTGCTGCAGGCCACCTCGCCGCTGCGTCAGGAGGCCGATGTGCAAGCCGCCCTGCAGCGCCTGGCCAGTGGCGCTTTTGATCTGGTCATGTCCGTCACCGATGCCGAGCGCGGCGTGCTCAAGTGGGGACAGGTGCAGCCCGATGGCCGCTTTGTGCCGCTGTCCAGCCCCGAGCACTGCTTTGCCAACCGCCAAAGTCTGCCCCCTGTCTACAAACCGAACGGCGCTGTCTACGCCATGCATGCCCCCTGGTTCATTGAACAGCAAAGTTTTGTCAGCGAACGCATGGGTACCGTGGTCATGCCACCAGAGCGCAGCTTTGACATCGATAATGTCGAAGATTTTGAGCGCTGCGCAGCCCTGCTCAGCAGCGCCACTCAAGGAAACCCATCATGAAAATCGCCCACCGCGACATCGGCCTCCAGCACCCACCCCTCGTCATCGCCGAAATCGGCATCAACCACGGCGGCAGCCTGGAAGTGGCCAAAGCCATGGTCACAGCAGCCCGCCTGGCCGGCTGTGAAATGGTCAAACACCAGACCCATTTTGTCGACGATGAAATGACCGACGAGGCCAAGTCGATTTTTCCACCCAACGCCGACAAATCGATCTGGCACGTCATGCAAGAGTGCGCGCTGGGCAAAGACGACGAGATCGCGCTGAAAAAACACGCCGAATCGCTGGGCTTGATTTACATATCAACGCCATTTTCGCGGGCCGCAGCCGATTTCCTGAACGACATCGGTGTGGCCGCCTTCAAGATCGGCTCGGGTGAATGCAACCACCTGCCGCTGATCCGGCACATCGCCCGCATGGGCAAGCCCGTGATCATGAGCACCGGCATGCAGACCATTGAGAGCATGAAGCCGTCGGTGCAGATTTTGGAAGATGCAGGCATTGAATATGCCTTGCTGGAATGCACCAACCTGTACCCCTCGCCGCCTGAAATCGTCAGCTTGCAAGGCGTGACCGATTTGCGCCAAGCCTTTCCACGTGCGGTGGTCGGTTTTTCAGACCACAGCATTGGCCCCGAAATGGCGCTGTCGTCGGTGGCTCTGGGGGCCTGCATTCTGGAGCGCCATTTCACCGACACCCGTTACCGCAAAGGCCCGGACATTTCTTGCTCCATGGACCCTGCCGAGTTGCGTTTCCTGATCGACCGATCCAAGGAGATCCACACCGCATTGAACAACCCCAAAGTGCGCACCGCACCCGAAGAAGATGTTTACCGTTTTGCCCGCGGCTCGGTGGTGGCCGACAAGGATCTGCCCGCAGGCCATGTGGTGACCGAAGCGGACATCTGGGCACGCCGGCCCGGCTCGGGCGAAATCTCGGTGCAGTACTTTGACCGCTTGATCGGTGCCCGCCTGACCCAGGCCGTCCAACGCAACCAGCAATTGCGCTGGGCCGATTTCGACGGCGTGGAGAAGCCCGAATGACGTCAACCGATTCGCCCGTCACAGCGAAAAAACTGCTTTTTGTGACCGGGACCCGGGCAGACTTTGGCAAGCTCGAGCCCCTGGCGCGTGCAGCCCAGCAAGCCGGTTTCGAGATCAGTTTCTTCATCACCGGCATGCACATGATGAAGCGTTATGGCGAGACGCGCCTGGAGGTCAAACGCTTTGCGGGTGCCGAGTTTTTTGAGTTCGTCAACCAACGCGAAGGCGACGCCCTCGACTTCATCCTGTCCAAGACCATTTTGGGTTTTTCGGATTTTGTGCATGAGCACCGGCCAGACCTCGTCATCATTCATGGTGACCGCGTGGAGGCCCTTGCCGCCAGCATTGTCTGCGCCATGCGTTACATCCGCTCGGCGCACATCGAGGGGGGCGAGGTGTCGGGCACCATCGACGAGAGCATTCGCCACTGCAACACCAAACTGTGTGCCACCCATTTCGTGAGTTCCGAAGCTGCGCGCCAGCGCGTGCTGGCATTGGGCGAAGCGCCGGACCGGGTGTACAACATCGGCTCGCCCGAGCTGGACACGCATGCACGCCCGTCCGGTGTGACGATTGAGGAGGTCAAGTCACGTTATGCCATCCCGTTTGACGACTATGGCATCGTGATTTTTCACCCCGTCACGTCCGAGGTGGACACCATGGGGGCGCAAGCGCAGTCCTTGTTCGGTTGTCTTCAAGCCAGTGGCAAGAACTTTGTGGTCATTGCGCCCAACAACGACCCTGGGACCGTTGACATTTTTGCGGTGCTGGAAAAACTACCCCCTGAGCGTTTTCGCCTGATTCCTTCGATGCGGTTCAACTACTTCAGCGAGCTGATGAAGAACGCGGCGGTGATGGTGGGCAACAGCAGTGCGGGCGTGCGCGAAGCGCCGTTTTTGGGATTGCCCAGTCTGGATGTGGGCACCCGGCAGAACCAGCGGGCCAGCGGGTCCTCCATCCAAAGCGCGTCTGCGCTCGACACCGTCACCATTGCCCACTTTCTGGCCACCCGTTGGGCTCAACATGCGGTGGCCAGCCAAGCCTTTGGTTCCGGGCGCTCGGCCGAACAATTTGTGTCGGTGCTGCAAACCCCGGATTACTGGAGCCGGGGCCAGCAGAAGGCATTTGCTGAGGCGGATTCATGACCCCACAAAGCTTCCCCGGCTTGATGGTCATCCTCATCAACCTGGACAGGTCCATTCAGCGCCGCGAACAGATGGCACAACGTCTGCAAGACTTGGGCTTGGCCTACACCCGTTTGTCGGCTGTGGATGGCATGGCCCAGTGGGAAACGCTGCGCAGCACAGTGGACCAAGCCGCATTCGAGCGCCATGTGGGTCGCGATCTCATGCTCGGAGAAATTGGTTGTTATCACTCGCACCTCCAGTCGTGGAAGGCTTTGTTGGCGTCGGATTGCCACACGCTCTTGGTGCTTGAGGATGATGTGGTGTTTGGGGATGACTTTCTTGAGGCCCTTGGCCAAGCCCTGCAACATCGCGACAGCTGGGACATGCTCAACCTCAACAAAATCCGCGCAAAGCAACCCATATGCCAATCCATGTGGGGTCGGTATTCGCTCAACGCCTACATGGGGCCCCTGACCGGCATGGGTGCTTATTTGATGACCCGTGAGACCGCAGACCGGTTGATGCCTGCCATGCTGCCCATTGAGTTGCCCATTGATCTGGAGTTGGACCGGGTGCATGTTCATCAATTGCGCCGCTATGGGCTTGAACCCTTCCCCAGTCATGTGGATGACGGCAACCAAAGTACCATCACCGGGCAGGGATTTTCCGGTGTCAAAAAGTACCCTTGGTATCGGCGCATGCCCACTTTCAAGAGGCGCTTGGTCGATCTTGTCCGCAAACAGATTTACCTGATGCAATCCGGCCAGCTTTTCCCGAGAATTTAATGCCATGAACCCACAGAAAGTTGTCCTTTGCATGAAGTGGGGTACGTTGTACCCCGCCGAATACGTGAATGTGCTGTACCGTGCTTGTCAGCGCCACATCTGCGGCGATTTTCGTTTTGTTTGCCTGACAGGGGAGTCGCAAGGTCTGCTGCCTGGCATTGAGGTGTTCCCCATTCCCGATATCGGGCTTGAGCACAGCCACTACTATGACGGGGCCTGGCCCAAGATCGGCGTGTTCAGCAGTGATCTGTATGGTCTGCAGGGGCGTTGTCTGTTCATCGATCTGGACACCGTCATTCTGGACAGCCTGGACCCTTTCTTTGAGGTGCCGGGCTCGCTGGTCGCCATCAACAACGCGCCTTGGTCCAGCCCCAGCTTGCCACCCCGAACCATGTCCAGCGTGTTTGCTTTTGACATCGGCAGTCTGGGGCATGTGGTCGAGCAACTCAAAAGCCGGCGCGATGCCTTGGTGGCCCAACACAAAATCGAGCAGGAATACCTGCACCACGCCGTCGACGGCATCGCCTATTGGCCGCAAGACTGGTTGGTCAGTTTCAAATACCACCTGCGCCAGCCCTTGGTGCTGGACCGTTTGATGCCCCCCAAGTCGCCGCCGCCGCAGGCCAAGTTGGTGATTTTTCATGGTAAACCTCGGCCCATGGACTTGGTGCGCCCACCTGCAGGCAACTGGGAGCGTTTTCCCCACTATGGCCGCGGGGCTGTGGACTGGATGGTGCGCTATTGGGAGGACAACAGCCGCTGATGCGGGGCTGGCATGGCCAGCCATCAGCCCTGTTCAGGCCACTTCAGCCGCACGGCAGCTGTCAGCGCCACAGCCATCACCATGAACACGAACATCTGCGTGCCCATGCGCAGACCTGAATCAAAAGTCGAATGCACGGCAAACGCGCAGGCAAATGCCGCCGACAACTTGGCCGCCAAGTGGCCGGATTGCATGGCGGGCCACACCATGGCAGCCAGCAGCGCCAAAAACATCATCAAGCCGACGGCCCCTTGTTCGGCCAACAGAAGCACATATTGGCTGTGTGGTTGCAGGCAGACAGGGTTGTCCTCACACCCGCCCACCATGTCGCTTTTCTGGGTCTGCATCAAATGCTGGTAGCTGCCAGTGCCATGTCCGATCAAGGGGCTTTCGCGCCACAGATCCAGCCCTGCCCGCCATGCATTGATGCGCAGGCCCACAGAGGTTTGTTTGACGGTGTCCGCGGTTTTGGCTTCATGGACCGCCAGCTCAAATCGTTGCATCACCATCGTTGATTGAAACGCGACTGCAGCCATGAGCAAAATCGCTGCGCCCGTACCCACCCACCGAACATGCCTGGGTGTCAACAAAAAAACAAGCGTCATCATGCCCGCCACAAGCGCCAGTTGGGCGCCGCGGCCCGGATTCAGAAACACCACACAATAAATGGCCACGCTGGCCAACAGGGCTGGGCAGGCTGCGAGCGATCTGCGCTGTTTCAACAACATTGCCGTGGCAGCAGTCATGGCCAGTGCCCATGTGCTCAGGCTCAAGCCTTCCACAATGTGGTTGTTGAATACCCCAATGGTGCCGGTTTTCACACTCAGAGATCCGGGTAGGTCTATCCACAAATCGGCCAAGTAGCTCAACTGCAGCAGCATCAAGCCAATGCTCACGCCAACCCACACAGCTTGCGTGCGTTGTGGCGTGGTGATGAAACTGCTCATCAACGGAATCAGCAAGAGCTTGCTGTATGTCGCCACATGGTCCCAGGCCAAGGCATCCGGTGCGGCCGAGTATGTTGCACCGATGCAGATCCACCCATAAAGGAGAAGGCAGACCAGCACAAGGGGCGACTTCATCGCTTCATTCGGAAGCTGTCTGTACCGCCCCGACAAGACCCAGGCCACGACCATGGCCAGTGCAAACAGGTTGAATAAAGCCCGCGACACGGTCATGCTGATGGCCATACCGCAAACGGCGAGAGTGCCCCAGTCGCAGCTTGCCAAGCCCTGTTCGAATTTATTTTTTAAATACATGCCGACATTTAAAAATTGATGGCGCAGATCTGTGGGACTGCGCTTGACCCGACCCGCGAACCTTGCAAATGGTTGCAAGGAGGCGGAGATTGGCCCGATCAGTCACCCGCCTTCAGATAGCCGTAATAGTGTTGGATGTCTTGATAATAATGGCCCATTGTGGCGGGACTCCAGACCAGTTGTCTTGATTTGTTGTCCACAACGATGGCCCCATGGGCCAGCTCGACCAGCATCTCAGGCTTGATGAGCAAGCCATTGAGCGTGATCGCCGCCAGCTTGGCGCGGCGGGCGCGCACCCAGGGCAGTTGCGCTTTCACATAAAGCCACCAACGCCAGGGGAACATGAATTCCCCGGGAAACTTGACGATCAGGCTTTTGGGCAGCTTCTTCATGTGGGCTTGCGCCACCCAGCTGATGAACCGTTCATCCGCCACCATGGGGCGAAAGCCGAAGTCGGGGTATTGGGCGTACAAGTTGCGGAATGTTTCGGCCACGTAATGGCATTGGGCGGGGTGGAACACGACCATGGACGAATTGCCACGGGCGTATCTCTTTTTGCGGGTCCACTTCCACAGGGTGCGGCCAATCGGGCCAAAGGGGATGATGGCGCTGGGCAGCATGGCCACGGTCTGGCTGGAGTCCATCAGCCGCAGCCCTGCGCTGATGTCGCCAATCACGATGGTGTCCAGATCGATGTAAATGCTGGGCAGGTCTTCCGGCAGGACGCCTTTTTCAAACATGGCCAGCTTGGCCTGGCACCCGCCTTTTTTGAACAGGGGATTCAGGAAGAAGGGAGGGAAATCGCGTGTGATGGCGTCTTCGCGCAAGCCGGGTTTGGCTTGATCGCAGATCAGCACGAAACGTGGGCAGGAGGCCGCATGGCGCTCGATTTGCGTCATCAGGTGGTTGATGAGCGAGACCGGGTATTTGTCACCCCAGCACACCATCACGCATTGCCAGGTTGGGGTGGTGGTTCCAGGCTGATGTGTCATGCGGCGATGTTACAGGAGCCGGCTTCTCGGCTTGATGCTGGCTTGGTGACCGAACCCGTGAATGGCCAAAGCCGTTGGGCTCAGCTGGACGGCCTGCCCGGGGTGGGGCGGTACATGACGCTGCCCACCCCCCACAGCGTGAGGGTGAGGGCGATGCTGGGGCCGCTGGGCGTGTCCAGCAGCCAGGACACGAGCAGGCCCAGCAGGGCCGCAGCCCATGCCGCCAGCACGGCGGTGTGGTGACCGAGACCTCTGGCGATCCACAAAGCCGGTGCCATCAGAAAACTGAACACCAAAAACAAGCCCAGCGCGGGCACCGCCAGGCTGGTCACCAAGGCAAACAGGCCATAAAACACGGCGTCACGCTCAAGCCAGCGGGTCTGCCGCAGCGCTGCCATCACCGCGGCACACATGGCCAAGGCCAGCACGCTGGGGGTGTTGACCCACAGCACATCGGCGGCCAGCAGCTGCATCAGTTTTTCCTTGCCGTGGGGGTGGGCATTGGCGCCCAGCATGGCCAGGCAGGCCCCGATCACATACAGCAGGCCGATCAGCGCTTCGCGCTGTTCTCCCCAGCGGCGGGTGATGCCCGCAATCGACAGGCTGAGCAGCAGCGCACCCGCGCTGGCGGCCAGTTGGTCCAGCCAGATGGACTCCAAGTCGATCACAAAATGGACCCAGATCACCGCCGCTGCAGCGGCTTGGGCCACGGCCAGGTCAATGAACACCACGCCGCGGCGCAGCACCTGGCTGCCCAGAGGGGTCAGCGCGACCAGGCCGCCCAACAGGGCCACCACGGGCAGGGCCAGCCAGTCTTGCATCAGGAGGCCACCTGCAACAGGCGTTGGACCATCAGGTCATACCAGCGGAACAGGGCGTCGGGCTGTTCGTCGGTGACGGTGGCGGGCAGAACCACCAGTTTGTGCGGCGCGCCCAACTGGCCACTGAGCCATTTGGCGGGCCGGGGGTCGTGGTGCTGGGCGATCACAAGCGCCATCGGCGGGTTGCTCTGGCTGAGCGCCAGCGTCCTGCTCAGGTGGGCAGGCGTGGGCGGCACCCCGGGTTTGGGCTCCAGATCGGCCATGGGCGTCAGGCCCAGCCAGAGCCACAAGTAGGCAAAATTTGCGTGCTGCGTGATGATGGAACGCCCCTTCAGGGGCCGCGCTTGCTGTTCCCAGGATGGGATCCTCTGGGCCATGGCCTCTTCAAATTGCTTGAGTTGTTGTTCAATGCGGGTTTTTTCAAGCGGGGCAAGGGCCGCCATCCTGAGGGCGAGGGCCCGGGCCACGGTCAGCAAACGCTTCGGGTCGGTATGCACATGGGGATTGCCCAGGACGTGCACATCGCCCGAGAAAGGCGTGACCACCCCTTTGAAGGGGTTCACCAGGCTGACGTGGTCAGCGGCATAAAACATGCCGGGTTGACCGTTCTGGATTTTGGCGTTGCCCGCCTTGGCCTGCAGCATGGGCAACCAGCCCGCTTCGAGCTCGGCGCCGGTGCAGACGGCCAGGTCGGCGCTGCGCATCTGCGCAATCAACGAAGGCCGTGCCTCGATGTGGTGGGGGTCCTGCAGGTGGCTGGTCGCACTGTGCACCTTCACGCCTGGCAGCAGCGCCCGGCTCAGGGAGGCCCATTCGGGTTCGCACGCAAAAACGGTCAGGGCCCATGCATGGCCCTGCGCCAACAGGATGGCCGTGGACAGCAAGCGCTTAAAAAGCGTGCGCACCATGGGCCCCAAAAGACAGCACGTATTGCAGTTGGAGGCTGCGCCGTGCCGGATGGGCGAAAACGGTTTCTTCTGAAGCGCCATGGGGGGCAACTTGCCGGGTCAGCTGCAGGCGCAGTGTTTGTTTGTGCGAGGGTTTGTAGGCCAGCATGACGGCATTTTCCTTCAAGCGGCCCTGCTGGGCCTCCACTTCGCCTTCGTGCAACTGGGCCAGATGCAAGCGCGCCCGGTCGGCGCGTACACCCACTTCCCAGGAGGGGTGAAAGCGCCACACCGCCCCCAGGGACGAGGCCGCATGTTTCAGGGCGGGGTCCAACTGGGGATGGATGCGGCTGACCTGGGCATATTCCCAACTCACACGCACTTGCTGGTTGCGGTTGTTGCCCTGCGGGGCCCATTTCCAGACCAGGTCGCTGATGTGCATGCTTTGTCCGGTGAAGCGGGCCGAATGGCCGTGGGCATCTCCATGGGCCTGGCCGTCGGCTTCCTCATGGTGTTCTGCCAGCTGCGCCGTACGCGGGTTGTGCAATGCCGACAAGCCCCATTGCCAACTGCTGTGCCGGCCCAGGTCGTTGCCGATTTTCAGGTTGAGGGTGCTGATGCGCTGGCCCGATGCTGCGCTGGCCGGCGGCACCAGTTTCTTGCCCCCAAAAACCTCTGCCCCCAGTCGCAAATAAAAAGGGGTGGGCGCGGTCCAGTTCATGCGCAGGCCATCGTCGTACCAGTGCCCCCCCAGAAAACCGCGGTACAAGAGGGGCCGCTCGGTGAAATCGTCGGTGTGGGGGTGCAGTTCATTGAGGTAGCCGATTTGCGAGGCAAACCGACCGGCCCGGACCTCAAGCCCTTGGGGCAGGCTGCGGGTTTGCACCCAGGCGTTTTCAAGGTGGTGCGCCAATTTGCGATCGGCACTGTGAAAACCCAGAATGGCTTCGGCGCTCAGGTGCTCGTTGAATGCGCCGCGCAACAGCAGATCGCTGTGCCCCAGGCCCGCGCCCTGATCGCGGGCGCCCAACGCCAGCCCTCGTGAGGTGCTGGCGGCATCCAGCACCACGCCTGCTTGCCAGCGTTCTGGTGCAGGGACGCTTTGGGCCCAGGATGGCGCTGCGAAGGCGCAAAACAGGGCGAGAAGAACGCCTTGAGGAACAAGCTGGGACTGAATCGGCATGGGGTATGCGCTTTTTGTGCAGGTGATTTTACTAATGATAATAGTTTATCAATAGCAAAACAAGCTTTTTTTCCAGTACCCTATCGCCATGGAAAGATCCACCCGTCAACGAACCGCGATCGCGCAAGCCCTGGCCGCGGTCGGTCAACCGATGTTGCCGCAAGAGCTGCTGCTGGAGGCGCAGAAAAGTGTGCCCAACCTGAGTCTGGCCACGGTGTACCGAAACTTGAAGGGCCTGATCGAGGATGGTGTGGTCGATGTGGTGTCACTGCCCGGAGAGGCCACGCGCTATGAATCGCACCGGCACCACCACCACCACCACTTCCACTGCAGCAGTTGCCAAAAGGTGTTCGACATCGATGCCTGCCCGGGTGACTTGGGGCACCTGTTGCCACCGGGCTATGTGCTGGAGGAGCACCAGCTGACTTTTTATGGCCGCTGTGCCGCCTGCACCGCCTGAGGGCGGACTCGCCGCCCAACGGTCAGCGAGGCTCAGGGGCGAAGAAGACCGTCCAGGTTCTTGATGTCGTCGGCCTTGAGCACGCCGGCCGCTTGCCGCAGGCGCAACTGCCCCACTAGCACATCGTGACGGGCTTTGGTCAGGTCGCGTTTGGTCTGGAACAACTGGCTCTGGCTGTTGAGCACATCGATGTTGATGCGCACGCCGACCTGGTAACCCAGTTTGTTGGCGTCCAGGGCGCTCTGGCTGGAGAGTTCGGCCGCTTGCAAGGCCTTGATCTGGCTCAGGCCTGACTCGACCCCAAAAAACGCGGTGCGTGTGGTCTGGGCCACATTGCGCTGAGCGGCTTCGAGGTCATTGCGCGCTTTTTCCTCCAGGGCCACCGTTTCGCGGATGCGGTTCTGGCTGGCCTGACCGGTGTAGAGCGGCATGTTGAAAGCCAGACCTATCGTGGCGGTGTTGTTGTTGACCTGAACGGCTGTGCCGTTACTGAAGCGGGCCATGCCGTAGCTGGCGGTCAGGTCCAGTGTGGGTTTTTCAGCGGCTTGGGCTTTTTGAATTTCCAGGCGGGCCACTTCCAGGGCAATGCGCGCCTGGGTGATGTTGCCGTTTTCTTCCATCGATTGGCTGATCCATGATTGCACCGAACCGGTTTGCAGCCGGTCGATGTTTGCACCTGCCGTCAAGGGCTGAGGCTTGACCTCTGTCATGCCGACCGTGTCGGCCAGAATGCCTCTTTTCACGCGCAAATCGTTCTCGGCGGCGATCTCCTGGGCGGTGACCAGGTCAAAGCGGGCCTGGGCTTCGCGCGTGTCTGTGATGGTGGAAGTCCCCACTTCAAAATTGCGTTTGGCAGCGGCCAGTTGCTCGGACACGGCCGACTTCTGGGCTTTCACGAAGTTGAGGCTTTCCTGGGCGGTCAACACGTCAAAGTAGGCTTGGCTCAGACGGACGATCAGTTCTTGCTCGGCGATCTTCAACTGCGCCTCGGCCAGACCGACTTGCTTCATCCCTTGCTCGTAACTGGCCTGGTTGCCGGGCCGGTACAGGGGCTGGCTGCCGTTGAGGGACAGGTTGCGGGATTGGGGTTGGCGACTCGCGGCGGGATTGACCAGGTTTTCCACATCGCTTTTGGACAGGTTGCCGCCCAGGTTGGCGCTGGGGCGCAGCAAAGCCCTGGCTTGTTCCGCCCGGGCCAGGCTGGCATCGAATTGCGAACGGGCCGACTTGTAGGACGCGTCATGGCCTTTGGCTGCTTCGTAAAGCTGTGCCAGGCTTTGCGCCTGGGATGCGCCTGCATAGGCAGTCATGAGGGCCAAAGTCAGGGTCAGGTTGCGCAGTTTCATGGCGTTTCTTTTCATGGATGACGGCCCATCAGCGGGTCGTGGGGGCAGGCGGCGGCCCGAAGCGGGCTCAATACACCGGGATCTGGGGGTCGACCTGCGCCGACCAGGCGTGGATGCCGCCCGCCACATTCACAACCTGGAAGCCGTGTTGCAGCAGGAAGCTGGCCACCTGCATGCTGCGGCCACCATGGTGACACAGGCAGGCGATGGGGCGTGTCTTGTCGAGCTCATCCAGACGTGCGGGGATGGACTGCATGGGCATGTGCACCAGGTCCAGGCCCTCGGGCCTGACACTGGCGGTCTGCAACTCCCATCCTTCGCGCACATCCAGCAAGACCGGCCGCTGGGTCTGTCGGGCGATCCACTCGGCGACTTGGGCAGGGTAGATTTGTTCCATGGCGGTCTCAGAATTTGAAGCGTGAGGGCTCTGCAAAGCCCGACAGTCGGGGAGCGTTGCAGTCCCAGGGCTCGGAGGTGGTCCAGCTGTTGTCGCCGCTGCGGGTGATCAAGGTGGTGCGCATCATGGGTTCGTCGCCCACGATCGCGGCCAGGCGTCCACCGATCCTCAGTTGCTGCAGCAAAGCGGCAGGTACTTCGGCCACTGAACCGCTCAGCACGATCACGTCGAAGGGGCCATCGGCCGGTGCGCCCTGGCTGCCATCGGCCTGACGGACAGTGACATTGGTGATGCCGGCATTTTGCAGGTTGGCTTGGGCTTGCGCAGCCAGACGGGCGTCCAGCTCCAGGCTCAGCACGCTGTGGGCCTGGTGGCCCAGCAGGGCCGCCATGAAACCCGAACCTGTGCCGATGTCCAGCACCTTGTCGGTGGGTTGCACGGCCAGGTCCTGCAGCAGGCGCGCCTGAACGCGGGGGGCCAGCATCACCTGGCTGGGGGCAGCACCCAGAGGAATTTCCATGTCGACAAAGGCCAGCGCCTTGTGCGCCATGGGCACGAAGTCTTCGCGGCGCACGGTGGACAGCAGGGACAGCACGTTCGGGTCCAGCACCTCCCAGGGGCGGATTTGCTGCTCAATCATGTTGAAACGGGCTTGGTTCATATCCATTTTGGGGCGACTCCTGCGGGGACTTGATCAGAGATGGGTTTCGATGGGGGGCAATTTTAAGCGCCGGACGTGTCGTTTGCCTGACGCGCAGCGCCCACGCCCGCCTTGCGCCTCAACCACTGCGCCAGGTCATCCATGTAGCAGTACACCACCGGCACCACCACCAAGGTCAGCAGCGAGGACGTGATGACCCCGCCGATGACCGCTTGGCCCATGGGTGCGCGCTGCTCGGAACCCTCGCTCAGGGCAAAAGCCAAGGGCAACATCCCGAAAATCATGGCCAGGGTGGTCATCAGGATCGGCCTCAGACGCACACGGGCGGCCATCAACAGGGCTTCGTGCCGCGGCAGTCCCGGCGCGCGCTGGCCGTTCGCATCGGTGTGTTCGGTCCGGGCGCGAATCGCAAAATCGATCAACAAAATCGCATTTTTGGTGGCCAGACCCATCAGCATGATCACGCCGATGATGGAGAACATCGACAAGGTCGAGCGAAAGGCCATGAGCGCCAGCACCACGCCGATCAGCGTCAGTGGCAAAGAGGTCATCAGGGCCAGGGGCTGGAAAAAGCTCTTGAACTGACTGGCCAGGATCATGTAGATGAAGATCACCGCCATGAGCAGGGCCGACAGTGCGTAGCCGAACGATTCGGCCATGTTCTTGGTGGAGCCGCCAAAGCTGTAGCGGTAACCGGGCGGCAGGTTCAGGCTGTCCATGGCGGCACGCACGTCGGCCGAGACTTGGCCCGCCGATCGGCCGAACACGTTGGCATTGATGGCCACTTCGCGCATCATGTCGCGGCGGTTGATCTGGTTGGAGCCGGTCGTTTCGCTGACCTGGGCCACCTGGCCCAGTCGCACAATGCGCGCACTGCCATCGGCTGCGGTGCCCACCACAAAAGGCAGTCGCTCCAGGTCCTGCGGGCTGTTGCGCGCTTGCGGCGCCAGGCGCACGTTCACGTCATACGTCTGGTCGTCGGGGGCCCGCCAGTTGCCCACGGTTTGCCCCGCCACCAGGGTGCGCAGCGGCCCGGCCAGTTGGCTGGTGCCCAGGCCCAGGTCCGATGCGGCATCTCGCCGGACTTCGATCCTGACCATGGGTTTGTCGGGTTTGACGCTGGAGTCGAGATCGACCAGACCGGGGATGGCGCGCACCTTCTCCAGCGCCAACAGGGCCAGCCGTTCCAGTTCCTGCTGGTCGGGGCCTTTCAATGAAAACTCGATTTGCTTGTTGCCGCCCACCGCATCGAGCAAGCCTGCATGCGTCACGGTCAGGCCGGGCACTTGCCCGAGGCGATCACGCAGCAAGGCCGACATCTGGTCGGCATTGCGATCCCGTTTTTTGCGCTCGACCAGGCGGATGTACAGGTTGACGCTGTTCTTGCCCTGCGAGTTGGCGGTGTTGATGGTGCTGAGGGTGTAGACCACCTCGGGGAACTCGCGCAAGATGGCCTCCACCTGCCGGGTCTTGGCTTCGGTGGCTTCCAGCGAGGTGCCCACCGGGGTTTCAAACTTGAGCGAAGTTTCGGAAAAATCGGCCTTGGGCACGAACTCGGTGCCCAGCCAAGGGATCATGAGCAAGCTGGCCACAAACACCGACAAGGCCATGAACACGGTGGCTTTTTTGTACACCAAAGCCCAGCGCAGCAAGGCTTGGTAGCCGTCCGCCATACGGTCTGTGCCCCGGTCGAACCAAGCGGTCACGCGACCCAGGGTCTTGTCGTACCAGCCCGCCGGACTGTGTTTTTGGCCATGGGTGTCGATGGCCGGGTCATGCCAGATGCTCGAGAGCATCGGGTCCAGGGTGAAACTGACGAACATCGAGATCATCACCGCCGCCACGATGGTGATGCCGAATTCGTGGAAAAACTTGCCGATGATGCCCTCCATGAAACCGATCGGCAAAAACACCGCCACGATCGACAAGGTGGTGGCCAAAACGGCCAGTCCGATCTCCTGGGTGCCGTCCAAGGAGGCGCGGTAGGCGTTCTTGCCCATCTGCACATGCCGCACAATGTTCTCGCGCACCACGATGGCATCGTCGATCAGCAGGCCCACGCACAGCGACAGCGCCATCAGCGTGATCATGTTGATGGTGAAGCCAAACATCTGCATGAACATGAAGGTGCCGATGATGGAAATCGGCAGCGTCAAGCCGGTGATGACGGTAGAGCGCCAGGAGTTGAGGAACAAAAACACGATCAGGACCGTGAGGATGGCGCCTTCCAGCAGGGTCTGGCGCACGTTGTTGACCGACAGGCGGATGGGGCGAGAGTTGTCGGTGATGGGCTCCAGCCTGAGGCCCGGCGGCAGCTGCTTTTGAATGTCTGCGACCGTTTTGACCAGACCGTCCACCACTTGGATGGTGTTTTCGTCCTGCGATTTTTGCACCGACATCAGCAGCGTTCTTTGGCCGTTGTAGAGCGCCAGGTTTTCCAGCTCCTGGGCGCCGTCCTGCACCGTGGCCACTTGGGACAGCCGAATGGGGGTGCCGTTTTTGCGGGCCACGATGATGCGGCCAAAGTCCTCGGGCCGTTCCATGCGCGAGTTGATCTGCAGCATGCGCTCTTGCTGCAAGGAGCGTATGGCCCCCAGGGGCAGATCCTGGTTTTCGGCCCGCACGGCGGCCACCACCTGCTCGGCCGTGATGCCCAGGGCCTCCATCCGGTCCGGCTGCAGGTACAGGTTGATCTCGCGTTTGCTGCCACCCACCAAGGTCACCGAACCGACGCCCCGGACGTTTTCCAACCGTTTTTTCAGCACCTGCTCGGACCAGCTGGTCAGCTCGACCGCGCTCATTTGCGGGCCCTCGGGGATCACCGCCAGCGACCAGACGGCGCGGCTGGCCGGGTCAAAACGAAGCACCCGAGGCTCTTTGACTTCAGTGCGCAGCAAAGGGCGCAGCGAGGCCACTTTTTCACGCACATCCTCGGCCGCTTTGCGACCATCGATGTGCAGCTGAAACTCGATGATCACCAAGGACTGGTTTTCGTAGCTGCGCGAGGTCAGGGCGCTGATGCCGGCAATCGAGTTGACGCCTTCCTCGATTTTTTTGGAGACCTCACTCTCCACCACCTCGGGCGCAGCGCCGGGGTATTCCGTGCTGATGACCACCACAGGGAAATCGATGTTGGGGAACTGATCGACCTTCAGGCGTTGAAACGAAAACAGCCCCATGACCACGATGGCCAGCATGACCATGGTGGCCATGACGGGGTTTTGCAGGCTGACGCGGGTGAACCACATGCGCGGGGTCCCTCAGCGGGCAGGCCTGGCCGCGGCGGTGAACACCACGGGAACGCCATCGCGAACCGGTCCCACGCTGCCCGCCAACACCTGCGCGCCTTCGGCTAGCCCGGTGACGGCCACCAGGCTCTGCCGCTCTCCTTCGCTGCGTGCACCGGTCTGCACCTGGACATGCCGCACCAGGCCGTCTTGCACCACCTGCACATAGGGCTGGGGTTTGTCGGTGCGCACGCTGTTCACAGGCACGACCAAGGCCTGCAGGCTGTGGGTGCCCAGACTGCCTTGGGCAAACAGGCCCTGGCGCAAGCCTTCACGGCCCACAATGCCCAGGTAGACCACAATGCTGCGGCTGCCGGTTTGGGCGCTGGGGTTGATGCGCAGCACTTTGGCGGGCACCAGGCCGGGCATGCCTTCAACTTCGAGTTGTGCCGTCATGCCTGGCCGCACCTCGCGGGCTTGTTCGGGCGTGAGGGCCGCTTCCAGTTCGAGGCTGGCGAGGCTGATCACTTCCAGCAAACGGGTCTCGACGGCCACACGCTCGCCCGGCTGGGCCAGTCGCTGTGCCACCACGCCCGACAGGGGCGAACGCAGTGTGGCGTCGGCCAGGGACTTGCTGGCCAGATCCAGGGCGGCCAACGCCGCCGCGTGGGTGGCCTTGGCCCCGTTCAGGCTGGCCTGGGATGTGAGCAGGGCGGTTTGTGAGATGAAACCCTGGTTCACCAGGGCCTGGTTGTTGTCAAACTGCCGCTGGGCAATGTCCACCTGGGCGCGGGCCGCATCGGCTTGTTGCTGGGCCTGACGAACGCGGGCCTGGAACTCGACCGGCTCGATGCGTGCGACCACTTGTCCAGCCTGCACAGGATCCCCTTCGCGCACCGCCATGTCCTGCAATTCTCCGGCCACCCTGGCCTTGACGATGGCGCTGTCGACGGCTTTGAGGGGGCCCGATACCGGGATGCCCAAGTTCAGGGTCTGGACCTGCGCCGTGAGCACATCGGTGTCGGCCAACTCGATGCGGGGCACGGCGGCCGCCACCGCCGGGGCCTGGGCCTTCGGGCCTGGCTGGCTCCAGCGGAACAGGCCAGCGAAGAGGGCGGCCACAGCCACGGCCGAGAGGATCCAGAGGGTTGTTTTTTTCATGGTTTCGGGACGGTGAGCCGATCAGGATCAGGGTTGAGACAGGCCACGTGCCAGCAGTTGGGCATGCTGCGTGATGAAGGCTTCGGGGTCAATCTGTTCGTGGCGCGGACTGCACGGCCCCATGGAGTGTTTCCACATCACCAGAAACAGCAGCGAGGACATGACCGAGTGCAGCGTCAATTCGAGGTGGACCGGGCGAAATTCGCCCCGGTCGATGCCGCGCTGCAAGGCGAAGCGCACCAGGGCGTGGGCGGGTGTGATGACCTCGGTGCGGAAAAAATCAGCCAAGTCCGGAAAGTTGCTGGCCTCGCTCATCACCAGCTTGGAGATGCCCGAGGCCTTGGTGGCGCCATAGCGCCGCCACCACTGCAACATCATCCACTCGAGCAATTCGCTGCTGTGGCCTTGAAACAGCGCCACCTCGGCCGCTCCCTGGGTCACGGGTGCGACCACGTTCTCGCGCACCACGGCCTTGAACAGGTCTTCCTTGCTGGGGAAATACAAAAACAAGGTGCCCTTGGACACGCCAGCCCGCGCCGCAACTTCTTCGACACGCGTGGCGGCATAGCCTTTTTCGACGAACAAATCCAGGGCCGCCTCCAGCAGTTCGCCTGGGCGATCCTGTTTGCGGCGCTCTCGTTTGTGGGCTTGCAGTTCGGACACGGGAATTTTAATGACTGACTGGTTATTAATGTAAGCCATCGGCAGGGGGGGAGTCAATCGACCCGCACGCCGAATTCAACGCGCGTCGGTTGAACTCAAGGCCAGGCGTGCCGACAGCCTGGCTTCCAAGTCCTGGACCTGCACAAGGTGCCCGCCGGGCGCATGGCCACGGCTTTGGCCGGGGTGCGCAAGCCAGCCCGACCTGGCGGAGATTCAAGGAGCCTTGCTGGCGGCGTCGTCCAGTCGGGTCACATCGGTTGAAAAAACATAACCGCTGCCGCGCACCGTTTTGATGAGCGCGGGTTGTTTGCCGTCGTCTTTCAGACGTTGGCGCAAGCGACTGATCTGGACATCCAAAGAGCGGTCCAGGGGGCCCAGATCGCGGCCCCGGGTTTGCTCCATCAATTGCGTGCGGTCCAAGGTTTCACCCGCATGTTCCGCGAAAAACCGCAGCAGGTTGAAGTCCATGCTGGTCAACTGAACCCGGGTGCCTTGCTCGTCGGACACCACGCGCTCGACCAGGTCCATGGAAAATCCCGCAAACCTCAGGTAGCGGGTCTTGTCGGGCGGCGCGTTCAGGTTCATGCGCCGGTGCAGCGCCTTGATGCGTGCCAACAATTCACGGGGGTTGTAGGGTTTGGCGATGTAGTCATCCGCGCCCAATTCCAGGCCCACGATGCGGTCGGTCTCGTCGGCGCTGGCGGTCAGCATGAAGATCGGGACTTTGGATTGGCGTCGCACCGCCAGGCACAACGTGAACCCGTCGGTGTCGGGCAGCATCACATCCAGAATGACCAAACTCAGCGTGTCTTTGTAGAGCTCGAATTCCGCCAAAAAAGTTTGCCCATCGCTGGCTGAGCGCACTTCGTATTGATGCTTCTCCAAATAGGTCTTCAGCAGACGTTGACTGACTTTGTCGTCATCAACGATCAGGATGGTGCGAGACATGGCGATTTGGGGTGACTGCAATTCGTGCATTCGAATGAAAAAAACGGGGGTGCCTTGACCTTGAAAAACGACAACGTGTCTGTTTTCAACGCGGTTCCCGCCTGAATAAATCTGTCGAATTGTAATGTTTCGTTGCGCGATCTGAGTTTTCTTTGTGCGCGCCGAGTGGCCAACTGGCCGGGCTTCGCCACGCGTGTGAAGAAGTGTAAGTCTTGCCCCAAGGGTATTTAAAAAAGTCCTTATAAATCAATAATTTAGAAAATATTTCAACACTTTTCCAGGGACATTTTTGAACTTTGAAATTACATGCCTTGAAGCATAACTTGCGTCCAAACGGCGTTTGAGCCGAGTGCGGGAGGGCCCCAGTTGCCCTCCCCAGCAATCGCAGGAGTGTTGGTATGTTTTTTCTGTCCACCGCCCTACACAGCCCTGGCTGCAGGCGGGTGTGGGTTTGTCGACTGGGGTCATGGATGCGCCCCGCGCTGGCCATGCTGGGGGCTTTGCTGCTGCACAGCGGCATGGCTTGGGGCCATGAGATTCCCTGGCATTTGGGCCGCGTCGATGGTGCGCAGGCGGCGCCCTCGGCCATCAACACCGCGGGCAATCAGCCGGGGCCCCACCCCGTTGTTGTGGCCGTGATCGACAGTGGTGTGGTCGCCAGCCACCCCAGCCTTCAAGGCCAGTTGCTTCCTGGCTACGACATGATTTCGCCCAACCGAAATTTGCGCAAAGCCCGCTCCGGCAACTTCAGCCCCGATGAGCGCGATGCGCGCTGCGGCGAGCGCCTGCTGCCGTCTTCTTTTCGTTCGCACGGCACCGAGGTGGCCAGCCTGATTGCGGGCAATGGCGTGGGCGGTGTCCTGGGCGTGAATCCCGCGGCCAAAATCGTGCCTGTCCGTTTGTTCGGGGCTTGTGCCACTTCACGCCAGGATTTGCTGGACGCCATGGCGTGGGCGGCGGGTTTGCCGGTCAAGGATGTGCCGGACAACCCGCATCCCGCACGCATCATCAACCTCAGTCTCTCGGGGGGCTTCAACACCTGCGGGGCAGACCTGCAAGGATTGATTGAGCGCTTGCAGGAGAAAAACGTTTTCGTGGTGGCAGCGGTCGGCAACCTGTTTCAAAAAACGATGCAAGAGCCCGCCAATTGCAAAGGGGTCATCTCGGTGGGGGCGCTCGATGCGCAAAATCGGATTGCCCCCTATTCGGCCTTGGATCCTCGCACCGTGGTGTATGCGCCCGGTGGCGGCCCGGCCCTGTCGAGTTCAGAGAATTGGGCCCACAACAAGCTCAAAGTGGCCGGTTATGAGACCAATTTCATTGGGCAAGACCGACCATCTTCCCAGTACCGCGGTGTGGGCACCAGCTACGCCGCACCAATTGTGGCGGGTTTCATTTCCCTGTGGTTGTCACACCAGCCCGAAAAAACCGCTGCCGATTTTTTGAACGAACTGCACCTCTTTTCGCGGCATGTCGAGACCGTGCCGGCCTGCGCGTCCTGTGTGCCGCGCGGTTTGACGGCCACACAGGACATGAAGCCCGCCAAAGCCGCCCAAGACGAGCAGTCCTAGCGAAGCGGGCATCGCGCCTGGGTCAGTAAAACGCCTGCAGACCGGTTTGTGCGCGACCCAAAATCAGGGCGTGCACATCGTGCGTGCCTTCGTAGGTGTTCACGGTTTCCAGGTTGATCATGTGGCGAATCACGTGGTATTCGTCGTGGATGCCGTTGCCGCCGTGCATGTCACGCGCCAGGCGGGCGATGTCCAGCGCCTTGCCACAGCTGTTGCGCTTGATCATGCTGATCATCTCGGGCACCGCTTGGCCCTCGTCCATCAAACGACCGACGCGCAGGCAGCCTTGCAAGCCCAGCGTGATTTCGGTTTGCATGTCGGCCAGTTTCTTTTGGATCAGCTGGTTTTGCGCCAGGGGGCGGCCAAACTGCACACGGTCCAGGGTGTACTGCCGGGCGCGGTGCCAGCAGTCTTCGGCTGCGCCCAAGGCGCCCCAGGCGATGCCGTAGCGGGCCTTGTTGAGGCAGCCGAACGGGCCTTTGAGGCCGTTCACATGGGGCATCAGGTTCTCGGAGGGCACAAACACGTCGTCCATCACGATCTCGCCGGTGATGCTGGCGCGCAGGCTCATCTTGCCTTCGATCTTCGGGGCGGTCAGCCCCTTCATGCCTTTTTCCAGGATGAAACCGTGGATGGCTTCCTGCCCCCCCACGCTGCCGTCTTCGTTTTCGAGTTTGGCCCACACCACGAACACGTCGGCGATCGGCGCGTTGGTGATCCACATCTTGGCGCCCTTCAGGATGAAGCCGCCATCCACCGGCTTGGCGCGGGTGATCATGCTGGCCGGGTCAGACCCGTGGTTGGGTTCGGTCAGGCCAAAGCAGCCCACCCATTCGCCGGTGGCCAGCTTGGGCAGGTATTTTTGGCGCTGGGCTTCGGAGCCGTACTCGTTGATGGGGTGCATGACCAAGGAGCTTTGCACACTGATGGCGCTGCGGTAGCCGCTGTCCACACGCTCGACTTCGCGGGCAATCAGGCCATAGGCCACATAACTCAGGCCCGAGCAGCCATAACCATCGATGGTGGAGCCCAGAAAGCCCATGGCCCCGGCTTCGTTCATGATCTCGCGGTCAAATTTTTCATGGCGGGCCGCTTGCAACACACGGGTTTGCAGGCGTTCCTGGCAGAAGGTGTGGGCCGCCTCCACGATGGCGCGTTCGTCATCCGAGAGCTGGGCGCTGAGCAAAAAGGGGTCGTTCCATTGAAAGGTGGGTTTCATTTGGGGTCTCCAGAGGGCAAATGTGTGAACGGCATTGTTGTGCCCGCGCGGGCGGGCCACCGGGCTGGTGTGTCGCCATTGTTGGCCGTTCATGAATAGTTGTCTAATATTGATTACCAATAGATCAATACTTTTTTTAAATCCATGGAATTCCGACACCTGCGCTATTTCCTCATGCTGGCCGAAGAGTTGCACTTTGGCCGCGCTGCCCAGCGCCTGTCCATCTCGCAGCCGCCGCTGAGCCTGAACATCCAGCAGCTTGAAGCTTCGGTGGGGGCCCAGCTGTTCACCCGCAACAGCCGCGGCGTGCAACTCACAGCGGCGGGCCAGGCCTTTGTGCCGGCCGCACGGGCCTTGTTGGCGCAGGCCGGTGCGGCGGCGCGCGAGGCCCGCGATGTGGCCGAGGGCCAATCGGGCCAATTGCAAATCGGCTTTGCCGGGACCATGCTGTACTGCGGCCTGCCCCAGATCCTGAGCCGTTTTCAGGCCAGCCACCCGCGTTTGCGCTTGGTGCTGCGCGAGCTCAGCTCGGCCGAGCAATTGTCCGAGTTGCTGCGCGACCGGCTCGATGTCGGTTTCGTGCACACGCCCCGGGTGCCACAGGGCTTCGAGCAGATCCTGGTGGCCAGTCAGCCCCTGGTGGCCTGTTTGCCCGCCAGCCATCCCTTGGCCGGGGCGCCCAGCCTGGGCCTGGACGAGATGGCCGGCCAGGACCTGGTGGTGGTGTCCCGCACGGTGTCGCCCGACTACCACGAGCGCATCCTGGTGCTGTGTGAGCAGGGGGGCTGGATGCCGCCTGTGGTGCACGAGCTGCGCCATTGGTTGAGCGTGGTGTCTTTGGTCTCGCAAGGTCTGGGCGTGGCGCTGGTGCCGCAAGCCCTGCAGCAGTCGGCGCTGGCCGGCGCGGTGTTTGTGCCGCTGCGCGAGGTGGAGGCGCGCTACGACACCCGCTGCCTGTGGCGCAGCGACCGTGACCAGACGGCGCTGGGGGACTTTGTGCAGGCAGTGCAAGGTGGCCTGGATCGCCACGGATAATGGGTTCCCATTTTCAACAGGAACCGATATGACAGAAACCCTGGTTTTGGGTGGTGGCTGCTTCTGGTGCACCGAGGCCGTGTACGTCAAGGTGCGCGGCGTGATCGATGTGGAGTCGGGGTATTGCAATGGGCAGACTGTGGCCCCCACTTACGAGCAGGTCTGCACCGGCCGCACCGGGCACAACGAAGTGGTCAAGCTCGAATTCGACCCGGCGCAGGTCAGCAGCCGTGAATTGCTGGAAATCTTTTTCGTGATCCATGACCCCACCACCCTGAACCGCCAGGGCAACGACGTGGGCACGCAGTACCGCAGTGGCATTTACTTCACCACGCCCGAGCAGGCCGAAGTGGCGCAGGCCCTGATCGCCGAGCTGACCGCGGCCCGGGCCTTTGGCCAGCCCATCGTGACCGAAGTGCAGGCCTTGGCCAACTACAGCGCGGCCGAGGACTACCATCAGGACTTTTTCGAGCGCAACCCCTACCAAGGCTACTGCATGGCGGTGGCGGCACCCAAGGTGGCCAAGTTCAGAACAACCTTCGCGCGCCTGGCACGCAACTGAGACCGCTTCAACCCCGATCACCCATCACGCCATGAAACCCCACATCCGCCTTGTTTTTTTCGTGTTCGCCATGACCCTGTCCTGGGGCGCCGTCGCCCAGCACACCAAAAAGGAAATTGAGCAGGACATCGCCCGCCACCGCGCCATGGCCGAGGCGCACGAGGCCGCCGCGAAATGCCTGGAGTCCGGCAAAAAACCGGAGCAGTGCCTCAAAGAACTGCAAACCGCCTGCCGGGGCCTGGCCCTGGGCAAGCACTGCGGCATGAAACACGTCCATTGAGTTTTGGCCTTTGTAGTTGCCCACCCCGTGGGCGATGGGCGCGGCGCGCGCCCGCCATGCCGACCTGCACATCTCGCCCATGAACCTTGACCACCCCGTTTTGTCTTCGCTGCTGCCCGTGGTCCTGTTGATCGGGGTGGGGCTGGTGGCTGGTCGTGCGCGGTGGATGCGGCCCGAGTCGGTCCGCGATCTGTCCAACCTGGTGTTTCTGGTGTTGACCCAGGCCTTGCTGTTTCGCACCATGAGTTCGGTGCATCTGGAGCGCCTGGACATGCGGCCGGTTTTCCAGTATTTCGGGGTGGCTGCCCTGCTGTTTTTTGCCATGCTGGTGGCCTATGGTCGCAACTCGCGTGCCTCGGTGCTGGCGCTGGCCGGCATTTTCAGCAACACCCTGATGATTGGCGTGCCGCTGATCGGCCTGGCCTACGGCGAGGCGGGGCAGATCCTGCTGTTCACGCTGATTTCCTTGCATGCGCTGGTCCTGCTGACCATGGCGACCGTGGTGCTGGAGTTCCAGATGGCCCATGAACAAGCGGCCCTGTCAGGGGGCCAAAGACGACTCTGGCGCACGCTGGGTCAGGCCATCCGCAGCGCCTTGTTGCACCCGGTGCCCTTGCCCATTTTGGCGGGGCTGCTGTATGCGCAAACCGGCTGGGGCCTGCACCCGGTGGTGGACAAGCCCCTGCAACTGCTGGGTCAGGCTTTTGGCCCCATCGCCTTGGTGCTGGTGGGCATCACCTTGTCGCAAACCCCCATCGGCAAGAATCTGGGCCCAGCGTTCAGGCTGTCGCTGGTCAAGACGGTCCTGCACCCGGTGTTGATGTTGGCCATGGGCTGGGCTTTGGGACTGCGCGGCCTGGCCCTGTCGGTCATGGTGGTGGCAGCCGCCTTGCCGATCGGGGCCAATGTGTTCCTGTTCTCTCAACGTTATCGCAAGGAAGAAGAAACCGTCACCGCCGCCGTGGCCGTGTCCACCTTGCTGGCCTTGGTGGGCATGTCACTGGCCATGGCCTTGCTGCCCCTGTTGCCGAACTGAAGCGGTCAAGGGGCCAGGCGTTCGCGCCGCCAGCCTGTGCCTTCCGGGGCGTAACGCAGCCGGTCGTGCAGTCGGCTTTTGCGGCCCTGCCAGAATTGCCATTCAAGCGGCACTAGACGGTAGCCACCCCAGTGCGGCGGGCGCGGCGGGTTGAGCATGAATTGCGCCGCGAATTTGGCGGCATTGCTCACCAGCACACTGCGGCCCTCGATGACCTGGCTTTGCGGCGAGGCCCAAGCGCCGATGCGCGAGTCCAGCGGGCGGCTGTGGAAATAAGCATCGCTTTCCTCCTCGCTGACCTTTTCCACCCGGCCTTCGATGCGCACCACCCGCTCGAGCTCGACCCAGTGGAACTGCAGGGCAGCGAAGGGGTTGCCGGCCAGCTCCAGGCCCTTGCGGCTGTCGTAATTGGTGTACCAGACGATGCCGCGCGCGTCATAACCCTTGATCAGCACCACCCGGGTGCTCGGGCGCAGGTTGCTGCCCACGGTGGCCAGGGTCATGGCGTTGGGCTCGGGCACCTCGGCAGCGATGGCTTCCTGCAGCCATTGGGCAAATTGCTGCAAGGGGTCGGCGTGCGAGGCGTTTTCGTTGAGCTCGGCTTTTTCGTAGCTCTTGCGCAGGTCGGCGATGTTCATGGGCCAAGTATAGGCACCCGACCCCGGGAGACCACGCGCCAGGGCCATTTCAATTTTTGTAGGAGCCCACCCCGTGGGCGATATGTCAGGTGTTGTAGGAGCCCACCCCGTGGGCGATGTGTCAGGTGTTGTAGGAGCCCACCCCGTGGGCGATGGGTTCACCGGTTCACTCGGCATGCCGCAGCAATGCGGCCAGGGCCCGGTCCTCGATGCCATGGACCCTCAAGCTCTCGTAGGTCTGCCGCGCATAGTCCAGCGTGGTGCCAAAGCGTCCACGGGCCTGCCGGAAAATTTGGCGGTAGGTTTGCGCGGACAACTCGCCGGTGAAACTGGGGCTGCTGCGCGGCAAGGTGAAGGCCAAGGCCTGGACGCGGCCCTCTGGCGTGTCGCAGGGCAACCAGCAGGGCGTGTAGACGTCCATCGGCATTTCACGCGCCCAAAGCCGCACCAGCACCTCGTCGGCCTGAGACCGGTCCACCCGGTAGGCCACACCCTGACAGCTGCCACCGGGCAACAGAGCAAAGACCAGGCCCGGGCATTCGGGGCTGCCCCGGTTCAGACGGCTCCACATTTTCAGGGCGCGGTGCCAGCCCCAGACGCGCGTGAGGTGCTGCGCCTGCGCATCGAACTCCGGCCGCCACAGCAGAGAAGCGTAGCCAAACACCCACAAATCCCGGCCTGCGGTCTGCGCCCGGAATTGATCGAGCAAATCGCCCCGGAATGCCGTGTTGCGGCCAGCGACCTTGTGCGCGCCCGGCGCATGGGCAGGTGTGTCGGTCATGTGCAATTGGGCCCCATTACAATCTCGCCACCATTTTCGGAGAAAACAACGATGTCAACCCAACAAGATGAGAATCAACTGGTGGTCATGGCCCTTTTGGTGGGCGTGGTCGTGCTGGTCGTAGGCCTGGCCATTGGCATGGGCGTGGCCCACAGCAAAAAAGCCGCGCCTGCAGCCCCAGCAGCGGCAGCTGCCGCTGCCGCCCCCGCGCCGGCAGCCGATGCCCCTGCGCCCGCTGCCGAAGCGTCTGCAGCACCGGCAGCACCGGCAGCACCGGCCAAGTGATGCGTTGAACCCTTTTGGAAAAACCCGCTTCGGCGGGTTTTTTCATGGCCACCACAGGCCAGCCGCAGCTTGTACCCAGTCTGTAACCCCAAGGCGGCCAAAACGGGAAGAAGGCGGTTACGATGGCGCATGTAATTTAGTTACATCACCTCAAAGACCTTCACCACATGACACGCCACCCCACCTTGGTCGCCGTCACCGCCCGCATCACCGAGCGCAGCCGACCGACCCGCCAGGCCTACTTGCAGCAGCTCGATGCCGCGGCCCATCAGGACCCCGGTGCCCAGCGCCTGGGCTGCGCCAACGTCGCCCATGCCTTTGCCGCCATGCCTGCGGCCGACAAGGACCGCGCCACGGCCCTGGACAAGATCCAGGTGGTGGCACCGCGTGCGCCCAACATCGCCATCGTCAATGCCTACAACGACATGTTGTCGGCGCATGCACCCTTGCAGCACTACCCGGACCTGATCAAGGACGAAGCCCGCCAACTGGGCGCCACCGCCCAGGTGGCCGGCGGTGTGCCCGCCATGTGCGATGGCGTCACGCAGGGCACGCCGGGCATGGAGCTGAGCCTTTTCAGCCGCGACGTGATCGCCATGGCCACCGCCGTCTCGCTCAGCCACGATGTGTTTGACGCCGCCTTGATGCTGGGGGTGTGCGACAAGATCGTGCCGGGCCTGCTCATCGGGGCCTTGCACTTTGGCCATTTGCCCACCGTGTTTGTGCCGGCGGGCCCCATGACCAGTGGCCTGTCCAACAGCGAGAAATCCAAGGTGCGAGAGCAAGCAGCGCAAGGCCTGGTGGGCCGCGCCGAATTGCTCGAGGCCGAATCCAAGGCCTACCACGGCGAAGGCACCTGCACCTTTTATGGCACCGCCAACAGCAACCAGATGCTGCTCGAAGCCATGGGCCTGCATGTGCCGGGCACGGCCTTCATCAACCCGGGCGAGGGCACACGCCAGGCGCTGACGCGCGAGGCGGCGCGCACCGTGCTGCAACTGGTCAAGGACAAGCAGTTCACCCCGATTGGCCGCTTGGTCGACGAGCGCTGCATCGTCAACGCCATGGTGGCGCTGTTGGCCACGGGCGGCTCGACCAACCACCTGATCCATTGGGTGGCGGTGGCCCGCGCGGCGGGCATCCTGATCGACTGGGACGATTTCTCGGCCTTGTCGGAGGTGGTGCCATTGCTCTCACGTGTTTACCCGAACGGCAGCGCCGATGTGAACCAGTTCCAGGCCGCAGGTGGCCCGGGCTACATCATTCGCGAGTTGCTCGACGCCGGTCTGATGCACGCCGATGTGTTGACGGTGCGCCCTGGCGGCCTGCGCGAGTTCACCCGCACCCCGGCTTTGCAGGACGGGCAACTGGTCTGGCGTGAGGCCGGGCCCAGCCAGGACGAGAGCGTGGTACGCCCGGCCAGCCGTCCCTTCAGTGCCACGGGCGGCCTCAAACTGTTGAAAGGCAACTTGGGCCGCAGCGTCATCAAGATCTCTGCCGTACCCGAAGCCTTTCATGTGATCGAAGCCCCGGCACGGGTGTTCAACAACCAGGAGGACTTGCTCGCGGCCTTCCAAGCCGGGGAGTTGGAAAAGCTGTGCCGTGACCACCCTTCGGGTGGGCTGGTCTGCGTGGTGCGCTGGCAAGGCCCGCAGGCCAACGGCATGCCCGAGTTGCACAAACTCACCCCGCCGCTGGCGGTGCTGCAAGGCAAGGGCTTCAAGGTGGCGCTGGTGACCGATGGCCGCATGAGCGGCGCGTCGGGCAAAGTGCCCGCCGCCATCCATGTCTCGCCCGAAGCTGCCGCCGGAGGGCCGCTGGCCAAAGTGCAAGACGGTGACTTGATCCGTCTGGACGGCGTGGCCGGGACCTTGCAAGTTCTGGTCCCAGAGTCTGAATGGGCGAGCCGCCCTGTGGCCGTGATGCCCGCCGAGCTGCGCGCCGCCAACGGCGTGGGCATGGGCCGGGAACTGTTTGCGAATTTGCGCCGCCACGCGCTCAAAGCCGAAGAAGGAGCCTGCACATGGCTGTGACCCCCAACGCCCGTTTGACGGCCCTGCAAGTGATGCAGGATGCCCCCGTGATCCCCGTGATCGTGCTCACCGATGTGGCCCACGCCGTGCCCATGGCCCGCGCCTTGGTGGCCGGCGGCATCCGCATGCTCGAAGTGACGTTGCGCACCCCGCAAGCCCTGGCTTGCATGGCAGCGATTGCCAACGAGGTCGAAGGCGCGGTGGTGGGCGCCGGCACGGTGCGCAGCCCGCATGACGCGGCGGCCGCGGCCAAGGCCGGTGCGCAGTTTGCGGTCAGCCCCGGCTACACCCGTGCGGTGGGTCAGGCCTGTCGCGATAACGGCCTGAACTTGTTGCCCGGCGTGGCCACCGGCAGCGAAATCATGATGGCGCAGGAAGACGGTTACACCGAGCTCAAATTCTTCCCAGCCATGCAGGCGGGTGGCCCGGCCATGCTCAAAGCCTGGAGCGGCCCGTTTTTTGATGTGAAGTTTTGCCCCACCGGCGGGGTGACCCCGCACAACGCCCAAGACTTGCTGAGCCTGCCCAATGTGGCCTGCGTGGGCGGCTCGTGGCTGGTGCCCGCGGATGCGTTGGCCCAGGGCGACTGGGCGCGCATCGAGGCATTGGCGCGCGAGGCTTGCCAGCTGCCGCGCTGATGGCGCTGGCGAGGGCGGCCCTCAGCGCACCGCCCAACCCCCAGACATCGGGAAGGCCTGGCCGACAAAGCAGCTGGCCGCATCGCTGCACAGGTAGGCCACAAAGCGGGCGTCCTCTTCTGCCTTGACCAGGCGGCCCAGCGGAACCTCGCGCTTGAGGCGCTCCTGAAAACGCGGATTCGCCTGCACCTCGGGCGGGAAGTAGGTGGGGTTGTCGACAAAGTTCTGCGCCACCGCATTGAGCTGGATGTTGTCGGGGGCCAACTCCACGCCCGCTGCCTGCACATAGGCCAGTTGCGCGCCGCGCGCGGCGCTGTAGCTGGCGGCACGCTTCATGCCGCGCAAGGCTGAGGCGCTGCCCATCACCACGATCTTGCCGCCGCCCCGGGCCTTCATGCCCGGCACCACCGCCCGCACCAGGCGCGGCAGCGGGTCGACCATCATTGCAAACACTTGCCGCCACTCGGCCTCGTCTATTTGCGTGACGGGTGTAGAGGGCGCGGGCAGCGCCAGGTTGATCACCAGCGCGTCGAGCGGCCCGGCCGCCTCGATCACCGCCTGCGCGTCCTGCGGGGCGGTGAGCAGGCGCGTGTCGGCGATCACCTCGGCGCCGCAGGCCCGCAACTCGTGGCACAGGGCCGGGCCCATGAAGTCCTGGGCTTGCGTCACCAGGATGCGTTGGCCAGTCAGATCGATCATGTGGGGGGTCTCCGGGGGGGCAGGTTCACAGCGGGGCGTACTCGGGCCGCTGGATCAGCTCGACCTTGTAGCCATCGGGGTCGGTCACAAAGGCGATCACAGTGGTGCCACCCTTGACCGGGCCGGCTTCACGCGTGACCTGGCCGCCAGCGGCCTTGATTTTTTCGCAGGCGGCATAGGCATCGGGCACGCCCAGCGCGATGTGGCCATAGGCCGTGCCCATCTCGTAGCTGTCCACGCCCCAGTTGTAGGTCAGCTCCAGCTCGGCGTGATCGGGGTTCTTGCCGTAGCCGACAAAGGCCAGCGAGTATTTGTACTCGGGGTTTTCCGAGGTGCGCAGCAGTTGCATGCCCAGCACCTGGGTGTAGAAGTCGATCGAGCGCTGCAGGTTGCCCACGCGCAGCATGGTGTGAAGGAGTCGCATAGACGTTTTCCCAGAGTTTGAATGCAAGAGTGGATGCCCGATCTGGCCCGTGCAGGGTTCAGACCGGCACGGTGTAGTTGAGCGCCATGCGCCCGCCGTCCACGGTGACGATTTCGCCGGTGATGTAGCTGGCCGCGTCGCTGGCCAAAAAGGCCACCACCTTGGCCACTTCGTCGGGCTCGCCCAGGCGCTTCATCGGCGTGCGCATCATGATTTTCTTTTGCGCTTCCTCGCTGGTCAGCACCGCCTGGCGGGCCAGTTCGGTGGCAATGGTGCCGGGCGCCACCGCGTTGACGCGGATGCCGAAGTCGGCCAGCGCCAGGGCCATGGCGCGCGTCAGCTGGTTGATGCCGCCCTTGCTCACGTTGTAGCTGGCGATGCTCGGGATGGCCAGCACCGCATTGACCGAGCTCATGTTGACGATGGACCCTCCCCCGGTGCTTTTCATGGCGCGGGCAGCGGCTTGGCCCATCAGGAAGGAGCCCTTGATGTTCACGTTGATGACGGCGTCGAAGTCTTCTTCGGTGACGTCCAGAAAATCGGCCGCCCTGAAGATGCCGGCGTTGTTGACCAGCACGTCGATGCGGCCAAAGGCCTGCAGCACATGATCCACCAGGGCGTCGACATCGGCCTTGCGCGAGACATCGCAGGCCATGAAGTCGGCGCTGTGGGCTTGGCTGCGCAGCTCGGCCGCCACGGCCGCGCCGCGCGCGCTGTTCACATCGGCCAGCACCACATGGGCTTGCTCGCCGGCAAAGCGGCGGGCGCAGGCCTCGCCAATGCCGTTGGCGGCACCGGTGACGACGACGACACGGCCCTGTAAGCCGAAAGACAAGGTGTTTGAGGGTTGCATGGCTGGACTCCTAGGCTGATTCGCGATCGAGGCTGTCATGCTGCCACAGTCAGGCAAGGAGGGGTGTCACGAAGAGGGCCAAGCCGAATTTTTTGGGCAGATCCACAACACGGCCGTGGCCGCGCCAGCCTTTGAGGGATCCAGTACCATTGCCGCAGATTCAAACCACCCCAATCAGGGTCTTTCAGGAGTACGCAATGTTCAGCCATGTCATGGTGGGGGTCAAAGACCTCGAGGCATCCAAAAAGTTTTACGACGCCGTCTTGGGCGCTTTGGGCGTGGCCCCGGGAATGGCCAACAACCAGCGCTATTTTTACCGCAGCCCCACAGGCACCTTTGGCATCACCACCCCCATCAATGGCGAACCGGCCACGGTGGGCAACGGCAGCACCATTGGCTTCAAGGCGACGTCGACCGAGCAAGCCGATGCTTTCCACGCTGCAGGTGTGGCCCACGGCGGCACCACCTGCGAAGACCCGCCCGGCTGGCGGCAAGGCGCTGCAGGTCAGCTCTACCTGGCTTATCTGCGCGACCCCGACGGCCACAAGATCTGCGTCCTGCACCGCCCTGCCTGATCACTTCGCTGTTCACACTGGAGCGGTCATGTCCCACCTTGCAAGCCCACACCCTGTGGACGTCTCGCGCACCATCGAGCGCCTGGTCACTGGCCAGGCCACTTCGGATGGCGCGGGCGTCAAGCTCAGCCGCATCCTCACGCAAGACCTGCAGCACCGCTTGGACCCGTTCTTGATGCTGGACGCCTTTGGCAGCGACAAGCCCGATGATTACATCGCCGGATTTCCAGACCATCCCCACCGAGGCTTTGAAACCGTGACCTACATGATTGCCGGGCGCATGTTGCACCGCGACAGTGCGGGCAACGAAGGTCTGCTGCAAAACGGTGGGGTGCAATGGATGACCGCTGGCCGAGGTGTGATCCACTCCGAAATTCCGCAGCAGGCCGACGGCGTGATGGAGGGCTTTCAGCTGTGGCTGAACCTGCACAGCACCGAGAAAATGAACCCGCCCTGGTACCGCGATTTCCAGAACGCACAGTTGCCCCAATGCACGACACATGAGGGCGTGGCCGTGACGGTGATCGCCGGGGACAGCCACGGGGTGCAGGGGGCGGTGACACGCGACATCACCCAGCCCGTGTTTCTGGATGTGCACATGCCGCAAGGCACCCGGTTTGAACAAGTGCTGCCCGCCGGGCACAACGCCTTTGTGTATGTGTACCGGGGCGAGGTGCGCATCGCAGGCCAGTCCGTGCCGGTGCAGCGCATGGCCATATTGAATAACACACCGCAGGCCGACGGGGTGGTGATCGAGGCCGGTGCCGAGGCCAGGCTGATCCTGGTGGCGGGCCAGCCCCTCCAAGAACCCATCGTGCAATACGGCCCGTTTGTGATGAACACCAAGGAAGAGATCTACCAGGCCCTGTCCGATTTCAGGGATGGTCGGCTGGGCGAAAAGGCGTGATGTTCAGGTGCGCAGGACCAGGGCTCAGCCCCTGAAGGCCTGCACAAAGGCCTGCGCCTGCAACTGCACCGCGTGCGCCGATCGCCCCGGCGCGTACAAGGCCGAACCCAAACCAAAGCCGCTGGCGCCTGCGGCGCGGTAAGCGGCCATGTTGTCCGGCGTGATGCCCCCCACGGGCATCAAGGCCGCCGATGGGGGCAGCACGGCCCGCAGGGCCTTGACGGTGGCCGGGGAGATCATCTCGGCTGGAAACAATTTCAGACCGTGCGCCCCCGCATCGAGTGCGGCAAAGGCTTCGGAGGGGGTGGCCACCCCGGGCAGCACCACCATGTCGAGGGCCAGGGCCTGGGCCACCACGGCGGGGTTGAAGTTGGGGGCCACGACCAAGCGACCGCCTGCCGCGTGAACCTCCTTGACCTGCTGCACGTTCAGCACCGTGCCTGCGCCGATCAGGGTTTGCGGAAATTGCTGCGTCAGCGCAGCGATGCTGTGCAAAGGTTCGGGTGAGTTGAGCGGTACCTCGATGATGGCAAAGCCGCTGGTCGCCAGCACCTGGCCGATGGCCGGCGCCTCTTGTGGCGTGAGGCCGCGCAGGATAGCGATCAGGGGCAACTGGGCCATGGCGTGTGCCAGGGTATGTGCGGGGTGAGTGCGGGGTGTCATGGTGTGGTGTTGGTGGTTGTTTCAGGGCGCGTGCCGCGCCCATCGCCCGCGGGGTGGGCTCCTACGCCAGAAGGTGGCCACTGTATCTGTAGGAGCGCACCCCGTGCGCGATGGTTTTCAGGGCGCGTGCCGCGCCCATCGCCCACAGGGTGGGCTCCTACGCCAGAAGGTGGCCACTGTATCTGTAGGAGCGCACCCCGTGCGCGATGGTTTTCAGGGCGCGCGCCGCGCCCATCGCCCGCGGGGTGGGCTCCTACGCCAGAAGGTGGCCTCTGTATCTGTAGGAGCGCACCCCGTGCGCGATGGTTTTCAGGGCGCGCGCCGCGCCCATCGCCCGCGGGTGGCGATGTCGATGGAGGGCGGCTGGCGAATATCAGCATGCCGATGCCAGTGCGAACAGCCCCGCCCAGGTGGCCTCGGCCCCGTGTCTTTGGCAAGGAATTTTCAGGTGTTGCAGGGCCAGGGTGTAGCGCAGCGTCAGGGCTTCGCTGCCCATCAACATCAAGGGCTTTGCCATGTCTGACAGGGCCTGGCAGCGCAGCTCTTCGCCGATCAGCAGGCCCGACAAATAGCTGGGCAATTGGGCCGCGCTCAGGCGGTCAAACAAACCCAGGGTGCGCACCGCGAACAAGCGGTGCAGGATGCTGCCAGGCTGCAGGCTTTGGTCAATGCCTTGCAAAAACACAGCATCGTCAAAGGCGCCCTGCAGGTCCAGCGTCTTGCCCAGAATCGAATGCTGGCTCATTAGCGCAAACACCTCGCCGGTCATGCTGGTTTGGAAACGCGTGACGCGGCCGCTGTGCACCTGCACCCACTTGCTGTGCGTACCGGGCAGCACCAGCGTGGCGCTGTCACACCCCGACAGTTGCAATGCACCAAAAATCTGCACCTCTTCGCCGCGCATCACGTCGGGGGTGTTCAAGGCATCTGTGCCCAGGCAGCTCAGACCCGGCACCAGGGCGATGCGCCCGGGCTGCAGCCACAGCAGGTGCTGGCCCAGTTCGGCAAAACCTGCAGGGCAGGGGCAGTAGGGCGCTTCTTGCCAGCCCTGTCGGCTGCCGGCCATGCCCGAGATCAGGCACAGGGCCTGCGGGTCCTGCATCCAGTCGCCAAAGTGTTCTTGGAACACCGCCTCAAATTGCCCGGGTGGCACGGTGAGGATGCCGCGCGGAAATTCGCGTGCCTCGAGCACCTGGCCACCGGCGTCCAGACGCGCCCCGCGCAGCGAGGAGGTGCCCCAGTCGATGGCGATCAAGGGTCTGGTGGCGCTCATGCGGATGTGCCTTTCGAGGGGGCCTTCATCACCTGCAGTACGGCGTCGCGCTGCGGCAAGGGCGCGACCGCCCCAAAGCCTTGCACCGACAAGGCTGCAGCGGCATTGGCGTAAGCGGTGGCGGTCCAGAGGTCGTCGCCGGCCGACAGGCGCGCCAGCAGGTTGCCGGCAAAACAATCGCCCGCGCCTGTCGCGTCCACCGCCGTGACCGCATGGCCCGGCATGCGCCGCAGATGGTGACCGTCGCTGGCCAGTGCGCCATCGGCCCCGAGCTTGAGCACCACCTGCGCTGCGCCTTGGGCATGGCTCCATTGGATGATGTCTTGCGCTTGGGTCAGGCCCGTGAGCGCCGTCATGTCTTCGAGGCTGGGCAAGAACAGATCGCACAGGCCCACGGCCTGGCGGATGCAGGCCTGCGCCCGGCGCAGGGGCCACAGCGACAAACGCAAATTGGAATCGAGCGCCACCTGCGTGCCGCTGCTGCGTGCCAGCTGCATGGCCGCAAACGCCGTGTCGCAGGCCGAGGACGAAATGGCCAATGAGATGCCCGACAGGTGCAGCCACCGGCTGCGGGCGATGGCGTCTTGCCAAAGTGTCAGATCTGGCGGCTGCATGCGGCTGGCGGCCGAGCCGGCGCGCGCATAGCTGAAGTGGTGGCCATGCGCATCGTGGCTCACGAAGTACATGCCGGTGGGCGCTTGGGCGTCGCGCAGCACGGCCGTGGTGTCCACGTTTTCGCGCTGCCACACATCCATCAGGCGATCGCCCCAGCGGTCGTGGCCCAAGCGCGTCAGGTAGGCCACGCGTGCCCCGGCCCGCGCAGCGGCAATCGCGGCGTTGCTGGTGTCGCCACCGAAACCTTGCAGGTACAAAGGGGGCTCGTCAGGTGCTTGGCCCGGGCTTTGGTTGAACTCGACCATGGCTTCGCCCAAGGCCACAAGGTCAAGGGTTTTGGAGGGGTGTGTCATGCGAACAAAAACAGCGGGGACTCAGCGCGCGGTGGGAGAATTGTCGCCACAGGGTCCGGTTGTGGAAGGGAGCAAAGCGGCATGGAACTCGATTTTGTACTGAATGCGGCTTGCAAGGGCTTTCCCTTGGCGGCAGCGCCTTGCGCAGTTTCGCAGTTGGGCGAGCGGGGTTGGAACCTGCTCGACAACCGCTTGAGCTACCCGGTGGCCGTGCTGCGCCGCCCGGCGCTCACGCACAACCTGGCCTGGATGCAGGACTTTGTGCAGCGCAAAGGCGTGGCCCTGGCCCCGCATGGCAAGACCACGCTGTCGCCCGAGCTGTTTCGCCTGCAGTTGCAAGCCGGTGCCTGGGGCTTGACCTTTGCCAATGTGCACCAGCTGCGCGTGGGCCTGGCGGCGGGGGCGCAGCGCGCCATCATCGCCAACCAGCTGGTGGTCGATGCCGATCTGGACGGGCTGGATCTTTTGCTGCATCAGCACCCGCAAGCGCAGGTCTGGTTTTTGGTCGATTCGCTGGCCCAGTTGCAGGCGCTGGCCGATTGGGGCGCGCGGCGAAACCAGCCGCGCCGCTGGGATGTGCTGCTGGAGCTGGGCATTGCGGGCTACCGCACCGGTTGCCGCACGCACGAACAGGCCCTGGCGCTGGCGCAAGCCATGGCGGCATCGCCCGTGGTGCGCCTGGGCGGGGTGGAATGCTACGAAGGCGGGCTCGGCCGCTGCGACAGCGCCCACGACATCGAGGCGGTGAGCGCCCTGGTGCGCAGCGTGCAGGCGCTGGTGCATCAGATCGATGCGCAAAACCTCTGGGGCGGTGAGGAGGTCTTGCTCTCGGCCGGGGGCTCGGCGGTGTTCGATCTGGTGATCCCGATGCTCAAAACCCAGGTCAGGAGCCGGCCGGTGCAGGGCGTGTTGCGCTCGGGCTGCTACGTGACGCACGACCACTGGAACTATGACCGCTACCTGAAGCTGGTGGAGGCGCGGGAGGGTTTGAGCGCATCGCTGCAGCCCGCGCTCGAGATCTGGACTTTGGTGCAGTCGGTGCCCGAGCCGGGGCTGGCCATCTTGACGGCGGGGCGAAGAGACCTGTCGTTTGACCAGTGCATGCCCATGCCGGTGCGCTGGGCGGCGCGCGGACAAAGCGGTGCAGCAGCGATGCAGGCCACGCCCGAGTCCTGGAAAGTCAAGGCCCTGAGCGACCAGCATGCCCACATGGTGTTCGATGCCGAGGGTGCTTGGCCGCAGGTGGGCGACCGCGTGGCGCTGGGGATTTCTCACCCCTGCACCACCTTCGACAAGTGGCGCTGGATGGCGATCATCGAAGACGATGGCCGCATCAGCGGGGCGATCAGCACGCATTTTTGAACCGGGCATTTTCAAGGCCGCGCCAACAGCGGCACGGCCTTGCACTCACTGGAGCCCGTTCAGGGCTTCGGCGGGGTAGCCTGGCCGGGTTTTGCAGTCGGCGATGTACTGTTCGATGATGGCTTCGAAGCTGGCATCGGCCCTGAGGCCCAGGGCATGGGCGCGTTCAAAGGTGCAGCCCTTGGCCCAGTTGTCCACAATGCCGGCGATGCGTTCATCTTTGGCAAAGCTCACGCGCGCGCGCACGGCCGGACCTGCCACTTTTTCGAGCGCGGCCAGCATGTCGCTGACTTTCACGTTCAGGCCCGGCAGGTTCAGCGCCATGCGGCCCCCAAAAGCTTCACGGCTGGCTTCGAACACGGTGATCAAACCGTGCACGGTGTTGCCTGGCGATGACATGGGGTGGGACACCGAAGCATCCACCGGGCAGGTGGTGGCCGTGCCTGCCAGGGGCTCGCGGATGATGCCGCTGAAAAAAGAGGAGGCCGCGCCGTTGGGCTTGCCAGGGCGCACGGTCACCGTCATCAGGCGGGCTGCACGGCCGTCGATGTAGCCCTTGCGGGTGTAATCGGCCACCATGTGCTCGATCATCAGCTTGTGCGTGCCGTAGGAGGTTTGCGGCGTGGGCAAGGTGGTGTCGGCCACCAGAGCGGGCATGGGGTTGGCCGCATCCGGCCCGAACACCGCCACCGAGCTGGCAAACACCAAGCGCGAGGCTTTGCCCGAGGCCCGGATGCTGTCCAGCAGCAAGCGGCTGCTGTCCACGTTGGAGCGCAGGCCCAGATCAAAGTCCAGTTCGCATTCGCCCGACACGGCCGAGGCCAAATGGAACACGCCGTCAAAGCCGCTCCTGAACAAGTCGCCTTGCGTCAGCATGGGGCCTGCGTGGCCCTTGACTCGGGGGTCGGCCAACAGGTCCGCGGGGGCCGGGAACAGGTCGGCAATGACGAGTTCGCTCACATTTTGGCCATGGAGTTGGCCGCGTTTCAAAATCTCGCGGGCCAGGCGGGCGCCCAAAAATCCGGCACCGCCGGTGATCAATATACGCATGGTGGTCTCTTGTCCATCAGTGGTTGTCTTTGGGCACGGCCGAGCCACGCTGGCCGACCAGGAAGTCCATGTCTGCGCCTTCATCGGCTTGCAGCACATGGTCGATGTAGAGTTTCCAGTAGCCCGACTGCATGGCCGGTTCGGGCTTGCGCCAGGCGGCCAGGCGCTTGGCCAACTCCTCGTCGCTGATGAGCAGCTGCAGTTTGCGCTCGGGCACATTGAGTTCGATCATGTCGCCGTTTTGCACCACCGCCAGCGGCCCACCTGCAGCGGCTTCCGGGGAGGTGTGCAGGACCACGGTGCCGTAGGCGGTGCCGCTCATGCGCGCATCCGAGATGCGCACCATGTCGGTGATGCCTTTGCGCAGCACTTTGGGTGGCAGTGGCATGTTGCCCACTTCGGCCATGCCGGGGTAGCCCTTGGGGCCGCAGTTCTTCAGGACCAATATGCAGGTTTCACCGACATCCAGGTTTTCGTCGTCGATGCGTTTGTGGAAGTCGTCGCTGTCTTCGAACACCACGGCGCGGCCCGTGTGCTGCATCAGCGCGGGTGTGGCGGCGCTGGGCTTGATCACCGCACCGCGTGGGGCCAGGTTGCCGCGCAAGATGGCGATGCCGGCTTTTTCCTTGAAAGGGGCGTCCAGCGACTTGATCACACGGGGGTCATAGTTCACGGCCGCTGCGTTGTTCTCGCGCACGGTTTTGCCGCTCACGGTGATGATGTTGGTGTGCAGCAGATTTTCGATTTCCTTCATGACCACCGGCAAGCCCCCTGCGTAGCAGAAATCTTCCATGAGGTGCTCGCCAGAAGGCTGCATGTTCAGGATGCAGGACATTTCACTGCCCAGGCGCTCAAAGTCGTCCAGGGTGAGTTTCAAACCCAAACGGCCGGCAATCGCGATCAGGTGAATCACGGCATTGGTCGAGCCACCGATGGCCGCCAGTGTGCGGATCGCGTTTTCAAAAGCCTCGCGGGTGAGGACCTTGCTGATGGTCTGGTCGGTGTGCACCATTTCCACAATGCGACGACCCGAGTCGCGCGCCAGAACGTTGCGACGGCCATCCACGGCAGGGAAGGTGGCATTGCCGGGCAAACCGATGCCCAGGGCCTCGACCATGCAGGCCATGGTGCTGGCGGTGCCCATGGTCATGCAGTGGCCATGGCTGCGGTGCATGCAGCTTTCGGCGTCAAAAAAATCGGCCAGTTTCAAGGTGCCTGCGCGCACCTGTTCGCTCATGCTCCACACGCCGGTGCCTGAGCCCAGTTCCTGTCCGCGCCATTTGCCATTGAGCATGGGGCCACCGCTGATGCCAATGGTGGGCAGACCGACACTGGAGGCCCCCATCAGCAAGGAGGGCGTGGTTTTGTCGCAACCCATGAGCAGCACCACGCCGTCGATCGGGTTGCCGCGGATGCTTTCTTCCACATCCATGCTGGCCAGGTTGCGGTAGAGCATGGCCGTGGGCCGCAGCAAGGTTTCACCCAGCGACATGACCGGGAACTCGAGTGGAAAGCCGCCGGCTTCGTACACGCCGATCTTGACCTGTTCGGCCAGCGCCCGGAAGTGTGAGTTGCAGGGGGTGAGTTCGCTGAAGGTGTTGCAAATGCCAATGACGGGGCGTCCATCAAACTGGTCGTGTGGAATGCCCTTGCCCTTGACCCAACTGCGGTAGGCAAAGCCGTCGCGGTCCTGTCGGCCAAACCATTGCTGACTGCGCAGTTCTTCGGGTTTTTTGCGGGGGGGGTTGCCAGGGGGCATGCTCATGAGGGGCTTTCTGGTGAAGTACAAAAAAGATGCGGAAAATCCTATCGTATGACGATAGAAAAACAATGGGTATTTGTAAGGCCAGAGACATGGGGCAAACCCTAGACACCAAAACGACCGCGCCTAGGGTTTACCAGAGTCTGTGTCAGCCGTTCAATCATCATATGATAAGTCGATCAACGCATGGATCCCGATGACCAACAACTTCCACAGAAACACACTGGACGCCCTGGGTCAATCCATCTTGGCGGGCCACTATGCTGTGGGCGCCAGTCTGCCACCTGAGCCTGTCCTGTGCGAATCGCTGGGCGTTAGCCGTACCGTGGTGCGCGAGGCCATCAAGTCGCTGGTGGCCAAGGGCCTGTTGTTCACCGGCCCCAAGGTGGGCACCCGTGTGATGCCGGATGCCCAATGGAACTGGTTCGACCCCGATGTGGTGGCTTGGCAGGCGCGCTGCGGCCTGACACCCGACTTCCTGAAGGACCTGCAGGAGCTGCGCCGTATCGTGGAGCCGGCCGCTGTGCGGCTGGCTGCCGAGCGGGCCACGCCCGAAGACATTGCCCACATCGAAGCCGCCTATGCCGGCATGAAGCAGGCGGTCGAGGAGGGTGGGGATTACGTCACGCACGATCTGCGCTTCCATGAGGGCTTGCTGCAGGCTTCGCACAACCGCATGCTGGTGCAAATGAGCAAGGCCCTGAACGCGCTGCTGCGCACCAGTTTTGAAATCTCCACCCGCATCCAGGATGGCACCAAGACCTCCTTGCCCTTGCACCGGGCGGTGCTCAACGCCGTGATCGCGCGCAACCCGGCCAAGGCCGAGCGGGCGGTCATGGTCCTGATCGAGGGGGCCCGGCAGGACATCGATCAGGTGCTGGCGTCCCGGCGCAAGTTGCCCGTGGTCTCGGGTGTGGCCACCCCCATCAAATCGCAAAACCGGTTCAAAAAGCCGTCGGCCAAGGCCGTGGCCTGATCCGAATTTCCCGTATGCAAACAATCATCGACACTTTTTTCAAACTGCTGGAACTTCTGGTGGTGACTTGCCTGGTGGCCATGGTCATCATGGTCTTTGGCAATGTGGTCCTGCGCTATGGCTTCAATTCGGGCATTTCCATCTCGGACGAGATGTCGCGCTACTGCTTCATCTGGCTGACCTATCTGGGTGCCATGGTGGCCATGCGAGAGAGAGGTCATCTGGGAGTGGACACGCTGGTGCGGCGTTTGTCGCTGCGGGGCAAGCAACTGTGCTTTTTCCTCAGCGAGGCCATGATGCTCGGCTGCAATGTGCTGTTTTTTTGGGGCACCTGGAAAATGCACGATTTGCAGGTGACCAACATCTCGGTGGTGGTGGGCATTCCCATGATCTGGATCTATGGCATCGGATATGTCACCGCCTCCGTCATGGGGGTCATGAACGTGCACAAACTGGTGCTCCTGTTGACTGGCCGTTTGGCCGAGTCGGATTTGGTGATGGTGGCCGAGTCAGAGGACACCGTGGTGCTCGATGACGTGGCCACGCAAGCTCGGGGGCGCACATGACCATCGCCGTGTTTGTCTTCAGTCTGCTGGGGGCCATGGCCCTGGGCATGCCGATTGCCTATGCCTTGCTGGTGTGTGGTTTGAGTCTGATGGCCTACATGGCCAGCAACGGCATGATCAATGCCTTTGACAGTCAGATCCTGGCGCAGCGCTTTGTCGATGGTGCCGACAATTTTCCCCTGCTGGCGGTGCCCTTCTTCCTGCTGGCGGGCGAGTTCATGAACGCGGGCGGTCTGAGCCGCCGCATCGTGAACCTGGCCATGGCCTGGGTCGGCCATTTCCGGGGCGGTCTGGGTTATGTGGCCGTGATGGCGGCCGTCATCATGGCCTCGCTGTCGGGCTCGGCCGTGGCCGATACGGCGGCGCTGGCGGCCTTGTTGATCCCCATGATGAAGCGCGCCGGCTACAACGTGGGCCGATCGGCGGGTTTGATCGCCTCGGGCGGCATCATCGCGCCGGTGATTCCCCCGTCCATTGGTTTCATCATCTTTGGCGTCGCGGCCAATGTGTCCATCACCAAGCTGTTTTTGGCGGGCATCGTGCCGGGGCTGCTGATGGGCTTGGCGATTGGGCTGACCTGGTGGTGGGTGGCCAAGCGCGAAAACGTGCAGCCGGGACCGCGCATGAAGCTGTCCGAGAAGTTGCAGGCCACCCGCGAGGGCATTCTGGCGCTCGGTCTGCCGGTGTTCATCATCGGCGGTATGAAGTTTGGCGTATTCACCCCCACCGAGGCAGCGGTGGTGGCCGCGGTCTACAGTTTTGTGGTGGGCGCGTTCATTTACCGTGAATTGCCATGGAACAAACTCTACAGCCTGGTACTGACTGCAGGCAAGACCACCGCGGTCATCATGTTTTTGGTGGCGGCAGCCATGGTCAGTGCCTGGCTCATCACCGTGGCCAACATCCCCGCAGAGGTGGCCAAGATGATGGAGCCCCTGATGGACAACAAGATGCTGTTGATGGTGGTGCTGATGCTGCTGGTGGTGGTGGTGGGAACGGCGCTGGACTTCACGCCCACGGTGCTGATCCTCACGCCGGTGCTGATGCCTTTGGTCAAGCAGGCGGGCATCGATCCGGTTTACTTTGGGGTGCTGTTCATCATGAACAATGCCATTGGCCTGATCACCCCGCCCGTCGGCACGGTGCTCAATGTGGTGTGCGGTGTGGCCAAAATCAACATGGACACGGCGTTCAAGGGCGTCATGCCTTTCCTGCTGGCGCAGCTGGGTGTGTTGGCGCTGTTGATCGCGTTTCCGCCCATCGTCCTCGTGCCGTTGAAATGGATGCTGAGTTGATTTCTTAACCCTGTGTTTTTTTAAAGGAGACATTCATGTTGAAACGCAGAAATCTGGTGACCCTGATCGCGGGCACCTTCTTGGTGGCATCGAGCGCCATGGCGCAGTTTGCCGATCGCAACATCAAGTTCACCAACGGGGTGAACGAAGACCACCCGGTGGGCGTGGGCGTCAAGAAAATGCAAGAGGTGCTGGCGGCGAAAACCGGCGGCAAGATGAAGATCACCGCTTTCTGGGGCGGCTCAGCGGGTGGCGACTTGCCAGCCACCCAGGCCTTGCGTGCGGGCACCCAAGAGATGGTGTGCACCTCCAGCTCACCGCTGGTGGGCATCATCAAGGAGTTGGGCGTGTTTGACCTGCCCTTCCTGTTTGCCAACGAGAAAGAAGCCGATGCGGTGCTCGATGGCGCAGCCGGCAGGTACTTCAATGCCAAGCTCGAAGCGGCTGGCCTGGTGAACCTGGCTTATTGGGAAAACGGTTTCCGCAACCTGACCAACAGCAAGCGTCCCGTGACCAAGCTGGAAGACTTTGACGGCGTGAAAGTGCGCGTCATGCAAAACAACATCTTCCTGGACACCTTCAGAACCTTGGGCACCAACGCGGTGCCCATGGCTTTTGGTGAGGTCTTCACCGCCTTGGAAACCAAGACCATCGATGGTCAGGAAAACCCCTTTGTGACGATTGAAACTTCCAAGTTCAACGAAGTGCAAAAGTTCCTGAGCGTGACGCGCCACGCCTACACACCTTTCCTGGTGCTCTACAGCAAGAAGCTGTGGGATCAGCTCAACCCTCAGGAGCAGGCTGTGTTGCGTGAAGCCGCCATCGAAGGCCAGAAAGTGCAACGTGCCGCCAACCGTGCGCTGAACGAAAGGTCCCTGGCCTCGCTCAAGACCAAGGGCATGCAGGTCAACGAGGTCAGCGCTGCCGAGCAAAACCGCATCCGTGCCCGGGTGGCTTCGGTGTACGACAAGCACAAGGACTCGATCGGTCCTGACGCCATCAAGGTGGTGCAGGACGAGTTGAAAAAAGCACGCGGCGGTTGATCCATCGCGCCAAGCCCCACAGTGACCTGCTGTGGGGCTTTTTTTCGTCTGCCTAGGATCCGGTCATGAAAATCACGCAACTTGAAACCATTCGTTTGGGCGAATTCCCCAACATCATCTGGGTGCGCGTGCACACCGACGAGGGCCTGGTGGGCCTGGGCGAAACCTTCATGGGCGCGCAGGCGGTCGAGGCCTACCTGCACGAGTGGGTGGCCCCCAAGCTGATCGGGCAAGACCCCCTGGCGATCGAAGCGCGCCAAAGGGACATCACCGGTTACCTGGGCTGGCGGGGCTCGGGTGTGGAGACGCGTGGCAACTCGGCGGTGGACATCGCGCTGTGGGACATTTTTGGCAAGGCCGCGGGCATGCCGGTCTGCACCGCATTGGGCGGCAAAAGCCGGGACGAGATCCGCGTCTACAACACCTGCGCGGGCTACCAGTACATCCGCAGCAACGTCAACCAGAGCAGCAGCAACTGGGGGCTGGGCCACAACGCCGGGCCCTACGAGGACCTGCAGGGCTTTTTGCACCGCGCCGACGAGGTGGCCGAGTCGCTGCTCAGCGAAGGCATCACCGGCATGAAGATCTGGCCCTTCGATGTGGCCGCTGAAAAATCAGGCGGGCAGTACATCAGCCCGCAGGACCTGAACACCGCGCTGGAGCCCTTCCGCAAGATCCGACAAGCGGTGGGCGACAAGATGGACATCATGGTCGAGTTCCACAGCCTGTGGCGCCTGCCCATGGCGCAAAAGATCTCACGCGCCCTGCAGGAGTTCGACACCTTCTGGCACGAAGACGCCATCCGCATGGACAGCCTGGACCTGCTCAAGCAGTACGCGGTGGACTGCAAGGCCTTGATTTGCGCCAGCGAGACGCTCAGCTACAAATGGGGTTTCAAGGATTATTTGCAAACCGGTGTGGCCGGCGTGGCCATGCTCGACCTGAGCTGGTGCGGGGGCCTGACCGAGGCACGCAAGATCGCCGCCATGGCCGACGCCTGGCAGCTGCCCGTGGCCCCGCACGACTGCACCGGGCCGGTGGTGTGGGCCGCGTCCACGCATTTGTCGCTGCACGCGCCCAATGCGCTGATTCAAGAAAGCGTGCGCGCTTTCTACTCCGGCTGGTACAAGGAACTGGTGACCGAGTTGCCGCAGGTGAAAAACGGCATGATCAGCCTGAACGACCAACCGGGCCTGGGTCTGGAGTTGCTGCCCGACTTGCACCAACGCTCGGATGCGGTGGTGCGCACCAGCCGCTGAGGGCTTGCAGCCGCCCCGCAGCGAGGCCAGACGCTCAGCCGTTCCAGCGCGTGTGGAAGTGGCCGGGCTTGTCCAAGCGCTGGTAGGTGTGTGCGCCAAAGTAGTCGCGCTGGGCCTGCAGCAAATTGGCCGGCAGGCGTGCCGAGCGGTAGGCGTCGTAGTAGCCGAGCGCACTCATGAACGAGGGCACGGCCACGCCGTGCAGGGCGCCCAGCGCCACCACCTCGCGCAGGTCTTGCTGGCAGCGGGCCATGACGCCGGCAAAGTGCGGGTCCATCAGCAGGTTGTCCAGATCGGGCGCGCCCTCAAAAGCGCGGCGAATGTCTTGCAGCAAACGTGCACGGATGATGCAACCGGCCCGCCAGACCGAGGCCACGGTGCCCATGGGCAGCTGCCACTGGTGTTCCCGGTCGGCCGCGCGCAGCAGGCTGAAGCCCTGCGCGTAGGCGCATATCTTGGCGGCCAGCAAGGCGCGCTCCAGGCGCGGCAAGACCGTGTGGCGATCGGGCAGGGGCTGGGCGTCGGCGCCAGACAAGACCTGCGCCGCTTTCACCCGTTCGGCCTGCAGCGCGCTGACGGTTCGGGCAAACACGGCGTTGGCGATGGTGGGCGCGGTCACGCCCAGGTCAAGCGCGACCTGGCTGGCCCACTTGCCTGTGCCTTTTTGCTCGGCCGTGTCGAGGATCAGGTCGACCATCGGCTCGCCCGTCTCGGGATCGGTGTGCGCCAAGATGTCGGCGGTGATACCGATGAGGTAACTGGCCAGCTCGCCTTCGTTCCAATGGCGGAACACGGCGCTCATCTCGGCGGGTCGCATGTCCAGCAACTGGTGCATGAGTGCATACGCTTCGCAGATGGTTTGCATATCGGCGTATTCGATGCCGTTGTGCACCATCTTCACGAAGTGGCCCGAGCCGCCCGGGCCCATCCAGTCGCAGCAGGGCTGGCCGTCGTCGGTTTTGGCGGCGATGGCCTGCAGCATGGGCTGCAGCCGTGGCCAGGCAGCCGCGTGGCCACCGGGCATCAGGGCCGGCCCGCGCAACGCGCCTTCTTCGCCCCCGCTCACGCCCGCGCCCACATACAAGATGCCGGTGCCTTCGAGCGCGCGCATGCGCCGCTGGGTGTCGGTGTAGAGGGTGTTGCCGCCGTCCATGACCACATCACCCGCGCGCAAGAGCGGCCGCAAGTCGGTCAGCACCGCATCCACCGCAGCGCCCGCCGGCACCATCAGCCAGAGGCAGCGCGGGCTGTGCAGCGCGTCCACCATCGCCGCCAGCGACGCTGCGGCCTGGGCGCGCAGGCCGTGTGTGCGCGCCCCAAAGCTTTGGCGTTTGCCGGCGTCGAGGTCAAAACCACACACCGAAAAACCATTGCGCTCCAGATTGAGGGCGAGGTTTTCGCCCATCACCCCCAGGCCAATGAGGCCAATGTCCATCGGCTGCATGGGCCCGGTTCAGCCCCGTCCGACAAAGGGCATGTGGGTGGCCATCACCGTGGTGAACAGGATGTTGGCCGACAGCGGCAGACGCGCCATGGTCATGAAGGTGTCGACCACCGCCGACATGTCCATGCGGGGCTCGGCCTTGATGCTCAGGTCGGCCTGGTGCACGCCTTGTGCCATTTTGATCGTCATGTCCGAGGCCACGTTGCCGATGTCGATTTGGCCCACGGCGATGTTGTAGGGGCGGCCATCGAGTGAGGCGGCACGGGTCAGCCCCGAGATGGCGTGCTTGGTGGCGGTGTAGGCAATGGAGCCGGGGCGTGGCACGTGCGCCGAGATGGAGCCATTGTTGATGATGCGGCCGCCTTGCGGGCTTTGTTCCTGCATCAGCTTGAATGCGTGGGACAAGGTGTAAAAAGCCCCATTGAGGTTGATGTCGACCGCACGGCGCCATTCGTCGCCCGACAGGTCGCCAGGCAATGTGTAGGGCAGGGAGATGCCGGCGTTGTTGAACACCAGATCCAGGCGGCCAAAGCGTGAGCGGACCTGCTCAAACAGGGCTTGGACTTCGGACTCCCTGGACAGGTCGGTCGGAATGGCGTGGGCCTGGCCTGCGTTGGGGCCGGCTTCGGTCACGGTTGCGGCCAAGGCATCGGCGCGGCGACCCACCAGAACGACGTGCCAGCCTTCCTGGAGCAGCGCCAGGGCGCAGGCTTTGCCGATGCCGGAGCTGGCACCGGTGACGAGGGCGATTTTCGACATGTTGTGAACTTTCTAAAGAGGCCTGGAAACCCCTGATTTTCAGGCGTTTTGGAAAGAAATCTGTACCTTGAGTGACTGGCTTTTGTCGGCCGCCAGGTCAAAGGCCTCGATGGCGCGGGTCACCGGCAAGATGCCGGTGATGACCGGTTGACCGTTGACCAGGCCTTCGTTGAGGAAACGCACGGCGGTGGCGAATTCGGCATGGAAGCGGAAGGTGCCGCGCAAATCCACTTCTTTGGCCACCACTTGCGTCATGGGCAGGCTGATGTCGCCGCCCATGCCCACGGTGATGAGCACGCCGCGCGGCACGATGACGTCCAGCCCGGTGCGCAGGGCCGCCTCGCTGCCCGAGGCCTCAAACACCGCGTCAAACTGGCCTTTGTCGGCTTTGTATTTCTCCAGCGCTTCGGCTTGGGTTTTGAGGTTGATGGTTTCGTCTGCGCCCATCTCACGGGCGCACTTCAGGGGCAGGTCAGCGATGTCGGCGGCCACAATGCGGGCCGCGCCCGCCCGGCGCAAGGCACCGATCAGGAGCGAGCCGATCGGGCCGCAACCGGTCACCAGCACCTGCTTGCCCAGCACGCTGCCTGCGCGCTGGATGGCGTGCAGGCCCACCGACAAAGGCTCGGCCAGTGCGGCTTCGGACAGGCTCAGGTGGTCGGCAATCGGGTGGGCTTGGTAGCCCTCGATGATGAGTTGCTCGCTGAACGCGCCCTGGATGTGCGGGAAGGGCATGGCGCTGCCATAAAAGCGCATGTTCAGGCAGTGGTTGTGCTGGCCTGCCTGGCAAAAGCGGCAGTGCCCGCAGGGGCGTGAGGGCGAAATCGCGATGCGCTGGCCTTGGGCAATGCCGCTGACCTGGCTGCCCAGGCCGTCCACCACACCCGAAATCTCATGGCCCAGGGCGATGGGTTGCTTGATGCGCACCGTGCCAAAGCCACCATGTTGGTAGTAGTGCAGGTCCGAGCCGCAAATGCCGCCGTAAGCCACGTTCACACGCAGCTGGTGCTCGCCCAGTGGGGGCAGGTCGGTGTTTTCAATGCGCAGGTCTTTGGCCGAGTGGCAGACGATGGATTTCATGGCAGTTTTTTGGAAAGAGGGGTGGGCGTTCAGAGTGTGGCGGTCACGCCACCATCGACATACAGGATATGGCCGTTCACAAAGCGTGAAGCGTCGGAGGCCAAAAAGACCGCGGCGCCGCCCAAGTCTTCCACATCGCCCCAACGGCGGCTGGGCGTGCGGCCCACCAGCCAGCTGCTGAAGGTGGGGTCGTCCACCAGCTTCTGGTTGAGTTCGGTCTTGAAGTAGCCCGGGCCGATGCCGTTGACATTGATGCCGAACTGGCCCCAATCGATCGCCATGCCTTTGGTCAGCATTTTCACCGCGCCCTTGGTGGCGGTGTAGGGCGCAATGCCGGGGCGGCCCAACTCGCTTTGCACGGAGCAAATGTTGATGATCTTGCCGCGCCCGCGCGGGATCATCTTTTGGGCCACCGCCTGGCCCACAAAATAGACGCTGTCCAGGTTGGTCCTCATCAGGGTGTGCCAGTCTTCGTCCCGGTACTCGTGCAGCGGCCCCCGAATTTGCATGCCGGCGTTGTTGACCAGGATGTCGATCGGGCCCTCGGACTCGATTTGCGCCACCGCCGCACGCACATCGTCAGCCCGGGTCACATCGAACACCGCATGGCTGACCGACAGGCCTTGTGCCTGCAGACCTTGTTGCGCAGCCAGGACCTTGCTGGCCGTGCGCCCGTTCAGGATGACATGGGCGCCGGCCTGAGCCAGGGCTTCGGCCAGCGCCAGACCGATGCCTGCCGACGAACCGGTGATCAGGGCGCGTCGCCCGTGGAGTTGAAAGGAATCCAGGACATTCATCGCATCAGCAACCATTTGAGGGGAACCATCACCAGACTGGGGAAGGCGATCAGCGCGCCCATCACCACCACCTGGGACACCAGGAAAGGCATCACGCCACGGATGACATCGTGCATCGGGATTCGGCCCACCCCACACACCACATTGAGCACCGTGCCCACAGGCGGGGTGAGCAAACCGATGGCGTTGTTGATGATGAACAGCACACCAAAATAGACCGGGTCAATGCCCGCTTCCCGCACCAGGGGCATGAGCACGGGTGTGAGGATCAGCACCGTGGGCGCGAAGTCCAGCGCCGTGCCGACGATCATCACCAGCAGCATGAGCATGACCATCAGCAAGGTTTTGTTGTCGATGTAGGGGCGCAGGATCTCGACGATCTGGGTCGGGATGTTGGCCACGGTGATCAGCCAGGCGGAGACCAGCGCTGCAGCCACCAGGAACATCACCACCGAAGAGGTTTTGGCCGCAGACAGGATGATGCGGTACAGGTCCTTGAGCTTGATTTCGCGGTAGATGAACAAGCCCACAAACAAGGAATACACCACGGCCACCACCGCCGCCTCGGTGGGCGTGAAGACGCCCATCTTCATGCCGCCGATGATGGTGATGGCCAGCAGGTAAGACCAAAAGGCGTTGAGGGTCACCGCAATGCGCTGTTTGAAGGGCACTTTTTCAGCCACCACCACCTGGTCCTTGCGCGCCACGATCCACCAGGTCACGATCAGGGCGAAACCCATCAGCAGGCCCGGAAAGATGCCGGCCATGAACAGCTTGGAGATCGAGACACCGCCGATCACACCAAACAGGATGAAGCCGATGGAAGGGGGAATGACGGGGGCGATGATGCCGCCCGCCGCAATCAATCCGGCCGAGCGGTCCATGCGGTAACCGGCGTCGCGCATCATGGGCAGCAAAACGGCCGCCAAGGCGGCGGTGTCGGCCACGGCCGAGCCCGACAGGCTGGCCATGACGATGGCGGCAAACACCGCCACATAGCCCAGGCCGCCCCTGAAGTGGCCGACCCAGACCATGGCCGAATTGACGATGCGTCGGCTCATGCCGCCGGCATTCATCAGCTCACCGGCCAGCATGAAAAAGGGCACGGCCATGAGCGGGAAATTGTCGGCCCCGTTGATCAGATTTTGCGAGACGATCTGGGTGTCGAAGTTGTCCAGGTGCAGCATCAGGGCCACGCCCGAGACGATGAGCGAAAACGCCAGCGGCATGCCCAGCGCCATGGCCGCGAGCAGCGAAACGATGAAGACAAGCACGGTCATTTGGTGACCTCTTGGGCATGGGCAGTTGCCGACTCCTCCGAATCCTGCACCTGGATCAGGTCGGACTCCTTGAAGTTGCCTTTGGCCAGTTCGATCAGCTTGCCCAAAATCATCAGCCCCATCGCCACACTGGTGATGTAGCCGACGCCGTAGACCCAGCTCATCGGGATTTCGGTCACAGCCGAACGTGTGCTGGCGTTGATGCCGTGTTGCTTCAAGGTGCCGTAAAACATCAGCACGCAACACCCCAGCATCAGCACATTGGACACAGCGAAGGCGATTTTCTTGCCGCGCAGGCTCAGTTTTCGCACCACCGAGTCCAGGCCCAGGTGACCGTTTTCACGCATGGTCACGATGGCGCCCAGAAAGGTGATCCAGATGAATAAAAACCGCGACAACTCTTCAGAACTGATGATCCCGTCGTTGAATCCGTAGCGCAACACCACGTTGCCAAACACCATGATCACCATGGCCGACAGCATGATGACCAGTGTCAACTCGGCCAGCTTGAAAAAAAGGTCGTTGATTTTTTTCATACATCCATCAAAAAAGCCCCCTGCGAGGAGGGGGCGGGTTCATGCACACTTTTACTTGGTGTCTTCGATGGCTTTGAGCAGGGCAGGGCCGTTCTTTTCCGCAAAGGTTTTGGCGATTTCGGCAGACACGATCTTCTGGAATGGCGCCATGTCCACGTTCTCGATGACCTGCATGCCCGATTTCTTCAGGTCGGCCACCACCTTGCTCGCGTTCTGGGCATTGAGGTTGCGCTGGAACGTGGCGGCCTCACGGGCGGAGTCGACCAAGATCTTCTGGTAGTTGACAGGCAAGCTGTCGAACTTGGCTTTGTTCATCGCGACCACCAGCGGCGAGTAGACGTGGTTGCTCACGGTCAGGTGCTTTTGCACTTCGTAGAACTTGGACGACCAGGTCACGTTGATGGGGTGCTCCTGCGCATCGAAGGTGCCGGTTTCCAGCGCGGTGTACAGCTCGGCGATCGGCATGGGCGAGGGGTTCATGCCCAGCAGCCTGAAGGCCTGGATGTGGTACGGGTTGGGTGTGGAGCGGATTTTCAGACCCCTGAGGTCTTCGGGTTTGGTGACCGGACGCTTGTTGTTGGTGAAGGCGCGCCAGCCGTTTTCCCAGTAGGCCAGGCCTTTCAGGCCATGCGGATTGAGTTCATTCAACACGCGTGTCCCCACCGCACCATCGAGCACCGCATAGGCATGCTGGGCACTGCGGAACACAAAAGGCAGCTCCATGGCCGCGGTGTTGGGCACGATGCCATTGAAGTTGGAGGCGCCACTGGAGACGATGTCGATGGTGCCGCCACGTGTGCCGTTGATCATGGCCGCGTCATTGCCCAGCTGGTTGGCCGGGAAGATGGTGATTTCCACCTCGCCGTTGGTGCGTTGCTTGACCAGTTCGGCCAGCTTCATCGCGGCAGCATGCTGGCCATCGGTCGTGTTCACGGCGTGGCCCATTTTCAGGTTGAACTTGTTGGCGTATGCGCTGGAGCCGATGGCGGCGACGAGGCAGGCGAGAAGGATGCGGGAAAGTTTCATGGCGTTGTCTCCTGGTTAAAAAGAAAGGTCTGTCGAAAAAACTCAGTCGGTGGGCAGGGCGTATTCGTCCGCGCTGAAGACGGTGTGAAACACAGTGCCATCGAACATGGCGATCAGGTCCTTGGACACTTCGCGGCTTTCCAGGCGCACCGCCGAGGCCAAGGCGATCTCAATCGACTCGCGGCTGGGGTAACGCACCGACAGCACCATGCCGAAATGCGGATCGGCCACATCGCTCTCGACCTGGCGCAGCACCCGGACTTCTTGGGCACCCGGAAAGCGGGTCCAAAGCGGCACCAGTTTTTCGCGGATGTAGCGGTTGAACGCGTCTTCCATGCCGGGTTTGACCTGGCCCTGGAAGAATGCACAGCGGATGAACATGGCGTGTCCTTGCTTGAAAATCAAAGGGCTGGATGCAGGCGTGCCTGCAAAGCCAGAAGTGCTTGCTGGACCATGTCCTGCACCGGCTCGGTGATGGACAGGCGGATCACATCGGGCTCATCGGCCTGGGGTTTTTCCAGGGTGCTGAACTGGCTGTCGAGCAAGCCCGGTTGCATGTAGTGGCCCACACGCTGGCGCATGCGCTGCTCGATCAGCTCAAACGCGCCATCCAGAAAAATAAAACACACCTCACCCGCCTGCGCGCGGATGCGATCGCGGTACACCCGCTTGAGCGCCGAGCAGGCCACCACTCGGCCCTGGGGGTGGGGCTGGGACAAATAGTCGCCGATGCGGTCCAGCCAGGGCCAGCGGTCGCTGTCCTGCAGGGCGATGCCCGAGCGCATTTTGGCCACGCTTTCGGGCAAGTGCAGATCGTCACCGTCGACCCTGTCCAGCCCCAGGCGCTCGCCCAGGGCGGTGGACAGGGTGGATTTGCCACAACCGGACACACCCATGACGATCAGGCGCAAAGGCGAGGGGTTCATGCGGGTCCGATGGTGGTTACTTCAGCAGCGCCGCACATTCCGGCACGGGGGTATGCAGTGGCTGGCCGGTGGTGCCCGCCAGCATGTTGGCAAAGGCCAGATCGGCCATGGCTTGACGGGTTTCGGTCGTGGCGCTGGCCATGTGCGGCGTCAGGACCAGATTGTTCAGGCTCCAAAGGGCTTCAGGCACGTGCGGCTCGTTGGCAAACACATCCAGTCCGGCACCGGCGATGGTGCCGTTTTGCAGGGCGACGATCAGGGCCTCTTCGTCGACCACACTCCCACGCGCCACATTGATCAAAAAGCCGCGTGGCCCCAGGGCTTGGAGCACCTCGGCGTTGATCAGATGCCGGGTGCCGGCGCCGCCGGGTGTGATGACGACCAGAAAATCGACATGCGCGGCCAATTCAGCCGCCGTGCGAAAGTAGGGGAAACCGGCGTCGGCTTTTTCGCTGCGTGCGGTGTAGGCGATCGACATGCCAAACGCACGGGCACGGCGGGCGATGGCCTTGCCAATGCGCCCCAGGCCTACAATGCCCATGCGCGCGCCCGAGACCTTGCGACCCAGGGGGAAGGGGCCGCCTGGCCACTGGCCGGCACGCACAAACCGGTCGGCCTGCGGCATGTTGCGGCCCACCGACAGCACCAGACCCATGGCCAGATCGGCCACATCGTCGGTCAGCACATCGGGGGTGTGGGTCACGGGAATGCCGTGCTCGATGGCGGCAGCCACATCCACACCGTCGTAGCCCACGCCAAACACCGACACCACCTTGGCCTGGGGCAGTTGCGCCAGCAAACTGCGCGGCACGCTGGCCTCGCCCGTGCCGGCCACACCCACGATGCGGGGCGCCAGCGCGGCAAATGCGGCGGGGTCGTTCAGATGGGTGCGGTCATGCACGGTGTAGCGGGACTCCAGCGCCTGTTGGTAAAAAGGGTGAAGTTTGGCCACAGCCAGCACATCGGGTTGGGACACGTCCATCTCCATTCGGAAAACCACTTTGGACAGCGCTGTCCAATGCACTCAAAAAAAAGCGGGTGCGTTGTCACCTTGACTCAGCAAAAGAACAGGGTTGACCAAGCACGATGCCGCCATCTCCCCGAAAAATCCGGGATAGCGCTATCCTATAGACGCAGGCCATTTCCCTTCTCCGTATTAACCCTTGTCCAATACCCACCCGCCCTTGCCCATGCCGCTCAAAAACCACCGCGCCACGGGCCGCGTGACGCTGACCGATGTGGCCCGCGCCGCCGGGGTCAGTCCCAGCACCGTCTCGCGCGCCTTGCGCGGCGAAAGGGCAGTGGACCCGATGCTGATCGAGCGGGTGCAGGCGGTATCCAGCCGCCTGGGTTATGTGCCTGACCCGGCCGCACGGGCCTTGGCCTCCCAGCGCAGCAACCACGTGGCCATCCTGATCCCCTTGCTCTCCAATGCCCTGTTTGTGGACTTGCTGGATGCGGCACAGAACACCCTGCGGGCTGGCGGCTACCAGACCTTGATGGGGGTGACGCACTACGACGCGGGTGAAGAGGAGCAACTGCTGCGTGAACAATTGCTGCACAGACCTGCAGGCCTGCTCATGACAGGGTTGGACCACAACCCGGCCACCCGCCAACTCATGGCCAGCAGACAGGTGCCTTGCGTCCATTTGATGGACTTGCCCGCACAGCCCCAGACCGATGCCCTTTACTGTGTGGGTTTTCGGCAGACCGACGCCGGTGCAGCCATGACACGGCACCTGCTGGCGCAAGGGCGTCAACGCATCGCTTTTGCCGCGGCACAGCTGGACCCACGGGTCATGCAACGGCTCTACGGCTGGCGCGGTGCCTTGCAGGAGAGGGGCTTGCACGATCCGGTGCTGGAGTTCCTCAACCCGGCACCGTCATCGCTGGCTTTGGGGGGCGTGATGTTCGAGCAGATCATGCGCCAACGCCCTGCGGTGGACGCCATTTTCTTTTGCAATGACGATCTGGCCCAGGGCGCCCTGTTGGCGGCTTTGCGCCTGGGGGTTGGCGTGCCATCGCAGGTGGCCATTGCCGGCTTCAACGACTTGACGGGCAGTGACCAGATGTGGCCCACGCTGACCACAGTTCGCACGCCTCGTGCCCGGATCGGAGAGGCAGCAGCGCAAATGCTCCTGACGCTCATGCGGGGCGAGACGCCTGACCAGGTGCACCTGGATTTGGGTTTTGAAGTCCTGCACCGACAAAGCACCTGAGCCGCTTGTCGCGGTCCGAGGGCGCGTTGGGGCGTTCAGACCGGGCCGCGCAACACATTGATCAGCGGCGCCCCCTTGGCGAGTCGGACGATGTTGTCGGCCAAGGTGGCTTGACGGCGGCGCACCGTGCCAGCGGTCCAGCCGGACATGTGAGGGGTCATCACCACATTGTCCAGGGCAGCAAAGTTGTACCGCGAGGGCGCGCGTTCGGTCTGCGTTGGGGTGGGGTACTGGTACCAGGTGTCGATGACCGCGCCGCCCAAGCGGCGTGATTGCAAGGCCTCATAAAGGGCTTTTTCGTCGACCACCGCACCCCGGCCCACGTTGACCAACACCGCATCGGCCCGCATGGCCGCGAGTGCCTGGGCGTTGACCAGGCCCAGCGTGTCATCGGTCAAGGGCAGGCTGACCACCACCGCGTCGGCCGAAGCCATGAAGGCGGGCAAGGCATCCAGCGTCCAGCTGTGGTCCACCAGGGGGTGGCTGATGGGACTGCGGTTGGCCACATGCACCCGCATGCCAAAGGCCTTGGCGCGCTCGGCGACGGTCCGGCCAATGTGCCCGAAACCCAGCAGGCCCAGGGTCTGTGCACCCAATTCGGTGCGCAGCCCGGCCCGATGGCCGGCCCAGTAAGTCCAGCGTTGCTGGCGCAGGTCCTGATCGGCCTGCACCAGGGGCACATGCCGCAGCAGCAGGGCGGCGATCACGTATTCGGCGATGGCCTGTTCGTGGCCAAAACAGTTGGCCAACGTGCATTGCGGTGGCAGCAGCGCGGTATCGATCGCGTCGGTGCCGGCAGCCGGTGCATGGAACAGCCGCGCGTTCAGAGGGCGAGGCATGCTGTCGTCCAGCCTGATGCCAATCACCACGTCGGCGCTTTCATATGGCGAGCGTTCACCGGGCTGGTCCAGCGCATCGCTCAAGTCCAGGATCTGGTGGCCCGGGGGGATCAGCCGATCAAAGCCCTGACGGAAGTTGGCAGCATTGTGGCCATGGAAAACGATGTTCAAGGAAGTGGTGTGCATGTTGTGCCGAGGGGCTATTGAACTGGTCTGACTTCGATCATGCCGGACTATGCCAGAGCCCATGCGCCATCGGGATGGGTGCCGGCCAGGCGCGCGCTCAGCGACAATCCAGTGGCCCCATTTTTGTGAGACACCTGATCATGACCCAGTTGCCCAAAGTCACGCTCTTCACCGACACCGATGGACGCGCCCGTTTTCGCGACGAGTGGGTGCCCTTGACCGAGGGCACAGTGCAAAGCCGTCTGTCGTCCTGGATGTCTGCGAGCGGCTGCCAATTGCGCCAAAGCCCTGTGGGCTTTCGCAGCACCTTCCACTGCACGGGCCATCCGCAGTGGCTGTTCGTGCTCGCAGGCCAGATGGAAATTTTCTTGCAGGACGGCAGCTCCCGCATTTTTGGACCGGGCGATTTTTTCTATTCGGCCGACACGCTGCCCGAAGGCGCTGTTTTTGACCCCCAAGTCCACGGGCACTGGAGCCGTCAGGTCGGCCCCGACCCGCTGGTGACCCTGTTCGTACGCGACTGAACCGGGCCCAAAAAAAGCCCGCAAGCAGCGGGCTTCGTTCATGGGGCAGAAGGCGGCTCAGCGGCCAAAGCCACGGCCGCCGCCGCCCTTGCCGCTGCGGTTGCCACCGCCATAGCCACCCCCGCCGCCGCCGCCGACACGGCGCAGGCGGCGGCGGCGGCGGTTGCCGCTGGCCAGACTGTCGATGCTGGTGCGCGTGGGGTCTGGCTGACCGCTGGTGCGAACGGGTTTGCGGTTGGGCAGATCCAGACGCGCAAATTGGGTGGTCTTCAGCGGGTCGATGTGACGTGGCAATTCGTCGCCGTCCTCGCGGCGGCGTTCTTGACCAGCGCCTGGCCCCCCGCGGTTGGGGCCGCGACCCTCAGGACGTGGGCCGTTGCGTGGGCCACGGCCCTGGCCGTCGCCGCGGTTGTCAAAACGACGGCCTTCGCCGTTGCCTTCCATGCGGGCTTCGCCGGGTGAGCCGTGACGGCGTGAGGGTGGCGGGCCGTTGCGGGA